>Ga0075421_100000852_pt1 | contig 33996 bp, 31 predicted proteins | sample SoiMetdeltSBSDD5_FD_75292 | JGI IMG/M metagenome (GOLD analysis project Ga0075421, IMG submission 75292) | Bulk soil microbial communities from a Populus tree surrounding site in Tennessee, USA - Soil MetaG P. deltoides SBSDD5 | ecosystem: Environmental > Terrestrial > Soil > Tree plantation... | reverse complement strand
GCCAAGCTGGACAAGGGCGGGCAGGAGATCGTGCTCTACGGCCGCATCAGCAACGCGCAGGGCGAGCCGCTTGCGAACGCGATGCTCACGGTCTGGCAGACGGCGGCCGACGGCCGCTACGACATCCAGAACAGCCTAGAGGAGATCGACTGCCGCGGCATCTTCTTCACCGACAAGGACGGCAACTACCTCATCCGCACGGTGCGTCCGCTGGGCTACTACATCCCGCTCGACGGGCCGGTGGGAGCGATGGTGCTTGCCCAGAAGCGCCACGGCAAGCGCCCCGCCCACATCCATTTCCTGGTGGCGGCGCCGGGCTACCGCGAGCTGGTGACGGCGCTCTATCTCGCCGGCGACGAGCACCTGGAAGACGACGTCGTATTCGGCGCCTCCGGCGACCTGGTGGTCGACGTGAAGAGCGACGACCCGGCCTGCCCGCTCAAGGGCCTGCCCAGCGTGCATTTCGATTTCAGCCTGGCGCGCGAGAGCGAGGCCGACAAGAAGGCCGGCCGCGTCGGCGCCGACCCGGCCCAGGTCACCAGGTCCAGCAACGGCGCCCCTACCGGCCCCTACGGCGCACCTCCTCCGGAGGTGCTCGCGGCCGAGCAGGAGACGAAGAAGGGCGGCTTCCTCGGCGGCCTGTTCCGGAAGTAGCCAGCACAACCCGTCATCCCGCACGGAGTGATGCGAGCCGCACGCGAGCAATCGCTCCGATCCGGGACCTCCGCGAAAAGGGGTCTGACCGCGTTTCTCGACTAGGCTAGGGCGGTTTCCAGTTGATATGCATCGGGGCAGTCTGCAAGCCGCCTGCCGAGTTGGCGGCCAATGATGCGCTCTCCCTTTTCGTCATCCCGGCGCCGCTTGTGAGCGAAGCGAGCAAGCGGGACCAGGCCGGGACCCAGACACGTGGCAGCATGGTCACCGGTCGGAACGTAAGCACAACGGCTCCGCGGCTCCCGTGAGCCGCAAAATACGGCACGCTGAGCGTGTGTTGAGGTGCATGGATCCCGGCCTAGTCCCGTTCGTGCCCTTCGGGCACTCACGGCGCCGGGATGACGTTGGTGGGGTGGCAGGCGAAGCGCCACGACCGACCCGCACGAAGTGAAAACCGCCCTAGTCTCACGAGGTTCCGGACAGACTCGCCTTCGGCTTCCGGATGACAGGTCTAGACCTACACCCGCTCCAGCCGCCAGCGCACCCTGGCGGCGCCGTAGCAGACAGTGCGCAGCACCACCTGCTGGGCTTGCACCGGGCCCAGCACCTCCGCGAAGTGCGTGCCGGCCTCGATGGTGAGCGTGCCGCCGGCTGCCGAAAACAGCCAGCGCTCGCCGCTGCGCAGGATCAGCTCGGCGGTGCCTTCGACCGATCCGTAGCGGGCGCCGACCTGCGGCGGGAGGTGGAAGTGCACCGCCACCGGCACGTCATGGGCCAGGCGCAGCTCGCCCTTGGCGCCCTCCAAGGTGTCCTCGCCGTCGAGGCACCCACCGTCTGCCGAGAGCAGAAGCGTGCGGGCGTGCGTCAGCCCGAAGCGGGCGACGTAGCCGTCGTGGGAGGCGCGCAGCATGACGCCATCGCCGGTCTCCTCAACGGCGCAGGTCACGCGCCCGGGCAGCGTGATCGGCGCCGCTCCGATGCGGCGCTTGAGGAGCGCGTTGTGCACCAGCCTGGCGGAGGACTGGCCGGCCAGCACCAGCGTGTTGTGACTTGCCGTGGCGCGGGCGGCGGCGGTGGCGCGCTCGTGCGCCGTCGCCGGCGTGCCGCCGTTGACCAGCACAAGCTCCGCCCCGGCGCTCAGCTCGAAGGAGAGGCAGCCGGCGCAGGCCTCCCCGGCCAGATCGAGGGCAGGCGCCGGCCCCGCATCGACGACGACGACCGTCGCGCCGCGCTGCAGGCGCACGTAGCCCGACCGTGACGCGGCCGGAGGATCGGCCAGAGAATCGGCAGGCCTGCTCCTGTCGTAGGCCAGCACCATGGCCAGCGCGTCGCGCTCGGTGGCGCCCATGCCGTTGAAGCGCGCGAGCTGGCCGTCGCCCAGCCGCAGGCGGCGCAGCATGGCCATCATGCGGTCGATGGCGTCGCCGAGGCGCCGGTCGGGCGTGAGGTCGCGGGCGCCGAAGCATTGGCGCAGCGGCAGGAGGTCGAGGAGCAGCGCAACCAGGGTGCCGGGGTTGCGGCTGATGTGGCCACCGTCGTCCAGGACCTGCCGCTCCAGCTCGGCGATCAGGTGCTTCTCTGCGGCCTCGAGCCGGCGCTCATGGCCGCCGATGCACAGGCAGGCCTCAGTCCATCCGATGAGTGCCAGCAGCCTTGGATAGCCCTCCGGCGCATCGCGCCAGGAGGCCGACAGATGCCCTGCGTGCACCTCCAGGCTGCGCAGGAACGCGGCATGTGGCCGGTGCCCCACGCCGTCCAGCAGCAGCGCGGCGTGCGACAGCCACGAGATGACGCGGCGGCCGACCACATCCGGCGCCCAGGCCTCGGTCGCATGACGGCGCCGGGCAGCCAGCCACTGCTGCAGCAGACGGCGGGCCAGCGCCTCGTTCTCCAGGGTCCGCGCGCCGGCGAAGTGGCGCAGCCAGCCGAAGCCGTTGAGCTCGCGCGCCCAGGCGGCGCTCGGCGGCCGCACGGCGAACGGTGATGCGCCGCCCAGCGTGGCGGTGAGACCGGCCAGCCCCATGCTGCCCGATGCCACCTCGTCGGCGAAGCTCGGGTCCACCGGGCGCAGATCGGGCGGGGCGAGCAGCAGCTCGTAGGCGATCGGCGCCCGATGCCGCCAGCGCACGAGACGGGAGCGGCGCAGGCGCGCCAGCGCGCCGCGGCGCACGCCATCCGCCGTCAGCAACGCCAGCCCGATCCTCTGGCGCGCCTCGCGCAGCGGACCGGCGGCGCGTGACAGGGACAGCCGGGACAGAGGCGATCGCCTCCAGCTGCGGGGCGGCGGCGTGACAACATCCATGCCTGCCGCTTAGCTGGCGCATGTTGCCGTGCCAAGGCAGGCCCGCCGCAAGGCTGTGGGGAACATGTGGATGCGCAGATCGGGCCAGGCCCGCCCGGCCGCAGTTGGGCCATCAGCCGCTTCGGCGCAACCGGGCGATGTAGAAGCCGTCGACGCCGCCTGGCTCGCCGGCCTCCAGATGGAACGGCAGCGTCCGCACCTCGCCGTCCGCAATCCAGCCCGGATCGGCGCCGATCTCGTGGGCGGCGATGGGCAGCCGCCGCAGCGCCGGCTCGCTCGCAAGCAGAGCATCGATCTGCGCCCGGCCCTCCTCCGGCTCCAGCGAGCAGGTGCTGAACACCAGGGTGCCGCCCGGCCGCACCAGAGTCGCGGCGTTGCGCAGCAAGCGGCCCTGCACCTCCGCCATGCGGCGGATGTCGGCGGCGCTCTTGAGGCGCAGGATGTCCGGGTGGCGGGCGATGGTGCCCGTGCCGCTGCAGGGCGCATCGAGGAGGACGGCATCGAAGGTGCGCCCCGGGGTCCAGCTGGTGGCATCGGCGACCACCACCTCGGCCGTCAGCCTGAGGCGCTCCAGATTCTGGCGCAGCCGCTCCAGCCGGTCGGCGGAATCGTCCACCGCCGTCACCAGCGCCCCCGCCGCGGCCAGGCCGGCCGTCTTGCCGCCGGGTGCCGCGCACAGGTCGGCGACCGTGCCGCCTGCAACCTCCCCCGCCGCGCGCGCCACCAGCGCCGCCGCCGCGCCCTGTACCCACCACGTGCCCTCGGCGTAGCCGGCCAAGTCCTCGACGCGGCCGTGCGCGGCGAGGCGGACGGAGCCTGTCGGCAGCGCCGTGCCGCCGAGGCGCTGCGCCCAGGCGGCGGCGTCCTCACCAGGCTTGAGGGAGAGGTCGAGCGGCGCCTCCCTGAGGCTGGCGTCGGCGATGCGCCGCGCGGCGTCGGGGCCGTAGGCCGCCTCCCAGCGCTGCCACAGCCAGGCGGGAATGTTGAGCTTCACCGCATCCTGGCCTGCCAGGACGCCCTCTCCTTCGCGCGCGACCCGCCGCAGAATAGCATTCACGAGCCCGGCAAAATGGGCGCCGTGCGGCTCCCGCCGCACCGCCTCGACGGCCAGATCGACGGCGGCGTGCGGCGAGGTCTTGAGGCAGAGGAGCTGGGCGGCCCCCGCCAGCAGGATTGCCCGTACCCGGCCGGCCGACTTGGGCAGTGGCTTGGCCAGGAAGGCCCGCAGCACGTGCTCCAGCTCGCCCTGCCGCCGCAGCACGGTCGCTGCCAGAAGCCTGGCGAGGGCTCGATCGCGCAGCTCCAGGGCCGCTGCCTCGGGCCTCGCCCCGGCCTCGTCCAGCACCTGCTCCAGCGGCCGCCGCTCGAGCAGCACGCCCGCGATCAGGTCATGCGCCAGCCGGCGCGCCCCGAGCCCTGCGGGCGCGTTCCGGCGTTCCGGTTTGTGGCGTTGTGCGTGCACCTTGGCGTTCGCCTCGATCAGGCGGTGGATGGGGTCAGACCCCTCGCGTACACGTTCAGCCAGAAATCGCAACGTTGGCAGCGAGGGGTCTGACCCCGGAACGGGATTCCGCCGGAGGGGTGCGTTGCAGGCGCGCCCTCGGCCGCTTCCAGCAGGCTCACGCCGCCGCGGCCGCTGCCGCCTCGGCCTTACCCTTGATCGGCGGCGTGGGCAGCTTCGATTCGCCCGGCTCCATCACGAAGTTGTACTCCAGCGAGTACCACGCCCCCTCTGTGCCCGGGTCCGGCGCCGGCTCGTCGTCGTGGCGTACATAGTTGCCGATCAGGCGGCGCGTCACGCCGAACTGGACATCCGTCTCGAGATGCGGGTCGTCGGGGACATAGACCTGCGAGATCAGCGTCTTGAACCCCTCCTTGCTGGCCAGCACGTGCAGGTGCGCGGGCCGCATGTTGTGCCGGCCCTGGGCACGCAGCAGGTCCCCCACCGGGCCATCGATGGGGATCGGGTAGCCGGCCGGCTTGATGCTGCGGAAGCTGATGTGCCCCTGCGCATCGGTGCGGAACTTGCCGCGCAGGTTCATGTCGGCCTGGCTCGGGTCCTGGTTCTCGTAGAGACCCTCGGTCGAGGATTGCCAGACGTCCACCTCGGCTCCCGCCACCGGCCGCCCGTCGGCGTCGCGGAACCAGGCCCGCACGAACAGCGCCTCGCCGGGCGTGGGCGAGCGCACGATCGAGCCCCCGTTGGGCGTCGGCGGCGAGCTGGCGCGCCAGAACGGACCGAGCAGGCTGGCATCGGTCTCCCCGCCGTCCCCGTTGTTCAAGAGGCACACCAGCGCCGACAGCCCGAGCGAGCCCGCCATCAAGATCGCCTCGTTGTGGGAGTCGGTGGAGGCCTTGCCGATGGCGTTGACGTAGCTCGCCGCCGTGCGCAGCTCCTCCTCGGTCAGCCGCACCTCGCGCGCGAAGTCGTGGAGGTGGCGCACCAGGGCCGACATGATCTCCTTGAAGCGCGCATCGGGTGCCCGCTGCAGCTCGTTCAGGACGGCGGTGGTCACGTCCTCCTGCTTCTCGATGATCACGGCTTGTGGTCTCCGGCTCTTGGCGCCTCTCGGGGGTGGCGAGCGACTGGCGAGCCTCGCCGCCGGGCGGCGGGGCGTCGTCGACCTCCACCTCTACACCACCTGGCACCGCAGCGTCAGCCCGGCGCGCTCAGGGGAGGCCTGCGCTTCAGGTGCAGTGGTCCAGGCGCTGAGGCCCGAGCCCTTTCGGCCGCTGGACTCCTCGGCGCTGCTAGGGCACCGGCTGGCCCAGCACCCGCTCGGCCACCGCCCGGTCCTCGTCGGCCCGGCGCTGCCGGCTGAGCTCGATCAGGATGTTGTTGCGGCTCAGCGCCTTGGTCTGCGTCAGGAAGGTCTGGAGGCCCTTGTCACGCACATCCCTGACCACATCGGGCACATCCACGTCCCGGTTGTCCCGTGCGAGCACCACCTGCACGGAATGAGCATCCTTCCGGAAGGCAGTGCCGGTCAATGACGCCCGGGTCAGTCTCAGGCTGCCGGCCGGCGTGTCCAGCTCGATGTCGGCGGAAGCGCCAGCTGCCATTGTCGTTGTAAAGTCGAGACGGTCGGTGAAGGTGACCATCTTGTTGTTGTTCACCTTGCGCCCAAGCTGGAGATCGGTCAGCATCTCCAGCTCCAGGTAGGTGCGCACGACCTCCGCCATCCCGGTGCTCCCGCTGATCGGATGAAGCAGGTTGGGGGTGGCCTCCCTTGTTCGGCGACCGCATCGGGCATCCCGCAGCTCCTTCAGATCGTCCACGATGCGGAAGAAGCGCGTGTTGCTGCGCGTGTTGGTCGTGCCGTCGTGCGAGGCATTGACATCGGCATCCAGCTCGAGCTTGAAGCTCTCTCCCGCCTTTGCGAGCTCCCTTTCCAGCTCGAGCTTGCCGCCGGCGGCGCGGTTGTTCTCGGCCATACGGAACGTGAACTCGAAACCGATCGAGGTGCTCTCGACGATCTTCTCGGCGTGCCTTCTGCTCGCGCTGCCCAGCGCGGCGGCCTTGGCCAGAGCCTCCTCGAGGCCCCCCTTTGCCTCGCAGCGTATCCTGCTGACGATCTGCACGGTCGACGCGTAGGACACATCCTGTGGAAGCGGGTGGACGGCGCATCCGGCCAAGCCGGAGGCGAGGACGACACCGAGGCCGCAACCAATCGTCCGCAAACGCACACCATGCCTCATGATCAATCACCCGGGCCGGTTTCATCGGGCGGCCGCAGGCCCCTCAGTAGTTGCTCGCCGAGAAATCGCGCGCCGTCCTGCTCGTCGTCCAAGAGGTTGCGCCGACGCGCCAGCTCGAGCGCAACCTGGTTGTGCGCGAACTCGGTTGACGCCTGGGCGATAGCCGATTCGGTGCGCGCACCGCGCACGACCTTGTTCCCCCTTCCGACAAACGATCTGCGCTGGTCCCGCGCTCGTCCCACCTTCCGGTTGAACTCGTCATCCTTGAAATTGGGGGCCTGTGCGAAGGCTATGATCAGCGAGTGATCGTCGGTTCGCGACGCCACGGCCCCGCCCAACGCTGCCCTGGTCACCCGGTAACGGCCGACGACCGCGTTCAGGGTCAACGTCGGCCTGGCGCCAACCGACAGGTGGGTTTTGAAGAGAAGCGTCTCGGAGAAAACGCCGGCTCGTGAGTTCCCGTCAGCACCGACGTCGATCGTCTCGTCGTCGTCGAGATCGCTGATCCTCTCCAGCCGCAGGTAGGTGCGAACCACCTCGTCCACCCGAAGACGGCCGGAGATCGGATAGGCCAGATTGGCTCTCGCGGCATCCGAGCAATCCGCGTCCTTCATGTTGGCCACATCCGCGAGGCCCTCGACAATACGGAAGTTGCGTTCGTTCTGGCGGCTTCGAGTCGCCTCGCCGGTCACGTTGATCTCCACCTTGGAGGGCGGGCTCGACAGCCGCTTGAGCGTGAGGGCGCCGTCGTTCAGATCGTTTTGCTCCGTCATCACGAACCGGAAGTCATAGCCGATGCTGGTCGCCGCTATGATCTTCTCGACGTGCGCCCTGTTCCTGCCGCGCCTGAGGGGATCCAGGCCTGCCTTGGCCTCACAGCGGACCTGGTGGACGACGTCGAAGGTCGAAGCACGCGGAAAGTTGAATGGCGCGTTGTCCGGTAACGGGTGCATGGAGCACCCCGCCATCGACAAGGCCACAGCCGGAGCGATGCAGCTTCGAATGCGCAACGGGTACACCATAGTCGCCAGCCCTACGGCACCTTCAAGATATCGAGGAATCTCTGACCTAGCGCTCGGGCCGCCTCGCTATGCTCATCCTTGGGCGCCCGGCGCCGGTGCAGCTCGATCGCGATGCTGTCGCGCGCCTTGGCGTTCATCTGGATTAGGCGGGACTGTGAGCGCGGATCGCGCACGGAGCCGTCCTGGATCAGGCGATCGCGCTCTTCCCTGGCGCCCTCTGTAAGGGCGGCGCTTCTGCTACGCGCCTTGGGGGCTGCCGTGCGCACGGGCAGGTCCTCGTCGACATCGACAGTGCTGCGTGTCAGCGCGACCGTGACGGAGTGCCTGTCTTCCCGCGAGGCGCCGACGCCCACCGAGGCATTCGTCACCCGCAGGCGACCGACTACGGCGTCCAGCACGATCTCGGCGCTCGCGCCAGCATCGAACTTTGTGAGGAACACCAACTCGTCAGAGAAGACCACGTGGGTGGGGAAGCCGCCCGGCGCTTTGTTGCTGACCTGCAACTCGGTCAGCAGCTCCAGTTTCAGATATGTTCGGACGACCTCGTCGAGGCCGATCTTTCCCGCGACAGGATAGGTCCAGTTGGCGCCTTTCACCCGGTCCTGGCAGATCTCCCGATTCGCGTCTTTGGCCAGATCTGTCAGAGGCTCGATGATGGTGAAGGTGCGCTTGTTGCTCCGCGCTGCATTGGCGCTGGCGGTCAAGCTCAGGTTGGTGAACTTGTCCGGCCTGGTGAGCTGCACAAGGGGATCCGCCGGGCTGGCGCCGCCCGCGCCGTTGGTCTCGTCGATGTCGAAATCGAAATAGTAGCCAATCATCGTGGCCTGGATGATGGGCAAAGCCTTGGGGCGTTCGTCGGGCCTGAGAGCGGCAACCACGCTATCAAGACCAGCCCGCGCCTCGCATCGGATGCTCTTGACGATATCAACGGTGGAGGAGCGCGAGACGTCCTCGGGCAGTGGATGTGTGGAGCACGCAGCTAAGCCACCGGCTAGCACAGCAGCGATGCAGCAACCCACGGCGCGCATATGCAAGCAGCAGAACATCTATGATCTAAGCTCAAACGCATGACAGGCTACGCTCAAGCTAGCCCATGGGCAGCGGGCGCCAAGTGCCGCCCGGCCACAAGGGGTGCCTGGGCGCCCCGGCCTGGCCTTGAGACCGCACGTTAGCAGATTATCCGATATCTTTATTCCGAGGAACGACAGCGACTTACCGGCCTTATCGACAGAAATGCCACAGTCGTCCGAAATCAGCGCCAGCGCGCGACGGATCTGGCCCATCGGCTGGGACCGCTGCGGCGGCCATCAGATACGCCGCAGCGACACCGTCTCGACGCGGTGGTCGGGGCCCTTGCGCAGGATCAGGCGCGCGCGTTGGCGCGTGGGCAGGATGTTCTCGTAGAGGTTCTTGCGGTTGATGGACGTCCAGATGCGCAGCGCCTCCGCCCGCGCCTCGTCCAGGTTGAGCCCGGCGTAGCGGTGGAAATAGGCGGCCGGGTCCTGGAACGCTGTCTGGCGCAGGCGCATGAAGCGCGTGACGTACCAGTCCTCGATCACCCGGGCGTCGGCGTCGATGTAGATCGATAAATTGAAGAAGTCGGACACGAACGGGATGGCCATGCCGTCCCTGGGCAGCCGCGCCGGCTGCAGCACGTTGAGCCCCTCGACGATCAGGATGTCGGGCCGATCCACGACCACGGTCTGCCCCGGCACGATGTCGTAGTGGAAATGCGAGTAGACGGGGGCCTCGATGCGCTCCTTGCCCGACTTCACGTCGTGCAGAAAGTTCAGCAGCCGCGCGGTGTCGAAGCTGTTCGGGAAGCCCTTGCGGTTCATGAGCCCGCGGCGCTTCAGCTCCTCGTTGGGGTAGAGGAAGCCGTCGGTGGTGATCAGGTCGACGCGCGGATGGTCGGGCCAGCGCGCCAGCAGCGCCTTCAGCACGCGCGCGGTCGTGCTCTTGCCCACGGCGACCGAGCCGGCGATGCCCAGGATATATGGCACCCGCCTGTCCCTCAGGCCCAGGAAGCGCGAAGTGACGGCGTGCAGCTCCTGCGCCGCCGCCACGTGCAGATTGAGCAGCCGCGACAACGGCAGGTAGATCTCCTCCACCTCGGCCATCGAGAGGTCCTCGATGACACCGGAGAGCTGCTCCAGGTCGCGCGGCACCAGCGTCATCGGTGTGCCGGCACGCAGCTTGGCCCAGTCCTCGCGGCTGAGCACACGGTAGGGCGAGAAGGCGAGGGGGCTCTTGTCCACTTGAGGTGCCGGGAGGTCTGCGCCCGAGGTAAACGGCGCTTTGGTCACGATCATGGGGCCTATGGGGCTTGCCTGGCTCGGGCCGCCTTCTCGGCAAGGCCGGAGGTGCCCATGCGGGATTCAAGCTCGGCCAGCACGTCCTGCCAGGGCACCCGCCGGCACTCGAGCAGCACCAGGAGGTGGAAGAGGAGGTCGGCAGCCTCGCGGGTGAGCGCGCCCGTATCGGTGCCGAGGGCCGCGATCACGGTCTCCGTCGCCTCCTCGCCGAGCTTCTTGGCACAACGCTCGGGGCCGGCATCGATGAGCTGTCGGGTATATGAGCTGGCTGCGCTCTCGCCCCGGCGCGCTTGAATTGTCGCCGCCAGCCGCTGCAGCACGTCGTCGGCCATGTCGCTACGCAGGGGTCAGACCCCTCGCCTCCAACGCTTCCGATCTGCGCGCCGTCCGACGCGAGGGGTCTGACCCCTTCTCTCGCATTGGGCCGCTTCCCGTCACTCCAAACTACGGCGCCGGGCAGGCGTCAAGTGGCACCGGCACTTTCCAACCCGGTACTACCGGCGCGGGCCTTGACCACCGCGTCAATCGCCATCAGCTCGGAGAGCAGCGCCTCGAGGTCCTTCAGGGGTACCATGTTGGGGCCGTCGGATGGCGCACTGTCCGGGTCCTGGTGGGTCTCGATGAAGAGCCCCGCCACTCCCACAGCCACGGCGGCTCGCGCCAGCACCGGCACGAAGCGGCGGTCGCCGCCCGTGGCTGTCCCCTGGCCGCCCGGGCTCTGTACCGCGTGGGTGGCGTCGAAGATCACCGGGCAGCCGATCTGGCCCATGATGGCAAGCGCGCGCATGTCGACGACCAGCGTGTTGTAGCCGAAAGACGCCCCGCGCTCGGTGACCAGCACGTTGGGGTTGCCGCTCCCTGTGACCTTCGCCACCACGTTGGGCATGTCCCAGGGGGCGAGGAACTGGCCCTTCTTGATCTTGACCGCGCGCCCGGTCATGGCCGCGGCAATGACCAGGTCCGTCTGCCGGCACAGGAAGGCCGGGATCTGCAACACGTCCACGACCTCGGCCAGGCGGGCGCACTGGCCCGCCTCGTGCACATCGGTGACTATCGGCAGGCCCAGCGCCGACCGGATCTCGGCGAACACCGCCAAGGCCCCATCGAGCCCCATGCCGCGCTGGGCGCCGAGCGAGGTGCGGTTGGCCTTGTCGAACGAGGTCTTGTAGACGAGGCCGATCCCCAGCCGGCCGCAGATCTCCTTGAGCGCGGAGGCCATCTCCAGGGCGTGGCCGTGGCTCTCCATCTGGCAAGGGCCGGCGAACAGCGCGATAGGCCGGTCGTTCGCGAAGGTAACGTTGCCAACGGCAACGGCGGGGTTGGGCTTCAATGTATCGCTCATGGCGGCATCCCTATAGCACAGCGCCGCCAAACGGGGTCAGACCCCTCGCGCAACCGTCGGCAGCAAAAATGTAATGGTCGCGGCGAGGGGTCTGACCCCGTTCCACCTTGGGGGGCGAGCAAGCGGCCACTATCCCCACCGCCCGCCGGCCCGGCTACCATGGGCACGCTGTTCTGGCCCTTCCCCCGGTTCCCGCAGCCCAGGGCACTCCCCGTGAGCCTTCTCGCCTACACAGCCAAGCTCGTCGGCCTGTCGCAGACCCTGCATCGCTGGCACGGCGTCATCCGCCAGCTCGACGCTGCCCAGCGCGATAAGGTCGCCCGCTACGCCGAGCGCATCGCCGACACCCTGGCCCGGGCCGCCGCGGCCCTGGCCCGGCTGGAGAAGGACCCGGCGTCGGCCCGGGCCGCCCGCGACGCCATCCGCGAGCTCGGCCGCATCGCCGGCTACATCGACGATATCGTTAACGTGCTGGAGCAGGACCTTGACGGACGCAAGCTGGCGGGCGTTAAAAGGCGCCTCGATCAGCTCGCCGGCCGGGAGCCGCTGCTCAGCGCCGCCGGCGCCTACGCCCGGCGCATCGAGCGCCTGGTGGAAGCCGAGGGCTACTTCAGGGCGCTGGCCGACGGGCTGAGGACGTAAGGGAGGGTGGCTGGAGCCATGGACAAGTTCACGACGCTCACCGGTGTGGCGGCGCCGCTGCCCATGATCAACGTCGATACCGACGCCATCATCCCCAAGCAGTTCCTCAAGACCATCCAGCGCACCGGACTCGGCAAGAACCTGCTCTATGAGCTGCGCTACGACGAGGACGGCAAGGAGAAGCCGGATTTCGTGCTCAACAAGCCGGCCTACCGCAAGACGCAGATCCTGGTGGCGGGTGAAAACTTCGGCTGCGGCTCCTCGCGCGAACACGCGCCGTGGGCACTGCTCGACTTCGGCATCCGCTGCGTTATCGCGCCCTCGTTCGCCGACATCTTCTACAACAACTGCTTCCAGAACGGCATCCTGCCCATCGTCCTCCCGCAGGAGGACGTCGACAAGCTGATGGACGACGCCAGCCGCGGCGCCAACGCCACCGTCACGGTGGACCTGGAGAAGCAAGAGATTCGCGGCCCCGACGGCGGTTGCATCAAGTTCGAGATGGACCCGTTCCGCAAGCGCTGCCTGCTGGAGGGGCTCGACAACATCGGGCTCACCTTGGAGAGCGCGAAGGCCATCTCCGACTTCGAGGCCAAGGCGCGCGACGCCCGGCCGTGGGCTTGAGGCTCGACGCGGGGGCGGGTGAAGTCCGGTCTAGCCGGCTTCTCCGCCTGACGGCGTGGCGAGAAAGACCGGTATCTGTCGCGCCGTCTTGGCCTGATACTCAGCGTATGGTGCGAAGGCGGCGACGGCAAGCTTCCACAACCGGTCTCGTTCCGCGTTGTCCTTCACCTCGCGCACCAGCATCGGGCGGACCACGGTCTCATCGCGAAGCTCGACCTTCGGGTTGGCGCGCAGATTGTGGACCCAGGCCGGGTCCTCCGGTGCGCCGCCTTGCGAGCCGATGAGGACATAGCCGTCGCCGTCCCTGACCCTCATGAGCGGCGTCTTACGGATGGCGCCGGTCTTGTTGCCCGTGTGCGTGACGATGATCACCGGCAGGCCCGTATCGCGCAGGGTCGTGCCCTTGGTGCCGCCACTGCTCTCGTACAGCTCGACCTGCTCTCGGACCCAGTCTCGCGGGCTCGGTATGTATTGGGGCATGAGGCTTAGCCTTCCTTCTGGTTGAGAAACACTATCCTCTTGGCGGGGCTCGGGGGCCGTCGGTCGGTCTGATCCGGGAGCGGATCGATACGGCGCAACGCCCGCCCGCAACAGCATGGGCGCCGTCGGAGGTCGCATGCAAGTGTCCGCGGCTATCGCCGACAATTTCGCACGTTCCTTAGCGAATTGCGCGACTACTGCTCCTCGCAATGTGCAATTTTTGACAGGAGAAAGACATCAACCCGCAAGCCCTCACGCCGCGGCCCGACCCGGCACCGGCTGATCCTGCATGCGCCGCCATAGCAGCACCAAAGTAGCGGCGATGCAGAGATGGAGAAGATTGGCGCCGATGCCGGTGGCGAACGCTGGAGCGTAGTAGCCGGCGTAGTCGTAGATGGCACCGGCACTCCAGCTGCCCGCCGCCATGCCGGTCATGGCCAGGAGCAGCAGGGCCGGGATGCGCCAGCTCGCCTCGCGCGCCGGGAACAGCTGGCGGATGGCCAGGATGTAGGCCGGAACGAGCCCCGAGAAGCCCAGGCCGAACGCCGCCGCGACGGCAAACAGGCCCGCCTCGTCCTGGGTCAGCAGGAACCCCGTCATGGCTGTCACCTGCGCCAGGGAGCCCACCAGGAGCGTCTTGAGGCCGCCGATGCGGTCGGAGATCCAGCCCCACAGCTGCCGGCTGAAGAAGGCGGTCACCAGCAGGACGGATACCATGGCGGCACCCTTGGCGGCCGTCAGGCCGATGTCGCCGCAGTGGGCGATCAGATGGGCGGTCGGTATCGCCATGGGCACGCAGCAGAGGAAAGAGGCCGCAGCGAGCATGGCGAAGACAAGGTTGGGCGGCAGGCCGAGTACCGTGCTTTTGCCCGTCCCGCCGGCCGCGCCCGGCTTCGGCTCGGGCACCTCGGGCGCCGCCCGCAGGAACAGCGCCGCCAGCGGCATGACCAGGGCCACGACGAACAGGCCGAAGCCGACCATGCATTGGCGCCAGCCGTAGGCGGCAACTGCGCGCTCGAAGACCGGCGACCACAGGGCGCCCGCCACGTACTGCCCGCTGGCGATCAACGCCAGCGCGGTGCCGCGCCGCGCCTCGAACCAGCGCGTGACATAGACATAGAGCGGTGCATGGATCGCAGCGTTGCCGAGGAGGCCGATGAACAGCCCGTGCCCCACATAGAGCGACCAGGCCCCACCGCTAGCCGAGAGCATCAGGCCGGTAGCCACCATGGCGGCCCCGAACATGACCACAGCGCGCACGCCGAAGCGCTCGGCGAGCCACCCCATCGCCAGGCCGCCGACACCGGTCCCGAGCATGGCGAGCGAGAGTGCCGCCGAGGGGATGGAGCGATAGCCTCCGAGGTCGGCCGCCATGTGCTTCAGGCCCACGGTCGAGACCAGGGGCGCGCCGAGACAGGTGGAGGCGATTGCCAGCGCCGCCACGGTCACCAGCCAGGCCTCCCTGCTGTCAATTTTGCTGCCCACCGCGATCCTCCCGATCACTATTGACTGCTATTCTGCCTCAGAGTGCACAAAATTTGCCTGACCGGCCGGGGTTTGTCGCCCGGACACGGTGCATGTCAGCCATCGGAATCGGGTGGCGCCGAGCGGAAGCGGTATGAGGAGATCGTTGTGGCAACGACGCTGACCTGGGGAGACAAGGACACCGCCCCTCGATCGAGGCCGCGACGCGCATGGGTTGCTGAAACGGCTCGACCCTGCTGGGGATGCCCGACGCGGGTCATATTCCGCGGCTAGATGGTCCGGGCTCGTTCAACCGCCTCTTGACCGCGGCCCCTCGCAACATGGTCCGCTAGACCGAGGACAGGGAAATATTCAAGGCGCACCCGTTCGAAGGAAGCTCGACGGGGATTGGGGGAAGCGCGCATGACGATTGTTTCAAGGCGAAGCCTGATGAAGGCTGGCGGCGCCGTTGCGCTCGATGCCGCGCTCCCAACCATTGCCGGGGCGGCCGGGCAGACCATCCTGAACGACGCGAGCGGGCTCAACCCAACCCCCGTGTCCCGCCATTGGGTCGTGCAGCCCAACGAGCAGGCCGAGCTCATCGCAAGGCTGCGCAACGAGCTGAAGGCGGCAGCCGCCGAGCGCCGGCCCGTGTGCATCGGCGCGGCTCGGCACTCCATGGGTGGCCAGAGCCTGCCCAGGGACGGCCTCGCCATCACGGTCAACAGCGCCCGCTGCGAGCCTGATACCGCGGCCAAGACCTTCCGCGCCGATGCCGGCACGCGCTGGCACCACGTGATCGCCGCCCTCGACCGCATCGGCTTCTCGCCCGCCGTCATGCAGTCGAACCACGACTTCGGTGTTGCGGCCACCTTCAGCGTCAACGCCCACGGCTGGCCGGTGCCCTATGGCCCCTTCGGCTCCACGGTGCGCTCGCTCCGCGTGATGCTGGCCGACGGCACCGTTGTCACCTGCTCGAGGACCGAGAACCGGGAGCTGTTCCAGCTCGCCATGGGCGGCTACGGCCTGCTCGGCATCATCCTGGAGGTGGAGGCCGACATGGTGGAGAACCGCCTGCTGCAGCCCACCCAGGCCGCGATGTCCAGCAAGGAGTTCGCGCGCGCCTTCACCGGCGCCATCGACGAGGACGCCCTGGTGCTGATGGCCTACGGGCGCCTCTCGGTCGCCCGCCGCGGCTTCCTCGACGAGGCCCTGCTCGTCACCTACCGCTCGGCCCCCTCGAACGGCAAGCTACCGCCCGCCGGCAGCGGTGGCCTGGTCGCCTCGGTCTCGCGCGAGATCTACCGCGCCCAGACCGGCTCGGAGACCGCCAAGCGGGCGCGCTGGTTCGCGGAGACAAAGCTCAAGCCGGGCGTTGCGACGCGCAACACCCTGATGAACGAGCCGGTGTCGAACCTGGCGGGGCGCGACAGCCGGCGAACCGACATCCTGCACGAGTATTTCGTGCCGCCCGACCGCTTCAACGATTTCGTCGCCGCCTGCCAGGAGATCATCCCGCCATCCGGCATCGAGTTCCTGAATGTGACGCTGCGCTATGTCGCCGCCGACAGCGAGAGCGTGCTGGCGTTTGCGCCGACCCGCCGCATCGCCGCGGTCATGTCGTTCTCCCAGGAGATGCAGCCGCAGGCCGAGGTGGCCATGCGCCGCATGACCGAGGCCCTGATCGAGCGTGTGGTGGCCATTGGCGGCAGTTTCTACCTGCCCTACCGGCTGCACGCCCAGCGCGACCAGGTGACCAAGGCCTACGCCAACGTCGCGCGCTTCGTGGAGCGCAAGCGGCACTACGATCCGCAGCTGCTGTTCCGTAATGCCATGTGGCAGCAATACTTCGCTGGATGAGGGGGCTGTTATGGATCTGCTTCGCCTGGTCGCCTGGGGGTACGCGCTGGTGCTGGCGCTCGCCGCCGCTCTCAATTATGTCCCGGGCCTCACCGACGCTTCGGGCCGGGCGTTCGGCATCTTCGCCCTCGACATCTATGACGACCTGCTGCACCTGGCCTCGGCGGCCTGGGCGGCGGTCTCCGCCTACTGGTCGAGACAGGCCACCAAGACGTTCCTCAAGGTCTTTGGCACGCTCTACTGCCTCGATGGCCTCATGGGCCTCGTCACCGGCTCTGGCTATCTCGACCTCGGCATCGTCATCTACGGCGTGCAGAGCCTGCCGCTTGGGTTCAAGATCCTCGCCAATCTTCCCCATATCGCGCTTGGCGGCTTCGCGGCCTTCTGCGGCTTCGTCCTCGCCAAGCAGACGGGCGTCAGATGGACGGGGGCCAGCTGATGCCGGCGCAGCCTGAATGGGCATGGCGGGCCGGCAGGCGCATCTTGCTCGGCCTGGCCGCCGTCGTCGTCCTCATCGCCATCCCTGTCGTGTGGACGGAGGCCGGCTGCCGCAGCCCGCGTGCGCCGGACCCGGAGCCCTTCCAGTCCGCGCTCGACGCGGCGCACCGGCGCGATGAGGTCAACACCTACCTGACGTATCCTGAATGGTCGATCGTGTACGCCTACGAGGATCTCGCCGGCGTGACACGCAAGGGCAGCGAATCCGACTTCGCCTACATGCGCAGCGTCGGCAACTACTGGTCGAGCCTGTGCAGCCTCACCAGGCTGGCCACCAGCCGCGGCAGCATCGCCTTCGACTACAAGCTGATGCTCTACACCATCGGAGTCAGCTTCACCGCCGAGATGGGTCTCAAGGGTGCCTACGAGCTGACTGTGGGGCGGGCTACGGCGTGGCTGCGGGGCTCGCAGCGCAACCCGGAGGACGAGTTCGCGCTGGCAGTCGCCGACGAGTATGCCGCCTTCCTCAGGCAGACGCCGTGGTACGAGTTCCCGTTCGGCGCCAGGCTGTGGCAATTCTGGGCCCAGACGCCGCTCTGGGGTGGCAACACCATCCGCAAGATCGAGCGCCGCATCAGCCTCACCCTGGAGTACGCGGGCAAGGCCGTGTACGCGAAGCTCATCGCAATGGGTGCCGGAGCGTCGGGTCCCGTGGCCTTGCGGCTGCGCAGCGTGGTATCCGGGTTGGACGCTTCTGATGTCGCGGCGGACAACCGCATCGTGGTGGTGCGCAGGTTGGCGAGCGGCGCCAGCGAGATCGACACGCCGCGCTACCGGGCGTTCACAGAGATTCTGGCTGGCCTTGCGGAGCGCGGGCGCAACATCGTCGAGATCGCCGGCAATGACGACGTGCTGGTCACGGTTCTGGCTCCGGAAGGGCGTGCTGCTGAGAAGCTGGGCAAGCAGTTGTTCTGGGTTCCGATCCAGGCGCGCCCGGGCTGGCACCGCCTCGGGCTCGACGTCAAGGTTGCGTCTTTGGCCTCGATCGTCCGGCAGCTGCGCCAGGAGGGCATGGAGCTCGAGCATGTCTACGATTACTGAGGGCTGCCGCCGCGGCGCGCGCTTCCTCGCGGTGGCCTTCGGCGTCCTCGCCGCATGGTTTGCGCTCGCTGCCGTGGCGACGCTGGTGCTGGAGCCCACGCGGGCCGTCGCCGTCTTCGGGCCGGCGCCATACGCCCTGTCCGCCCTGGTGCACGCGAACGCGCGCATCCTCGATTCGGGAGCCGGATTCGTTGTCGTCCAGGGCGAGCACAGGGGCTTCGTGCGTCGGCTCTACGCCGGCGGCGGCTGGCTGGTCCTGCCCGTCATGACGGGCGGCTGCCGCGGCAGAGGCCGCGCCGCGAGCCCAGAGGCATGACAGGCTGACATGCGGCGCTACGGGCGGCGCACCAGGAGCCTGCCGGGGGCGATGGCCTTCGGCACGCGCAGAGCGGTGGCCATGGGGGGGAGCGCGGTGAGCGGCTCGCCGTCGCTCCACAGGCGCTCGAAGGTGAGACGAGCCGCGGCGGCCAGCTCGGGCGCGTCGTCCACGAAGCTCTCGTAGGCGTCGCAGATGGCCGGGTCGCGGCGCATGGTGTCGCCGGTCCAGCAGGCACGGTCGCCCAGCACCAGCTGCTCGTGAGCCTCGATGAGGCGCGGATTGCGCATCACACGAACCTCGCAGTCGAGCCTCGCCGTCTGCACCGCAATGAAGGCGTCAGAGAGTGCGGCCCCCTCGCCCCTGGCGAGGATGAGCCGCACCGGGCATCCGGCCGTCGCGATGTCGCGTGCGAGCGCGGCCATGGACTTGACCACGGGGCTCTGCATCGAGCGGGCGATGACGAGGATCGGGCCCCCCAGAGGGGTCGCCGGCTGCGGGCCGTCGTGTTGCGGAGGCCCGGCAAGGGCCTGGAGGCCGCCGGCGATGAACGCACCGAGCCGCGCCTCCTTCTCGCCGCGCCGCGTCATAGTCATGCGAAATTGCTGCGAGAAGCGCATGGGAGCATCCTTAAAGGCCACAGACAGGACCATGAGCGGGACGGGAAAGCCGAGCGCTGTCGGCAAGGACTATTTGGGCCTATTGCGGTTAAATAATGGTATGCTCAGCATGCGCTGTGAACGGGCCGGGACAAGGCCGCAGCAGTGCCGCCTTTCGGGGGCGCCGCAGCCGGCACCGGAGCGGAGCAGCAGGGGAAAAACCGGGCGCTGCCGCATGGGTTACCACGATCGGCTGACGCAGATTGCATGCGCCACACTGGAGCGCGGAACAAAGTCGTGCGAGCTAGGATTGACGGTGCAACGTTAAGGTCCGGCAGCGCGCTCGCACGGCCCTGCCCACCCCGGAGCGCCACATGACGACCCCAAAGGACCCTGCGGCCGGGACCCCCAAATCCGTTGCCGGACACCTTGCCATCGCGCTGGCCGCAGCCTTTGCCGGGGCCGCGATCTACATCAATGTTGCCGAGCAGCCGGCGCGCCTGCTGCTCGACACGCGCGGACTCCTCACCGAATGGCAAGGCAGCTACCCCGCCGGCATGAGAATGCAAGCCCCGCTTGCCATCCTCGCCGGCCTGGCGGGAATCATCGCCTGGTGGCAGTCACGCGACTGGCTGTGGCTCCTCGGCAGCGCGCTGATCCTCGCCAATTGGCCATATACACTGGCCGTGATCCAGCCGGTGAACGATGCCGCCATGGCCTTGTCTCCCGACCCTGCGGCAGACCACGGCCGCGCTCTGATCGAGCGGTGGGGCGTGCTTCATACCGGACGCAGCGCCCTCGGCGTGCTCGCCACGCTCGCGTTCATCGTGGCGGCACTGCGACGGCCGGCGACGTAGATTGCCCCGAGCGCCGACTGCGCACTACGCCGCGGTTACCAGGGTCCTGCCGGCTTCCGCAGCCAGTGCATCTGCCTCGGGCGCCACCGCCCGCCGCGGCACCCGGAATGCCAGCGCGTAGAGCGCCGGCAGGAACGTCAGCGTCAGGATCGTGGCCGCCACGAGGCCGCCCATCATGGAGATCGCCATGGGGGCCCAGAACACCTCCTGGGCGAGGGGGATCATGGCGAGCCCGGCGGCGGCAGCCGTGAGCGTGATGGGGCGGAAGCGACGCACGGCGGCCTCGACGATGGCCGTGTAAGCGTCTTGGCCGGCTGCCATGTCCTGCTCGATCTGGTCCACCAGGATCACGCTGTTGCGCATGACGATGCCGGCCAGTGCGATGACGCCGAGGATGGCAACGAAGCCGAAGGCCGCCTGGAAGATGAGCAGCGCCGCGGCCGCACCGATGACGCCGAGTGGGCCGGTGGCCAGCACCATCATGGTCTTGCCGAAATGCTGCAGCTGGATCATGAGCAGCACCAAGACGACCATCAGCATGAGAGGCATCTTCTCGTTGATGGAGGTCTGGCTCTTCTCGGCCTCCTCCACCGCGCCCTGCAGCTCCGTCCGATAGCCCGCGGGCAGCTCCGCCCGCAGGGCGCCGAGCTTGGCGTACACTGCGTTGGAGACATCGTTGGACTGCAGGTGATCCGGGACGGTGCCGCGCACGGTGATGGACGGCAGCCGGTCGCGCCGCCACTGGATGCCGGGCTCCAGGACAACTTTGATGTTGGCCACCTGGCGCAGCGGCACCGAGGCGCCCGCCGCGGTCTTGACGTAGACGTTGTCGAGCGCGGTCAGGGCATTGCGCATCTGGGTCGGCTCGCGCAGCATGATCTTGACGGTCTCGTCGCCGTCGCGGAACTCGCCGATCTGGAAGCCCGACAGGCTTCCTTGCATCGAGCGCCGCACGGCCTGCGAGGTCACGCCCAGCGCCCGGCTGCGGTCCTGGTCGATCTCCAGCTTGAGGCTCGGCACCGGCTCCAGCCAGTCGTTGTGCACGTTGCCGATCTCCGGCGTGGCGCGCATGACGCCGGCAACCTCGTCGGCGATGCGGCGCACCTCGGTACGCTCGGGGCCGGTGACGCGCACCTGCACCGCCCAGCCGACGGGCGGCCCGTTGAACAGGCGGTCCACCTTGGAGCGGATGTTGGGGAAGTCGGCGGCCAGGATCTCGCGCACCCGCACCAGCGCCCGCTCGCGCGCCTCCAGCGACTTCGACATCAGCATGAGCTGCGCGAAGTTCTGGTTCTTGAGCTGCTGGTCGAGCGGCAGATAGAAGCGCGGCGCGCCCTCGCCGACAAAGGCCACGACATAACTGAACTCTGTTGCAAGGTCCGGCTCCTTTAGCAGCCGCGCCTCAACGGCCTTGGCCTCGCGCTCGGTGTCCGCGAACGAGGTGCCCTCCGGCATCCACAGATCGACCAGGATCTCCGGCCGGTTGGACGTGGGGAAGAACTGCTGCGGAATGACGGCGAAGCTGGCGATGCTCGCCACCAGAGCCCCAACTGTCATCACGACCACGGTCTTGCGCCAGCGCACGCACCAGGCGACGATGGCGCGGATGATGCGGAAGGGGAGGGTGTCGAAAGCCTCGCCGTGATGCGCGCGGCCGCGCCGCGCCTTGAGCAGGCGGTAGCCGATCCACGGCGTGAAGTAGACGGCCGCGAACCAGGAGATGACGAGCGAGATGCCGGTCACCCAGAACAGGGCGCTCACGTACTCGCCGGCCTGGCTCGCCGCGAACCCAACCGGAATGAACCCGGCCACCGTAATGAGCGTGCCCGTCAGCATCGGGAAGGCGGTGGAGGTGTACGCGAAAGTGGCGGCGCGCAGGCGCTCGTAGCCTTCCTGCAGCTTGCGGTCCATCATCTCGACGGCGATCATGGCATCGTCCACCAGCAAGCCCAGCGCGATGATGAGCGCGCCGAGCGAGATGCGGTGCAGGTCGATGCCCATCGTCTGCATGACAAGGAACGTGGCCGCCAGCACCAGCGGGATCGTCAGCGCCACCACCAGGCCGGCGCGCCAGCCCAGCGTGAGGAACGATACGATCAGCACGATGCCGATCGCCTCGGCCAGCGAGCGCAGGAACTCGCGCACGGACTTGCTCACCACCTGCGCCTGATCGGAAATCTTGCCGAGCTGCACGCCGACAGGCAGCTCGCGCTCGATGCCCCTGAGCGCGCGCTCCACCGCGGCGCCGACCACGGTGACGTTGTAGCCGGGGGCCATGGTGGCGCCCAGCAGCACGGCGTCCTGGCCCTGGTAGCGGGTCTTGGCGGCGGGCGGGTCCTCCAGCGCGTGCCTCACCTCGGCGATGTCGCCGAGGCGGAAGGTGTGCTGGCCGGCGCGCAGTCTCAGCTCGCGGATATCCTCCACCGACCTCAGCCCGCCTTCCACGTCGATGCGCACCGACCGCTCGCTGGTCTCGATGCGGCCGGCCGGGTCCATGGTGTTCTGGCCGGCCAGCGCCGCCTGGATATCCAGCGCGGACAGCCCACGCTCGGCCAGCGCCGCCGAGGCGACCTCGATGAAGATGCGCTCCTCCTGCGTGCCCAGAAGGTCCACCTTGGCAACGCCGGGGATGCGCAGAATGATATCGCGGGTGCTCTTGGCGAAGGTCTTGAGCTCGGGGTAGCTGTAGCCCTGGCCGGTGAGCGCGTAGAGCGACATGTAGGTGTCGCCGAACTCGTCGTTGAAGAATGGCCCGACGACGCCCTCGGGGAAGGTATGGCGGATGTCGCCGATCTTCTTGCGCACTTGGTAGAAGGCGTCGGCAACCGCGGCGCCGCGCACGTTGCCCTTGAGGTTGACGAAAATGGCGGCGGAGCCGGGGCGCGTGTAGGAGCGCAGGAATTCGAGGCCAGGCGTTTCCTGCAGCTTGCGCTCGACTTTGTCGACCACCTGCTCCTGCATCTCCTCCACGGAGGCGCCGGGCCAGAGCACCTGCACCACCATCACGCGGAAGGTGAAGTCCGGGTCCTCCTTCTGGCCCAGCGTGAAGAACGCATAGCCGCCGGCGGCGAGGAGCAGCACGATCAGGAACGCAGCGAAGTTGCCGTGGGCAATGGCCCAGGCGGAGAGGTTGAACCTCCCGGATGTGCCGGGGTCAAACCCTTCGCCTGCACGGTCGGGAGGAGACGAAGCGCTGTCGCGAGGGGTGTGACCCGGGCCTAGGCTTCCGTCAGCGGACATGGGAATGGCTCCGTTGAAAGGGGTCAGACCCCTCGCAGATACGGCAGAGTTCTTGTCGCAACGTCGCAGGCGAGGGGTCTGACCCCTTCCACACGGACGCCCTTCTCAGCTCGACTTGGCGGTCCGCTCGCCCGGCAGCCTGACGCGCATGCCGTCGCGGAGGAACTGCACGCCGGCGGTGACGACCACGTCGCCGGGGCTGAGACCTCCTGCGATCCTGACTCCATCGTCTGCCGTGCCGGCGACCGTAACGGGCGTGCGCCGCACCCTCCTCTTCTCCGTGTCCACCACGAAGACCACCGGCGAGCCGTTGGCTTCCGTGAGAGCCGTGAGCGGCACCACCATGGCGACGCGCTCGCCATCGATGCGAATCGCCACCGTAGCCGTCATGCCGAGGCGCATGGTCTGCGGCGGACTGGTGACGGCCACGCGCACCGCATAGGTGCGCGAGGCGGCATCGGCCTGTCCGGCGATCTCGCGGATGCGGCCCTCGGCGCCCTTGCCCGACCCGGCCCACAGGGCGATATCGGTGCGCTGCCCCACGGTGAGACGGCCCGCATCCTGCTCCGGCACGCCGATGGCCACCTCGACCTCCCCGGCCTCGGCAAGCGCGATCACCGCCTGTCCGGCGCTTACGACCTGGCCTGGCTCGCTCATGACGGCGGTGACGATGCCGGCCTTGTCGGCCTTGAGCGTGGCGTAGCTCGTGGCATTGGCAGCCTGGCGCAGCTGCGCTTCGGCCGATTCGAGCGCCGAGACCGCTGCATCGAACTCGTTGCGCCGGATGTCGTAGCTCGCCTGCGAGATGAACTGTTTCGCCAGCAGCGGCTTGGCCCGCTCCAGGTTGTCGCGCGCCACGTCGTGGCGGGTGCGGGCGGCCGCAACCGCCGCCCTGGCGCTGTTCTCGGCGAGCTTGATGTCCGTATCGTCGAGGCGTGCGATCGTCTGTCCGACCTTGACGCGGTCGCCGACGTTGATGGCGCGCTCCACGATCTTGCCGCCGACACGGAAGCCGAGGTTGCTCTCGATGCGCGGCCGGACGACCCCGGAATAGGTGAGCGTGCGACCCTGGGGCGCGGCGGAGACGGTGGCAACCTTTACCGGCCGCACGACCTCCTTCTCCTCGATGGCCGCCTCGCCCTTGCAGCCGGCGGCTGCCGCAACCAGCCCGACGAGCGCCAAGCGACGGGCCAGGCCACGCCATCTCGTTCCTCCTCGCAGAGAGGCGAACGCAATGGCAGGCCTGGCTCCAGCGGTGCTCATGATCGTTGTTCCATGCCAGTGCGCCTTGGCGGCGCTTGTTGCAGGCGATGTAAGCTCGACTTACATAGAGCGGAAAGGAGCGCATTGCAAAGTGTTAACGCCGCTAACTTTTCAATTCGTCGTGAAACGGCCATGCTGAGAACTATGAAGAAAGGTAAAGTTGGCACGGCCGCACAGAAGGTGGGCAAACGGAAGGTGGGCAAGATGGAGCGCAAGGCGCCCTATCACCACGGCGACCTGCGCGAGGCGCTGATTGCCGCCACGCGCCAACTCGTCATGGAGCGGGGCGCAGAGAACTTCACCCTGGCTGACGCCTGCCGGGTCGCGGGCGTGACCACCGCCGCGCCCTACCGCCACTTCCGCAGCAAACAGGAGATTCTGGCAGAGATCGCCTCGCGCGGCTTCGAGGAGCTGCGCATGAGGGCGATGGACGTCATCGCCGAGAAGGGGCCGGGTACGCTGGCCGCGATTGTCGCCATGGGCCAGGCCTACGTCGCCTTCGCCGTGAACGAGACGGCTTTGTTCCGCCTGATGTTCGGGCAGGAGCCGTCGCTCAAGCAGGCCGAGCCTGTGGCGGGCACGGGGCACGAGTGTTTCGCCCATCTGATCGAACAGATCGGGCTCTATTGCCAGAGGAACCGTGTGCGCGGAGATGCCCTGCAGATTGCGCTCAGGCTGTGGACTTTCGTCCACGGCGCCGCCTCGCTGCAAATCGACAAGGACTATCTCGTGATCGCCCCGGACCTGGATGTGAACCGCCTCATCGCCGACGCGACGCCCGGTCTGCTCGGGGCTGCACCGCGCGGCCGCAAGCGGTGATTCCACGCATCATCCCCGAGGTCGAGCGAAGCGAGACTATCCGGGACCTCGCGTGACGAGCGTGAAATCCTCCGAGGTCCCGGTTTGGAGCGCTGCTCGCCTTCCGCTCGCATCGTTCCAACAGGGATGACGGGTGAGTCTTTCACGCCTCGAGCGGCAATGCCGCGAGGAGCCGCTCCAGGGTGGAGATGGTGGAGCGGTCGATGTGGCCGTCCACGCGCAAGGGGCGGAAGTGGCGCTGGAAGGCGGTGACGACGAGCTTGGTCCGCTCGTCGATCACGCCGGTCGGCTCGATGCCGTAGCCGTAGCGGCGGAGCGCCACCTGGAAGGCCGCGATGCGCGGCTCGGCGGCGCCGAGGCTCAGCCCTTCGTCGGCGGCGACCACGGGTGCGGGAGCGATCCAGTGGCCGATACCCGTGTGCGCCAGCCCAGCCCAGGGGAATTTCTCGCCCGGGTCCTGCTTGCGCGCCGGCGCCACGTCGGAGTGGGCGAGCACGCGCTCCGGCCGGATGCCATGGCGGGCGATGATGTCCCGGCTCAACCGCTCCACGGCCCGCATTTGAATCTCTGGAAAGTCGGGATAGCCGAAGGCGTGGCCGGGGTTGTGGATCTCGATGCCGATGGAGGCGGAGTTGATATCGGTCTCCCCGTCCCACACGGAGTCGCCCGCGTGCCAGGCGCGCTGGTCCTCCGACACCATTTGCGTGATGCGCCCGTCCGTGTCGATGCCGTAGTGACAAGACACGCCGCTGCCTTCGCGGGTGAGCCAGTCGATGGCCTTGGCCATGCTCTCGAGGCCGGTGTAGTGCAGGAGCAGGATGGTGGGGCGCAAGCCGTTGCGGCGCGGCTCGACGTTGGGCGAGCTCAGCACTGCATCGACGAGCGCGCTGTCCGGGGCAACGATGGAAGCGATCACAGGCCGCGCTCCTTGGCGATGACGTCGTAAGCGGCGTTGATGGCGGCGAGCTTGCGTGTGGCGATCTCGACGAACTCGGCCGGTACACCGCGGCCGATCAGCTTGTCCGGGTGGTTGTCGGCCACCAGCTTGCGGTACTGCCGCCTGATCTCCTCGTTGGTGGCCCGCGGCGTGAGGCGCAGGGCGTCGTAGGGGTTGCCGTGGTCGGCGACGAAGCGGGCGCGGAAGAATTGGAACTCGCTTGGCGAGAAGCCGAAGCGGCGGGCCACCTCGGCCAGGAACGCATCCTCTTGCGGATGCAGGGCGCCATCTACGGCAGCCACGTACATCAGCCCTTCCAGCACATCCTGCAGCAGCTTTCTGTTGTTCTTGAGCAGCTTGGCGATCTCGTCGGCATACGTCTCGTAGCCGGCGATATCCTGCTTGGCGAGATTGAACACGCGCTTGACGTTGCGCTCCTCCTCTGGCCTGGTCTGGAACACCTGCTTGAAGGCCTGCACTTCGAGCGGCGAGACGACGCCGTCCACCCTGGCCATCTTGGCGCTCAGGGCGATGACGGCGATGGTGAAGGCGATGTCGCTTTGGGGCTCTGCGGACCGGTCCAGACCAAAGACGCGGGCCAGCTCGCCGAGGAAGCCGCCGCCGGCATCGCCGACAGCGCCCGCAAGCCCCGAGATCTTCTGCCAGACCGTCATGCTCGATCCTGTCCCTTCTCAGCTCGTGGGGTCACCCACCGGCCTTTTGCCGCCAAGGGGCGGCTGCGATCGTCTCAGGGCAGGGCTAATCCCGAGAGCATGAAGAATGTCAAGGAAGGTTCCTGAAACCTCAGAGACATTCCAGGCCGCACGTAATGGTGAATAACGAGTGGCTCCTTGAAGGCCTGGAGGGGTAGACCCCTTGCAGATGTGTCAGCACCTCACAACGACTTAGAGGCAAGGGGGCCGCTGCTAGCGCACCGTCTCGCCTGGCGCATAGGCGTGGATGGCGAGGGCGTGCACCTTGGTGGCCAGCTGCTCGGCCAGCAGCTCGTTGACGACCCGGTGCCGGGCCAGGCGGGACTTGCCGGCGAACTCGGGTGAGACGACGAGCACCCGGAAATGGCTTTCGCCGGCCTGCGCCTGCGCGCTGTGGCCGGCATGCAAGTGTGACTCGTCGACGATGTCCAGGCGGGTGGGGCGGAGGGCCTGCTCCAGGCGCTGCCGAATGGCTGCGGCAACCGACATGCAATCTCTCCTTTCTACTCTCCGCTCACGCAGCTCTCAAGTCAAGAGCGGCCCAGTTATAGCAGGTGCGCTACAGACTCTACAGACTGAGCCGGCACCCTTCGCTAGAAGCTTGTGCCTCGATCGGCCAGCGCCCATACTCGAACCGATGAAGCTCGACTCGAAATATTTCGACTCGATCCGCGCCAAGCCGGCGGGGGAGGCGGCCGCGCGTCCGGCCGGTCCCCTCTGCCAGTGGAAGGGCTGCCAGGACGTCGGGGTTTACAAGGCTCCAGTGGGCCGGGGCCATGAGGGCAAGTACTACCTGTTCTGCTTGGAGCACGTGCGTCAATTCAACGCCTCCTACAACTACTTCGAGGGCTGGAGCACGGCCGAAGTGGAGGCGTTCCAGAAGGATGCCGTGATCGGTCATCGCCCGACTTGGAAGACGGGTTCATCCGGCGAGGTGCCCGGCTACCGGAATCGGGCGGCGGGCGCAGGAGCCGGATTTGCCGATGCTTTTGCCGATCCGCACGGGTTTCTCAACGGCAAGCTTAGGCGCGACAAGGCAGAGCCCGCGCGCCGGTTGAAGCCGCTGGAGCGCAAGGCGCTGGAGGCCCTCAGCCTCGACGAGCGCGCCAACCGCGAACGGATCAAAGCCCGCTTCAAGGAGCTGGTGAAGCGCCATCACCCCGATGCCAACGGGGGGGACAAACGGTCCGAGAACAAGTTGCGGGAAATCATTCAAGCCTATAACTATCTCAAGCAGGCGGGCCTCGTCTGAAGCTCATCGTGTGACGCTCATCGTCTAAGGCTCATGGCAAAGGCCCGCCGCAGCGAATTGAGAACTCATCTTGGCCGATCCGGTGCAGCAGCTGTGGCTGGCGCCGGCAGCAACCTCCGGAAATGAAGGATATGCCAGCCCAAGCTCAAGCCGGGGTGACCGGCATGCCGGACATGAAGGTGTCCGTACGCCAGCTCTTCGGCATCGACGCCGACCTCGAGGTGCCGGCCTACTCCAAGGCGACCGACCACGTCCCCGACGTGGATCCCGACTACGTCTTCAACCGCGATGTGACGCTGGCGATCCTGGCGGGGTTCAAGTTCAACCGCCGGGTCATGATCCAGGGCTACCACGGCACCGGCAAGTCGACCCACGTCGAGCAGGTGGCGGCGCGGCTCAACTGGCCGTGCGTGCGCATCAATCTCGACAGCCACGTGAGCCGCATCGATCTGATCGGAAAAGATGCAATCGTCCTGAAGGACGGCAAGCAGGTGACGGAGTTCAAGGAGGGCATGCTGCCCTACTGTCTGCAGTCCAACACCGCGCTGTGCTTCGACGAGTATGACGCTGGTCGCCCGGACGTTATGTTCGTGATCCAGCGCGTGCTGGAGCAGTCGGGCCGGTTGACGCTGCTGGACCAGTCCAAGGTGATCCGGCCGCATCCGGCGTTCCGCCTGTTCTCCACCACCAATACTGTGGGCCTGGGCGACACGTCCGGTCTCTATCACGGCACACAGCAGCTCAACCAGGGCCAGATGGACCGCTGGTCGATCGTGGCTACGCTCAACTATCTGCCGCACGACGAGGAGACGCGCATCGTGCTGTCGAAGGTCAAGGCCTTCGCCAAGACCGAGGCCAAGCGCAAGGTGGTCTCCAACATGGTGCGGGTGGCGGATCTGACTCGCTCGGCCTTCATCAACGGCGATCTCTCCACCGTGATGAGCCCGCGCACGGTGCTGACGTGGGCCGAGAATGCCGAGATCTTCGGCGACATCGGCTTCGCCTTCCGGCTGACCTTCGTCAACAAATGCGACGAGCTGGAGCGTCCGCTGGTGGCCGAGTTCTACCAGCGCTGTTTCGGCGAGGAGCTGCCCGAGAGCGCCGCCAACGTGGCGCTGTCGTGAATTGGTTGCGAATGGCGAATGGTGAGTGGCGACTGGTGGGCGCTTACCATTCGCGATTGGCCATTCGCCATTCGCCCAATCGTTACATGTGAAGGTCTCACATGGCCTCCAGCCCGAAGCACAAGGAAAGCCCCGCGGAGCCCTTCAAGAGGGTGCTTGGGCTCGCCGTGCGCGCCATCGCCGGCGACGGCGAGATGCAGGTGAGCTATGCGCCGGGCAAGCCAGAGCTGGACGGCAAGACCGTGCAGCTGCCGGAGCCGTCGCGACTTCCCTCGGCCCGGGAGGTGGCGGTGATCCGTGGCTGGGCCGACAGCCTCGCCCTCACGGCCGCCTGCCACGACGCCAAGCTGCATTCCCGCCTCGCGCCCAGGTCGGGGCCTGCCAAGACCGTGTTCGAGGCGGTGGAGCGGGCGCGCATCGAGGCGCTGGGGGCCAACCGCATGCCGGGCATGGCCGCCAACCTGACGGCGCGGGTGGAGGACCAGTACGGCCACGGCCGCTACGCTGAGATCACCGAGCGGGCGGACGCGCCGCTGGAGGATGCGCTGGCGCTGATCGTGCGCGAGCAGCTCACCGGCGCGGCGCCGCCCAAGACCGCCAAGGCGATGGTGGACCTGTGGCGGCCGTGGGTCGAGGAGCGAGCCGGGCGCACGCTCTCCCAGCTCAGCCAGTTCGCCGAGGACCAGGCCGCGTTCGGCCAGGTCATGCGCGACGTTCTCAAGTCGTTCGACCTGTCCGACGAGCTCAGCGAGGGCGAGCGCGAGGAGGGTGACGACGAGCAGCAGGACGAAGGCGAGCAGCAGTCCGAGGAGGCGCAGGAGGGCCAGCAGGCCCAGGAGCAGGAGTCGAGCGAGGAGCAGCGCGGCGAAGGCGAGGAGGGCGAGCCGGTCGAGCAGCCGCAGGACGCCGACATCGACCAGCAGGACGCCGATGCCGACTTCGAAGAGGTGACCGACGCGCGCCAGCGCCGGCCCAACATCAACGTTCTCGATAGCCCTGAGGCCTTCGGCTACAAGGTCTACAGTCGCAGCCACGACGAGGAGATCTCGGCGGAGGACCTCTCCACGCCGGACGAGCTGGAGCGGTTGCGGTCGTTCCTGGACAAGGAGCTGCGGCACCTGCAGGGCGCCGTGGGTCGCCTCGCCAACAAGCTGCAGCGCAAGCTGATGGCGCAGCAGAGCCGGGCGTGGGATTTCGACCTGGAGGAGGGCATACTGAACACGGCGCGGCTGACGCGCGTCGTGATCGATCCGCTGCATGCGCTCTCCTTCAAGCAGGAGCGCGACGCCACCTTCCGCGACACCGTCGTTACGCTGCTGCTCGACAACTCCGGCTCGATGCGCGGGCGGCCGATCATGGTGGCGGCCTGCTGCGCCGACATCCTCGCGCGCACCCTGGAGCGGTGCGGCGTGAAGGTTGAGATCCTGGGTTTCACCACCAAGGCCTGGAAGGGCGGGCAGGCGCGCGAGGCGTGGCTGGCCGCCGGCAAGCCGGCCAACCCGGGCCGGCTCAATGACCTGCGCCACATCGTCTACAAGGCGGCGGATTCGCCTTGGCGGCGCGCCAAGCGGTCGCTCGCCCTGATGATGCGCGAGGGTCTGCTCAAGGAGAACATCGACGGCGAGGCGCTGGCCTGGGCGCACCGCCGACTGCAGGCGCGCCCCGAGCGGCGGCGCATCCTCATGATGATCTCCGATGGCGCGCCGGTGGACGATTCCACGCTGTCGGTGAACACGGGCAACTACCTGGAGATGCACCTGCGCCAGGTGATCGAGGAGATCGAGACGCGCTCGCCCGTCGAGCTGATCGCCATCGGCATCGGCCACGACGTGACGCGCTACTACAGGCGGGCGGTAACCATCACCGACCCGGCCGAGCTGGCTGGAGCCATGACGGACAAGCTGTGCGAGCTGTTCGCCGAGGACGTGCCGGAGCCGCCTAAGCGGCCGGCCGGTCCTCCGCGGCGCAAGCTGCATTGAGTCAACCCTGCACGATGCTTAAGGTTTGCCGTCTTCCGCGACTACGTTGTTTTGACATTTCGCCGCTACTCTCGCCTGGCACAGCAGGATCCTGACCGAACATGACGAGCTCCCTTCGCGCCGGCGCATTGACGCGCCGAACACTCCTCGGCGGCCTTGCAGCAACCGCCTGTGCGGGCCGCCTTTCTGCGGAGGACAAGGGGCCAGGCACCGTTCTCGCGAAGCCCGAGCCGATCGAGATCAGGGCCAGGCCGCTGCCCTACTTCCAGTCCAGCAAACCGGACAACAGGCGCTTCGGCGACCTGGAGTATCGCGGCGGCCTGGTGCTGTCGTCGCCGGCCGAGCACTTCGGCGGCTGGTCGGGCCTGGTAATGGATGCCGACGGCAAGCGGCTGGTGGCCGTTTCCGACGAGGGGGCCTGGCTCTCGGCTAGCGTGGAGTACGCCAACATGGCGCCGACGGCGGTGGTGCGGGCGACCATCGGCCCGCTGCTCGCCCTGCGCGGCCGGCCATTGCGCGAGAAGGTCGACCAGGACGCCGAGTCGCTCGCGCTGCTCGAGGGCTCCCTCGACCGGGGCACGCTGCTCATCGGCTTCGAGCGCAAGCACCGCATGGCGCGCTGCCCGATACGCAATGGTGAGGTGCAGGCTCCGACTGAGCACCTGCGGCTGCCCCCGGAGGCCGGGCGCATGCCCGCCAATCAGGGCCTGGAGGCGGTGACGGTTATCCAGGGGGGGCCGCTCAAGGGCTCAGTGGTGGCGTTCGCGGAGCGCTACACGCGGGGCAGCGGCTACCACACGGGCTGGGTCTGGGCGGGCGGGCAGCCGCAGCGCATCCAGCTGCGCGACATCGACGGGTTCAACATCACGGACGCGGCCGGCCTGCCGGACGGCAGCCTTCTGGTGCTTGAGCGCCACTTCCGCTGGAGCACGGGGGTGAAGATGCGCATCCGCCGCCTGGCTGCGCCCGAGATCAAGCCTGGTGCGCGGCTTGACGGCCACATCGTCTTCGAGGGCGACCAGGGCTACGAGATCGACAACATGGAAGGCCTTGCCGTGCACCGGGGTGGGCGCGGCGAGACGGTTGTCACCGTGATGTCGGACGACAACTTCAACCGCTTCCTGCAGCGGACGGTGCTTCTGCAGTTCACGCTGGTCGAGTGACGGGGGGGTCAGACCCCTCGCCTCCAAGCTTGAGATCTGCGCGCGACGTGGAGGCGAGGGGTCTGACCCCCGTCACACCTACGCCACCGGCTCGGCCTGGGCCTTGCGCACCTGGCGCTTCAGCTTCTGGCAGCGGTCGGACAGGGCGTCGTCCTTGGCCTTCAGGAGGAAGGCGTCGAGGCCGCCGGTGCGCTCCACCGTCTTCAGGGCGTTGGCGCTGATGCGAAGGCGCACGCGGCGCTGCAGGGCGTCGCTGATGAGCGTAACGTCAACGAGGTTCGGCCGGAACGTCCGCTTGGTCTTGTTCTCGGCGTGGCTGCGCAGCTGGCCCGACATGGGACCCTTGCCCGTCAGCTCGCAACGGCGTGTCATTCTTGAGACGTCCTTGGGAAATGCGCGCTTTGGGCGCGGTGATCGACTGGGCGCCGTTCTATACAAGAAGACCGCCGCGTCAAGGCTTTGTACTGGCTTGAGCGCCCTGTTACGGTATTCTTTACCGGTCCCGCAATAGCGTGCACAAGACACAGAATTGACGCAAACCCCGTTAGCGTACCTCCCCAATGAGTGGCGATTTGCGCTGCGTCGCAGAAGGCGTGTAAAGGCTGACGCATGAAGCGCGTGGTGCCTATCGTTGCGGGTCTTGCGGCGTTCGTCGCAGGCGGGGGTGTCGGATCGGGCGAGGCCGGGCCGTGGCCCGCCACCGTTCGTGCCGCCTATGAGGTGAACTTCAACGGCTTCAACGTCGGCACTTTCGAATTCCAAGCCCAGACAGAGGACGAGAGCTATTCCCTGACGGGCAACGCGCACTTGACGCTGTTGCTCGGCGCCTTCACCTGGATCGGCGAGACCCGCGCCTTCGGCCTGATGGTCAACCAGGTGCCGAAGCCCGCCGCCTTCGCGTTCGATTTCAAGGCCAACAGCAAGATTGGTTCCACCAAGGTGGATTTCGGCGACGGCTCGGTGCTGAGCGTGAAGCACAACCCGCCGCCGGTGCCCAAGTCCGACATCGTGCCGCTGCGCGAGCAGCATCTGAAGGCCGTGCTCGATCCGCTCAGCGCCATCATGGTGGTATCGAACTACTCCAACCCCGATCCCTGCGACCGCCGGCTGCCGATCTTCGACGGCAAGGAGCGTTTCGACCTTGTGTTGAGCTACAAGGGCGAGGTCAAGGTAAACGAGCAGCAGCCGAGCGGACAGCCGGCCATCGCCCACGTCTGCCGCGTCAAGTACCGGCCGATAGCCGGGCACAAGACGGACGCCGAGAACTCCTACCTGGCGACCACCGATGCCATCGAGGTGTCCCTGCGGCCGATTCCGAGCGCCAACATCCTGGTGCCGTATCAGATCACCATTCCGACGCTGCTGGGCTACGCCACCATCGTATCGAAGCGCGTGGAGATCCAGTCACCCGGCCTGCCGCAGATTGCGCTCCTGCATTGAGGCGGACGCAGTGAGCAGCAAGTGGCGGAGCCGCCTTAGGGAATGCCTCGGCGGCATATCGGGGCGCAGGTGCGACAGCGGGGCGGAAACCGGCGCCTTCCGTGGCGGCTTTTTGGGCACAAGCCCTTGATCTTGCCGCATCGCTCTGCAATGCCTCCGGCCGGACGATCCCAAAGGGCCTTTCCATGACCCGCCATCTCGGACACCGCATCCGCAATGTGACCGCCGTGCTGGGCCCGACCAACACGGGCAAGACGCACCTGGCGATCGAGCGCATGCTGGGCCACCAGTCCGGCCTCATCGGCCTGCCGCTGCGGCTCCTGGCGCGCGAGGTCTACGACAAGATCGTCG
>Ga0075421_100000851_pt1 | contig 34019 bp, 33 predicted proteins | sample SoiMetdeltSBSDD5_FD_75292 | JGI IMG/M metagenome (GOLD analysis project Ga0075421, IMG submission 75292) | Bulk soil microbial communities from a Populus tree surrounding site in Tennessee, USA - Soil MetaG P. deltoides SBSDD5 | ecosystem: Environmental > Terrestrial > Soil > Tree plantation... | reverse complement strand
CACCGACAGCCTTGCCCCTTGCGGCAGCTTGGAAGCAGGTGCGATCCGGATCGTGGCAGTGCGGACGGCAGAGGCTGCTGCGAGCTGCACGGTGACCTTCGTCCCGGCGGCGACGCCGACGACAGAGCCCGGAGCCGGCGTCGGCGCCTGCCAGCTGACGGCGCCCGCGTCACCGCGCGCGGCCGTTCCGGAGGCGAGCAAGACCCCGGCGCAGATCGCAGCCGACATTACCAAGCCCGGGCGATGGCTTCGTCCCCCCACGACGGCGGGAAAGTATAGAGCGTGGGGGCGCGGGCACCCCTGCGACGGCGCTATCGGATCGCTACCGGCGTTCCGAGCGGCATCAGGCGGAACAGGCGCAGAACTGCACCGTTCTTCATCCTCACGCAGCCGTGCGAGACGCGGCCCGGCAGGATGCCGGGGGCGTTCGTTCCGTGGATTCCCACCACGCCCCCGCCGCCTTCCCAGTCGGTCAGGATCGAAGAGCGACCGCTCGTCCCGAAGGAGACTGGGCCGTAAAAGGGATCGTGGTAGCCGGTGAGGACCTCGCGGATGTAGAAATCGCCGGTAGGCGTCGGCCAGTACGGCTTCCCTACCCCGACTCGCGTTCTGAAGACCGGACGGCCGCGGCGATAAAGAGTCGCCGTGAAGAGCTTCCGATAGATGACCAGGTACGTCGAGACCGAGCGAGTCGTCGTCAGATCGTCGGCTCGAACCCAGCCGGTCGAGCTGTTCGGAAGGATCGGCAGCCGGACGCGATACCAGAGCCGGCCTCTCCCATCGAGCTTTTGTCCGACGAGCAGGACGAGGTTGACGGTGGAATCGAGCGTGTACAGCTTCAGCCGGGTGATCACGCGCGCCGACATGGACGGCCTGACGCGCGCCGCTGTAGGCGTGTAGATGTAAGCCCAGCGGTAAACGCCGTCTGTACCGATCGGCCTCTCGTCCGCTATGCCCGGCGGCGTCGCCGGGACGACCTGGACGAAGATCGACCGCGGCTGGGTGGCGATTGCACCGTTCTGCGAACCCCCGACGACGACGAGCACGTGGGTTCCGATCTGCCCCTTGCTCGGCGTCCAGTTGAGCAGAGCGGTCGCGGGCCGGCGACTGATCGTGCCCAAGACCGCGCGTGCCGGCAGCCCGCTGGCCCAGATGCGCGCAGCTCCCCCCTCGCTGCCGACGGCGAATCTGACCGCCAGCTTCGAGCCCACTGCAACCGTGTACGTCTGTCCGTCAGCGGGTGTCGGCGCCCGCCAGGACAGGGAAAGGGTAGGAATCCCTGTCGCGTCGCGGCGCGCCTCGGCTGACGACACAATCACGAAGAGCGTCGCAAACGCGGCGACCAGCGGCGCTAACGGGCGACGGCTGCCGTCTCTCATCTCGACCCCTCAACCACTCCCGGTGGGATGCGATGGAGCGGGTTCGAGACCGCCCAATCGTACTCCCGCGTTCTCTCTAGACGTTTCTCAGCCCGTGAAGTGCGGACCGTGGCGTCTAACCCGAGCGCCCTTCGTCGCCCGCTTGGCTTTGACGCATTTCGTACCCTTCTTCTTCGTTCCCTTCGGGCACTTCTTCTTTTTGTTGTACTGGTTCGCGGCCGGCGTATGGCTCGCCACGGGGCGAGTGTGGGTCGCGGCGACGTGAGTCGCGGCGTTGACCATCGCTCCCACGGCCGAACCGGCCGAGCCCAGAGCCCCGACCGGGGCAAGCGCAGCGAGGAGCGCGACCGTCAGAGCACCGGCGAGAGCTATTCGCAGCCCCGGACGTGCCCCGCGCTGTTGGGCGCGAACGCGCTCAGCGAGGCTGACGAGAAATTCGGAACGCGGCTCCGGTCTCGCTTGCCGCAACTCCTCCTCGATGTCGGACGACTCGTACCGACGCCGGAACCGTCTCACTGCAACTCCCCTCGTGGTTGAACTCCTAACCCCTATACCGGCGGAGAGGGCTCGATCCTTACACCTTCAGGCGACGGACCCTCCTGCGAGCTCGATTGTTCCCGGGCGAGTCGGCGACGCAGCCGCTCGAGCACCCTGTGTAGGGCCACCTCGATCGTGTTTGTCCGTGCACCGAGGAGCTCGGCGATCTGCCGCGCGGAAAGATCGGCGCCGTACCGGAGCGCCACGAGTTCGCGGTCCTGCGCGCTCAGCGACCGGAGGGCCCGCGACAACTCGAGCCGGTTGACCGTCTCCTCCTCGATGTGAACGGGTGCTTCAACCTCCGGTGGTTCCCCGACCGGCACCCGGTCGGCGAGGATCTGATCGACACACCGGCGCGCGATCCCGATCAGCCAGGCGACCGGCTCCCCCTTGTCGCTGTCGTAGCTATCGCGGTAACGCAGCGCGCGCTCGAAGGCGTCGCTCGTGGCGTCCTCGGCGTCTGGGCCGTCGCCGAGTCGGTAGGCGGCATATGCGTAGATGCGGCGAATCAGGAACTCTGGGTTCGAGAGTGGATCCCGTGCGAACATCGTCTTCAGCCACAGCGAGCTAGCTCAGCCCGCGTCTCCTCTCGGGTTGAGCGTGTACGCCTGCCTGAACGCATGCGCGGCCTGGCGCCCGGACGTCGCGGCGTAAAGGTCGAGCCAAAAATCCCAACGCCCAGGGTCCTTCGCGATCGCGTGGCGGAAGGACGCGGCTGCGCCCCCGTTCAGGCCCTGATGAAGCTGGGCTTGACCGAGCAGGTCGACTGCGTCGGAGGACCATGGAGCCCAATCCGAGGCCCGCCTGGCCTGCGACGCCGACTTTTGCCAGTCGCTCCGTGCCGCTGCGTGAGTGCTCGAGGCGAGCGCGAGGTTCCCGACTAGCCCCACGAATGCCAGCGCTCCCAGCGCGGCGGTCGCTGCTAGGACTGTGAATCGGAGAGGCAGGACAAGGGAACGCTCATCACGCTGGGGACGGCGGCCAGCAGCGAGGACGGCGATTCCACAAAGCAAGGCGGACATCGTCACAGCCGTGACCTCCCAGTCCCAGTCGACTGCGGCGTGAACGAGAAAGGCGACGTATGCACCGAGCACCGCTCCCGTGAGCCGAAAGCCGCGCGCTCGCGGTGCGACCGCCAACGGAACGGCCAGCGCGGCCAGCAGCAGGCCAAGGCCGAGCGGCCCCGCCTCCGCCAGTTGCTCGACGTAGAGATTGTGCGCATCGCGGACCTTGAGATCGAGCGCTCGGTGCCGGTACCACTCCTGCTCGAAGGTGCCGGGTCCCGAGCCAAGCCAGGGATGCGCCTCGAAATCCCGCCAGGCAACCTTCCAGAGCTGAGCTCGTCCGTTGCCGGAAAAGCTGAACAGTCGTCTGTTCAGGTTGTTCCTCTCGAATTTCGGATTTGCGACGAACGAGTCGTACGCCTTGCGTGTGATTGTCGATGGACCCCCGTAGCGAGCGACCGCCGCCACCGTGGCGGCGGCAAGTAGCGCGACGAGAAGACCGGCGTAGGCCATGCGTAACCACTGAGGCGGCCGCACACTCCGTTCGAGACGCGCGAGCGCGATGATCGACCCGGCGCTCACGAGGCCGGCTGAGACGAGGACGAGGGCGAGTCGCCGGCCGTCGTGCGCCGCCGCACCGACCGAAGCCGTACCGTGCGTCAAGGCCGCAAAGCGCGAAGCGATCAGGACCGAGACGGCGGGTGCGAAAGAGGCGAACGCGAAGGCGGTCACGAGTTGAAGGCGTGCCCGCTCGAAGGCGATGAACGCGACCACGGCAAGGCCGAGGGCGAGTGACGCTCCGCGGCTGTAGGTGAAATAGACCGTTGGGAGCAAGATCGCCAGCGCGGCGGCGCCTAGAGCACGAGTGATCGTCGAACGCCCCCGCGCCGCGACGCCAAGAGCGAGTAGGACGCCCATATCGGCGAAGACTCCGAGAGCGTTCCAGTAGCCGATCGGTTCTTCGAGCCGATAGCCGGCGACCGGGTCGAAGCTGCCAATGCGATCCGGAAACAAACGCGTGGCCAGTGAATATGCGCAGATCGCCGCGATCGCGGCCAACACGCCTCCGATCAGGGCCGCGACCGTGCGTCGGCGCACCAGTAGTAGGGCGGCTGCCGAACCTCCGACATACACGAGCACGCGCTGTCCTTCGAGGAAGGAGGACGGCGGGCTTTCCGACCAAGTCGTCGCGAGCCAGATCCACCCGGCGAAAAGCGTTAGCGCGCCGAAGAAGATCAGATCGGGGATTCCGAGCTCAACTGTCCCTCGCAGGGCCAGCGCAAGCGCGGTCGCCCAGAGGAACGCCAGCGCTGTCCAGCCCCACGACGTCGGAAAGTAACCGCCCGCGGCCGCGGCGACGCCCGCGACCGCCAGTCCTGCGCCCAGAGCCGTGAGCGCCGGTTCCACAGCGTCGGCAGTTGGAAGTCGTCGCCCGAGCGACGCACGTTGGGTGAGTAGAGCCTCGGACATCCCCCGCCACTCAGGCTACAACCGGTTTTGCCCGCGCTCAACGGCGACCGTTGCCGGATTTTGATCGGCTAGACTTCGGCTCCGCCTGGCGCATTCGTCTAGTGGCCTAGGACACCGCCCTCTCACGGCGGCGGCACGGGTTCGAATCCCGTATGCGCCTCTAGTGCTTGCGACGACGGCACGGAAACGCCCCAGGAGAGATCCCGGACGCTCTCCATCGCCTTCGCCGTGTCCTTGCGGCGTAGGTAGATCAGCGTCGTCTCGGGGATGCGGATCGGACCGTGGCCCTCGCCGATCCGGAGCGCCTCGATCTCGCCGCGCTGGACGAACCTCCACAGGTGCGGCTTCGACCAGCGGGCCAACTTCGCGGCCTCGGCGACCGTGAGGAGTGCCTCCGTTTCTTGAGTTACTGCCATATCCGAATCATATGGCAAGGGCAGGACGCCATTAGTTGCCGCTAATGTTCAGTACCAGATTCACCCTTGGCCGCGGCTATGTGCATGACCCAGGTCCGGATCGACACCGTCCGCTCGATCGATGAGCAGTACCACCCGTAGGCTCAGCGCTGGATCTAACTGCTGGCTGGAAGCCGGACGCGCTAGCTGTCGTTGACGGGAAGCGCCGGCGAGGCGCCTCCCGTCGTCTACGGGGATGGCGGTATAGACAGGCTCCGCACACAGGAGTACGTTCGGGGCCCTCGACGCTCAAGGGAGGAGGCCTCATGGTTCGTACGACGAAAGTCGTCGTCGCTGCGATCACCGTTGCCCTCGCCGCCCTGGTCGTCGCCGCCCCGTCTTCGGCGGCAACGACGCTAAACGTCAATGCGACGTTCACGGAGCAGTTCGGCGGCCCGATGCATTCGCCGTTCAGCTGCGCCAGCGGTGATCTCTGCGGCACCGGCAAGGCTGCTGGGCTCGGTCGCATCAGCGAGTCGATCGTCTTCGGCGGCTGCGGCGGCGGCTGCGACCTGCGGACGATCACCTTTGCCGACGGAAGCACGCTCGTGCTCGAGGAGAGCGAAGGTGACACCGTCTGTCCCGGCAACAGCGACTGCCGCACGTTCAACGACCACAGCTACGGCAATCCGTTCTCGATTCCGCTCACCGACACGGTGAACGGGGCGCTCAGCACCGGCGTGTTCGCCGGGGCCAGCGGAACGCTGACGGGCCAGGTGATGGTCGCCGGCGGCGTCGCGCAAATCGGCCTCTCGGGGCCGGTTACGCTCGCCTGACAGATGCCGAAGCGGCGGCGGGCGTCGACCCGCCCGCCGCCGCGCATAAGTCACTATGACGTCGATCCGCGAGCCGCGCATGGAAGAGCTCGAGCCCGGCGAGTCGTCATTGAGTTCTCGGGCGAGGAGTTCGTCCTCGTCGACCGGCTCAGCCGCGCTGAGGGACCAGGCGCGCTGATGCGGAGGCTCGCGCGCGAGCGAGTTGCCGCGGAGGCGGTCACCGGGGCCAGGCGGGTTCAAGGCGGCCACATCGTGAAGGCGGGCTAGAAAAGACCGAGACCTGAACCGGCCCTGGCTCCCAGCACCGCCCCGGCTCCCGGCAACGGTGCAGTACTAAACGAACTCTCGCCGGCGCTCGATCTTCCGCCTGATCGCCTCGACCAGCGAGCTCGGTAGCGCCAGTCGCCTTCTTGTCTAGGGGACGCTCGAACTGATCAGGGTGACGATCAGGAAGAACGCGACGGCAATCAGCAGATAGACGACGCCACGCGCGGCGAAGGCGACAGCTTTGGTGGCCGGCGCCGGGGCCCGGCTGGCCAGCGCCGAGGCCCGGCGGTCTCGCAGCAGCCTGAGTGTGTCGACTTGAGACCGACGGGAGCCGAACCACCTGGTCGCACAGCCTGCGCACAGCTCCGCGAGAACGAGTTCACCGGCGACTGCACTTTCCCAGACGAGTCGGTTTCGCTCGCCTCTCGCGAGCGCGCTCCGGCAGAAATCGCAGGCGGGACGCGCCGCGTGCCGACCAGGCTCAGCGACTTCACGCTGGGTTGTTGGTTGGGCGCCGGGAGAGGGGGAGCCGCGTCGGCGGCTCCCCCTCATCTCCTGTGCGTGGACTAGGAGGTCCAGCGCCACTTCGCCCTTACGGGCCCGTGATCGTGATGTAAGGCGCGCTGAAGCCCGCAAACGTCAGCGTATACGTGAAGCTCGAGAGCGTAACGCTCCCGCCCGCGAGCGACTTGGTCCAGTTGCCGTTCGGGCAGGTCGCGGCGGCCTCGAACTGCGCGTCCGTCGGAACCGGCCCGGAGTTCAGCGATGGGACGATCAGCTTCCCGTTCTTGGGCGAGAGGCTACCGGTGGTCGTCGGAGCGGTCTGCGCCGTGGACTTGACCGGGACGAGCTTGCCGCCGTTGTTGGTGCAGTCGACCGTGGCCGAGTACGTCGCGACCAACGACCCCGTCGCGTTCGAGTTGCCCACGCCCGCCAGCTCGAACGTGTTGCACGTGACCAACGAGCTGGAATTGACCGAGCAGCCGATTGTGCCCGACTGGAGATGTGTCCCCGTCGGGGCGTTGGCGGGGTTTGTCGTTGCCAAAGCCACCGTCGAGATTGCCGCGACAGCACCCACGAGCGCTGCCAGAACTACATAGCGTTTCTTCAGACGCATCAGGTTGCGCCTCCTTTGTCGTCGAACCACCCGTTTGGGTGGACCCGTCTCCAGAAACGACTCGGCGCCAAGGCGCCAAGTACACTCGGGCGTCAGGCACCACCTCCCTCTTCGCTTCGTCTTCGTACGGCGTCGGAGAATGCGAGGTCGGTGCTACCGCCCCGCTCCACGCGCAATCGTGGGGCGGGGCTCTTTGTAGTCGCGAAAATCGATTTTGCCCTCAATCCGTCCTTTCGCTGGGGGTCGCATTGGACGGAGCCGCAGCACCTGTGAATTCTCTCCCCATATGGGTCGCGATTGCAAACGCGAGGTTTCGCAAGACAGGGCAAAAAACTCCGCAAAGAGCGGGCTTCATGGGCCGCTCGATGCAGGAAAACAGTTACAGGCGCTGTCTAATCGCTACGAGGGTCGGCGGGACGCCCCGCCAGCCGGACGGCCGCCAGGCGCCCGTCGTCCCTCTACAAGACTGCGCGGACCGGCGATTTCTTCCGCGACTCAGTTGTCGCGGGAGCGTAGCCGCTCTCAGGTCCCCTAGATCAGGACCTCGGAAAAGGCTGCCTCGACCGCCGACGGGCGTCGGTCAGCTTCCGAGGATCTTCGCCTTCTGCGCCTCGAACTCAGCGTCTGTGAGCACGCCGGCTTCCTTCAGTTCACCAAGTTGCTTGAGCTGACCGAGCGTATCGGGTTGGGTGGGGCCCGCCTGCGTCGGGGGCGCTTGCGTCGGCGCTTGTTCGTAGTACTGCTCGTCCTGTGCGGCCCAGCGTTCGGATTGCCGGCGCGAGACGCGGTTCGACACTGCGGTTGCGGTACCGGCGACGACCGCCGTCCGAGCAACTCCACGTAGAAGTCCTGGCATTTTGCTTAGCTCCTTTCGGTCAGGTTTTGTTTCAGCCCTGTGCAGCCTCGAGCTCGTCGAGCTTCTCCAAGAGCGTGGTAACAGGGATTCGTCCGCTGGCGACGAGTTGCGCACCGCTTCGCCGCAAAGCGGTGGCGAACGGCTCCGCCCACCTGTTCTCGTAGACGAGGATCGCCGCGCTCGTGCCGGGTTCAAGCGCAGCGCCCGCTTCGTTGTAGTCGTCCTCGCCGAGGACGCCGGAGGACGCTCCCTCGAACTGAACGAGGTCCAGGCTCCCATCCGCGTCGATGTCAGCGATCGCGAGCCCCTTCACCGTCCCGTCCTCTTCCTTCTTCACAAAGGCGAGGTCGAGGACGCGAATCAGGCCCCGTTCCGTCAGGTCGGTGAGCAGCTTCAGGCCCTCCCCGGTCGGTTCCTTACCCGCTGGCCACTCGACAACGAGGTAGTCGACTGGACCAAGCTCAATCTGGTTCTTGTTCACTTCGTGCCCCCTTGCCGCGTATGACGTCGGTGCAGTTTCCCAAGAGCGAACATAACGGGTGCGAGGCTCGCTATACGACCGCGAATCGATGCTGGCCAGGTCCTCCCAGCTCACACCCAAGTTTTCGGGCCAAGGCCGAAAGAGCGACTAGGCGAGCGGGAGCCTCGAGGCGTAGCGTCAACGCGGGCCGGGAGGATGGGAAGCGCCGCGGCGCTCTACTTACTCTTGCGAAGGACAGCAGAGGGGAGGAGGCGGGTCCGGCCGCCTCCTCCGAATTCGTCAAGCCGGCCTAGCTCGCGTCGTGGACGACGTAGTTGCCTCTGGCAAGTACGAAGGCCGGTGTCGTCGGGACCGGACACGTGATCGGCGGGCTGGCAATGCGGATCGTCTGCGACCTGTCATTCCGGCCGGGTGAACCGTTGTCCTGAGTGAGTTGGATGAAGCCACTCCCCACCGCCGGAGCGCCGAGGCCGCTCGAGCTGATGACTCTGCCGCCGACGCTGGCCAGGTGACCGACCACTCGCACGCAGGTCACAGAGCCGCTGAACTGCCAGCCAAACTCACTAAGGAAGAAGTGCCCGCGTGGGTTCTCGCCGTTGGGCCCGCTCTTCGCGCTGATGCGGACGCTAGCGACGGGGACCGAAAACCTCGCCGACCCGACCACTTGGTCATGCTTGGGCCCCTTCCCAGGACTGTGCGTCGCAGTTGCGATCGTGGGGATCGCCGCGAGCATAAGGACTGAGAGCCCGACGACCGACAGACGCGTCATGTCCACCACCTCCTTTGCTGTCCTCGCAGGAGTAGGTTCCTTCCAGGGCCTAACGGCAAAGCGAGTCTACTGCGGGACGGGAGAGCCTGAGTCGGCAGAGCTCGCGCGGGCGTTCCTAGGACTGGAAGCGTCGCTCGAAGCGTCTAAACCAGGCGACGAAGGATGAGGTGCTCGGGCGTGCACTCGGCTTCCGTCAGCCTCTCCCTCGTTGCCGCTTTTGACTTTCGCTTTGAGGCATTACGGCGTTTTCCCTGTCGGGCTGTCTGAATCGCGATATGGAGCGGGTCAGGTTCCCACCGCCGTCCCCGAATAGCACGCGCCAGGTCTAACGGCAGGCTGGCCTAATTTGCCCGCTTGTGACTACTCGAGCGGCGCCCTCGTCCTGAACTGCTCCAGCTTGCGCCGCAACGGCTGGTAGAGCGTTTCGTCCGCAGACACGGGTTCGAATCCCCTATGCGCCTCTCTCACGTATTCGGCGCGTATTTCGCGGCGCCGCTAGTCTGCCCGCCGACGACGGGAGGACCTCTGCGAAAAGTTGTCGGCTTTGCGCTCATCGGCCTCGCCATCGCCGGGGCCGCGTACGGTGACTCGCGACGCGCGGCGGCGGACCCTGTGCTCATGCACTTCGTCTCGCGTCCGGATCTGACGCCGCCCGTCGTCACAATCGACGTCAAAGGCAAGGCGGCCGCACCGGGCTACATCTTCATCGCACCCAAGAAGATCAGGCCGGAGGGGCCGCTGATCATCGACAGCCGCGGCCGGCCGATTTGGTTCCACCCGCAGGCGCAGGGCGCGACCGATTTTCGTGTCCAGCGGTACCGCGGCCGCAAGGTGCTCACCTGGTGGGAGGGCGAGTCGACGAACGGGATTGGCAGCGGCCACTACGTGATCTACAACGATCGGTACCGCCGGATTGCCCTCGTCCAAGCGGGGAACGGGCTCGCCGGCGACGAGCACGAGTTCACGATCACACCGCGAAACACCGCGCTGATCACCTACTACAACCAGCGCGGCGACACCTGGGATTCCGGCTTCCAGGAGCTTGCGATCCCGAGTGGCCGGGTGCTGTTCCAGTGGAGCGCGCTCGCCCACGTCCCCCTCTCGGAGTCGTATTCGCAGGCGAGAGGCTCGCAACCGTTTGACTACTTCCACATCAACTCGATCGCGCTCGGGCCCGACGGAAACTACCTCATCTCCGCCCGAAACACCCACGCGCTCTACGACATCAACCGGCGCACTGGGGCGATCCGTTGGCGGCTCGGCGGCAGGCGGAGCGACTTCGCGATGGGGTCCGGGACGACGTTCAACTGGCAGCACGACGCGCGCTGGCACCCGCGCAACACGATCTCCCTGTTCGACAACGGCGCCAACCCGGCCGTCGAGAAGGAATCGCGCGCGCTGCTGCTGCGCGTCAACGTCAGCGCGCGCAGGGTCAGCCTGGTGCGCGCGTACGTACATCCTCAGGGCCTGCTCTCGGGAAGCCAGGGGAACATGCAGGTGCTGGCGAAGGGCCACGTGTTCGTCGGCTGGGGCCAGAATCCGTGGTTCACCGAGTTCGACGCCGCCGGCCACGTCGTGTTCGACGGTTACTTCGCGAAGGACGCCGACTCCTACCGCGCGTACCGGCTCAACTGGCGCGGGCGTCCGGCGGTGAGGCCCGCCGCCGCCGTGCGCAGAAGCGGCGGCCGCGTGACCGTCTATGCGAGCTGGAACGGCGCCACGGGCGTGAGCCGCTGGCAGGTCCTCGCCGGGCCGAGCGCGCACAAGCTGAAGCCCGTCCGCACCGTCGCGCGGACCGGGTTCGAGACCGCGATCGCGCTCAAGACCGGCGCGAGGATGTTCGCGGTTCGTGCCGTCGGCTTCTCGGGCGCCAAGGCGACCTCCGCTCCGATGGCGCCGTCTTCTTAGGCGCCGAGCTCGCGCAGTAGCGGCGCGGTATCGAGCGGCTGGTAGCCGAGCCGCGCGGCGATCTCCTCGCTGGAGGGCCTCGTCCCCTCGAGGAAGAGCCTCTGAAGCCGCTCGCCGGTCTCGGCGTTCCGCCACCAGTCCTCGCCCACTTCGCGGACGAGGAAGTCGCGGAGCTGGGCGGACCGAATCCACGCACGCAGGTAGTCCGCCGAGTAGAAGCCCGCGTCCATGTCGAAGAGATAGTTGTCGGCGCGGTAGCGGACGCCGGTTGCCTCGGTGAGGCGCTCCTCGTAGCCCTCGGGCCCGCCACCGCCCTCTTCGTTGAAGCGGCCCCAGAACTCGAGCTCGAACTGCAGCTTCGCGGTGTAGCGGCGGTACAGCACCGCCTCGAGGAAATCTGTCGCCTCCGCATTGCGCTCAGCGTCCTCGTCCGAAAGCCCGAAGTAGTGCGCGTGCCACTCCGGCTCGCGCGTGATCGCCTCGAGGATGTACGAGTAGATCTCGGTCAGCGCGTGGTCGCGCGAGATGCTCCGGAACGTGTACGGCAGGTTCGGGTCGACGCCTCCGTAGTGCAGGGCGTGGCCGGCCTCGTGCAAGAAGGCCTGGTAGTCGTGGAGGCCGCCCTGGGCCCGCGTGATCAGGTGCACGACGCTGGGAGGATCCGACGGGATCACGCAGGCGCGCGGCGACTTCTGCGGACGGTCGTCGAGGTCGAGGCGGATATTCGGGTCGTTCTCGAGGTCGAAGCCGAGGCGCTTGACCGTGTCCATGCAGACCTCGACGGCGCGTTCCTTCGTGTACGTCGCCTCGAGCGGTGATAGCCGACGCATGTACGCGACGTGGTACGAGGACGGAACTTCTTCCCTCTCCGGGCCGAGCAACCGCTCGAACCAACGGTCGCGCAGCGGGATGTAGGCGGCCGTTGAGCGTTCGCTGGCCTGCCCGAGCGCGGCTTCGAGCTCGCGCAGCGAGACGCCCTTCTCCTCCTCGTTGCGTGCAATCGCATCGGGCTGGCCGGAGATCTCGCCCTCGAGCTCCTCGACGGCCCGCAGCAGCTCGAGCCGGTCGTCGTTGAAATCGGCGCTCCGGTCGGCGGTGATCGATCCAAGCTGCTCGCGGTCCTCGTAGCCGGGCAGCACCGCCAGCCTGGCCTGGGCCGACCGGAGCGGCAGCTCCTCGTCCTTGAACTCGACGCGAGCGGCGAGGATGGCGTTCTCGAGCGCGTCCTCTCGTTCGGCCATCTCGCCCGAGACGTAGCCCGCCTCGCACGTCTTGCGCAACCGGTAGAGCCTCTCGCGCTCGTCGCCCTCGAGCGCCTTGTCCTCGGCGGCCCGAAGCGCTTCGAGCTGTTCGCGGGTGAACAGGTCGCGGAACCGGTCAACGATCTCAGCGCGCTCGGAGACCTCCTTCTCCCCCACGCGGACCGCGCGGCTCTCCTCCGAACGCTCGAACAGGTAGCGGCGGAGCTGAGACTCGTACTCGGCAGGTGTCCGAACAGCGGCGACGCTCATGCGGCCAGGGAATCTAGCTGAGGGGTGATCCGGAGGCCAGCCTGCCCACGGTCTCCGAGAGCTCCGTCAGCGTGAACGGCTTCCGAAGCACGGCGTCCACGGTTGCGGCGCGCTGCGCGTCGACCTGGAAGCTGCCCGTGAAGAGCGCGACCCTCTCGTCGCGGAGGTCTTCGAGGACTCTGAACCCGTCGCCGGTTCCCACATGCACATCCAGGAGGATCACGTCGACGGGCTCCGCACGAAGCAAGTCCTGAGCAATCTCGACCGTCGGCGCCTCGAGAACGCGGTAGCCCTCGAACTCGAGGTTCACTCGGCAGAGCATCCGCAGGCTTTCGTCGTCGTCGACGACCAACACCGTGTTCGCTTCTCCCCCCATCGGACGCGAGCCACTGTAGCGCCACGACGTGCTAAACGAAGCCGAAATCCCGGCTCAGCGGCGTCGCTTGCGATGCCGCCGAAAAGGTCGCGCCGACCTGGGCGGCGCGACCGCTCGACCCGGGTCGTGCGGAGTCGACGTGCTTACCGAAGCCGAGATCCCGGCTGTAAGATCGCGATGTGAGACCGAGCGTCGCGGGAGGGCAGCGCGAGGGGTATGCAGCCGCACTCACCGGCTTGTGGAAGCGCCTGGGCTGGGCGCTCACCGAGCTAGAGGGGATCGCGGCCGATCCGGGCGAGCTGCTCGACGAAGACGGCGTCCTGGAACGTCTGCCGTCACTCCAGTACGCCCTTCACGCCGCGAGCGAGCTGGCCCTGGGCCTGAGGCCGCCGGCCACGGCCGAGGCCGCGCACGCCGAGCTCGCTGCCGCACTCGCCGGCGCGCGGGACGCGACCGCAGAGTTCGCCGAGGTGCTCGAGGGCGCAGGGGCGATGGCCGCCGAGGCGCTGCTCCCCGAATGGCGCGGCGCGCTCTTCCGCGTTCGGCTCGCCCGGCTCCGGGCGGCGACGCCGAAGCCCCTCCCCACCGAGCCCGAGCTCGAGCCCGAGCCGCCGGCACGCGGCAGCGCGCTCGCCGCCACGGTGCTCGCCGTCAGCGGCGCACTCGTTTTCGCAGTCGGGGCGACCGTCGAGCTATGGCCCGTGTGGGCGCTGGGGCTTGCCCTCTTCGCAAGCGGCTTCCTCGTCTACTCGCCGCGCCCGTAACTCCCGCGGGCGGCGGGTCGTTACTACTCTAAAGTCGTAAACGCGGCCCCCACCGCGAACCGACCCGTGAACGAGCTGCTCCCACGCCCAACCGCGCAGTTCCGCCGCCGTGCCTGGCTGGAGTTTCAGCGCGCGCTCGACCCGCTGGCTCCGCCGAAGCCGCTGCCGGGGGCGTTGATCCGCGCGATCGACTCCGCCCGGCCCAGGAGCTCGAGGCTCTCGAAGAGGCCGGGAGAGATGTTCGATCCGGTCACCGCAAGACGGATGGGCTGGAACGCCTGACGGGGCTTGAGCCCGAGGCGGTCGGCCAGCTCCCGTAGCGCCGCCTCGATCGTCCCCGCATCGAACGGCTCGACCCCCGCGAGCGTCTCCGCCGCAGCTGGCAGGACGCCGCCGTCCGCAGGCGGCTCCTGCGGAGGGACCGGCTCGAAGAAGAAGCGGGCGAAAGCGGGGAACTCGCCGAGCGTCGCGATCTTCTCCTGGACCAGCGGCGCGGCCTTGCGGACGAGGCTTTCGTCCCAGTCGTAGCCCTGCTCGCGCAGGTACGCGACGAGCCGGTCGGCGTACTCCTCCGGCGGCAGCCCGCGGAGGTAGACGCCGTTCATGTGCGTGAGCTTCTCGTAGTCGAAGGTCGCGGAGCTCTTGCCGACCCGATCGAGCGAGAAGCGCTCGATCAGCTCCTCGCGGCTCATGATCTCCGTGTGGTCGTCGTAGCTCCAGCCCAGCAGCGCGAGGTAGTTGACCAGAGCCTCGGGAATGAAGCCTTCGCGCCGGAACTCCTCGACCGTGATTGCGCCGTGCCGCTTCGAGAGCTTCTTGCCGTCCGGGCCGTTCAGCAGCGCCACGTGCCCGTAGGCCGGGATTTCCGCTCCCAGTGCGCCGAGGATCTGGATCTGCTTCGGCGTGTTCGAAACGTGGTCCTGGCCGCGGATCACGTGCGTGATGCCGTCCAGCAGGTCTTCGAGCGGCGAGACAAAGTTGTAGGTGGGGCGGCCGTCCGAGCGGACGACGACGACGTCCTCGAGCTTCTCGTTCGGATACTCGATCAGGCCGAGGATCAGGTCGTCCCAGGTCGTCGCACCGTCGTCCGGCATCCGGAACCGGATCGCACCCTCGTCCTCGTAGGCCGCGTCCTCGGCGACGAGCGCCCGCGCCCGCTCCTGCGCCTCCGGCATGCGATCGAGCTGGAAGGTGACCTCGCCGTCCCAGTCGAGCCCGAGCCACCGCAGCGACTCCTGGATCTGCTCGGTCGCCTCGGCGACCTCGCGGCTCGTGTCGGTGTTCTCGATCCGGAGCAGGAACTCCCCTTCGTGGTGGCGCGCGAAAAGCCAGTTGAAGAGCGCGGTGTGGGCTCCGCCGATGTGCAAGTAGCCCGTCGGGCTCGGCGCGAAGCGGACTCGGACGGCCACGGGAGTAGCGTACTGGCGTGCAGCTCGGCGCCCACGTCTCCACGTCCGGCGGCATCCACACGGCGATCGACCGGATCGAGGCGATGGATGGCGACTGCGTGCAGATCTTCACCCAGAGCCCACGCACGTGGCGCCCGACAAACCACGACCCGGCAAACTTCGAGCGCTTCAAGGAGCGCCGCGCCGAGGCGGGGATCGGCGCCGTCGTGTGTCACGCGCTCTACCTGATCAACCTCGCGAGCCCGGACGACGACATCTACGCGAAGTCGGTCGCGGCGCTCGAGACCACCGTCGACGTCGCCTGCGCGATCGACGCCGACGGGGTCGTCTTCCACGTGGGCTCGCACCTCGGCTCGGGCTTCGAAGCCGGGCTCGAGCGGGCGGTGCCAGCGCTGCGGAAGGCGCTGACGCGGTGCTCGGAGACAACCTGGCTGCTGATGGAGAACACCGCCGGCGCGGGTGACACGATCGGCCGCTCGATCGAGGAGCTCGCGGCGCTCTACAACGCGCTGGACGCGCACGAGCGGCTCGGCATCTGCCTCGACTCGTGCCACCTGTACGCGTCCGGCTACGACGTCACGAACCGGAAGGAGCTCGAGGGGATCCTGCGCGAGGTCGACGAGCAGATCGGACTCGCCCGCCTGCGGGTGCTCCACGCCAACGACTCGAAGGCGCCGCTCGGCTCGAACCGCGACCGCCACGACAACATCGGCGCCGGGCTTCTGGGCGAAGACCTCGGCGTCTTCCTCGCCCATCCGAAGCTGCAGAAGCTGCCCGCGTTCCTCGAGGTGCCGGGCACGGACGGCCACGGGCCCGACGCGGAGCAGGTCCGCAAGCTGAAGGAGCTACACGCTCGCGCTAGGAAGAAGCGGCGGGGCGGATCTGGGCGAAAATCCGGAACGTCGGCTCGCCGATCGGCAACTCGTAGAACTCAGGGTTGAGGCAGCCGACGTCCTCGGTCCGGCCGTCGTAGCAGCTCTCCACCTCGGACCGGCAGAGGGGCAGCGGCCTGCGGGTCGCCTTCACGGCGCCGAACTCGCCTGTCCGCTCGGCGGCTTGGAGCAAGTCGACGTCGATCTCGACGTCGAAGACCTTCTGCATGCAGCCGATGTAGTTGTGACCGAACTCCTCGTAGGAGTAGAGGAACGCGCAGCCGCGCTCGAGGCACGCTGCCGGGTAGACGATCTTGTCGCAGTGGACACCGCAGCGCCTGCACTCGACCTCGTCCTGTGGATGGAGCGGCAGCTCGCTCGTCCGGGTGACGAGGTCGCGCTTGGTCTCCATGCCGGGATTTTGGGTGAACTCGCTCGGGCTCCGCAAGACTTGACAAGCACGCGGCGAGGGGCTAGGGCGGCGCGCCGCCGCCGGCCCTAAGCGGCGGCCGCGAGGCGATCGACGACGTTGAGGACGTCCATCTGCGTGAACGCCTGGAACTCCGGCTCACCGCCTTCGGGATGGTCATCGGCGCGGAACCAGAGCGCCTGCACGGTCGCCATCCCGAGCTCGCCGGCACCGCGCACGTCCTCGTACAGCCGGTCCCCGACGAAGACGGCGTCCGCGGCGGCGACGTCAAGCGCCTCCAGCGCCCGCTCGAAGATCGCGGGGTGAGGCTTCCGCTTTCCGACCTCGGAAGAGAAGACCGCGAAATCAAGCCGCTCGGCCAGCCCCATCTGCTCGAGGTCCCGGTGGAGGAGCCAGCCGGGATCGAACGCGTTCGAGACGAGCCCGAGCTTGAGCCCGCGCTCGCGCAGCGACTCCAGCAAGGCCGGAGTGTGGGCGGCGAGCTGCCGCGCCGGGTTCCACGCCGCGTGCTCGGCCTCGAGAAACCGCGTCAGCTCCTCGTCGTCGACCTGGACTCCGAAATCCCCGAGCAACTGCCGGACAAGGCCCGGGTACTCGAGCTCCTCGACCGCGCCGGGGGTCCAGAAGAACGGCTCGTAACGCTCGCGAAAGTGCGCCGCCAGGCGCTCTACCTCCGGCAGGTCGTCGCGCCCGAGCGCCGCGAGCCCGGCGCGATGGCCGGCCTCGACGAGCGCTACGTCGTAGGAGAAGCGCATCAGGGTGTCGCCCCAGTCGAAGAGGACCGCCGCCGGCACGCGGTTAGGGTATCGGCGTGGCGCGAACGGTCCTTTGGGCGTCCCTCGCGCTCGTGCCGATCACCTTCGTCGTCGATCTCGCGTTCCATCCGGGCGACGTGCCGCTGTTCATCCTGTCGGCCGCGGCGCTGATTCCGCTCGCGTGGCTGATCGGTGAAGCGACCGAGCACGCCGCCGAGCACACCGGCCCCGGGATCGGCGGCTTTCTCAACGCGAGCTTCGGCAACGCACCGGAATTGATCATCGCGTTGTTCGCCGTCGGGAGCGGCCTGCCGAACGTCGTCCGCGGCTCGCTTGCCGGCAGCGTCATCTCGAACCTGCTGCTCGTGCTGGGGCTCGCGATGGCGATCGGCGAGACGGGAAAGCGGATCGACCGGAACTCGCTGCTCCTGCAGCTCGGGCTCGTCGCGGTCGCGATCGCGGCGTTCGTCGCACCCTCCGTCGCCGGCTGGCACGGCGACCCCGAGCGGCACTCCCTCGCCGTTCTGACCGCGCCGTTAGCCGCGGCGCTGCTCGTCCTGTACCTCGTTGTTCAGACGATGCAAATCCGAAGGTTCCGGGCCAGCCACGAGGCATCCGGCGGGGAGGAGGCGGCCGGCGCCTGGTCGCTGCCTCGCGCGCTGGTCGCGCTCGCACTAGCGACTGTCGCGACCGCCTTCATCAGCGAGATCCTCGTTCACTCGCTGCAAGGCTTCGCCAAGTCGGCGGGGCTCTCGCAGTTCTTCATCTCGATCGTGATCGTTGCTGTCATCGGCAACGCCGCCGAGCACGGCGGCGCCATTGTGATCGCCCATCGCGGGAAGCTTCGACTGGCCACCGAGATCGCGGTCTCCTCGAGCGCGCAGGTCGCGGTCTTCGTGACCCCGGCGGTCGCGTTGCTCTCCTGGTTGGTGACGCCGGCGCTGCCGCTTGCGTTTCGCTGGGAAGAGCTTGGCGCGATGGCCCTTGCGGTCGTCGTCGTCACCGTAGTCGTGTTCGACGGCTTGTCGAAGCGCTGGCAGGGTTTGACGCTGATCGGCCTCTACCTCGCGCTCGTGGTCGGCTTCGGCCTCGCAGGCGATCGCTGACAGCGGCCCGGTCGAGCGTCACACCTTCGTCACGATCGCGTCACCCACCCGCGCGCCGGCGCGGGATAGGCTCGCCGCGGGGAGGAGGCCGGCTGAACCTTCTCAGGCTCGCGCGAGAACGCCGAGCGCCTTCGGGATCCGCTCGATGGCGACGTCGACGGCGTCGTCGTCGACGTCCAGGTGCGTCAGCGCCCGCAGCACACCGGGATGCGGCGTCAGCGAGAGCCCGACGTCCCGCTCCGCCAGCCGCGCGAGCGCCGCGTCGCTGTCGAGCCCGAGTGCGCCCACGTCGACCTGCACGAAGTTCGTCTCGACCCGCTCGAGATAGACCGGCACGCCCGCGGCGTGAAGGCCTTCGGCCAGGCGCCGTGCACGGACATGGTCGTCGGCGAGCCGCTCGACGTTGTGATCGAGCGCGTACACGCCGGCGGCAGCGACGATCCCAGCCTGACGCATGGCGCCGCCGAACTGATGCTTGAGCCGCCGTCCCTTCGCCATCAGCTCGGCCGATCCCGCGACGAGCGCGCCGAGCGGGCAACCGAGACCCTTCGACAGACAGATCGTCACCGTGTCGAAATGCCCGGCGATCTCCGCCGCCGGGACGCCGCTCGCCACTGAGGCGTTGAGCAGGCGCGCACCGTCGAGGTGCACCGAGAGCTCCAGCTCCCGGCAGGCCGCGACCAGGGCCCGAACCTCTTCGAGCGGCCAGACACGTCCACCGGAGGCGTTGTGCGTGTTCTCGATCGCAACGACCCTGGTCGGCGGAACGTGCGTCCGGTCGGTGCGGCGAACCATCCGTTGCACGACATCCGGCCCGAAGCGGCCGGCCTCGCCGCGCACCGGCCTCGTCATCAGGCCGGCATGAACCGCCGGACCGCCGAGCTCAGAGAGCAGGATGTGCGCGTTCTCCTCGGCGATCAGCTCGTCGCCGGGCTCCGAAAGCGTCCGCAGCGCGATCTCGTTCGCCATCGTCGCCGTCGGCACGAAGACCGCCTCCTCCTGGCCGAGCAGGTCGGCCGCGCGGCGCTCGAGCGCGTTGACGGTCGGGTCCTCTCGCCGCTGCTCGTCGCCGACCTCCGCGTTCGCGATCGCTTCGCGCATGCCGCGGCTCGGCTGCGTCTTCGTATCCGAGCGAAGATCGATCACGGCCGCGACTGTACCGCGAGTCTTCGCGCAGCCGATCCGCTCTGCGAGCCCGAGGAATCGAGCGCTACCGTGCGCGGGTGAACCTGGAGCTTCTCGACGAGACACTGCGCCGCGAGCCCGCCTACCGCGTGCGTCAGGTGTGGGAGTGGACAGCCCGCGGAGCCTCCGGCTACGGCGAGATGACCAACGTGCCTGCATCGCTCCGCGCTGAGCTCGAGGCGAGTGTCCCGTTCTCGACGCTCGAGCTCATCGATGAAGCGCATGCGAGCGACGGCACGGTCAAGGCGCTCTTCCGCACGCACGACGGCCATCCGGTCGAGGCCGTGTTGATGCGCTATCGCGACGGGCGACGCTCGATCTGCCTCTCGTCGCAGTCTGGCTGCCCGCTCACTTGTACCTTCTGCGCGACCGGGCAGATGCGCTTCGGCCGCAACTTGACCGCGTCGGAGATCCTCGACCAGGCGCTGCATTTCCGGCGCGTGGAGGCAGTCGACCACGCCGTGTTCATGGGGATGGGCGAGCCGATGCTGAACCTCGATGCCGTATTAGCCGCTGCGCGCCGACTGCCCGACCTCGGTATCACGCACCGTCGCACAACGGTCTCGACCGTCGGCTGGCTCCCGGGAGTGCGGCGCTTCGTCGATGAGGTCGAGGAGCCGATCCGCCTCGCGCTCTCCCTCCACGCGGCCGAGCCCGCGCTGCGGTCGGAGCTGATGCCGGTCAACGACCGCTACCCGCTCCCACACCTCGTCGCCGAATGCAAGCGCTACTTCGAGCTGCGCCGCCGCAAGGTCTTTGTCGAGTACGTCATGCTCGGAGGAGTCAACGACCGAATCGAACAGGCGCGGGCGCTCGCCGACCTCCTCGACCCGCGCGTCTTCAAGGTCAACCTGATCCCCTACAACCCGACCGGGATATTTCGGGCGTCGTCGCCGAAGGCGATCGCGGCCTTCGAAGCGGAGCTGCGCCGGCGTGGTGTCCCGACAACGGTGAGGCTGACGCGCGGACGCGACATCGCTGCAGCCTGCGGCCAGCTCGCCGCAGCCCGGGGCTAGGCCCCTTTCTGCGCCTCGAGTTGCCGCGCCTCCGCGGGAGCGCCCTGCGGCTCTTCGTGGTCCTCGAAGCCGTACCGAACCACCGGGTGCTTGACGGCGCGTACCTCATCTAGCCGCTTTACGGGCCTCACGTGCGGCGCCTCTTTCAGCAGTTCCGGCTGCTCGGCCGCCTCGCGCGCGATCGCGAGCATCGCGTCGGCGAAGGCATCAAGCGTCTCCTTCGTCTCGGTCTCGGTGGGCTCGATCATCAGTGCCTCGGGCACGATCAGCGGGAAGTAGATCGTCGGCGGGTGAAAGCCGTAGTCCATCAGCCGCTTGGCGACGTCGAGCGTCGAGACGCCGTGCTCGCGCTTCAGGCGCCGGCCCGAGAGCACGAACTCGTGCATGCAGAGCCTGTCGAACGGGAGCTCGTACGAGTCACGCAACCGTGCGAGCAAGTAGTTGGCGTTCAGCACCGCCGCTTCCGACATCTCGCGGAGCCCAGGGCCGAAAGAGCGGATGTACGCGTACGAGCGCACGAACACACCGAACGGCCCGCAGAACCCGCGCACCTTGCCGATCGACTTCGGCCGGTCGTAGTCGAGCCCGAAAGCGTCGCCGTCGCGGACAACCGCCGGCACGGGCAGAAACGGTTCCAGGCGCTCGCGCACCGCAATCGGACCGCCGCCCGGACCGCCGCCGCCGTGAGGCTGCGAGAAGGTCTTGTGGAGATTGAAGTGGACGATGTCGAACCCGAAGTCGCCCGGCCGCGAGATTCCGCAAATCGCGTTCAGGTTCGCGCCGTCGTAGTACATGAGGGCGCCGGCGCCGTGAAAGATCCGCGCAATCTCTTCGATTCCCTCGTCGAAAAGCCCGAGCGTCGACGGGTTCGTCAGCATCAGTCCGGCCGTGCGTGGGCCGACCTTCGCCCGTAGCTCGTCCAGGTCGACGTTGCCCCGGCGATCGGTGGTGACGTCGACGAGCTCATAGCCGGCCATCGTGACGCTGGCCGGGTTCGTGCCGTGAGCGCTGTCGGGGATCACGATCTCGCGCCGCTGCTCGGCTTCGCCGCGATCGGCGAAGTACGCGCGCATCAGCATCAGCCCCGTCAGCTCGCCCTGCGACCCGGCGGCCGGTTGTAGCGAAACGGCCGGCAGCCCGGCAATCTCGGCGAGGATCTCCTGGAGCCGCCACATCAGCTCCAGCGCCCCCTGCGACGCTTCCTCTACCTGGTGCGGGTGCAGGTCGCGGAAGCCCGGCAGGCCGACAACGCGCTCGTTGATGCGCGGGTTGTGCTTCATCGTGCACGAGCCGAGGGGGTAGAAGCCGGTGTCGACGCCGAACGTGCGGTCGGCCAAGGCCGTGAAGTGGCGGACGAGCTCGGGCTCCGAGACCTCGGGCAGGCGCGGCGGGCTTTTGCGGCGCAGCTCCTCGGGGACCTTGGCCGCGGGAAGGTCAGGGCGCGGGAGCGTCGAGGCGCGACGGCCCGGCTTCGACTTCTCGTAGATCAGCTTCATGCGGCGAGGGCCTCCACGAGGCGGTCGATCTCCTCGGTCGTCCGCTTCTCGGTGACCGCCACGAGCAGCACGTCGTCGAGCCCCTGGTAGTCGCGCCCCAGGGCATAGCCGGGGTGAACGCCGGCGCGCCGCGCGCTTGCGATCGCTTCTTTGCCGGGACGTCCGACACGTACTGCAAACTCCTTGAACGTTGCCTTGTTTGGAAACGCAAGCTCCAACCCGGCTTCGGCGAGGCGCTCCTTCGCATAGCTCGAGAGCGCGAGGCAGGTCTCCCCCAGTTCCCGTAGACCCTGCGGTCCGAGCCAGGAGAGATGGACAAGGCCGGCGAGTGCGAGCAGCGTCTGGTTCGTCGTGATGTTGGAGGTTGCTTTCTCCCTGCGGATGTGTTGCTCCCGCGTCTGCAGAGTCAGAACGAAACCGCGCTCGCCGTCGGCGTCCACCGTCTCGCCCGAGATCCGCCCCGGCATCCGCCGGATGAACTCGGACCGCGCAGCCAAAAATCCATAGTGGGGACCGCCGTACGACTGGTCGTTCCCGGCGGCCTGCCCTTCGCCGATCGCCAGCGAGCAGCCGTAGGCGCCCGGCGCCTCCAGCACGCCGAGCGAGACCGGATCGACGTGCGCGACGGCCAGCGCGCCCTCTTCGGCCGCCGCGGCGGCGAGGTCCGGCGCGGGCTCCAGGCAACCGAGAAAGTTCGGCTGCTGGAAGAGGACGCACGCTGCGCCGCGCGCCGCGGCCTGCAACTCGTCCGGATCGGTGGTGCCGTCGCGGTGAGGGACCTCGACGACCTCGAGCCCGAACCCTGGCGCGTACGTCTTGACGACCTGCCGCACCTGCGGATTGAGCGCTTCGGCGAGCACGACCTTGGCGCGGCCGGTCGCATGCTTGGCCACGTAGCACGCGTCGGCGGCGACGGTCGTGCCGTCGTAGCCGGACGCGTTGGAGACGTCCATGCCGGTGAGCTCGCAGATCGCGGTCTGGTACTCGAAGATCGCCTGCAGCATCCCCTGGCTCATCTCCGGCTGGTACGGCGTGTACGCGGTCAAGAGCTCGCCGCGTGCGAGCACGGCGTCAACGACTGCAGGGACGTAATGGTCGTAGATCCCGGCGCCTAGGAAGGAGATCTCCCGGCCGGTATCCACGTTCTGGGATGCGAGCTCGCTCAGGTGGGCGACGAGCTCGGGCTCCGAGAGCGGTGGCTCGAGCGCGAGCGCGCGGCCCAGCCTCACTCCTGTCGGGATCTGCTCGAACAGCTCGTCGACCGAGTCGACGCCGATCGTCTCGAGCATTTGCTCGCGGTCCTGCTCCGTCAAAGAGAGAAAACTCATTCCTGGCCCGGGCTACTGCTCTTCGAGGAGCCGGCGATAGTCGGCCGCGTCGAGCAACGAGTCGACCTCGCCGGCATCAGCGAGCCGGATCCGCACTAACCACCCCTCTCCGTACGGATCCTCGTTGACCGTTTCCGGCGCGTCTACGACCTTCTTGTTGACCTCGATGAGCTCCCCCGAAAGCGGGGAAATCAGATCCGAGACCGCCTTCACCGACTCGACCTCACCGTAGGTGTCGTCCTTGCCGATCCTGGTTCCTTCGTCGGGCGGCTCGAAGTGGACGAGCTCGCCGAGCGAGTCCTGAGCGAACCACGTGATCCCGAGCGTCGCCTCGTCACCGTCGATTCGCGCCCAATCGTGTTCCGGGTGGTACTTGAGGTCGTCGGGGTACGTCTCAGTCACTGCCACTGGGTCGCTCCTCCCGCTTGTAGATCGGCTTGGGGACCACTCGCGCGCGGCGCGGACGCCCACGGACGTCGACCGTCAGCTCCTGGCCGGGCTCGGCCAGGCTTGCCGGGAGGTACCCGAGGCCGATCCCGCGATCGAGCATCGGCGAATGGGTGCCGGACGTGACCTCGCCGCCACCCTCGATGCCCATGCCCTGCCTCGGAATAGCGGGCTCTTCCATCACGAAAGCGACGAGGCGACGAGCCGGCCCCTCTGACTTGATCCGTCGCAGCTCGTCGGCCCCGATGAACTCCGTGCCGAGCGCGCACACCCAGCCAAGCCCGGCCGAGATCGCATCTGTATCGGGGCCGATGTCGTTGCCGTGCAGGGGGTAGCAGACCTCGAGACGAAGCGTGTCACGGGCCCCGAGGCCTGCCGGCGTGGCTCCGCGGTCGAGAACCCGGTCCCACAGATCGGCCGCATCCTCGGCCGGGACCATCAGCTCGACACCTTTCTCGCCCGTGTAGCCGGTCCGGTTGATCATGCAGGCGATTCCGTCGATCTCACCCTCGGCGAACGAGAACGCCGGCGCGTCGGGAAGGTCGAGGCGTTCCAGAGAGCGAGGCCCCTGAACGGCCAGAAGTCCGTACTCGTCGGAAACGTCGCGGACGTCGGAGCCGGGAATCTCGCGTTCCTTCAGCCATTCGAAGTCGGCCTCCCGGTTTGACGCGTTGACGATGAGGAGGTAACGAAACGGGGTGAGCCGGTAGACGATCAGGTCGTCGACGATCCCTCCGGACTCGTTCGTGAGCAGGGTGTACTGCGCACCGCCGTCATCGAGGCGCTCGATGTCGTTCGAGAGGAGCAACTGCAGCAGCGCACCTGCGCGCGGGCCCTCGACCTCGAGCTCGCCCATGTGCGAGACATCGAAGACGCCGCAGTCCGCACGCACCGCCTTGTGCTCGGGGATAACGCCCTCGTATTGGACGGGCATTTCCCAACCCGCGAACGGAACCATGCGCGCGCCGAGCGCGACGTGACGGTCGTAGAGCGGCGTCCGCAGGAGGGTCTGCATCCGGGCGGTGATGCTAAAGGAAGCCGCCCCGGTCCCCCTGCGAAAGCAAGGGGGCCGGGACGGCCGGACCGGGTCATCGCGGGCTTCCCGCTTAGCGAGGAGCCCGAGAGGGCAACCGCGAACGTACCGCAACCGGCGAGCTTCTAAACCTGGCTAAGAAACTCTCTAGTTGTCGCGGAGAAAAGAGGGAACTTCCAGGACGTCGTCGGGGACGTCGAAGCCCTCGCGCGGGACGGGCTGCGCCTCCTCGCCCGGGGCCTGTTCGGGCTCGGCAATCTCGGCCGGACGACGGCGACGAGTGCGATGGGGGCCGAATCCGGTCGCGATCACTGTGACACGTACCTCGTCCTTCAACGCCTCGTCGATGACGGCGCCGAAGATCACGTTCGCGTTCTGGTCGGCCGCGCCGGTGACAACCTCGGCGGCCTCATTGACCTCGAAGAGCCCGATGTCGCCGCCGCCTGTGACGTTGAGCAGGATTCCGGTCGCGCCCTCGATCGACGCCTCGAGCAACGGCGAAGACACGGCGGCCTGGGCGGCCTCGGTGGCGCGGTTCTCGCCCGAAGCAGCTCCGATGCCCATCAGTGCAGAGCCGGCGCCGCGCATGATCGTTCGGACGTCGGCGAAGTCGAGGTTGACGAGCCCCGGGATCGTGATCAGGTCCGTGATGCCCTGGACGCCCTGTCGGAGCACGTCGTCGGCGAGCTTGAAGGCATCGACGATCGAGGTTCGCTTCTCGACGACCTGGAGCAGCCGGTCGTTCTCGATGACGATCAGCGTGTCGACCACTTCGCGTAGGTCTTCGATTCCGCGTTCCGCCTGCTGCGCCCGCTTTCGGCCTTCGAACGAGAAGGGCCGCGTCACGACTCCGACGGTGAGCGCGCCGAGCTCGGCTGCGAGCTCGCCGATGATGGGCGCGCCGCCGGTCCCGGTTCCGCCGCCCTCGCCGGCCGTCACGAAAACCATGTCTGCACCCTTGAGCGATTCCTTCAGCTCGTCGCGGCTCTCCTGAGCAGCCGCCTTGCCGACGGCCGGATCGGCGCCCGCGCCGAGACCGCGCGTCGCCTGGGAGCCGATGTGAATCTTGACGTCGGCGTCGCACATGAGCAGCGCCTGAGCGTCGGTGTTCACGGCGATGAACTCGACTCCGGTCAGGCCTGCGTCGACCATGCGGTTGACAGCGTTCGTGCCACCGCCGCCGACGCCGACGACCTTGATGACGGCGAGGAAGTTGCCGGTTTGATCTCTCACGCTCAAGTTTGCTCGACCTGAAGCTTTGGTGGAGCGTCTGGATTTTACGCCCCGGTTCCGGCAGGAGAGTACGCGGCTTCTACAAGCCTGTCAACGTGAATCGTCCAGCCGTACCATCAACCTGAAGTTGATACTTGAGGGTTGAGACCCGCGACTGGGCGCTCGGGAACGGTCACGTCGACGTAGCCGCCCGCGCCCTGGACGAGCGGGACTAGCCGCTTGGCGACGGCGAGCTTCAAAGGTAGGTCACCTGCGTCCCCGAAGCGCAGTTCGAGCCCACTCGCGAGGACGAAGGTCAGCTCGTGGTCGGACGCGCGGACCGTGGCGATCCTGGCTATGAAATGGGCATGGCGGGCGGTTGCGAGGGCAGCGATGGCGCGAGCAGCGTCCGTATCGCCGACCGTGGCACCCTGGTCGACGGTCGCAGCGCGTTGAACCCAGATCCGCGGCAGCCTCGGCGACGCGAGTCGGCCGGCAGTGCGGATGACACGACCGTCGCTCGAGACGATCCAGGCCGACGGCCCCCGGCGGAGAACGGCAATCGAGTGCGCTGGTATCACCGCCACGCGGAGCGTGTGCGGGAAGTCCCGGTCGACGGTCGCGGCAGCCACATCGGGCAGCGCGGACACCCTGCTCTCGACTGCGCCTCGGTCCAGCCCGACAAGGCTGCGACCCTCGAGCGAGGCGAGCGCCACGCGAACGTGCGCGGCTACGCGCGGCGGGGCGCCGTTGATCCGGATCGACCGCACCGCGAACACCGAAGTCTCGCGCGCGCACAGGTACGCGAGCAGGCCTGCGGCCAAGAGCCCGAATGCCAGCGCAAGCACGCGGCCGGAAGGAAGCCCGTTCGCGAGCTTGCCTAGGCCGAGGACCCGGTTGCGCGGCAGCGCAACGGCCGCCGCGCGGCCCGGTCTCGAAACAGACGCCATCGCACTTCCGTTCGCCGCATCCGGACCTGCTCCTACCGCACTGGGTCGCGTCGGCTTCGACGAACCCGTCCGTCCCCGAGGGATGCCGCGTTCGATCGCCGCAGCCCGCTCTCAGGCACACGCGCGCGCGCGTACCCCCGCCCAAGGGTGGGGCTCGTTCCCACCTCCCTCTGCGATCGAGCCTAGCGCCAGATCACGCGCCGGTGGGTGCCGCGACCGGGACGAATGTGTGCCAATTGGGGCCGCGCTTCAAGCTTCCAGGTCTGGGGGCACGCCACGCGCCGCTACGCGGCGAGCGGCGGCAGTTCGAGCCGCCCCAAGAACTGAACTTCGTGCTCGAGCTCGATCCCGTAGGTCTCGTGTGCTCGGCGCCGAGCCTCGGCCATCAGGGCGATCGCATCCACGGTCCGGGCGCCGTCGGCGTTCTCGATGAAATTCGCGTGCCGCGGTGAGATCTGAGCGCCTCCGATGCGGAAGCCCTTCAAGCCGCAGGCCTCGAGCATCCTGCCGGCACTCAGCTCGTGATCCGGGTTCTTGAAGACACTCCCGAACGTGCGCTTGTTCGTCGGCTGGGCGGCCTTCCGCAACGCCTGCAACTCGCCGACACGCGTCTTGATCTCGGCCGGGTCGCGCGGCTCCAACTGGAACTCGGCGCGCGCCACCACCTCGCCCGGACCGAGTCGCGAGTGGCGGTAGGAGAGCCCGAGCTCCGCCGGAGTCCGCCAGGCCGGCCCGGTGCCGTCGACGACGAGCGCACGCACCAGGATCGCCGCCCAGTCGCTGCCGTACGCGCCCGCATTCATCCGCACGCCGCCGCCGATCGTGCCTGGGATCGCACACGCGAACTCGAAGCCGCCGAGGCCTGCCGAGCGCACACGGTGAAGACAGACCGCGTTCGCCGCCCCGCCGCCCGCAACGAGGAGCTCGCCCTGAACGTCAGCCGAGGTCAGCTCGCCGGCCAGCTTGAGGACGAGCGCGTCGACGCCGTCGTCGGCCACCAGCAGGTTCGAGCCCAACCCGACGACCGCAACCGTCAGGCCGTGTTCGCCTGCCCAGGCGAGCGACTCCTCGATCTCCTGGAGCGATGTCGGCCTCGCGAATGCTTTCGCCGGCCCGCCCGCACCGAGCGTCGTGTAGCGGCCGAGCGAAACCGTCGTTTCGATCTTCACGCGAGCGCCTCGAGAATGAGCTCGGCGGCTCGGTCGACGTCTCCGGCGCCGAGCGTGAGCACCCGGTCGCCCGCCCGCGCCTGCGCGGCAACGAAGCGAGCGCCCTCTTCGACCGTCGGCGTCCACGCCAAGACCATGCCGGGTCGAGCGTCAGCGACGGCGTCGACCACGAGCTTTCCCGTCACCCCTTCGATCGGCTCTTCGCGGGCGCGGTAGACGTCCGTCACGGCGACTGCGTCCGCGCCGGCGAGCGCCGCCCCGAACTCTTGCGCGAGGTGCCGAGTGCGCGAGAACAGATGCGGCTGGAAGAGGACGAGCACACGGCTGCCGTCGCGACTCGCGGCGATATCGGCCGCCAGCTCGCGCGGGTGGTGCGCGTAGCTGTCGATCACGACGACGCCGCCGGCCTCGCCACGCCGCTCGAGCCGGCGGCCGACTCCGCGGAAGTCACGCAGCGCCTCGGCGGCCCCTTCGCGTGAGTAGCCAGCCGCTTCCACTGCCGCCAGCGCAACCGCAGCATTCTGCTGGTTGTGAGCACCCGGGACGCCAAGCTCGAGCTCGACCGGCTCGAGCTCCTGTCCGCGGACGGCGAGCGGAACTGCGGCCAGCCACTCGGCAAAGAGCGACTCGACCTCGGCGCGAGAGGCGAACTCGCTGTGGTGGTCGAGGTCGACGTTCGTCACGACCGCGATCTCCGGCCGCAGCGCCGCGATCGTCCGGTCCGACTCGTCGCCCTCGACGATGAGCCAGCCCTCGCCTGCCCGAGCGTTGCCGCCCAGCTGAGGCACCTCGCCGCCGATCAGAAAGGCGGGGTCGTCGCCCAGGCGGTCGAGGCAGAACGCGATCATCGCCGCCGTCGTCGTCTTTCCATGCGCGCCGGCGACAACGATCGAGCGCTGCAGCGAGACGAGCTCCGCGAGGAACTCGGAGCGCGCTTTCCCTTCGACCTGGCCGCGGTAGGCAGTCGACACGACGACCTCGGGCCAGCCCTCGGGCACGACTGGGTCCGGCGCGAGCTCGACGAGCACGTCGCCGAGAGGCGTCAAGTAGGGCGTCTCGACTCGGTCCCAGCCCCCCACCTCTGCGCCCCAGGCACGCGCGAGCAGCGCGTACCCCGACAGGCCGGCGCCGCCGATGCCCACGAACCAGATCCGGCGTCCGTCAAGCGCGGACAAGCGCGATCAGCTCCTCGGCGACCTCGTCCGCCGCGCCGGGGCGCGCCACCTTCTGCATTCCCTCCCGCATTCGCTCGCGCCGCTCCGAATCCGCGAGCAGCTCCTCGACGAGGCTCGGAGCGCGGTCGAGCTCGGATTCGTCGACGGCAACGGCTCCACCCGCCTCCTCGAAGAAGCGCGCGTTCTTGGCCTGGTGATCCGCCGTCGCATGCGGATACGGAACGAGAACGGCTGGGACTCCGGCCGCAGCGAGCTCCCAGACGGAGCCCCCGGCGCGGGCGAGCACGAGATCGGCCGCGCTGTACGCCGCGCCGATCTCGTCGGTGAAGGCGAGGAGCCGGTAGTCCGGCCGCGAGACACGGTCGTGCAGCGCGGGGTAATCGCGCTCACCGCAGAGGTGCAGAAGCGCGGGCCCCGCGTCTCCCCAGCGCTCCACGGCCAGCTCGTTCAGCCGACGCGCCCCTTGGCTTCCTCCCAGCACGAGCAGGATGGGACCCTCGGTCGGCAGCTCGAATCTGCGTCGGGCCTCCGGCGCCGGAATCGCACGGGAGCGGCGGGGCACGGGCCGTCCTGTGACGCTGTACTTCGGCCCGTCGCGCCCGGCGATCGGAAGCGCAAGAAAGACCCTGCCGGCGAACGGTGCAGCGAGCCGGTTCGCGAGCCCGAGCTCTGCATCGGCTTCGAGCAGCGCCGCCGGCGTCCGGCTCAGCCCGGCTGCGACGACCATCGGCCCCGAGACGTAGCCGCCGCCTCCGAGGACGACGTCGGGACGCCGCCGGCGGAGGATCGCGAGGCACGCCGCGGGGGCGCGGGCAGCGATCGCAAGCGCCCGCGCGAGCGCGAACCCGGGCCGCCGCGGAAGCCCGGCGCTCTCGAAGGCGTCGAACTCGTAACCGGCCTCAGGGACGAGCCGTGCCTCGACGCGATCCCGCGACCCGGCGAAGCTCACCTGGACGCCGCGCTCCCCCAGCGCCTCTGCGACTGCGAGGGCGGGCAGCACGTGCCCTGCCGTTCCCCCGGCCGCGATCACGCACCTGAGCTCTCGCTTCTGCGCCATGACCGACCGCGATGTTAAGGAGGATGCCGACGGCCGCGAGGGCAACGATCAGGCTCGAGCCACCGTACGAGACGAAGGGGAGCGGAATGCCGGTGAGCGGCGCGAGCCCCATGACCGCGGCGATGTTGATGGCCGCCTGTCCGCAGACGAGCATCGTGAGGCCGGTCGCAAGCGCTTTGCCGAACGGGTCGCGGCAGCGCAGCGCAATCCGGAGGCCGACGTAGGCGAAGGTGGCATAAGCGGCGATGAGCGCCGTCGCGCCGACTAGGCCGAGCTCCTCGCCGATGATCGCGAAGATCATGTCGGTGTGGGCCTCGGGGAGGAAGTTCGCCTTCTCGATGCTCTGCCCCAGCCCGCGCCCGAAGATGCCACCCGAGCCGAGGCCGATCATGGCCTGCACGATCTGAAAGCCGGCGCCCTGGGCGTCGTGCCACGGGTTGACGAAGCTGAAGATCCGTGCCCGCCGGTACGGCTCGAACCAGATCGCCGCGACACCGAGCGCGGTCGCGATGGCCAGGCCTGCCCCGAGCACGCGCACCGGTGTGCCCGCGACAAGCAGCATGCCGGCGAGCATCACGAAGATCGCGATCGTGGTTCCCAGATCGGGCTCGAGGATCAAGAGCAGAGCGAAGACGCACGCGAGCGCGCCGACCGGGCGCCAGAGCTCCTTCAGAGTGGTAGGGGGACGGCGGCGCGCCAGGTAGGCGGCGGCCCACACCGCAAGCGCCAGCTTCGCGAGCTCGGACGGCTGGAAGACTGCGGGGCCGAAGGTGATCCAGCGCCGCGCGCCGTTGACCGCAGAGCCGAGGACGAGCACCGCGGCAAGTAGGGCGAGGCTCGCCATCACGAGCATCGGGGCCAGGTGGCGCAGCGCCTGGAAGCGCACGCGTGCGAGCAGGAACATCAGCACAAGCCCGAGCGCCGCATAGATCGCCTGCCGCTTGACGTAGTAGGCGGGGTCGCCGTTCTCGAGCGCGGCCGAGGCCGATGTCGCGCTGTACACCATCACCAGCCCGAACGCGACCAGCCCGAAGCTGACGAGGAGCAGCAGCCTCGCCTCGAACCTCCCTTTCGTCACATAGGCAGGTTCGCCACCAGTCGCTTGAACTCCTCGCCCCGTTCCTCGAAGTCGCGGAACTGGTCGTAGCTCGCGCACGCCGGCGAGAGCAGGACGACCTCCCCCGGCTGTGCGGACGACGCCGCCCGTTCGACTGCGGTGGCCAGGTCCCCCGCGCGGATCGTGTCGGGGATAGCGCGCGCAAGCTCGTCCGCAGTCTCGCCGATCACGTAGACAGCGCTGACATTCGGCCCCAGCGCTGCCGCGAGCGGTGCGAAGTCCTCACCCTTTCGCGAGCCGCCGAGGATCAGCCGCACGGGCGCATCTTCGTATGCGGCGAGCGCGCGCAGCGCCGCCGCCACGTTGGTCGCCTTCGAGTCGTTCACGTAGGTGACGCCGCCGCGCTCGGCGACGAGCTCGAGCCGGTGGGGAACGCCTTTGAACTCGCGCAGGCCTCGGGCGATCTGTTCATCGCTCGCGCCGGCTGCGCGCGCCGCCGCCGTCGCCGCAGCCCCGTTCTCGCGGTTGTGCGCTCCGCGGAGAGAGGGCTCGGCCGGAAGCGGGTCGTCGGCCGCGAACTCGACGCGGCGCCCGCGCAGCTCGTCGTCGAACCCGCGCGGCACTACTGCGACGTCGTCCCCGGTCTGGTTCGCGAAGATCCGCACCTTTGCGTCGCGATAGGCCTCGAACGAGCCGTGCCGGTCGAGGTGATCGGGCTCGAGATTCAAGAGCACGGCGATCCGCGGCCGGAACTCGACGATGTCCTCGAGCTGGAACGACGAGAGCTCGCAGACGACAAGCTGGTCTGCCTCGACCTCACCGTCGAGCTCGGAGAGCGCTCGACCCACGTTCCCCGCCACGGGCGCGCCGAGGATGAAGCCGAGCCATTCGGCGGTCGTCGTCTTCCCGTTCGTGCCGGTGACGCCGAGGATCGGGTTCGGGAGGAGCCGCGATGCGAGCTCGACCTCACTCCAAACCGGCACTGCGCGCCGTCGCGCCTCGGTCACGAGCGGCGCCTCCGCTGGCACGCCGGGGCTCTTGACGAGCAGGCCGACCCCGTCGAGCAGCGCAAGGTCTTCGTCGTTTGCGAGCTTGCGATCGGCGCGAACGACCTCGACGCCCCGTCGCTCGAGCGCCGACGCGGCCGCCCGGCCGGAGCGTGCCAGGCCGAGCATAAGCGCGCGGTCAGGCAGTTCGGTCAGCGGAACCCGCGGAAGTAGCGGTAGTAGAGCGCGAACGCCGCAGCGCAGAGCAGGCCCGTGACGATCCAGAAGCGGACCATGATCTTGGTCTCCGACCAGGCCTTCATCTCGAAGTGGTGGTGGATCGGCGTCATCAGGAAGATCCGCCGGCCCCAGTAGCGAAACGAGACCACCTGCAGGATCACCGACACCGCCTCGATCGCGAAGATTCCGCCGATCAGGAGCAGCAGGAAGATGGTCTTGGTCATGATCGCGAAGGCGGCGAGCGCGCCGCCGATGGCCATCGAGCCGGTGTCGCCCATGAAGACCTCGGCCGGGAAGGCGTTGTACCAGAGGAAGCCGATCAGCCCCCCGATCAGCGCCGCGCCGACGATCGCGAGGTCGAGCTTCGTCTCGAAGCGATGCCCCGGCGGGCCCGAGCGGATCCACGCGATCACGTTCATCGCCGCGTAGGTGAAGAGTGCGATCATCCCCGTCCCGGCCGCAAGCCCGTCGAGCCCGTCGGTCAGGTTCACGCCGTTGGCGGCGCCGGCGATCACGAGGAAGAGGAGCCCGTACCAGGCCCACGAGAGCTCGAGGTGGCCGAGACCCGGGACGTAGACGTTGGTGGGCAGGTGCTGGTGGCGGGCGGCGATGCCGACGCCGACCGTGATCGCGCCGAGCAGCAGGAGCTTCCAGCGTGCGTTGAGGCCGAGCGAGCGCCGGTGGGTCAGCTTGATGAAGTCGTCGATGAACCCGATCGCGCCGCAGCCGAGCGTCACGAACAGGACCGTCAGGGCCGGCACGGTGTAGCGCGCAACCGGGAGGTACGTCGCAGTCGCGGCTCCCAAGACCAGCAGCCCGCCCATGATCGGGGTGCCCTGCTTGGCGACGTGGTGCTCGGGGCCCTCCTCGCGGATCGTCTGCCCGTACTCCTTCCTGCGCAGGAAGGCGATGAAGCGGGGCCCGACGATGATCGAGATCAGCATCGCGGCGAGGCCCGCGATCAGGACTCGGACCATCTAGCTGGGAACCGCCGCCACTGCTTCCGCCACAGCCTCCAGCCCGAGCACACGCGCGCCTTTGACGAGCACGGCGTCGCCGGGACGAAGCTCCCCACGGAGTGCCTCGATTGCCTCGGCGGCATCAGCCACTTCCCGGCCGCCGTAGACGCGCGCCTGCGGGCCGACCGCGATCAGGAGGTCGACGCCGATCTCCTCGACCGACCGTGCGACCTCGCGATGGGCCTCATCGGCGTAGTCGCCGAGCTCAGCCATCTCGCCGAGCACCGCTACCCGCCGGCGACTGCCCGCGCGCTCGGCGAGATGCTCGAGGGCGGCGCGCATCGAGATCGGATGAGCGTTCCAGGCGTCGTTGATCAGCAGGCCGCCGCCGGGGAGCTCCAGCTCCTGGTTGCGCCATTCGGCGAACGCGGCGTCGATCCGCTCCGGCAAATCGATGCCGAGCACCT
>Ga0075421_100000850_pt1 | contig 34035 bp, 26 predicted proteins | sample SoiMetdeltSBSDD5_FD_75292 | JGI IMG/M metagenome (GOLD analysis project Ga0075421, IMG submission 75292) | Bulk soil microbial communities from a Populus tree surrounding site in Tennessee, USA - Soil MetaG P. deltoides SBSDD5 | ecosystem: Environmental > Terrestrial > Soil > Tree plantation... | reverse complement strand
GCCAGCGCTCCGATGTTCCAAGTGAGGGTCGGGGCGGCGAACGTCGCGCCGCAGTCGTTCGACACGTAGGTGAGACCCACCGGGAGGGTGTCGGTCACCACCACGCCCGTAGCGTTCGAGGGCCCGTTGTTGGTGGCGGTGAGCATGAACGTCGCCGGGTCGCCAGCGGTGAAGGGGCCCGGAGTCGTCAGCACCTTGGTCACCTGCAGATCGGCCGACGACGTACCCTGGGTGTCACTGTCGGTGGCGCTGTTGTTACCCGCGTTCGGATCCGGCGTCGCGCTGCTGATCGTCGCCGTGTTGTCCAGGTTCCCCACCGCCGCCGGCGAGATGGTGCACGTCGCCGTATAGGTGACGGAGCTGCCGGCGGGCATGTTGAGCGCGGCATCGTTGATGTTGCCGGCCGCCGGCCCCGCCGTGTTGCCGGTCGCGCCACCGGCCGCCACGCTGGTGTAGGACACGCTGGTGCAGGCCGCCGGGAAGGTGTCGGCGACGGTCACCGGGTTCGCCGCCGTCGGGCCGGCGTTCGACGCCACGATCGTGTAGGTCGTGCTGGTGCCCGGCACATATGCGGCGGTGCCGTCGGTCTTGGTGATCGACAGGTCCGCCGACGCGCAGCCGAAGGTGTCGATGTCGAGCGACCAGCTGTCGAGGCTGCCGCCGTCACCCGCCAGGTCGTCGGAGATGGTGATCGTCCAGGTGCCGTTCGGGTCTTCGCCGATGAACGCCCCCATGTTTTCCTCGGGGACGAGCGGCGTGGCGGTCGTCAGGTTGACGTAGGCGTGGTCGGTGACGAGCCCGTTGTTCGTCGTGTAGGGGACCTGCCCGGCCGGGTTGGCGTCGTCGTTCCAGACGGTGCCGTTGAAGGTGTTGTCATTGCCCGCGCCGTTGTCGGTGGTCAGCGTAACGACCGTTCCCGCGGGGGACATCAGCGTGATGTCGAGGTCCGCCGCGAAGGTGTGGGTGAGGGCGGTCGTCAGGTCGACGTCAAGGATCGAGGTGCCAGCGCCAGCGACGACCAGGGTGGAAGAAACCACTGCCGGCCCCGTGGGGATAGCGGTCGGCGTGGCCTGCGTCGCCGTCGGCGTGACGGTCGTGAGCGGCGGGCTCGGGAACGTCGTCACCGCGAGCGACCAGCTGTCGAGGCTGCCGCCGTCACCAGCGAGGTCGTCCGAGATGGTGATGGTCCAGGTGCCGTTCGGGTCCTCGCCGATGAACGCCGCCATCGCCTCCTCGGGATCGAGCGGCGTGGCCGTCGTCAGGTTGACGTAGGCGTGGTCGGTGGCGAGCCCGTTGTTCGTCGTGTAGGGGACCTGCCCGAGCGGATTCGCGTCGTCGTCCCAGAGCGTGCCGTTGTAGGTGTTGTCGTTGCCCGCCCCGTTGTCGGTCGTCAGCGTGACGATCGTACCCGCGGGGGACATCAGCGTGATGTCGAGGTCGGCGGAGAACGTGTGCGTGAGATTGGTGGTCAGGTCGAGGTCGAAGAGATACGTCGGGACGCCGGAGACCACGACCGTCGAGGTGACCACGGCCGGCCCGGTCGGGATGGCGGTGGGGGTCGACTGCGTGAAGGTGGCGGTTGCCGGGCCGCAGCCGGCCGGGGTCGCCGGCACCACCTTGATCCCGAGCGAGCTGGAGCTGGCGGCGCTCGCGACGCCGCGCAACACGTGGCCCGGGTCATCGCCGCCCATCGCCGCCGAGAGGTCCCGGTAGCGACTCTCGGCGGTGGCGTAGTCCGCAGCCGCCTGGGCATTCGAGTCGATCTGCGGCTTGAGGCTCTTCATCTGCGACGCCAGCGAGAGCATCTCCTGGTAGCTGGCGTCCTTGTCGATCGCCGCCGACGCCGGCAGCGGCATCGTTGCGGCGAGCAGCATGAGGCAGAGGCCCACCGACACGAGTCGCGAAGTCACGTGCATTGGTTCCTCCGATACGTTGGAGCGGGTACGCGACATGTCTCCTCCCGGTTGGCGGCCGCGCGCTGAATCGGCGCCCGAGCCACCACGCCATCGTTAAAGATTTGGTGGTCCCACCCTACCGGAGTCGGGAAGTGACTTCAACCCCCCCAGGGCGGCCCTGCCACGCCCCACCCGGCCCTGCCAGGTGGGCCCCCGGGGGGGCAGGCGCCGGTGGGAGCGCGTCCTATTCGGCGGCCCCCTCCTCCGCCGGCACCAGGCTCTCGCGCGACAGGTAGTCCTCGACCTGCAGCAGGCTGTCCTCGCCGGCGCGTTTGATGATCGCCAGCAGGTTGTCCATCAGGCTCACCTCTTCGAGCTGCTCCGTGACGAACCAGTCGAGAAAGCGGAGCGCGATGTAGTTCCTGTCCCCGTGCGCGCAGTCGACGAGCTCGTAGATCTGCTGCGTGACCTCGTTCTCCCAGTCGAGCGAGAGCTGCGCACAATCGGCCGCCGACTGGAACTCGCCCTTCGGCGCGGCGATGGCCGGCACCGTCACCTTCCCCCCGGCCTCGATGATGAAGTGCAGGAACTTGAGCGCGTGCGTGCGCTCCTCGTCGGCCTGACGATAGAAGAAGCGCGCCAGTTGCTTCAGTGCTTGCTGGTCGAAATAGGCGGCGATGGCAAGGTACTGGAGCGAGGCACCCATCTCCCGCCCGACCTGGCGGTTGAGAGCCTTCTCCAGCTGATCGCTGATGAGCATCCGGTCCTCCTTTGCGAGCCGATTCGATCTCGAGGGGCGTCCGTGTGAGCGCCGCCCGCGTACCGATACTAGAACGGAGAGCGGCGGTCCGCCCGGGGCGTGACGGAACGCGCGGCGTATACTGCCTGCGGGCGTCCGGCGCCCTCCAAATCGACGACCACGAAGGCCCGGCGGCCCGCGAAAACACTGCACTGGAGCGATACCGAATGGACGATGCGCAGGGCGACCGGCACCACCGCCTGATCATCCTCGGCAGTGGCCCGGCCGGTCTCACTGCTGCCCTCTACGCCGCGCGGGCGAACCTCGCGCCGCTCGTGCTCGAGGGCACGCAGCCCGGCGGACAGCTCACCATCACCACCGACGTCGAGAACTACCCCGGCTTCCCGCGCGGCATCATGGGGCCCGAGCTGGTCGACCTGATGCGCGAGCAGGCGCGCCGATTCGGCGCCAAGAGCCGCTTCGAGACCGTGACGCGCGCCGACCTGCGGCAGCGTCCCTTCACCATCGAGAGCGACGCCGCCACCTACACGTGCGATGCCCTGATCGTCGCCACCGGGGCATCGGCCAAGCAGCTCGGCATCGCCAGCGAGGAGCACCTGCTCGGCTACGGCGTCTCCGCGTGCGCCACGTGCGACGGTTTCTTCTTCCGCGGCAAGGAAGTGGCGGTGATCGGCGGCGGCGACACCGCGATCGAGGAGGCCCTCTTCCTCACCAAGTTCGCCACCAAGGTCACGGTGATCCACCGCCGCGGCGAGCTGCGCGCCTCGAAGATCATGCAGGAGCGGGCCCTGGCCCACGATCGGATCGCCTTCCGCTGGCACAGCGCCGTGCGGGAGGTAGTCGGCACCCGCGAGGGCGGCGTCACCGACGCCCGCCTGGTCGACACCCGCACCGGCGAGGAGAGCCTGCTCCCCGTACAGGGCGTCTTCGTCGCCATCGGCCACCAGCCCAACACGCAGATCTTCCAGAACCAGCTCGCGATGAATTCGGTGGGCTACATCGAGGTGCGCGAGCCGACGAGCTACACCAGCGTGGAGGGTGTGTTCGCGGCCGGCGACGTCATGGACCCCCACTACCGTCAGGCGGTCACCGCGGCCGGCACCGGTTGCCGCGCCGCCATCGACGCCGAGCGCTGGCTCGAGGCCCAGGAGAGCGCGCTGGGCAAGGGCGCGGCGGTTCACGCGGCGGTCGCCGCCTCCGCCGGCGCCGAAGGCGCGCCGGGTTGAGCGCCGAGCCGCACCGCCCCCGCACGCTCGGCGAGCTGGTGGCCTCGGGCTACCGCCCGCGCACGGTCAAGGAGGAGCTGCGCGACAACCTGAGGCGCGCGCTCGCCGCCGGCGAGCCGCTCTTCCCCGGCGTGCTCGGCTACGAGCGCACGGTGATCCCCGGCATCGTCAATGCGCTGCTCGCGCGCCACGACTTCATCCTGCTCGGCCTTCGCGGCCAGGCGAAGAGTCGACTCCTCCGCGCCCTCGTGCCGCTGCTCGACGAATACGTTCCCGTCCTCGCCGGCAGCCCGATCAACGAGGACCCGCTGCGGCCGATCGTGCCGCAGAGCGCCCAGCGCGTCGCCGAGCTGGGCGACGCGACGCCGATCGAGTGGCTGCACCGCGACGCGCGCTACAACGAGAAGCTCGCCACTCCCGACGTCTCGATCGCCGACCTGCTCGGCGACCTCGACCCGATCAAGGCGGCGACGCGGCGCCTCACCTACGCCGACCCCGAGGTGATCCACTTCGGCATCGTGCCGCGCACCAACCGCGGCATCTTCGCCATCAACGAGCTCCCCGACCTCGCGCCGCGCATCCAGGTCGGGCTGCTCAACATCCTCGAGGAGCGCGACCTCCAGATCCGCGGCTTCCCCATCCGCATTCCGCTCGACCTGCTGCTGGTCTTCTCGGCGAACCCCGAGGACTACACCAACCGCGGCACCATCATCACGCCGCTCAAGGACCGCATCTCGTCGCAGATCCTCACCCACTACCCGCCCGACCTCGAGACGGCGCAGCAGATCACCGAGCAGGAGGCGTGGTGGCGGCGCGACTCGCCGCAGATCGTGGTGCCCGAGCTGGCCCGCCGTCTGATCGAGCTGGTGTCGGTGGTGGCGCGCGAGAGCGAGCTCGTCGACCAGTCGTCGGGCGTGTCGGCGCGAGTCGCGATCTCGGCGCTCGAGCTCCTGGTGTCGAACCTCGAGCGGCGCGCCTGGGCGACCGGCGAGGCCAACGTCCAGCCGCGGCTCGCCGACCTCCACATGGTGCTGCCGGCGCTCACCGGCAAGGTCGAGATGGTCTACGAGGGCGAGCAGGAGGGGCCCGAGGTCGTCGCCCGGCGGCTCGTCGGCGAGGCGGCCAAGCGGCTCGCCGCGGAGCGTCTCCCCGCGATCGAGAAGGCGGCCGGCAGCGGCGGCGAAGACGACACCGGTCCGTATTCGGCGATGCTCCGCTGGTTCGCCGAGGGCAACGCGGTCACCCTCTCCGACGAATCGTCGGAGGGCGAGCACCTGGGCGCGTTGCGGCAGGTGCCGGGCCTCCTCGCCCTGGCGGCGGAGGCGGCGCACGCGTCCGACGAGCGCTCCCTGCTCGCGGAGCTCGCCCTCGAGGGGCTGCACCAGCACTTGAAGCTCGCCCGCGAGGACCTCGACAGCCGCATCACCTTCAAGGAGATGGTCAAGTTCCAGCTCCTCAAGCCCCATCGCGCGCGGCGGCGGGAGCGCGAAGAGTTCTGAGCTGCACGGCGTGCACCTCATGCGCTCGGCCGGAACGCGAAGGGAGCTGAGCCACCGGTGAAGCGCTCGCTCCTCACGGCGATCCTCGCGCTGCTCGGGCCCGCGGCGGCCCTCGCCGCCGCGCCCGACCCGCTTGCGGGGCACTGGGTCGGAACGATGACCGCGCACGGAGCTCCCCTCGAGGTCAGCTTCGACTTCGAGAGCGACGCCAGCGGGCTCCAGGGCCGCTTCAGCTCGATCCCGCAGCGGGCGATGGACTACCCGCTCGACTCCGTGACGCGAGACGACGGCGCGGTCCACTTCGTCCTCGGCGGCGACCTCGCCTTCGAGGCGCGCCTCGCCGGCGACACGCTGCGCGGGACCTTCAAGGGAGAGGAGCTGGCGGGCGACGTCGCGCTGCGCCGCGGGCCGAAGCCCGTCCTCCCCTACCGGGCGAGCGAGGTGACCTTCCGGAACGGGGACGCCACCCTCGCGGGCATGGTGGCCTCGCCGCCGACACCCGGGCGACATCCCGCCGTCGTCCTGCTGCACGGGAGCGGACCGGAGACCCGCTGGGGTACCAACCGCTTCATCGCCGATCGCTTTGCGAGGGCCGGTATCGTGACGCTGATCTTCGACAAACGCGGCACCGGCGCGTCCACGGGCGACTGGCGCACGGCGGACTACCAGGATCTGGCCCGCGACGCGCTCGCGGGGGTCGCCCTGCTGCGCTCCCTTCCCGAGGTCGACGCGCGGCGGATCGGTCTCCACGGGCACAGCCAGGGCGGCATCATCGGGCCCATCGCCGCCTCGATGCCCGGTGCCGAGGTGGCCTTCCTCGTGGCAGAGGACACCGCTGCGGGCCCGACGTGGAAGCAGGACATCTACAGGGTCCGCAACGCCCTGGCGAGCGAGTTTCCACCCGCCGAGGCCGAGCGGGCGATGGCGCTCTACACACTCTTCGTCGAGGTCGCCCTCGGCCGGCGGCCCCACTCCGAGCTCGAGGCGGCGAGCGCGCCGGTCGCCGGCGAGCGCTGGTTCCAGTGGCTCGGCATTCCTCCCCGCGACTCGTGGATCTGGACCTGGTACCCGAAGACCGGCTCGGTCGACACGCTCGACTTCTGGCGCAAGGTGAAGTGCCCCGTCCTCCTCGTCTACGGGCAGCGGGACCGCCTCGTGCCGGTCGACGAGAGCATCGAGCAGATCGAGGCGGCTCTCGACGACAGCGGCGCGAGCTACACCGCCTGGATCGCTCCCAGGGCGGAGCACAACCTCACCGTCCGCCCGCAGCCGGGCGAGCCCTTCTTCTGGTGGCACGCAGCGCCCGGCATCATCGAGTCCGTCGGGGCCTGGATCCTCACCGCAGAACGTTGATACGGGCTGCTAGACCGGCACGAGCGGTCGATCCGCAGGAGCCGCGTCGCTCCGGCGTCGCACCACCGCGTAGAGCGCCAGGAAGAGCACCTCGGCATGCGGGATCAAGGTCACGAGGCCGCCGAGCGCTCCCCTCAGGCCATGGATCGCGACGGTGCCGAGCGCGCCGTGGATGCCCACCGCCGCCGCCGCCACGAGCGCGAGCTGGGCAGCCCGCAGGGTAGGGCTCGCGGCTCCCGATCGCCAGCGCGCAACGGCACGGTCGAGGGCCAGCGCCTGCAACGGGAGCGTCAGCAGCAGCGTGTTGGGATTGACCACCGGCACGGCCATCGCCGAGAACGCGAGCGCGAGGGCAACCCGCTGCTCGTGACGAATCACCCAGGCACGGGCGATCGCGCAGCCGAGCGCGGTGACGAGCAGGAAGACGACCGTCGCCGGGACGTGGATGCCGAGCTGGTAGAGGGCCCGGTGCACGGAGAGGTGGTGGAGGTCGTCCGGCAGGCCGCGGGTGCGCGACAGCATGCGGTGCAGGTGCTCGCGACCGATGGGAAGCCAGAGCGCCAGCGACGCGAGCGCCGTCAAGCCGAACGCGAGCTGCCACCGCTGCGGACGCCAGCCGCGTTCTGGAGTGCCGGGAGTCGCCGTCACCGCCAGCGCCGTCACCCCGAGCGGCTTCCACGCGTTGATGCTCCCCGCGAGGAGGCCGCCGAGCCACGGCCGGCGCTCCGCGAGGACGAGCGCCACGGCGAGCGGCCCGGCGAGCAGCGGCGTCGCGTTCGCGCAGTGGATGCCGTTGTCGAGGAGCCCCGACCACACCACCAGCGCCGAGGCGCCGAGCACGGCGACTGCGGGCCAGCGCACGGCGCGGAGCGACATCCAGACCAGGAGCCACACGCCCAGAAGCAAGCCGACGCGGAACGCGAGCACGAATCGCTCGGCACCGATCCAGCGGTAGAGCGCATTGCCGCCGACGGCGAAGACAGGGGTGTAGAGGTATCCCCGCTCGGCGTAGGGGTCGCCACCCGCCTCGACCCGGTCGAACGCCCGCACGTAGCCGGCGATGTCCGACTGCAGCGCGGGCGAGACGAGCTCGTCGCGGAAGTGGAACCCGCCGTAGACCACCACCACGAGGAAGGTGAGCAACGGGAGCCGGAGACGCGCGAGACGGAACGGTGGACGCTCGCTGGAAAGCGACGAGCGTTGCGTCGACTCGACGGCCATGGCGACTTCTGGCGTTGCGGGAGGTGGCAGGAGGCAGCATACAAGAGCAGTCGCTCACAGCTCGCCGTCCGGCGGCTCCACCTTCCGACAGGGGCGCAGGAGCTACGATGGAGGTGGCGGTCCTCGAATGCGACACCGGTACTCCCACCTCGACCCCGAAATGCTGCAGCAGCTGCTGGAGGGGATGGACCTCCTCCGCTTCTTCCAGCAGCTCCTCCTCAACACCGGCGGCGACGTCGAGGAGGCGCTCGAGTGGATGCGGCGCCTCCAGCGCCAGGGCGTCCTCGACCCCGCTCTCGACCTCGAGGCGTTTCTGGAGCAGCTTCAGGAACGACAGCTCCTGGAGCGCGGCTCGGAAGGGGAGCTGCGCATGACCGGCGCCGGCGAGCGGCGGCTCCGCCGCAGCGCTTTCGAGGAGGTCTTCACCAGCATGAAAAAGGGCGGCCCGGGCTACCACCCCATCGCCGCCAGTGGCGAGGGGATCGAACGGCTGCCGGAGACCCGCCCCTACGAGTTCGGCGACGACTTCCAGCTCCTCGACCCGCTCAAGTCGCTCCACAACGCGCTCAAGCGCACCCACGGTGAGCTGGCGCTCGCCGAAGAGGACCTCGAGGTGCACGAGACCGAGCACCTCACCTCGTGCGCCAGCGTGCTCGCCATCGACGTCAGCCACTCGATGGTGCTCTACGGCGAAGACCGCATCACGCCGGCGCGCAAGCTCGCGCTCGCCCTCACCGAGCTGATCCAGGTCCGCTACCCGAAGGACCACATCGAGGTGGTGCTCTTCGGGGACCGCGCGGAGCGCGTGCCGCTGGCGCAGCTCGCCCACATCCAGGCGGGCCCGTTCCACACCAACACCCGCGAGGCGCTGCAGGTGTCGCGCGGCCTCCTGGCGCGGCAGAAACACCCCAACAAGCAGATCCTCCTGATCACGGACGGCAAGCCTTCCGCGATCACCGAGGGGAACCAGGTCTACAAGAACCCCTTCGGTCTCGACCTCAAGATCGTCAACCTCACGCTGGAAGAAGCCGACCTCTGCCGGCGCCAGCGGGTGGTGATCAGCACCTTCATGCTGGCCACCGACCCGATGCTCACCGAGTTCGTCGAGAAGCTCACGCGCGTCAACCGCGGCCGCGCCTTCTTCGCCTCGCCATACGACCTCGGCGAGTTCGTGCTCGCCGACTACCTCCGCAACCGGCGCAAGCGCCTGCGGTAGCTGCGGCGCGAGCCGGTGGGCCCGCGCTCGCGGTTCGGTCGCCTACCTTCCCGATCCCGTTCCTCCTCCGTCTGCCCCCGGAACGCCTCCGACGACGCGCTTGATCGAATCACCGGCGGCGAAGCGGGTGTCGGGGTCGGCATTGTTGAGCAGCGCCACCTTCTCGATCGGCACCGTCGACGGATAGCGGCGGTCGAGCTCTCGCAGCGTCATCGCCGATTGGATGGGCACCACGTCGACCCGCCAGGGGTCGACGCGCCCGATCTCGCGCGCGCCGGCCGGGCGGAACGACTGCATGGCGCGGCCGATCTCGTCCGCATAGGCCCGGAAGCTCCCCTGCCCCGAGTAGCCGAGCAGCTCGTAGATCCGACCGCCGTGCTCGACGAAGGCGACGGCGCCGACGACGGGGCCCTGCTGCGTGTTGGCCTGGAACTGCGCCCCGACGCCGCCGTTCGGTTGCAGGGGCCACTGGCCGACGAGGCTGACGCCCTGCTGCCCGAAGAACTCGTCCGCGGCGGCCCGCGGCGAGCGCGCATTGGCGAGCGTCAAGCCGAAGATCCCGTCCTTGTTGCGCGGCTGCCAGACGACCGCTTCTTTCTGGTTGACGCCCTTCCAACCCCGTGGCGACTCGATCGAGAAGCCAAGCTCGGGGTGGAAGAAGACGCCGTTGCGGAAGAAGCCCTGCCGGGGATCGGGGCCGTAGATGACGCCGTCGATCTTCTGCAGGAACGGCTCGCGCCGATACCCCTCGCTGCCGAGGCCGGCCGGTAGCTCGGCGTACCGCGTCTGCATGATCTTCAGCCGCTCTTCCGGGTCGGGGTGCGTGGCGAGCCAGTTGGGCAGCCGGCCCCCCTGCTCCACGCGGCTCACGCGCGACAGCAACGTGAAGACGTTGCCCATCGCCTGCGGCGGATACCCCGAGCGCGAGATGTAGCGCAACCCGAGGTCGTCTGCCTGCCGCTCGTCGTCGCGGCTGAACTTGAGGAAGAGCAAACCGCCGGCGAGGTTGGCGAGGTCGCCGTAGCGCTGCGCTCCCGGCGAGAGGATCATGCCGACCGTGAGGCCGAGCTGCGTGAGCTGCTGCTTGGAGAGCTGGTTGACCGAGTGGCGGGCCGCGACGTGGCCGATCTCGTGGCCCATGACCCCGGCGAGCTCCGCCTCCGAGCCCATGTGGTCGACGAGCCCTCGCGTCACGTAGATGTACCCCCCGGGCAGCGCGAAGGCGTTGACCGAGGCGTCGTCGACGACGGTGAAGTGCCAGGGCAGGTCGGGACGCTCGGAACGCGCCGCCAGTTCGCGGCCGAGGCGCTCGACGTAGGCCTGGAGATCGCGGTCCTCGTACAGGCCGATCTGCTGGACGACCTGCTGGTGGTACTGCTGGCCGAGAGCGATCTCCTGGTCCTGGCTATATAGATTGAGCTGCTTGTGCCCGGTGGCCGGGTTGGTCGAGCAGGCAATGGCCACGAGCAGCGCTGGAAGCGCCAGCGAGGCAGCCGCGGCGCGAGAGATTCGCATTTTGAGGCCTCCTTCGCGCCGGCGGCCAAGGGTGGCGCGGCGCTGCCGGAGAACAGTCAGCAATTCTCCTTCCAACCCCCCTGCCAGTCCCCGGCAACCCTCCGCTACCCGGCTCCCGGACGGTGTAACTTGGTGCATTGGCAGGACAACCCGCGTTCTGTCAGACTCTTGGCGATCCCGTACGGACGCTCGACGACGCTCTGGAGAACGGTCTGGACGCTCTGGACGCTCTGGACAAGCTAGCGGCTGATTCGACTCACAACCCTCACCCCCTGGTGCAGGTGGTGAGAGCCGGCCAGGTGCTCGCCGAGCACCCGATGCCTCCGGGCACCGAGCTCGTGGTGGGACGCAGCGAGGGGTGCGGGGTGACGATCCCCGACAGCTCCGTCTCGCGCATGCATTTGCGGTTCGTCTCCGAGGGCGCGGGGATCTACGTCGAGGACCTGGGCTCAGCGAACGGTTCGTTCCTCGACGGCGAGCGCCTGCACAGCCGCGTCCTGCTCGCCGGCGGCCAGCAGGTGCGGGCCGCGCAGAAAGCCCTCTCCGCGCCGGTCCTGCTGCGCATCGTCGCGCCCGATGCCGTCGCCGCCGGCGCGACGGTCGCGGCGAGCCCCGGCGAGATCGCGGCACCACCTCCGATCGGGCACCCTCCGACAGGGCATGAGGCGCCGCCGCACCGTCCCCGGCCGCCGGAGCCGCCGACGCGTCCCAGCTCGCCCCCCCGCGCCGTCGCGACACCGCTCGAGTCACCGGCGCGCCGGCAGGGCTCCCGCCGCACGCTGGTGATCCTGGCGCTCGTCGGCGTCGCCGTCTTCGGGGCGCTTGCGGTCGCGGCCGGCGTCGCGTGGGTGATGCTGAAGCCCTCCGCCGACGCGACCCTCGCCGCTGTCCCCACGCCGAGGCCGGCGCCCTCGGCCCGACCCGTTCCGGCCGCCCCGCCGCCGCAGGCGCTCGTCCCCGACACCGCGGTGACGCCGGTGACGGTCGCGCTTCCCGCCGGGATCGAGTCGATCCCGCCGGCGGGGGCCGACGTCACGCCGGCGCTCGCATCCGCTCCCACGGACACCGCGACGGCCACGGCGACGGCGTCCCCGTCGCCGGCCCCCGTGGCCGCATCGCCGACGAAGCTCACCGGCAAGTGGGCGCTGCGCCTCGACAACCTCTTCTACCCCGACGAGGAGTACATCGTCGAGCTGCGAGTGGAGCTGCAGCAGCGCGGTCGCGCCCTCAGCGGCAAGGGGCAAGTGGTCATGGAGGGGCAGGCGATGACCTTCGGCGTGCCGGCGACATCGGTCACCGGCAGCGTACGCGGCAAGGATCCGCTCGAGGTGCGCCTCGAGGTGCAGTGCGGCCGGCCCGTCGGCGTGCTCCAGCTCCAGGGCACCGTCGCCGGCGACGCGATGGCCGGCACGTTCCGCTCGTCGCTCCTCAAGGGCGAGGGCGGGTGGCAGGCGGTGCGGACGCCCTGAGCGGACCCCAGGCGCCGCCGCCCGGGGTCTCGAGCAGCAGCCGGTCGCCGGGCGCAACCTCCCGCCCGTCGACGCTGGCCAGCTCCTCGACGCCGCCGTCCACGCGCAGCAGCCGCTGCCGCCCGCGCACGCCCGCTCCGCCGCCGGCCGCGCCGTAGGGTTCCTCGACCCGGTGCTGGGTGACCAGCGACAGCGACATCGGCGCCAGGAAGGTCAGCTCGCGCACGGTGCCGTCGCCGCCGCGAAACGCACCTTCGCCTCCCGAGCCGCGCCGCACGGCGAAGCGCTCGAGACGCACGGGGAAGCGGTGCTCGAGCACCTCGGGATCGGTGATGCGCGTGTTGGTCATGTGCGTGTGCACGGCGCTGGCGCCGGCGTGTCCCGGCGAGGCGCCGCTGCCCCCGCACACCGTCTCGTAGTAGCCGAAGCGGTCGTCGCCGAAGAGGACGTTGTTCATCGTCCCCTGGCTGCAGGCCGCGATGTCGAGTGCCGCGATCAGCGTGTCGACGAGACGCTGGCTGGTCTCGACGTTGCCGCCGACCACGGCTGGCGCACGCGTCGGGTCGGCGGGGAAACGCGGGTTGAGCATCCCCTCGGGGACGACGAGCTCCACCGGCTCGAGCAGGCCCTCGTTGAGGGGGAGCGGCTCCGCGACGAGCAGGCGCAACACGTAGAGCACGGCGGCGCGCACCACCGCCGGCGTGGCGTTGAGGTTTCCCGGGTGCGTCGGCGCCGACCCGGCGAAGTCGACGCGCAGGCGCTCGCCGCGCACCTCGAGCGCCACCCGCAGCGGCGCGCCGTCGTCGAGCCGCTGCTCGGCGACGCGCCGCCCATCGCCGAGGCGGCGCAGTGCCGCGCGGAGCTGGGCCGCGGCGCGCGCCCGCAGCGCGCGCATCGCCGCCCACACGCGCCCGCGGCCGTGCTCCTCGGCGAGGCGTCGCAGCGTCTCGGCGCCGTGATGGTTCGCCGCCACGGCGGCGGCGAGGTCGGCGAGGTTCTCGGGCACCGCGCGGCTCGGCCACGGCCCGCCACGCAGCAGCGCGGCCATGTCGTCCCACAGGGGCACGCCGCCACGCACCAGGTGCCGCGGCGCGATCACCACGCCCTCCTCGGCGAGCGACCGCGCGTCGGGCGGCATCGAGCCGGGACGCGTGCCGCCGATCTCGGCGTGATGTGCGCGGCTGGCCACCCATCCGAGAAGGGGGGATTCCTGGCCGCCTTCGTACACCGGTGTGATCACGGTGACGTCGGGCAAGTGGGAGCCGGCGTATCCCGGGTGGTTGGTGACCGCGACGTCCCCGGGCCCCATCGGCAGCGCTGCGGCGACGGCGCGCACGCAGAGGCCGAGCGCGCCGAGGTGGACCGGGATGTGCGGCGCGTTGACGACGAGGCGGCCCTGCGGGTCGAGGAGCGCGCACGAGAAGTCGAGGCGCTCCTTGATGTTCGTCGAGACCGCCGTGCGTCGCAGCCGCTCGCCCATGCCGCGCGCGAGGGCACCGAAGCGGTGGGTGAAGAGCTCGAGCTCGATCGCCTTCACGACATCGGCCTCCTCACCGCCGAAGCACCAGTGCCCCGGCACCGTCGACGGCGAGCGCCCACCCCGGCTCGACGAGCGTCGCGCTGTGGCGCTCGACCACCAGCGCGGGGCCGGAAACCGCCATGCCCGGCGACAGCGAGTCGCGCTCGTACACCGGCACCCGCCGCCAGCGACCGGCGAGCCAGGTCCGTCGCGTGGCGGACGGCGGTGTTGCCTCGCACACGGGCACAGGTGCGGCGACCGCCTCGAGCGATGGCTCCGCCGCCGCGGCGACGCGGAGCGAGACCACCTCCAGCGCTCGATCCTCCGCCACGTAGCCGAAGAGCTCGCGATAGCGCGCCGCGAACGCGCCAGCGAGATCGTTCCCTTCCTGCCAGGGGACCTCGACGACGCTCTCCTGGCCGGCGTAGCGGAGCTCGGCGAGCTGGCGCTCGACGCCGACCGCCGCTGCCGCGACGCCCTGCGCGACGACCTCGGCGGTCGCCGCCGCCGCCAGCTCGCGGATCCACCGCGGAAGATCCGGGGCCACCTCGTCGAGCGGGCGCAGCACCTGGCGCGAGGCCACGCGCTCTAGCCGCGCGACGCCGAGGCCAAGCGCCGACAGCAGGCCCGCGTCGGGCGGTACCGCCACCGCGCGGATGCCGAGAAGCGCCGCCACCGCGCACGCGTGCTGCCCGCCGGCACCGCCGAACGCGAGGAGCGCGTAGCCGGACGGGTCGTACCCTTGCCGCACCGAGATCTCGCGGATCGCATCCGCCATCCGCTCGTTAGCGATGCGCAGCAGACCCGCGAGCAGCGTTTCGCGCCGCATGGCCTCGCCGGCGGCGGCCAGCGTCGCCTCGAGCGCACCGCAGGCGAGCTCGGCTGCGGCGCCGTCGAGCGGGATCTCGAAGCGCGACGGGTCGATGCGGCCGAGCAGCAGGTTCACGTCGGTGATGCAGAGCGGCCCGCCGGCGCCGTAGCAGGCTGGTCCCGGCCGCGCCCCGGCGCTCTCGGGGCCGACGCGCAGCCGGTGCCCGTCGAAGGTGCAGATCGAGCCGCCGCCGGCCGCCACCGTCTCGACGGCGATCGCCGGCGCGAGCAGGCGCGCCTCGCCCACCTTGTGCTCGAACACCCAGGGCAGCGCGCCGTCCCAGCGCGCGACGTCGGTGCTCGTGCCGCCCATGTCGAAGGTGAGGACGCGCGCGAAGCCGCTGCGCCGAGCTGTCTCCGCAGCCCCGACGACACCGGCCGCCGGCCCCGACAGCAGGCCTTCATGCGCGCGGAAGCGTTCCGCTCCCACGACACCTCCTGCGCTCGTCATGATCAAGGATCGGCTTCGTGCGCCCTCTCCCTCGCCGATCGCGGCGGCGATGCGCCGCAAGTAGCCGTCGAAGATCGGCGCCAGGTAGGCGTCGACGAGCGCCGTCTCGGCGCGCGCGAGGTAACCCTGAGCCGGCGCCAACTCGGCCGACGCCGAAACGTGCGCGAAGCCGCGCTCGCGCAACCGCGCCGCGACGCGGGCCTCGACATCGGGGAAGCGGAAGCTGTGCAGCAGCGCCACCGCGGCCGACCCGGCGCCGGCGGAGAGGGCGGCGTCGCACGCGGCGTCGAGCGCGGCGACGTCGAGCGGCACGAGCTCATCGCCGGCCGCGGTCACCCGCTCCTCCACCTCGAACGTCGCCGAGTAGAGCGGCAGCGGCTTGACCACCGCGACGGCGAAGAGGTCCGGGCGCTGCTGGGTGCCGATCTCGAGAAGGTCCGCGAAGCCGCGGGTGAGGAAGAGAGCCGTCCGCGCGCCGCGCCGCTCGAGCAGCGCGTTGGTGCCGAGGGTGGTGGCGAGGCGGAGCTGCAGCCGCGGCAGCGCCCCGTCGGGCGGCGTCGCCGTCACCAGCCGGCAGGCGAGCACCGGCGCCTCCTCGGGGCTTGCCAGCTCGCAGACGGCGCCGGGCGCGAGCTCGGGCGGTGCATCGGCGGCGAGCTCGATCTCCTCGCCGTTCCAGCGCAACGCCTCCACGCGCGGGCCGCCGCCCAGCGGCTGGAGCGCCCACCCCGGCAAGCCGCCGGGGGGAAGCTCGCCGAGGCCCGCCACTGCCACCCGCCGACCGCGCCGCGCCGTGACCGTGGCGCGGAGGCTCGAGCTCGACAGCACCTTCGCCCGCCGCAACCCGCCGTCGGGGTCGCGCGCCAGGCAGTCGGTGAAGGTGCCCCCGGTGTCGACCCAGACCTCCCACGGCGCCGCCGGGCGCGTCGGGACTTTCGCGGAGGCGCCCATCGTGCCGCCGATGCCGGTCACTACTCCCCGATCACCTTGACGAGCACGCGTTTCGGCCGACGGCCGTCGAACTCGCCGTAGAAGATCTGCTCCCACGGTCCGAAGTCGAGCTTGCCCTCGGTGATCGCCACCACCACCTCGCGCCCCATCACCTGCCGCTTCAGGTGCGCGTCGGCGTTGTCCTCGCCGGTGCGGTTGTGCCGGTAGCGCTGCGGCGAGGCGTCGAAGGGCGCCAGCTCCTCGAGCCACTTCGCGTAGTCCTGATGCAGGCCGGGCTCGTCGTCGTTGATGAAGACGCTGGCGGTGATGTGCATGGCGTTGACGAGCACCAGCCCCTCGCGCACGCCGCTCGTCTTCACCGCGCCCTCGACCTCGCGCGTGATGTTGAGGAACGCCATGCGCGCGGGGATCTCGAAGGTGAGGTGCTCGGTGTGGGACTTCATCGCGCTCTCCTCATCGGATCCTGCCCAGCCAGGAACGCATCTCGGGGAACCTCAGCGCGGCCGCCATCGCGAGGTAGGCGACCGCGTAGCTGGCGAGCACCACCGCCGCGACCAGGGAGAGCTGAAGACCGCTCTGGAGCTTCCAGAGCAGCCACCAGACTCCACCTGCGAGCGCTCCTGCACCGAGTGCGAGGGCGGTCATGCGCGCCACGGGCCCCCACGGCAGCACCAGCCCGGGCAGCAGCCGCTGCGCGCTGCGCGCGAGCAACACGAGCTCCAGCCAGGCGCCCGCCGAGCTTGCGAGCCCGAGGCCGGCGGCGCCGAGCCGCAGCTCGCCGGTACCCACCGGGCCACCCGCCCACCGGCTGACGCCCCAGCGGTCGAGCCAGAACATGAGGGCCGCGCCGCCGGCGATCGCCACCACCACGCGCAGCACTGCGAGGCGCGCCGGGTACTTCGTCTCGTGCACCGAGTAGAAGAGGTTCTGCAGCAGGCGCGACGAGGTGGCGGGGAGCAGCCCGAGGGTGAAGCTCGCGAGCACCACCGCAACGAGGAACTGATCCTGCGCGCCGAAGGCACCGCGGCGGAAGACGAGCCCGACGACCAGCCAGCCGAAGGCGAGGAAGCCGACGGCGGTCGGCGCCACCAGGAACGCAATCTGACGCCATGCGGCGGCGAGCCGCGCCTTCCGCGCCTCGTCCTCGCCGAGGCGCGACATCTCGGGCAGCTCGGTCACCGCGACCGAGGTCGCGAAGAGGCTCACCGGCAGCAGAAAGAGCGTCGTCGAGTAGCGCAGCGCCGACGCGGCGCCCACCGCCGCCAGCGAGGCGAGGAAGTAGTCGAGGTAGGCGGAGAGCTGCATCGCGCCGCGCCCGGCCAGGAGCGGCCCGAAGGCGGCGAGCGCCTGGCGCACGCCGGCGACGCGCGTCGAGAACGACAGCCGGAACCCGCGCAGGAGGCGCACCACCGCCGGCAGCTGCACGCCGAGCTGCAACGCTCCGCCGAGGAGCGCTCCCCATGCAGACACGTACAGGAGGCGGCTGCGCGCGTCGGGTGTCATGTGCGCGCCGCCGAACCGGCTGCCGGCGACGGCGAGCGTGGCGATGATCGAGAGGTTCCAGACGACCGGCGCGAAATACGGGAGGAAGAAGCGCCGGTGGCTGTTGAGCACCGCCAGCGCCCACGCCGACAGCACCAGCAGCCCGGCCATCGGGAAGAGCACGCGCACCTGCTGCACCGTGAGCGCGTAGCGGTCGATGGGCAGGAGCCCCGCCGCCACCTTCGCCGCATCCTGGACGTAGCCCGGCGCCGTCACCGCGACGAGCGGCTCGGCGAGCAGCACCCCCGCGAGCGCCAACGCTCCCGCCACGATCATCAGCAGCCCGAGGATCGCGCCGGCGAAACGCCCCGCGTCCTCCTCGCGCTTCTCCGCCAGCATCTTGGAGTAGAACGGGATGAACGACGCCGACAGCGCCTGGTCGCCGAGCAGGCTCTGCAGCAGGTTCGGCAGACGCATCGCCAGGCTGTAGACGTCGCCCCAGGCGCCGACTCCGAAGTAGTAGCCAGCGAGCGCCTCGCGCGCGAACCCGGCAAGGCGGGAGAGCAGGATGCCGGCGGCGACGCGCGCGGCGTGCCCGCCCGCGCGGCCGGCGCCGGGCTCGCCCGCAGGCGGTGCCGACCCGCTGCCGCCGGCCGCGTCGCCGGCGCCGAGCTCCGGCTCCACTCGCGCTACCCCACCAGCGCGCGGCCGTTGCGCTGGCGACCCATGCGCCGTGCGATCAGCATCGCCATCTCGAGCGCCTGCTCGTAGTTGAGGCGCGGGTCGACGAAGCTGCGGTAGTCGCGGTGCAGGTCTTCCTCGCCGAGGCCGCGGGCTCCGCCCACGCACTCGGTTACGTCCTCGCCGGTGAGCTCGAAATGAACGCCGCCGAGGTAGGTGCCCATCTCGGCGTGCACGTCGAACGCCTGCTCGAGCTCGCCGAGGATGTCCTCGAAGCGGCGCGTCTTGAGGCCGTTCCTCGTGTCGCGGGTGTTGCCGTGCATCGGATCGCAGCACCAGAGCACAGGCTTGCCCGACATGCTGACCGCCTCGATGAGCGCCGGCAGCGACTTGGCGACCCGGTCGACGCCGAAGCGGTGGACGAGGGTGATGCGCCCCGGCTCGCCGTCGGGGTCGAGGATCTGCAGCAGCTCGCGCAGGCGCTCGGGCGTCGTCGACGGCCCGACCTTGATGCCGATCGGGTTGCGGATGCCGCGGAAGTATTCGACGTGGGCGCCGGCCGGGTCGCCGGTGCGGAGGCCGAGCCAGGGCAGGTGCGTCGAGAGGTTGTACCAACCCGGCCGGTGCGGCACGCGCCGCGTCTGCGCCTGCTCGTAGGGCAGCAGCAGCCCCTCGTGGCTGGTGAAGAAGTCGACCCGTCGCAGGTCGCCGGCGGCGCCGCCGGCGAGCGTCTCCATGAAGCGCAGCGACTCGCCGATCGCCTCCACCATCTGCTGGTATTCGGCGCCGTGCGGCGAGTGCTCGACGAAACCGAGGTCCCAGTATTCGGGGTGGTGGAGGTCGGCGAACCCGCCGTCGATGAGGCTGCGGATGAAGTTGAGCGTGAGCGCCGCCCGCTCGTAGCCGCGGAGCATGAGCTCGGGGCGCGGGATGCGGTCCTCGGCGGTGAACGGCGCGCGGTTGACGTTTTCGCCGCGGTAGCTCGGTAGCGACGTGCCCTGGCGCTCCTCGAAGTCGGCCGAGCGCGGCTTGGCGTATTGGCCGGCGAAGCGGCCGACGCGGATGACGCGCTTGCGGCTGCCGTGCACGAGCACGAGGCTCATCTGTAGGAGGATCTTGAGCTTGCTGGTCACCGCCGGGGCGGTGCACTCGGCGAAGGTCTCGGCGCAGTCGCCCCCCTGGAGCAGGAAGCGCTCGCCGCGCTGCGCCTCGGCGATCTGCGCCTTGAGCCCCTCGACCTCCCACGAAGTGACGAGCGGCGGCAGCTGCGACATCTCCTCGACGACGCGGTCCACCGCCAGGGGGTCCGGGTAGAGCGGCTGCTGCAGCGCCGGCCGGCGCTGCCAGGAGTCCGGCTGCCAGTCCCGGGGCCCGGGGCGGAGGTCGGGAGGAGGGGTCGGCGACATGAAACGCGAAGGATAGCGCAACGCTTCTCGATATCTTCTGGAGCGAATGGAAGAGTCCGGCCCGGCCCAGGATCCCCGAGTCGCCGGCGCGGTCAGCGCGCCGCTCGTCGCTGCTCTCCGCGACCATGGCAGCCGCGGCGTGCTCGTGGTCACCGGCGCCGGCGTCAGCGTCGCCTCCGGCATCCCCACCTTCCGCGGCAGCGACCCCGACGCGATCTGGAAGCGCGACGTCACCGAGCTCGGCACGCGGCGCTACTTCGAGGAGGACCCGGTGGGCTCGTGGCGCTGGTACCTGGAGCGCTTCGACCGCGTCGTCGACGCACGCCCCAACGCGGCGCACACCGCCCTGGCCGCGCTGGAGCGCTGGCAGGTCGCGCGCGGCGCGCCGTTCCTGCTCGTGACGCAGAACGTCGACACCCTCCACGAGGCGGCGGGCAGCGAGCGTCTGGTGAAAGTGCACGGGAGCGCCGACCGGGTCCGCTGCTCGCGGGAGGGGTGCGCGATGGGAGCCCCGCACGGCTCGCTGCCGCGAGCGTCGGTGGACCTCGCCGCGTTCCGGCGCGAGCCCGCGCTCGCGCACCTGCCGCGCTGCCCTTCCTGCGGCGCGCTGCTCCGCCAGCACGTGCTCTGGTTCGACGAGAGCTACCACGAGCACGACGACTACCAGCTCGCGCGCGTGTCCCGCGCGGCCGAGGACGCCGCGGTGATGCTTTTCGTCGGCACCTCGTTCTCGGTGGGGATCACCGACTTCTTCCTCGGGTGCGCCTGGCGAAGCGGTGCCCTGGCCTTCGCCGTCGACCCCTCACCGCCCCCACGACCCACCCCCGGGGTGCGCTTCCTGGCGGCCGCCGCCGAGCAGCTCCTGCCGGCGATCGTCCAGGCGTGTGAAGCACTTGCTTGACTCGCTGCTGGCGGTTCCTTACCCTCGTAGGGTCCACCGGAACGGATCCCAGAGGAGGCGGCCGCATCATGGCGAATGAACCCGGCGGGCCTCAGGGCCCTGCTCCGACGAGCTTTCCCCAACCCCCGCAGCGCTCGAATCCCAGTCCCGCCAACGGTCGGCGGCCGGTAGTGGGGCCCGCCACGGCGGTCCGCGGCCAGCTCGCCGCCCGTGAGGACCTGTGGATCGAGGGGCAGTTCGAGGGCGAGATCCAGGCCCCGGCCCACCAGGTCACGGTGAGCCCGGGCGGCCGCGTCCGCGCCGAGGTGAAGGCCCGTTCGGTGGTGATCGAGGGGGACCTCCAGGGCAACGTCATCGCCGACCAGATGGTGCTCGTGCGCGCCGGCGGCTCGATGCAGGGGGACATCCGCGCCCCGCGCGTCGGCCTCGAGGAGGGGTGCCAGTTCCAGGGCAACGTCGACATGGACGGCTCCCGCGTGCGCACGGCGGCCTCGGGTGATCCCAAGGCAGCGACCGCCGACAAGGCCTCCGCACCCAACTCGTCGCCGGCGATGGTTGGCGAAGGGGGCGGCTGATGCGCCTCTGGCGCGCCCGCGCCGACACCGCGCACCCCATCCCGCAGCCGCCCGCCGCGCCGCCGGCGCCCTTCCGCTCATGGGCGCTCGCCGACCTGCTGCGGCGGCGCGAGGCCGACCGCCGCTGGCGCGTGCTCGACCTGGGCAACGCCAACCACAACAACATGGCGTTTTTCGTCAACCGCGGCGCGACCTACGTCGTCGAGGCGCTGCACGCCACCACCGCGCCCTGCCGCGCCGGCGGCCGTCTCGACGCCGGCGCGATGCGCGCGCTCCCCGACCTGCTGCGCTTCCCGGCCGAACAGCGCTTCGACGCCATCCTCGCCTGGGACCTGCTCGACTACCTGGGTGCCGGCGGCCTGGCGGTGATCGGCGAGCGGCTCGCGCCGCACTGCCACCCGCGCACGCTCTTGCACGCGATGGTGGCGCGCGAGGGCCGGCTGCCGGCGCAGCCCGCGCGGTGGGAGATCGTAGACGACCACACCATCCGCCACTGGCCCTACGCGGGCCCGGCGATCGAGGCCGTGCGCCTCACCGACGCCAGCATTCAGCGCTCGCTCGGGGCCTTTCGCGTCGACCGCAGCTACCTGCTGCAGAACGGGCTGCAGGAGTTCCTGCTCGAGCCCGGCGCGCCGTCGCTGCCGCCGACGGTGTCCGGTCCCGTTCGGCGCACGCGCCGGGCCGTGCTCAAGTAGCAAGCACGCTCCCCGCCGCGCCGCGGCACACTCGGAGCATTCCTAGCCGTTCGATGAGAAACAGCTAGATCCGAGCCCGCAACACGCTCCGGTAGTCCGGGCCCCCCTCTCCCCGGCGGGGGCGGCAGCGCGCTCTGCGCGCGGGGGCGGGGTGGCAGACCAACCTAAGGACCGAAGATCCCGCCGCCTTCGAGTCGCTCGAGCAGCTCGAGCTCCGAGATCCGCCACTCGCCGCCGTCCTCGATCCAGAGCGAGCGAACGCGCCAGGCCTCGCGGGCGGGGCCGTTGCCGCGGTCGAGCGTCACGGCGGCGCGGTAGATCAGCTCGCCGGTGCGATCGCCGGGTGCGAGCTTCAGGTCGCGATCCGAGATGTCGACGTCGACCCGTCGTGCGCCGCTCCGCAGGCGCAGCACCGCGCCGGCGAGCTCCTGCGGGTCGCGCAGCTCCCCTTCGTACGGGCGTGCGCGGACGAGAAAACCTGGTGCGAAGAAGTCGGTGATTCCCTGGGCCGTCGCGGCCATCGCCAGCGACCCCTCGTCGCCGTGCTTCTCGAGGTGCCCGGCGAGGGCGTCGAGCCGGCGGTAGATCCGCCGCTGGGGCGAGCGGTACCAGCCCCAGAGCAGCCAGAGCCCGACCACCGCCGCCACGACGAGGACCACCCGGAGCAGGCGTGGCGACATGCGGCGAAGATACCAGGGACTTACGGCGCACGACCCCCGGGCACCGGGGGCCCCCAACGTTCGAGCACCCTGGCGCGTCTTCATCGGTGTGCATGGAGCGATGCTGGTCCAGGAGCTGCCGCTGACCGCCCCCGCCGCCACCGGGGAGCGCCTGGGCAGCCTGTTCGACGCCCACCACCGGCGCATCCACAAGCTCGGGCTGCGACTGCTCGGCGACGTCGAGGAGGCGCGCGACCTCGTGCAGGAGACCTTCCTGCGGGCGGCGCGCGCCGTCGCCCAGGTGCCGGCGGAGGAACCCGGCGCCGAGGCCTGGCTGGTACGGGTCGCCGTCAACCTCTGCCACGACCGCCATCGCCGCCGCGCCGTGCGGCGGCCGCACACGGCGCCGATGCCGCGCGAGGCCGCTGCCGGCGGCGACGAGGAACGCGCCCACGTCGCGCGCTCGACGATCCGCGCGGCGCTGCTCGCGCTGCCGCCGCGGCGGCGCGCCATCGTCGTCCTGCACGAGATCGAGGGGCGCTCGACAGCCGAGATCGCGACGCTCCTCGGCACGCGGCCGGTGACCGTGCGCTGGCACCTGGCCCTCGGCAGGCGCGAGCTCGCGCGCGCGCTCCGTCCGGCTCTCGAGGCCAACACCGCTCCGGAGGAGACGCCATGAACGAACGCGACCGACGGCTCCGCGCGCTCCTGCGCGACGCCGATCCCGCGGCGGGTGCGCCGGAGCTCTCGCCGGACGACACGGCGCGCATGCGCAGGTCGGCGATGGCTGCGGCGGCCGAGCGCCGCTCCTCCGCCTTCGCCGCTCCAGTCTGGCGCGCCGCGCTCGCCGTGGCGGCCGCAGCCGCGCTCGCCGTCGGGCTGGGGCTCCTGTTGCAGCGCCAGCGCAGCTCCGATGGCACCGCTCCGATGCACGAGGTGTCGGCGCCACGGCCGCAGCCGCGCCCCGAGGCGACGGTCGCCACGACGGCACCTCGCCCCTCTCACGTGCCGCCTCAAACGGGCGCGCCTCGCGTCGCGGTGGCGGCCGCGCCTCGGTCTCGCGATCGTGAGCCCACGGCGCCGCGTGGCCGCGAGCGGCACGCGGCGCAATCCGAGCCCACCACCACCGTCGCCTCCGCGACGCTCACTTCGCGCACCAAGCCGCAGCCGTACCAGCTCCAGCTCACCACTCCGGGCGGCACCCGCATCGTCTGGGTGCTCGAGCCGGGGTCGAACGGCCGCTGACATGTCCCTCGTCCGCCCTCGCCTTCGAATCAAGGAGCCGACCATGAACGAGCGTCGCCCGCCGATCCCCCGCGTCACGCGTATGTCCCACTTCGCCCGCGCCCTGCTCGCCTGCTGCGGCCTCGCGGCGGTCGCCGCCGCGGCGAGCGCGCAGGGCCTCGAGCGGCAGTACCGCCTGCAGTTCCTGAACTCCCAGGAAGGCATTGCCATCGCCACCAACTTCTGCCCCGACGAGAAGTGCAGCGTTGCTCCCGGCCCGCCCGGCTTCATTCGCGTCCGCGGCGACGCCGTCACGCAGGAGAAGATCGCCAAGGCGCTCGCGGCGGCGGACCTGCCGCCGGCGGATCAGGCGTTCCAGCTCATCCTCCTGGAGGCCGACCGCACCGGATCCGGCGACCCCGGACCGCTGCCGCCGGCCGCGCGCAAGGCGCTCGCCGACCTCAAGGACTTCCTCCCCTACAGCGGGTTCCGCCTCCTCGACTCGGCCTTCGTGCGCACGACGCGCGAGGCCCGCGTGGTCGTCGAGGGAATGGGCGGTCGCGCCTACGAGGCGACGCTGGTCTTTCGCGGCGACCCACGAGCGTCCGGCGCCGAGCTCCTGCTCGAGCGGTTCAGCCTGCGGGTCATTCCGTCGGATCCGATCGGCCTGCTGCTCGGCGTCCCCGGAGCGGCCCCGGTGGCTCGCGAGCAGGCTCGAGGCGGAGGGCACCCGCCGCCGCCGGCTGGCGCCGGACCGGGCGCCCCTCCCCCGCCCGCCATGGCGCCGGGAGCGGAGCCCCCGGCGGCCCCTGGTTCTCCTCCTGGTTCTCCGACTCCGACACCACCCCCGTCGCTCTCCGAGAGCCTGCTCAGCACCTCGTTCTCGATCCACCGCGGCGAGACGGTCGTCGTCGGTACCTCGAAGCTCGACGGCGGCCGCGCGCTGGTGGTGCTGCTCACCGCTCTCCCCTAGCGGGTGAACGAGCGACGGGGCCGCTGAAACGACGACGGCGGCGGGCACCTGCCCGCCGCCGTCTCGCATTCGATGCTTCGATTTAGCCGCGGGCGATCAGCCCTTCTTCTCGCTGTAGACGCCGGCGACCCGCGTCCGCCCGTTGTCGGTGGCCACGGTGAAGGTGACGGTGCGCTTCCCGTCGTTGCTCTCGCCGGTCACCATTCCGCCGCTGCCGCCCGTGCCCGAATATTTGGTCTCGTTGACCTTGAAGCCGGCGCCCTCGAGCTGCTCCTTGTAGAAGGCGAAGACCTGGTCGACCGAGTCGGCGCTGGTGAGGCCGAACGTACCGCCCGCCTGCGTCCCGTCCTCGCTGGCGTAGACGCCCTCGGCCACCGCACCCGGGTACGCCGGCACCCACTCGGGGAGCTTCGCCGCACCGAAGGTGGCCACCTCGCCGTTGGCGCCGCGGACCTCCATCTTGCCGGCCTGCGGGTCGAAGTTCATCGTCGTCTGGCCTTCCGGCGTGTCGAAACTGATCTTCCCGGCCTGGATGTCGGCGAGGCTGACGGTGACGGTCTGGTTCGTCTTCGTGTTGCGGATCGTCACCTTGCCGGCGGCCTCGTCGCTGCTCACCATCTCGAGATCGGGGTTGAGCGCGGTGATCATCTTCGCCGTCGCCATCGACGGGTTGTCCTGCATCTCCTGGGCGATCGACTTCACCTTGCGCGCGCCCCACCAGAAGGCGCCGCCGACGGCGACACCACCCAGCACGAGCAGGCCGACGCACCCGATGGCGACCCAGGCCCAGATGCTCATGCCCTTCTTCGGTGCCGGGGCGGACTGCGGCTGCACCATGTCGAATCCTCCTTGCGGAAAGGTCGAGTTTGAGGGAGTGGTTGTCCCGGTGTGAGGCAGTACGTTAACACGCGCAAAACGGCGGCCCGGCGGATCGCCGTCGGGCCCGGCGGCCTGCTTGCAGGATCGCTGGTAGCATCGCCGAAGGGCATGGCGCAGAGCGAGATCGACTACGGCGGGCTCCTGCAGCGCGCGCTGCGCTCGGTGGTGCGCCAGGTGCTCGAGCGGACCGTGCGTGAGGGCCTTCCCGGCGAGCACCACTTCTATCTCAGCTTCCGGACCGACCACGCCGGCACCGAGCTCCCTCCGTTCCTGCGCCAGCGCTTCCCTGAGGAGATCACCGTCGTTCTCCAGCATCAGTTCCGCGACCTCGTCGTCGACGACGGCGGCTTCGCGGTGACGCTGCGCTTCGACGGCATGCCCGCACGCCTCGTCGTTCCCTGGGATGCCGTCGTCGCCTTCTTCGATCCCACCGCCGAGTTCGGTCTGCGGTTCGACATGCCGGCGCTCGCGGGTGGCGCGACGCCGCCGGCGGGGCTCACCGCAGTGCCGCCGCTCGCGGCCGACGCGGGCCCCCAGCCCGAAACCACCGGGAAGCCTGCCGTCAGGGAGCCGGGCGACGAGAAGCCGGCTGCTGCAGGGCCGGCGGCGGCTCCCGCCGAGCCGTCGGAGGAGCCCGCCGCCGGCAAGGTGCTCTCCTTCGGCCGCCCGCGTGAGCGCCGCGACCCCGAATGAGCGACGACAAGAAGCAGCCCCGAGTGGGCGAGGTCGGCCGCATCCTCGAGAGCCACCTGCGATTCGAGGGGCGCACGATCCAGCTCGTCACGGAGCGTGTCGTGCTGCCGAACGGAAACGAGATCGAGATCGACATCGTGCGCCACCCGGGCGCCGCCGCCATCGTCGCGCTCGACGACGACGGCTCGATCGTGATGGTGCGCGTCTACCGGCACGCCCTCCGCGAATGGCAGCTCGAGGTCCCCGCCGGCAAGCTGGCCGCAGGCGAAGACGTCGAGGCTTCGGCCAAGCGGGAGCTCGCGGAGGAAACCGGAGTGCGCGCCAGGACGTGGCGCGGGCTCGGCTCGATCGTCGTGTCGCCGGGATTCTGCGACGAGCGCGTCTGGCTCTTCCTCGCCACCGACCTCACCCGCGGCGAGCAGGAGCTCGAGGAGAACGAGGTGATCCTCGTGGAGCGCCTGCCGCTCGCCGAGGCCGAGCGCCGCGCCCTCGCCGGCGAGATCGTCGACTCCAAGTCGGCGTGCGCGATCCTGCGCGCGGCGGCGCTCCTGCGGACCGCGTAGCGCGGAGGGGGAGCCGGATGGTGCGCGGTGCGCACCCTACGCGGAGTGTCACCGCGTGGTCCGGAGTAGGGTGGGCATCGCGCACCATCTTCTCCGCTTCGCTCCCCGCCCCTAAGGAGCCGGCAGCCCCGTCGCCTTGGCGTACACCTCACGCACGGTGGCGATGGTGTCAGCGTCTTCGGGCCGCTTGTCGTGGCGGTACCCCTTGACGCGCGCGAACCGCAGCGCGAGGCCCGCGGGGTAGTGCGGGCTCTCCTGCAAGTCGTTGTAGGCGATCTCCACCACGACCTCGGGCCGCACGAACACGACGTGGCGGTCGCGCCTCTCCTCGAGGGCGAGCAGGCGCTCGGTCTGCCACGCCAGCATCTCGTCGGTGAGCCCTTTGAAGGTCTTGCCGAGCATGACGAAGCCGCCTGTCTCGGGGTCGCGGGCCCCGAGGTGGAGGTTGGAGAGCCACCCCTGGCGGCGGCCGCTCCCCCACTCGACGGCGAGGATCACCAGGTCGAGCGTCTTCGCCTGCTTGATCTTGAGCCAGCTCGCGCCGCGGCTGCCCGCCTCGTACGGTGACGCGAGCGCCTTCGCCATCACGCCCTCGTGACCGCGGGCGAGCGTCGCGCGTACGAACTCCTCGGCGGCGGCGAGGTCGGCGGTCACCAGCCGCTCGACGCGTTGCTCGTTCGGCGCGAGCGCGGCGAGGGCCGCCCATCGCTCGCTCTGCGGCGCCTGCAGCAGGCTCGCGCCGTCGAGCCAGAGGCAGTCGAAGAAGAAGGGCGACAGCGGCAGCTCGCCCCGCAGCGCGTCGACGTCGAGCTTCCTGCCGAAGCGCCGCATCGTCACCTGGAACGGGTGCGGCGTACCGTCGGCGCGCAGGGCGATGACCTCGCCGTCGAGGATCAGCTCGCGAGCCGGCAGCGCGCGCACGGCCTCGACGACCTCGGGCACCGCCACCGTCACCTCGTTGAGGCGGCGCGAGAAGACGCGCACCTCGTCGCCTCCCTTGTGCACCTGCACGCGGGCGCCGTCGAGCTTCGCTTCGAGGCTCGCCTCGCCGAGCAGCGCCAACGCCTCCCCGACGTCGGCGGCCGTCTGCGCCAGCATCGGCTGCAGCGGGCGGAAGAGCTCGACGCCGAGCGCCGCCAGCGCCGCCTCGCCGCCGATGAGCGCTGCGGTTGCGACTTCGGCGAGAGAGCCGGCCACCATCGAGGCACGTCGCACGGTCGCGGGCGCAATGCCCGAGGCACGCGCCACCGCCTCCGCCATCACGCCCTCGAGCGCCCCCTGGCGCAGCTCGCCGTAGAGGAGCCGGCGCAGGAAGTCCTGCTCCACCTCGGTGGCGCGGGCGAGAAGAGCGCCCAGCATCTCCGCCCGCGCCGCGCCCGAGCCACCGCCGGAGACGGCGGCGATGGCGCCGAGCATCGCGTCGACCTCCTCGAGCGTCAGCGTGGCGCTCGGCGCCGCCAGCGGACGTACCTCGTGCAGCAGCGCCGGCCCGATGCCGATCCTCCCCTGCCGCGGACCGCCGGTCAGGAAGGCGCTCGCGATCGGCACCTCCGCCGGCGCGAGGCGCGCCAGCAGGTCGGCGAGGACGCCGATCTTCTGCAGCCGCTTGCTGGTGGCGGCGACGCGGCCGGCGGCATCGACGAGGTCGGCTAGGAGCATGCGATCCGCGAAAAGGCCCCGCCCCTACGTTCGGAACCGGAGCACACCTTCATCGCCCTGCGTCGACGGGCCCCGCGACGCACGTCGGTGCCCCAGGCTTCTCGGATGTAGGGGCGGGGCCTGCCCCCGCCCGTCCGGCTCATGCCTCGCGCACCAGAGCGTGCACGGCGTCGAAGATCTCCTCGCGGCTCGGCTTGGCGAAATAGTCGCCGTCGGAGCCGTAGGGAGGCCGATGGTCGCGCGCCGTCACCGTGCGCGGCGGGGCATCGAGCCACCAGAAGCCCTCGGTGCGTTCCATCACCTGCTGCAGGATGAACGACGAGGCACCACCGGGCACGTCCTCGTCGACCACCATCAAGCGGCTGGTCTTGCGCAGCGATTCGCGGATGACGCCCGGCAGGTCGAACGGCAGCAGCGTCTGCACGTCCACCACCTCGGCCTCGATGCCGACCCGCGCGAGCTGCTCGGCCGCATCGAGCACGATGCGGCAGGTGGCGCCGTAGGTGACGACGGTGACGTCAGTCCCTTCACGCAGCACCTCGGGCACCCCGAGCGGCACCGTGAAATCCGCGACGTTGGCGGGCAGGCGCTCCTTAGAACGGTAACCGTTGAGCACCTCGACGACGATCGCCGGGTCCTCGCCGCGGAGGAGCGTGTTGTACATGCCGGCGGCGCGGGTCATGTCGCGCGGCACGCAGACCCAGAGCCCGCGCACGAGGTGGATGATGCCGCCCATCGGCGAGCCGGAGTGCCAGATCCCCTCGAGGCGGTGGCCGCGCGTGCGCACGATCACCGGCGCGCGCTGCCGGCCCGCGGTGCGGAACGACAGCGTCGCGAGGTCGTCGGAGAGGATCTGCAGCGCATAGAGCAGGTAGTCGAGGTACTGGATCTCGGCGATCGGTCGCAGGCCGCGCATGGCGAGGCCGATCGCCTGGCCCATGATCGTCGTCTCGCGGATGCCGGTGTCTCCCACCCGCAGCACGCCGTGCTTTTCCTGCAGGCCCGCGAAGCCCTGGTTGACGTCGCCGAGGCGCCCGACGTCCTCGCCGAAGGCGACGACGCGCGGGTCGCGCGCGAGGTGGGCGTCGAAGCAGGCGTTGAGCACCTCGAAGCCGTTGACCACGGGCGCCTCGTCGGCGAAGCTCGCGGCGACCACCGGCACGGCGAGCGCCGACCACTTCCCCTCGGCATAGAGGTGCGATCCGTAGCGGCGGCGATTGACCGCCTCTTGTTCGGCGCGCCACCCGGCCAGGCGCGCCGCGGCGGCGGGTTGCGGCCGCTCGTCGCGGACGAGCAGCAGCGCGTCGTGGATCGCCACCATCAAGTGCCGCCGCAGGAGCGTGCTTTGACGCTCGATCCCGCGCCCGACGGCGAGGATCGCGTCGGCGGCGGCAGGCGACGCGGCGGCCAGCTCGCCGAGCAGCGCGGCGACCTCGCGCCCCTCGGCGCGGATCGGCTCCTGGAAGGCCTCCCAGGAGCGGCGCTGCCCGTCGCGCACGTGGCGGAGCTCCTCCTTCTCGATCGCGTCCAGCTCCTCGACGCTCGCCATCCCCTCGGCGAGCATCCAGTCGCGCATGCGACGCAGCGGGTCGTTCTCCTCCTCCCAGCGCAGCCGCTCCGGCGTCTTGTAGCGCTCGTGGCTGCCCGAGGTGGAGTGCCCCTGCGGCTGTGTCATCTCGATGACGTGGACGAGCGCCGGCACGTGCTCGCGCCGGGCGGTCGCCGCCGCCGCGCGGTAGGTCTCGACGAGGGCCGGGTAGTCCCACCCGCGCACGGTGAAGACGTCGAAACCGCCCTTGCCGCCCGCGTCGCGCTGGAACCCGGAGAGGAGGGCCGAGAGGTCGCCCTTCGTCACCTGGTACTCGTTGGGGACCGAGATGCCGTAGCCGTCGTCCCAGATCGAGATCACCGCCGGCACCTGCAGGACGCCGATGGCGTTGACCGACTCCCAGAACATGCCCTCGGCGCAGCTCGCGTTGCCGATCGTGCCCCAGGCAATTTCGCTACCGCCGCGCGAGAAGCGCGTGTCGGAGAGCCCCGGAAGGTCGCGGTAGAGCCTCGACGCCTGCGCCAGCCCGACGAGCCTCGGCATCTGCGAGCCGGTCGGCGAGACGTCCGCCGAGCTGTTGAAGCGCTCGGTTGCCGTCAGCCATTCGCCGTCCGCGGACACCAGCGGCGTCGCGAAATGGGCGTTCATCTGCCGCCCTGCCGAGTGAGGCTCACGTGTCGGATCGGGGTCGGCGTAGAGCTGGGCGAAGAACTGCTCCACCGTGACGAGGCCGAGGGCCAGCATCACCGTCTGGTCGCGGTAGTACCCCGAGCGGTAGTCCCCGGGCCGGACGGCACGGGCCAGCGCCAGCTGCGCCAACTCCTTGCCGTCTCCGAAGATGCCGAACTTCCCCTTGCCGGTCAGGACCTCCCGCCGGCCGAGCAGGCTGAGCTGCCGGCTGCGCCAGCCGATGCGGTAGTCGCGGAGGATGCTCTCTCGCCCCAGCGCGACCCCGGTGCCCTCCGAAGCGCTCTCCCTGGCCAGCACGCAGGCGATGCTAACACGCGCTCGCGAGCCACTTTGCGCAGCTCCAGGCGCCCGAAAACGCCCGGCGTCATCTACAATCCGCGTTATCAATAGAGCCCCCTCCGCGTCGCCGGGCGCGGTAGGGTCGAAGCCGGAGAGGTGTCTTGCCCTCGGAACCGAGCCCGCGCGAGCTCCTGCTCGCGAACCTGTCGTTGCTCCGCGAGCTGGTGGGTTTCCTCGCCCGCCGCTATCGGCTCGACCCGGAGCAGGCCGAGGAGCTCGAGTCGTTCGTCCGCCTGCGCCTCGTCGAGGATGACTACGCCATCCTCCGCCAGTGGCGGCAGCACAGCACGCTGCGCACCTATCTGACGGTGGTCGTCCAGCGCCTCTTCCATGACTATTGCAATCAGCTCTGGGGCAAGTGGCGCGCCTCGGCGGCGGCCCTGCGCCTCGGCCCGACCGCCGAGGCCCTCGAGGAGCTGATCCACCGCGAGGGGCTCTCCTACGACGAGGCATGCAAGGTCCTCGAGTGCCGCGGCCCCGTGGCGCACGACGAGCTGGCAAACCTCTACGCGCAGCTCCCCCCGCGCCCGGGCCGCCCGCGGCAGCAGCCGATCGGCAGCGACGAGATCGCCGAGCCGGCCACCGACCCGTCTCCCGAGGAGGCGGTCCTCCAGCGCTCCACGGAAAACGAGGTGACCCGCGTCGTGGCGAGGAGCCTGCGCCGACTCCGGGCCCAGGATCGTCTCCTCCTCCGCCTCCGCTTCAGCGACGGCCTCACCGTCGCGGAGATCGCCCGCGGCCTCGGCACGGCCCAAAAGGCCCTCTACAAGCGGCTGGCGGCGGTCCTCAAGGGGATCCGCCGCGACCTGAAGGCGGCCAGCCTCGAGCGCCACGACGTCGCCCGGCTGCTCCAGGCCGGGTCGACTCTCGACTTTGGCCTCGCCGAGGGGGAATTGGAGCCCGCGCGGCCGTCTAATCAGGGCGATGCCGACCTTGACGCGCCCGGCAAACGAAAACGCTGACAACACACGGCTTTCCGGCGGTGTCAGGCTGCCCTGACGCCGAACGCCTGGCCGCCTATCTAGACGGCCAGCTTTTCCCGGAGCAGCGTGACCGCCTCGAGGAGCATCTGGCGGGGTGCGCGGAGTGTGCCAGCGCCATCGCCGAGGCCCTGCGCTTCCAGTGCGCCACGACGAGCATGCCGGCGCAGACCAGCGGCGGCCGGCTGGCGGCTGCGGCGGCGATTGCCGTCGCAGGCCTGGGCGCCGCGCTGGCCCTGGCGAGCGGCGCCGGCCGTGCGCCCTGGCAGAGCGAGCCTCGCGCCCCGCTGATCGCCGCCACCGAGTCGGCGCCGGCGATGGCGCCGCGGCTGACTGGCGGCGTCCGCTTCGCGCCGCGACCCGACACCATGCGTGGCGGGACGATGCCCGCCGGGTCGGCACAGTGGGACTACTACGCCGACTACTACGCTGCAGCATCCGAAGTCCGACGGCGGGCCGTTCGGTCACCGAGCGGCGACCGCCTCGGCGCACTGGGCGACGCGCACCTTCTCGTCGGCGACTTCGATCGCGCGCTCCTGACGCTCGCCCGCGCCACGGCCGCCGATCCAGGCAACGCGCGTCTGGAGAGCGACCTGGGGGCGGCCTACCTCGCCCGTGGTCTGCACACCGGCAACGCCGCCGATTTCGCGGAATGTTACGAGGCAACGTCGCGCGCGCTGGCGCTCGACCCGGACCTGCGCGAGGCGCGCTTCAACCGCGCGCTCGCGCTCGAGGGGTTGCAGCTCCGGCTCGAGGCGCGCGCCGAGTGGCAGGAGTACCTTCGCCACGAGGACACGCCGGTCTGGGCCGACGAGGCTCGGCATCATCTGACCGCCATCGACGCCGCGCTGGCCGCCGCCACGCCGATGTCGCCGGACGTCCTGCGCGGAGCCGCGGAACGCGACGCCCCCGAGCTCTCCGGACTGGTGGCGGCGCACCGCTTCGCCGCGCGCCGGATGATCGAGCGCGCGATGCTGCCCGAGTGGGCGGCGGCGACCCTCGGCGGCCGCGCGTCCGACGCGAGCCGTTCCCTCGAAGCCGCCGCCGCCATCGCCAGGCACTACACCGGCCATACCGGCGAGCGCCGTGTGACCGACGAGGTCGCCGAGGCGGCCGCCGCGAGAGGCGACGGCGCCCGACGGCTCGCGCACGCGTGGATTGCCATCGAGCGGGCCGCGCTGTCGCTCCAGGGCAACGACTATGCGGACGCGGGGCCCGAGCTCGACCGAGCGCTGAGCTTGCTCCCGGCGAACAGCGCCGCGCGGCCGCCCGCCAGCATCGAGCGGCTGGTGGCGACTCTGGCGACGCGCGGCGCCAGCGAGGAGCTGTCGAACGCGCTCCGGCTTCGTGCCGAAGCGACGGGTGACGACCTCGCCACGCACCTTCGCGTACTCTGGATCCAGGGTGTCGCCCTGATGCAGGGGCGCGACGCCGCGGCCGCGATCGCGCCTTTGTCGGACGCCCTCGCCCTGAGCGAGCGCCTTCGCGAGACCGAGCTCACGGCCTTCCTGCACCTTCTCCTGAGCCAGGCCTACGCGTTCACCGGAAACCAGCGCGTGAGCTGGGAGCACCGCACCACCGCGCTCGCCAAGGTGCCGCAGCTCGAAGACTGGAAGCGTGGCTACGGCATCCTCACCGGCTCAGGGGCCACCAGCCTGGTCGACGGGCAGCCATGGCTGGCCGACGCGACGTTCGACGAGCTCTCACGCAGCCGCTTCCCCGAGGGTGCCTACGAGAAAGTCGAGAGCGGGCTCTGGCGAGCGAGGGTTCGCTACGCCCTCGGCGACGTCGACGCCGCGCGCGATCAGCTCACGCGAGGGACGGGCTCCCTGCTCGCGGTCGCGCCGGGGGTGCCCCGGCAGCGCCTCCTGGCCGAGCTCAGGGCCACGCAGGCGGCGACCGGCGCTCCTCCGCGTCTGGCGATCCGCCAGCTCTCGCGAGCCCTGGACGCATATCGGGCGCTCAACGTCCTCTGGCGCGTTCCGGGCATTCTCCTCCAGCGCGCCATTGCCTTCCGCGCCGTCGGCGATTCCGCGCATGCCGAAGCCGACCTCCGCGAGGCGATCGCTCTCCTTCAGGCGAAGCCCGCCGGAGACGCGCGCCGGGAGCTCTGGCTCACCCCCCTCGAGGGCACCAGCTCGC
>Ga0075421_100000847_pt1 | contig 34041 bp, 22 predicted proteins | sample SoiMetdeltSBSDD5_FD_75292 | JGI IMG/M metagenome (GOLD analysis project Ga0075421, IMG submission 75292) | Bulk soil microbial communities from a Populus tree surrounding site in Tennessee, USA - Soil MetaG P. deltoides SBSDD5 | ecosystem: Environmental > Terrestrial > Soil > Tree plantation... | reverse complement strand
CCGGCGCTGCGCACGATTGCCTGCGTGCCGGCGCGCCGCGTGCGGGCTCGTGCGCTCGGTCGCGAGAGCACCGCCCGGCTGCGAGGTGAGTGGGGTACTCGGCCCCCGAACCAGCGGCCGGGCGCTGCGACGCCGCGGCACGGGCGTGGCCACGTGGAAGCCCAGCGTGCCTGAACTGGAGGCCCTTCGCGGCGAGGACTCCTCCAGCGAACACTATGCAGCCCGGGGACCGCGGCGGGCCGCGCAGCGGCCCAGCCGCGGAGACCCCGGCAGCGAATCTGTTCGCGGGAGGAGTCCTCGCCGCGAAGGGCCGGCGCGTGCTAGGCTGATCTGCTTGCGATCCCGTCTCATCAAGGCGCACCCCGTGTCGACCACCCTGGCGGACCTGAGGCCCGGCGCGACGGCCGTGCTGCGGCGCGTCGGGGGCGAGCGCGCGTGGCGCCGCCGGCTCATGGAGCTGGGCTTCGTGCCGGGCACGGAGCTGCTCCTCGTGCGCCGCGTGGGCGTGGGCGACGTGCTCGAGGTGGAGCTGCGCCACAGCCGCATCTCGCTGCGCATCAGCGAGGCGCGAGAGCTGGCCGTGGAGGCCGCGTGAGCCGTGCCGTCGTGGCCATCGCCGGCAACCCCAACAGCGGCAAGACCACGCTGTTCAACCGGCTCACGGGGGCCAACGCCAAGGTGGGCAACTACCCCGGCGTCACCGTCGAGCGGCGCGAGGGCGCCTGCGGGCTGCCCAACGGCCGCGAGGTCGTCATGCTCGACATCCCGGGCACGTACAGCCTGTCGGCGCGCAGCGGCGAGGAGCAGATCGCGATCACCGCCATCGCGGGCCTGAACCCGTTCACCGAGCCGGACGCCGTGGTCGTGGTGGTGGACGCGACCCAGCTCGCGCGCAACCTGTACCTGGTGCTGCAGGTGCTCGAGCTGCGCCTGCGCACCGTCATCGCGCTCAACATGAACGACGTGGTGCGCCGGAACCGCATGCGCGTGGACGCCGGCGCGCTCTCGGCCGCGCTGGGCGGCGTGCCCGTCGTGCCCATCTCGGCCACGCGGGGCGAGGGGATCCGCGAGCTGCAGGCCGCGGTCGAGGCGGTGCTGCAGGCGCAAGGGTCGCCGGCCTCGCCTGACACCGACGGCGCGGCGGTGGCGCCGGACCTCCTGGCCGTCGCGCCCCACGTGCCAGAGGCTTGGAGCCGCGGGGACGCCGTGCGGCGCCGCGCGCTCGCCGGCTGGGCGCTGCTCTCCATCGACGAGCGCGACGAGCTGTGGGACGTGCCGCCGGCGCTGCGCGAGGCGGTGCTCGAGCGCCAGCGGCTCGCCGCGGCTCAGGGCCGCGATCTCGACCAGGACCTGGTGGCCGCGCGCTACCGCTGGATCGACGGCCACATCGGCCGCTTCGTGCAGGACGTGCCGTCCACGCTGCGGCGCCTGACCGACGCCGTGGACCGGGTGCTCATCCACCCGGCCGCAGGCTTCGTCATCTTCCTGGTCATCATGGCGCTGCTCTTCGAGTCGCTGTTCACGTGGAGCCAGCCGCTCATCGAGGGCGTGGACGGCGCGGTGTCGGCAGTGGCGAACGGCGTGCGCGCCGCCATGCCGCCCTCCATCGGGCGCGACCTGCTGGCCGACGGCGTCCTCGCCGGGGCCGGCGCGGTGCTGGTCTTCCTGCCGCAGATCCTGCTGCTGTTCCTGTTCCTCTCGATCCTCGAGGACAGCGGCTACATGGCGCGCGTGGCCTTCCTGATGGACCGCGTGATGAAGGCCATCGGGCTCACCGGCCGCGCCTTCGTGCCCATGATCTCGGGCTACGCCTGCGCCATCCCGGCCATCATGGCCACGCGCACCATGGAGCGGCGTCGCGACCGGCTGCTCACCATGATGGTCGTGCCCATCATGACCTGCTCGGCGCGCCTGCCGGTCTACTCGCTCATCATCGGCGCGCTGTTCCCGGCGCCCAGCCAGCCGGGCGGCACCGTGCTGGGCGTGTTCTCGTTGCAGGCGCTCATCATGGTGGGGATGTACCTGTTCGGCACGGTGCTGGCGCTGCTGGCGGCGGCGGTCCTGGGGCGCACGCTGTTCCGCGGCGCGTCCGTGCCGCTGGTGCTCGAGCTGCCGCCCTACCGCATGCCCGCGCCGCGCAGCGTGCTGCGCATGATGTGGGAGCGCAGCCGCCTGTTCGTGACCGAGGCCGGGCCGACCATCCTGATGTGCTCGATCGGCCTGTGGCTGCTGCTCTCCTTCCCGCGCGGCGCGGATGCGACGGCGGCACCCGCCGGCGCGCAGGGGCCGGTCGCCGTGGCGCCGGCCGGCGAGCCGGACCACGTCTCGCTCCAGGCCCTCGAGTCCGAGCGTCTGCGCCACTCGTACGGCGGGCGCCTCGGCCGGCTCATCGAGCCTGCGATCCGGCCGCTCGGCTTCGACTGGAAGATCGGCGTCGGCCTCATCGGCGCCTTCGCGGCGCGCGAGGTGTTCGTCTCGACCATGGGCGTGGTGTACGGCGTGGGGGCCGAGAGCGACGAGACCTCCGTGCCCCTGCGCGAGCGCCTGCAGAACGACCGCTGGCCCGACGGCCGCAAGGTGTACACGCCCCTGGTCGGCCTCTCGCTGCTGGTCTTCTTCGCGCTCGCCGCGCAGTGCATGAGCACGCTGGCCGTCGTGCGCCGCGAGACGGGCGGCTGGGGCTGGCCCGTCTTCCTGTTCAGCTACATGACTGCGCTGGCCTGGCTGGCCAGCTTCGCGGTCTACCAGGGCGGGAGCGCGCTGGGATACGGCTGAGCGCGGGTCACGGTCCCGGCCGCAGCTCCTGCAGGCGGGCGAGCGCCCGGTCCAGCGGCGCCTGAACCTCCGCGGCGACCTGCGGCGCGACCTGCTGGATCTCCAGCGCGTCGTGCACCAGCCGCGACTGGATGTCCACGTCCCCCGGCGAGGCGTCGGCCGCGTCCACGAGCAGCACGAAGTTCTGCAGGTTGATGCCGTGGCGGTCGGCATCGCGGAAGTAGCGCCACCACTGCACGTGGGTGCGCGCGCGCGGCAAGGCGAGGACCAGCAGGCCGAGCAGCAGGGCGACCAGCAGCACGCGCGTGACGGTTCCCGCGGAGGCGCTGGCCGCGGGCTGCGGCTCGGCCGGCCGCCACGCCCAGCCCGCCGCCGCGAAGAAGGGCAGGGCCGTGGCCGGCGTCGTCCAGGCGTTTTGCACCAACGCCGCGGCCGTGCCGCACACCAGCAGGCCGAGCGCTACCCGGTCCGAGAGGCCGCCGTCCTCCGAAGGGTCGGTTCCGGCGCGGGCCACCTGCCTCGCGGCGCGGCCCAGCGTGAGTGCGAGGAACAGCAGCAGGCTCAGGCCCGCGAGTACGCCGCCCTCGGCGGCGGGCAGCAGGAGCTCGTTGTGGGGGTGATCCACTTCCGTCGGCAGGCCCTCGCGGCCGGGCAGCGCCGCCTCTTCAGGCTCGCGAAAGGCCGGGTAGGCTTCGCGGAACCGGCCGAGCCCGATGCCACCGAGCGGGTGATCGCCGATGAGCCGCAACGTGCCGCGCCAGATGGAGAGCCGCACGCCCGCGGTGAGGTCCTGGCCCGAGAGCACGCCGCCGTCCTTGGGCAGCTTGGGCTGCAGGAGCTGCCGTCCGTCGCCCAGCACCGCGGCGATCACGGCGCCGATGAGCAGCGGCACGGCCCACACGCGCGCGCGGGCGGCGAGCTGATGTCGCGAGACGAAGGCCACGGTGGCCAAGCCGGCCGCCGCCGCCAGCCAGCCGCCGCGCGCGCGCGTGAGGAGCAGCGCGGCCGTCCCGAGCAGGCAGGCGGCCGCGGCGAGGCGCTCGCGCCAGTACGGCTCGCGCCGGTCGGGCGCGACCAGCGTGGCGAAGGCGGCCGTGACCCCGAGGGCGAGGAAGGCGCCGGCGCGCGTGCTGTTGCCGAGCGTGCCCACGACCTCGGGTCGCCCCGCGGCATCGAGCGCCGTGAGCGGGGCGAGCAGCCCCACCGACTCCAGCAGGCTGGCCACGGCCACGACCAGCGTCGCGCCGTGCAGCGCGCGCGGCAGCGAGAGGCCGGCGGCGGCGGCGCGCAGGCCCAGCACCGCCGCCAGCGCGGCCAGCGCCGTGCCCAGCAGCCTGTCCACGACGCCCGCGTGGCCGAGTGCGCCCGCGGCCGCCGGCAGCGCGAGGGCCGCCGCCAGCAGGTGCAGCCGCCCGGCCGCCGAGCCGAACCAGGCGCGCGCGTCGTCGACGCCGTGCACCAGCAGGCGCGGCAGCAGCAGCACGGCCGCGAGCAGCGCGACGAGCGCCGTCTTGAAGGCATCCACGTCGAAGAGGTCCGGCAGCACCGCGCCGGCGGCCACCGTCAGCAGGAGCTGCAGCTCCCGGGGAGCCGCGGACGGCGCGGCGGCGCGCGGCGGCTCGCTCATGCCGGGCGGAACAGCGCGTCCACGAAGGCCGCCGGATCGAAGCGCTCGATGTACTCGGGCGACTCGCCCAGCCCCACGAAGAGCACCGGCAGGCCGAGCTGGCTGCGGATGGACAGGAGCGCGCCGCCCTTGGCTGTGCCGTCCAGCTTGGTGACCATGAGGCCCGTCACCTCGACTGACGCGCGGAAGCGCTGCGCCTGCTGGATGGCGTTCTGTCCGGTGGTGCCGTCGAGCACCAGCAGCACCTCGTGCGGCGCGCCGGGGATGCGCCGGCCGAGCACGCGGCGGATCTTCTCCAGCTCGGCCATCAGGTTCTTCTGCGTGTGCAGGCGGCCGGCCGTATCCACCAGCAGCACGTCGATGCCCTCCTTCACGGCGGCGTCGGCGGCGTCGAAGGCCAGGCCCGAGGGGTCGCTGCCGGTGGGGCGCTGCACGATGGGCACGTCGAGGCGGCCGGCCCAGATGGCCAGCTGCTCGACCGCCGCGGCGCGGAAGGTATCGCAGGCGGCGAGCATGACGCGGCGGCCCTCGTTCCTGTGCAGCCAGGCGAGCTTGGCGATCGAGGTGGTCTTGCCCGAGCCGTTGACGCCGCACACCAGCACCACGTGCGGGCGGGTCACGGGCGCCGCGGGCGGCGGGGCCTCTCCGAGCAGCGCCAGCATGCGCGCCTTCACGAAGGGCTCCACGGCCTCGGTGGTCGGGAGCTCACCGCGCTTCCACGCCGCGCGCAGCTCGGTCACGAGCGCTCCCGCCGCGGGCCCGAGGTCCGCGGTGTAGAGCAGCTCCTCGATGCGGTCGAGCGTGGCCGCGTCCAGCGGCCCGCGGGGCAGCATGCCGCGCAGGCCGGCCACCACGGCCTCGCGCGTGCGCCGCAGGCCGGCGAGCAGCTTGCCGAAGACCATCAGCCCGTCTCGCCCCGCGCCGGCTCGCGCGGCCCCTCGTCCACCGGCAGCCCGAGGTCGCGCCGGATGCGGTCGAGGATGCCGTTGATGAAGGCGCCCGACTGCGCGGTGCTGAAGCGCTTGCCCAGCTCGATGGCCTCGTTGATCGAGACCTTGGCCGGGATGTCCGGGCGCGACAGGAGCTCGTGAACCGAGACGCGCAGGATGTTGCGGTCCACGGTGGCCAGGCGCGAGATCTCCCAGTTGTCGGCCGCGCCGGCGATGAGCGCGTCGATGCGGGCGCGGTCGGCCAGCACGCCCTCGATGAGCTCGCGCGCGAAGGTGCGGATCTCGGTCGAGCACTCGACGTCGGCCAGCGTCTCCTCCCAGTGCCCGGGCACCGGCGCGGGCGTCCCGTCGCAAGAGTAGAGCACCTGCAGCGCGATCTCGCGCGAGCGCGTGCGCGAGCCGATCACGCGCCGCCCTCCGCGCGCAGGGCCGCGAGCAGGCTGGCGGTCTCGAGCGCCGCGCGCACGGCGGCGCGGCCCATGTTCTTGGGGCCGGCGCCGCTGCGCTCGGCGGCCTGGGCCAGCGTGTCGCAGGTGATCACGCCGATGCCCACGGGCACGCCGGTCTGCAGGGCCACCTGGCCGCATCCGCCTATGGTGCCCGAGCACACGTGCTCGTAGTGGTCGGTCTCGCCGCGGATCACGCAGCCCAGGGCCACGAGCGCGTGGTGCCGGCCGCCGAGCGCCAGCGCGCGCGCCACGACCGGGATCTCTAGCGCGCCGGGCACCTCGCACAGCGTGATGCGGTCGTCGGACACCTTCAGCGTGGCCAGCTCGTCCAGCGCGCCGGCCAGGAGGCCGCGCGTGACGGACTCGTTGAAGCGGCTGCGCACCAGCCCCACGCGGAGAGCCGTGCCGTCGAGCGATCCGCGGAGTTCGCGCATGAGGTTCCTGTGGGAAGGAGCGAGCCCGGAATCCTACCAGCCCGCATTTCCCGCGAGAATCGTCGTGAGGCCGCGCCGGCGCCGCGCCCGGGAGCGGCGCCGGGACCTCAGCCCTGCGGAGGCTGCGCCTCGGCGGGCTTCTCCGCCGGCAGCGGCAGCGCGGCCTCGACGGGCTCGGTCGCCACGGGCGTGACGCGCAGGTCGGCCAGCGCCTGCTCCAGCATGTTGATGCCGGCCTTCACCTCGCCCAGCCGCAGGAGCCACAGCGCCCGCGCATGCCGGGCCGAGAGCTCGAGGCGCTCGGCGGGAAGCAGGGGCAGCGCGGCCGCCGTGCGCTGCCGCAGCGCCTCGGCGCAGGCCAGCTCGTCGCGCAGGAACATCTCGCGGTCGCCGGCCAGCGCGCCGTCCTCGATGAGCGCGAGGATGCGGTCGCCCTCGCCGGCCTTGCCCTGCACGATGAGGTCGAGGCCCGTGTTCTTGCGCAGGACCATGGTGGGCAGGTCGACCGGATCGGCGCGCGGCCGCGGCGGCAGGCCGGGCAGGCGCGCAGTGGCCTGGCGCTCGGCGAGCCCGAACCAGATGCGGTAGCGCCAGAGGTGGTACTGGATCGGGTCGCGCAGCGCGGCGCCCGGCGGCTCGCTGGTGGCCACCGGCGGCTCGGGCTTGCGCGAGGCGATCGCGGCCGTGAAGCGCACCGTGTTCTCGAGCAGGCGCGCGACGGCCGGGTCGGCCAGCGACTCGTCCGTGAAGCGCAGCGTGGACAGCACGAGGTGGCCCTTGCCGTAGGGCACGGCCTGCACCGCGGCGCCGACGTAGCGGCCGTCGGCGTCGACGCAGGCGAGCTGCACGTCGAGGCCGGCGGCGGGCGGCGCATACAGCACCTGCTCGGGCGCGACGGCCGCGAGCCGGTCGTCGAGGACCGGCCCGTCGAGCGGCAGGTCGGTGAGCAGCATCCCCTTCTCCCGGAACAGCAGGAGGCCGTGGGAGTCGGAGCGGTGCACCGGGCGCGAGGCCACGTCCACGGGCAGGTCGGCCACCTGGCCGCCGAGCATGCCGCCGGGCAGGTCGGTCTCCAGCGGCCGGCCGGCATCCGGTGGCGCGAGCAGCAGCACGGTGCCGCCGTCGCGCGCGAAGCGCAGCAGGCCCACGGCGAGTGGCTGGAGGTCCGGCGTCCAGCCGAAGCGGTGCTCGCCCACCACGGCGATGTGCGGGATGCCGCCGGGCGTCCCGGGCTTCATGAACAGCGGCTCGACCACGGCCTTGAGACCGGGCGTGAGGCCGACCATCGATCCGACGGCGATGCCGCGCGGCGGCCGTGCCGGCACCTCGGGTGGCGCGGCCGGCAGCGCGCCGCAGCTGCGCAGCGCCGACAGCGCGGGCTTTGGCCGGCCCCACGCGTCGCACAGGCCCTCGGCGGACTGCCATGCCACGTCGCGCCAGCGGGCGTAGCACTCGCCGGCGAGATCGCGCTGCCCGTGGAGCGCGGCCGCCACGCCGCGCACCGCGCGGGCGTGGGCCATCTGCCCCAGCGTGGTGAGCTGGGCCACGTCGCGCACCACCTGGCCGAGGGGAGTCTTCGCGATCTGCTCGACCGCGTCCTGCATCGCCTGCACGTAGCCGGCGGCGTCCTCGGTGACCATGGCGCCCGAGAAGCCCGCGACGTTGTCGACGAACGACGGCTGGCCGCCCACCGACCAGCTCGACACGTAGGTGAGCCGGCCCTCGCCCGCGAGGGCCTCGACGTGCGCGCGCTGCTCGGCGCTCCAGGGCCAGGCCACGTCGAGGCGCACGTCCTCGCAGGTCACCGCGGACTGCGGGTCGTGCGGGTTCAGGAGGCGCGTGGCGCCCGAGGTGCCGTTGGAGTCGGAGAGCAGCAGCCGCTCGGGCAGGAGCTCCTGCGCGCGACGCAGGAGGACCGGGCCACGACGCCAGAGCAGGCCGCCGCCCTCGTCGAGCACCGAGACCAGCACCACCGATGGATGGCCCTGCACCGCCTGCGCGAAGGCGAGCAGCGCGTCGTCCACGGCCGGTTGGGTGACGGGCAGCTCGTGCGACACGTGCCCGAGCGGCGGCTCGGCGTGCACCAGCAGGCCCAGCTCGTCGCACAGCGCCCAGACCTCGGGCGCGATGCGCTGCTCGACGCGCACGAGGTTGAAGCCGGCGTCCTTGACGGCCTGCAGGTCGCGCCGCAGGAAGCCCTCGTCGGGCGGGCGCGAGAGGCCCCGCGGATAGAAGGGCGTGTAGACCACGCCGTGCAGGCGGATGGGCTGGCCGTCGAGCGTGAAGCGCGTGCCCTCGGCGGCGAAGCGGCGGAAGGCGGCGCTGCCGGTGGCGCGGGCGAGCTCCTCGCCGCCCGCGTCGAGCAGGTACAGCGCCAACGGATGCCGCACCGGCGTCTCGGGGCTCCAGCGCGGCAGGAGCTCGGCGCCCGGCAGCGGCAGGAGCAGCGAGCTCTCGCCCGGCGGCATCGACGCCTCGAGGGTGCCCGTCAGGCCCTCCACGTCCGCGTGCAGCACGGCGGCGCGCGGCTCGGCGCCGTGATTGGACACGTCCACGCGCAGCTGCGCGCTGCCGTCGGGCAGCAGCCGCGCGTCGTGGCGCAGGATCTCGAGCGCGCCCTTGGACAGCAGGCTCACCGGGCCGAGCAGGCCGCCCACGTTGTGGTAGGTGCCCTCGGAGCCGGTGGGCAGGCTGGCCTGCAGCAGCCCGTCGATGAGCTTCTCGCCCGGGTCGAGCACGCGGACCACGAGCATGTGGGCCAGGCCGTCGAGCCGGCCGGTCACGTCGAAGCGGAAGCTGCCCGGGCCGTCGTGACTGCCGAGGCGCTCGCCATCGAGCCAGGCCTCGGCGCGCCAGTTGGCTTCCTCGAACACGAGGAACAGCCGGCCGTCCGGTGGGGCGTGCGCCTCGGGCAGCGCGCAGCGGTACCACACCGGGCCGTCGTGCCCGGCCGCCTGCGGGTGGCTCTCGAACGGGCCCGGCACCGCGACGCGCAGCGCGTCGTCCCACGCCGGACCCGTGCCGGCCTGCAGGCCGCGCTCGAGGCCGCTGTTCTTCTTGTCGAGCAAGAGGTCCCAGCGCGCGGGCAGCTCGAGGCGTGGCGAAGCGGCGGCCTGGCTCGCGATCGCCACGGCCTCCGCGCCGGCCGGCTCCTGGCCCTGCGCGGCCGCGCCGCAGAGCAGGACCGCGGCCACAGTGACGAAGGCGGCCAGGGGTTTTCGCAGCGGGCGGAACGCGCACATGGTGTCGGCGGGCAACGAGCCTAGAATGGGACCTCTTTCCCCGTTCTCCCGCTACGGTCGTGCGCGCCGACTGCCTTCGGCCCGCGCTGCACAATCTACGCCGGGAACGGCTCCTCGCAAAGGGCCGAGCCGCTCCGCCGCCAGACCCGGAGAATGTCATGTTAGATCCCGCCCGCGCCCGCAGCCTCGCGGAACACGCCCTTTCGGCCGCCCGCCGCGCCGGAGCCCAGCAGGCCGAGGTGACCGTGGAGGCGCAGGACGAGGAGCTCAACCGCTTCACGCATGAGCATCCGGTGCAGAACGTGTTGCGGTCGACCGCCTGCGTCTCGGTGCGCGTGCGCGTGGACGGCCGGCAGGGCAAGGCCAGCACCGGCAGCCCGACCCCGGAGGGCGTCGCGCGGGCCGCCGAGCGCGCGCTGGCCGTCGCGCGACTCTCGCCTGCCGGCGACCTCCCGCCGCTGCCCGGGCCGCAGGCGCACGCGCTGCGCGGCGCCGGCCCGCTGCGCGCCGACCCCGAGGCCACCGCCGGCGCCGTCGGCGCCGTGACCGAGGCCTGCCGCGCGCAGGGCTGCCGCGCGGCGGGCATCCATCACGGCGTCTCGACGCTGCGGCTGCTCATGAACACGCAGGGCAACGCCGTGCACGACTGGGACACGGTGGCGCAGGTCTCGGTCTCGGCCTTCCGCGACGAGGGCGCCGGCTGGGCGTGCGCGATCGGCGACGGCCACCGCGCCCTCGACGCGCCGTCCGTCGCCGCGCGCGCCGTGGACAAGGCGCTCGCCAGCCGCGCGCCGCGCGCCGTGCCGCCGGGGCGCTACGACGTGGTGCTCGAGCCGGCGGCGGTGTCGTCGCTGCTCCTGTTCACGGCCTCACACGCCTTCGGCGCGCAGCAGGTGCTGGACGGGAGCAGCTTCGTCGCGGGGCGGCTGGGCGAGCCGGTCTTCGGCGAGAACGTCACGCTCACCGACGACGCGCATCATCCGCTGACGGTGGGGCCGGTCTTCGACGGCGAGGGCCTCCCGCGCCAGCGCGTCACGCTCGTGGAGCGTGGCGTCGCGCGCAGCGTGGTGCACGACCAGGTGACCGCGAAGCGGCTCGGCTGCGCCAGCACCGGGCACTCGCTGCCCCAGCCGTCGCGCGACGGGCCGCAGCCGGGAAATCTGTGCCTGCAGCCGGGCGCCACGGCAGGCGGCACCGCGGAGCTGATCCGCGGGATGAAGCGCGGGCTGCTCGTCACGCAGTTCCACTACAGCAACGTGGTGGAGCCGACCAAGCTCACATTGACCGGAATGACGCGCAACGGGACGTTCTTCGTCGAGAACGGCGAGATCGTCGGCGCGGTGAAGAACATGCGGTACACGGAGAGCGTGGTGGAGGCGCTGAAGCGCGTCACGGGCATCGGCAGCGACCTGCGGCTGGCGTCGGCGCTGTTCGGGGGGTGGGTGGTGGTGCCGAGCGTGAGGATCGAGGGGTTCGGGTTCTCGAGCGGGACGGAGTTCTGAGATGACGACGACGGACACGTTGACCTTCGATTCCCTCGCCGCCCTCGGCGCCCGCGCCCTCGACGTCGCCAAGCGCGCCGGCGCCGCCTGGTGCGACGTCCGGCTCGCCCTCATCGAGCGCGAGGAGCTGGCCGTCCGCAACGGCGAGGTCTCGGCGCTCGAGCAGGACGAGCAGGCCGGCTTCGGCATCCGCGTGCTGCACGACGGCTGCTGGGGCTTCGCGTCCGGCTACGACCTGACGGAGGCCGAGGTCGAGCGCGTGGCTGCGCTGGCCGTCGCGCTGGCCAGGGCCGGCCGCCGCGCGGGGCCGGGCCGCCACCAGTGGGCCGACGAGCCGGCGTGGCGCGACCGCTGGAGCAGCACCTGGCTCATCGACCCCTTCACGGTGCCGCTCGACCGCAAGATCGACCTGCTCATGCGCGCGGACGCGATCCTGCGCGCCAAGCCAGAGATCACCGCCAGCAACGGCACGCTCTCGTTCCGCCGCGAGACGCAGACCTTCCTCTCCTCGGCGGGCGCGCGCATCGACCAGGTGGTGCTGCGCAGCGGCGCGGGCATCAGCGCCACGGCGCACAAGGACGACGAGACGCAGACGCGCAGCTGGCCCGCGGCCTTCGGCGGCCAGTACCTCGCCGTGGGCTGGGAGCTCGTCGACTCGCTCGACCTCGTGGGCCACGCGGCACAGTGCCGCGACGAGGCCATCGAGCTGCTGGCCGCGGAGCCCTGCCCGGTGGCGGACAAGGACATCATCCTCTCGGGCGACCAGCTCGCGCTGCAGATCCACGAGTCGGTGGGGCACGCGACGGAGCTGGACCGCGTGCAGGGCTGGGAGGCCAACTTCGCCGGCACCAGCTTCGTGGACACGGGCAAGATCCGCGGCGGCTTCCGCTACGGCAGCCCGCACGTGAACCTGGTGTGCGACGCCACCGTGCCCGGCGGCCTCGCCACCGTGGGCTACGACGACGACGGCGTGCGCAGCCAGCGCTGGCACGTGGTGCGCGACGGCGTCTTCGTCGGCTACCAGACCAGCCGCGACGTCGCGCACGTGGAGTCGGCCGCGGGCGGCGGCCCGGCCGACAGCCAGGCGCCGCGCTCGCGCGGCTGCAGCCGCGCCGAGGGACCGAGCCACGTGCCCATCGTGCGCATCAGCAACCTCTCGCTGCTGCCCGGCGCCTGGAAGTTCGACGACCTGGTCGCCGACACCGAGGACGGCATCTGGATGGCCGGCGTGAAGTGCTGGTCCATCGACCAGCAGCGCCTCAACTTCCAGTTCACCTGCGAGTACGGACGCGAGATCAAGGGCGGCAAGCTGGGGCGCCTGCTCAAGAACCCGACCTACCAGGGCATCACGCCGCAGTTCTGGGGCGCGTGCGACGCCATCTGCGACGTCGGCGAGTGGCGGCTGTGGGGCGTGCCCAACTGCGGCAAGGGCCAGCCGCTGCAGACGGCCGAGATGAGCCATGGCGCGGCGCCGGCGCGGTTCCGGAAGCAGGCGGTGGGGGTGCGGGGCTGAGGCCGCGCCCCTACGGCGACTCCGTCTTGAAATTGTTGTCCGGCCCGATGGTATTCGCCCCGCCCGACAGGTCGTTCAGGTCGAACCCGTCCTTGCTGCCCTTGCCGGTGTTGAAGTCGAGCGTGTTGCCCGCGCCCAGCAGCTCGAAGCCGTCGCTCTGGCTGCCCTTGGCCACGTTGTTGGTCCAGGTGCCGTTGTCGCCGCCGACCACGCAGCCGTTGTCGCCGGCCGCCGTGCTCTTGTTGCCGTCCACGAGGGCGTCGTCGCCTTCGATGTCCATGCCGTTGGCGCCCGGCTTGCGGAACTTGCACTCGAGCACGCTCACGCCCGTGGCGGTGTCCAGGCCGAAGAGTCCGTCGTCGGCAGGCTTGGCGGCCTTGCACAGCCAGACGACGTGCCCGCTGCCGTCGCTGAGCTGGTAGCCGTTGCCGCCGGCCTTCACGACGTTGTTGGCGACGAGCTCGTTGTCGTCGCCCGCGATCCGGAAGCCGTGGTCGACGGGCTTGACGACCTTGTTCAGGGAGAAGGTGTTGCCGGTCGCCGTCGGGACGGTCACGGTGCGGATCCCGTCGTCCGCGGGCAGGATGATGCGGTTCTCGTCGATGGAATTGCCGTCGCCGTTCACCTCGATGCCGTCCTCGCCGACGCCGATGAGCTTGTTCAGCAGCACGATGCAGTTGTCGGAGGGCGTGTTCGTGGGCGGCCCGAGGGCGATGCCGTCGTCGCCGGTGTCCTTCACGGTGCACTTCTCGACCATCACGCCGTCGCAGCCGTCGAGGGCGATGCCGTTGCCGGTCACGTCCTCGACGCGGCACTTGAACAGGTCGCCGCCCGTGCAACCCTGCATCACGATGCCGTCGGTGGCGCCGGTCACGCGCACCTTCATCACCGTGCAGTCCGTGCAGCTGTCCAGCGTCAGCCCGGGGAGGCCGTCCGGCGGGTCGATGACCACCTTGCCCTTGGCCTTGATGAGCAGGTTGCTCTTGCCCTTGGTGACCACCGACTCGGCGTAGGTGCCGGCGCTGATGAGGATGGTGTCGCCATCGACGGCCTCGTCGAGCGCCGCCTGGATCGTCGCGAAGTCCTTGGGCACGTGCAGCGTCTGGCCGAGCGCCTCGCCGCTCGCGAAGGGGATCAGGACCGCAGCCAGGGACAGAAGGACGGCAGGACGCATCGAAGGCCCTCCGGAAGTTCCGCGAATCCTAACTCCGTGACACGCGCGGCCGGCCTCGGATCCGACGGGTCGGAGCGTGGCGCCGGGCCCTACGGCGCCACGGTCCCGAAGTGATTCGAGGCGTCGATGGAGTTCGTGCCGATGGAGGGATCGTTCAGGTCGAAGCCGTCCGTGCTGCACTTGCCAATGTTGAGCATCAGCGTGTTGCTGCCGCCCAGGATCTCGAAGCCGTTGCTCATGCTGCCCTTGGCGATGTTGGCGGTGTAAGCGCCGTAGTGGCCGGCGATCAGGTAGCCGTCGTGGCCGGCGCCGAGGCACCTGGACCCGCCGACCACGGCTTCGTTGCTGCCCACCTCGATCCCGTTCTCGCCCGCGTCCTTCACGACGGACTCGAGCACGTACACCAGGGAGGAGCCGTCGGTGACGACGATGCCCGAGGTGGCGCACCTCACGACCCTGCACTCCTCCAGGATGCAATTCGTGGCCTCGCGGGCCCGGACGCCGGTGTCGGTGCTCTCCAGGACGGTGTTCTCGTGCAGCTCATGGTCCTCCCCCTGCACCACGATCCCTTGACCGCCCGATCGGACCACCTTGTTCCGGTCGACCACGTTGCGCGCCGACGGCGGCTCGGTTTCGAGCCGGATGCCATCGCCGGTGCTCTCGACGATGAGGTTGTGCAGCACGACGGTGTCGTCGGCGCTCACGTGAACTCCCTCGTCGCCGGTGCGGTACACCCGGTTCCTGCTGACCAGGCAGGCGAATGACGGCAGGAGCTCGGTGGCGCCGAGCGCGATGCCGTCCACGGCAGCGTCCTCGATCGTGCACTTGTCGACCGTGACTCCGGAGCAGTCGTCCAGCACGATGCCGCTCCCGGTCAGGTCCTGCGCGTGGCACTTCAGCAACGCGCCGCCCGTGCAGCCCGTGAGCGTGAAACCATTGACCGCCCCAGCGGCGCGCACACGCTTCACCGTCACGTCGGTGCAGCCCACGAGGACGAGCGCGTCCGAATCGTCCGGCGGGTCGATGACCACCTTGCCCTTGCCCTGGATCAGCAGGCCGCTCGCGCCCGTGACGACGACGGCCTCCGCGTAGGTGCCGGCGCTGACAAGGATCGTGTCACCGGGAAGGCAGACATCGACCGCCGCCTGGATGGTCGGGAGCTCCTGCGGGACGAAATGAAGCTCCTGGGCCGCGACGCGCGATGCGAACGCGGCGAAGACCAAGCCGATGGCCACGAGACGAAACGTTGACATCCAGGCTCCTCCGGCCACGGGGCCGTCCTTGCCCGAACCGCAATCCTAGTCGATGACAAGGCATTCCGCAGTCACGGGAAGCATGGCAAAGTCAGCGCTCGGCTGGGCCACGATGCGCGGGGAACTCCGGTGCCACTGGAACACAGATGTGTTCCGCCGCACACTTCCGCCCGATGCTCTCTCGATTCGCGGCGCGACTCGCGGACTGGGCCCAGCGCCGGGTCCCCGACCCCTTCGTCATCGCGCTGGGACTGACAGCCCTCACCTTCATCCTGGGCTGGGCCACCATGCCCGTGCCCTCGGAGGGATCGCGCGCCGCAGCGCTCGTGGCCGGCTGGTGGAAGCGGGCGACGGCGGCCGACTCGCTGGCCTTCACCACGCAGATTGCGCTGATCCTCGTGGCGGGCTCGGCGCTGGCGCGCTCGCCCCTCGTCGCGCGCCTGCTGGGCTCGCTGGCCGACCGGCCGGCTACGACGGCGCAGGCCGCGGGGCTCACGGCCGCCGTCACGATCGTCGCGTCGCTGCTGAACTGGGGCTTCGGCCTCGTCGTGGGCGCGGTGCTGGCGCGGCAGATCGGCGCGCGCGCCAGCGACGCAGGGCGCAAGCTGGACTATCCGCTCGTGGCCGCGGCCGGCTACGTCGGGCTCATGGTCTGGCACGGCGGGCTCTCGGGCAGCGCGCCGCTCAAGGTGGCAGAGAGCGGACCGCCCGGCCTGCCGCCCGTGCCGCTGACCGAGACGCTGCTCGCGCCGTTCAACCTCGTCCTGTGCGTGGCGCTGCTGGTGGTGGTGCCGTGGCTCTTCGCGCGCATGGCGTCGCCGGAGCACGAGCGACTGTGGAAGGTCGCGCCGCTCTCGCCGGCGGACGACAGGGACGAACGCGAGGGCGGCGGCCGGCTCCTGGCGGGGCGCGTGCTGCTGCTGGTCACGCTGCTCATCGCCGGCGGCGGGCTGCTGCAGGTGTTCGCGGCGGCGGGCGCGCTGCGGGGGCTGTCGCTCAACAGCGTCATCGTGCTGCTGCTGCTCGGCGGGCTGCTGCTGTTCGGGTCGCCGCAGCGCTATGCGCGCGCCTTCGAGGCCTCGGCCGGAGAGGCGGGCGGCATCCTGCTGCAGTTCCCGTTCTACTTCGGCGTGCTCGGTCTGCTCGAGGCGGGCGGGCTGGTGGACATGCTCGCGGGCCGCACGGCCGGCGCCGCCTCGGCGCTCGCCGTGGCGGGCCTGCCGGCGCAGTGGGCGCTCGACATGGTCGTCTTCCTGTCGGCGTCGGTGGTGAACATGTTCGTGCCCAGCGGCGGCGGGCAGTGGGCGGTCCAGGGGCCCATCGTGGTGCAGGCGGCACAGGAACTGCACCTCTCGGTGCCGCGCGCGGTCATGGGCCTGGCCTACGGCGACCAGTGGTCCAACATGCTGCAGCCCTTCTGGGCCCTGCCGCTCCTGGGCATCACGGGCCTGCGCGCGCGCGACATCCTGGGCTACTCGCTGGCGATCATGCTGCTGAGCGCGCCGCTCTTCGCGCTGGCGCTGCTCCTCTTCTGAGCCGCGCCGCCGGCCGCAGGGGGCCTGTCGCCTGTCACCGGCAGGGCCCGGCGCTGTAGTCCGAAGCTCGCGGCGAGGCGCCGCAGCCGCGTTGCCGCGCGCTCGCCGCCCTTGGTACGCTCGCCCGCTCGCCCGATCCTTTGGCTTCCGTCGAGGAACCGACGCGCCCGTGCCCCCGACAGCCGACCCGCACGACGACGAACAGGTTCACGTCCTGCAGGCGGACGAGGCGGTGCGGCGGCGCGGCCGGCTGCCGGCGCTGCTGGGCCTGCTGCTCGTGCTGCTCATCGGCGGCGCCGGTGCCTGGCTCTGGCTGAACCCCGAGGTGCTCGCCGGCAAGGGCGCGGCCGTCGCGGAGGCGCCGCCGCCCGCGCCGGGCAACCTCCTGGGCGACGGCTGGTCCTTCGAGTCCACCGAGGCCGGCTCGGCCTTCACCTTCTGGACCGTGCCCGACGACGCGCCGGCCGGCTTCGACGTGGCGGGCTCGGGCGCGCACTCCGGCGCGCTCGGCGCCGTCGCGGACCCGGGCGAGCTGGGCTGGTGCCGGCTGGTCGCCGCCACGCCGGTGCCGCTCGGCGCGCACCGCGGCGCCGTCTCGCTCGCGGCCGCCAGCAAGAGCCCGAACATCGCGCTCGTGCTGCGCTTCGAGTTCGCGGGCCGCCCGGCCATCGAGCAGCTGGTCGCGGCCGGTGAAGGCCGCATCGAGGGCGCCGCGCTGGTGCCGCCCGGCGCCACCGAGGTGCGCGCCGTGCTGCAGGCCGTGGGCGCGGGGAGCGTGGATGACGTCGAGCTCCGCTTCGTGGAGGCCGCCGCCGCGCAGGCCGTCGAGGATCGCCTCGATCGCGGCGCCTTCCAGGTGCTGGCGCGTGGCGCCGACCTGCTCGTCTGGCGCGGCGACGTGCTGGTGCTCGAGGCGCCGGGCCTGTCCGTGCGCGAGGCGCAGGGGGTGAGCTGGCCGCCGGTCGTCGCGCGCCTGCCCGGCGCGGACGGCGACACGCTCGTGCTCCCGGGCGGCGGCCGCGCCGAGAGCCGCGCCGAGCGCTCGCAGGACGCGCGCGCCCTGACCGTCCGCGAGACGCTGTCCGGCCTGCCCGAGGGAGCAGTGGTGGTCCGCACGCTGCTCGTGGGCGGCTCGCTCGCGCAGGCGCCCATCGGGCTGGTGTCAGGCAGCGGCTTCGCGTCGTTCACGGGCGACTTCCGCGTGGACGGCGTGCGCTCGCTGGTGCTGGGCCGCACGCAGGACCGCCTCGTCGTGGAACTGGACGAGGGCGACGTGACGGGCAGCCGGCAGGCCGACGGCCGCTGGCTCCTGCGCGCGGAGTCGCCGGCCGGCAACGGCGCCGTGCGCCAGCTCGTCGTGCGCACCAACTTCCAGGACGAGCGCGTGGCCGCCGCGCAGCACCGCGACGCCGCGGTCTCCGCCGAGGCGGCCGGCCGCCTCGGCGAGGCGCTGGCCGAGGCCGAGCTGGTGGTGACGAAGTACCCGCACGACGAGGAAGTGCTCGCCGAGGCCGCCGCGGTGCGCGGAAGGCTCGTGGCGCTCCAGGCGCAGCGGCTCGACCGCATCGACCAGGACCTGCAGGACGCGCTCTTCCTCGCCAGTGCGCGCCGCTGCCGCGAGGTGCTGGCCGACTGCGAGGACGCCGCGCGCACGTGGGAGGGCAGCGCCGCCGCCGAGCGCTTCCGCGAGCGCGCGCGCACGGTGGCCGAGCGCGCCTCGGCGCTGCTCGAGGCGGATCGGGCGCGCCGGGCGCGCGCGCTGCAGGCGGTGTCCGACAGCTTCCGCGGCGCGGGCGCCACCACGGCGGCCGACGAGATCGACGACACGCTGCGCCGCTGGCTCGCGCCGCCCGCGCCCGGTGGCGGCCCGTGACCCGCCGCTGCCTCGGACTGGACGTGGGCGAGCGCAGCACGCGGTTCGTCGCGGGCCGCGTGCGCAAGGGCGCCTTCGAGATCGTGCAGGCCGGAGAGGCGCCCAGCGACGGGCTGGCCGCCGCTCTCAAGGCCGCGGGCCTGCGGGGCTGGCGCGCGGTGGTGGGCGTGACCGGCCGCGACATGATCCTGCGCACCACGCAGGTGCCGCCCGTGCCCGAGTGGCAGCTGCGCGAGCTCATGCAGCTCGAGATCGCCGAGGTGGCCGAGCACGCGGGCGGCGACCTGTGCGCCGACCACGGCCTGCTCCCCGGCGCCGCGCGCCACGGCGACCAGGATTTCGCGCTGCTGGCGCTCGTGCGCGAGGGCCTGCTCGAGCAGCGCTCGGCGCTGCTGGCGCAGGCGGGCGTGAGCGTGGCGGCCTTCGCGCCCAACGCCATCGCGCTGCACGACGCCGCCGTGGCCGTGGACGGTGGCGAGGGCACCACGCTGGTCGCGTGCCTCGACGACACCACGACGGACCTCGCGCTGACCGAGGACGGCGAGCTGCTCTTCGCGCGCAACCTGGCCGGCGGCCTCGACCTGTTCGAGAAGGCCGTCGGCGAGGCCTTCTCGCTGCCCGAGGAGAAGGCGCGCGCCGCGTGCCGCAAGCTGGCGGTCTTCCCGGCGCCGGGCGAGAAGCTCGCGGGCCAGCAGGGCACCGTGGCGCGCGCGCTGGAGGCGCCGCTGCGCCAGGTGGTGGGCATGCTGCAGAGCACGGTGCTCCTGTGCAGGAACCAGCTCAAGGCCGCGGACCTGCGGCTGACGCGCGTGCTCCTGTGCGGGCCGGGCGCGGCCCTGCCCGGCCTCGACGGCGCGCTGACCCGCGCGCTGGGCGTGCCGGTCTCTCTCTTCGACCCGACCGACGGCTACCTGGTGGCGCCGGCCGAGGTGCCGGCGGGCCGCGGCCCGGACTTCGCCGTGGCCTGCGGGCTGGCGCTCATGGGCACGCTGCCCGACGCCTACCGCCTCCAGATCCTCACCGACGCGCAGCGCAGGCGGCGCCGCTTCGCCTCGCGCACGGTGTGGCTGGTCGCCGCCGGCGTGCTGGTGCTGGCGCACCTGGCGCACGCCTTCCTCTCGGCGCGCGAGAACTTCACGCTGGCCGAGCGCGACGTGGCCACGCTGCGCCGCGAGGTCGAGTCGCGCAAGGCCGACCAGCGCAACTACGAGCGCACCGCGCAGGAGGCCGGCGAGCTGGCGGCGAAGCTGGCCGCGGTGGAGGACCTGACCGCGCCCGGCAGCGGCGTGCTGGCCACGCTGGACCTGCTCGAGGCGCACTTGCCGGCCGAGCTGTGGGCCTCCTCGGTTCGCAGCACGCGCGCCGTCGAGCCGGATTTCGCGCGCGGGACGTCGCGGCGGCCCTTCGTGATCGTGGAGGGCTCGGGCAAGGAGCAGTCGCGCAGCCTGACCGACGCGGTGACCGAGCTGACGCAGAAGCTGCGGCACGAGCCGGCCATCGCGCAGGTGAAGCCGCGGTTCTCGACGGACACGCGTGGGGCCTTCACCTACTCGATCTCCTTCGACACCAGCGTGGTGCCGGGCGAGCCGCCGGCGGCCGACGAACAGGCCGATGACCAGGCCGATGGCGCCGCGGCGGGGGACGGAGGCTGATGGACCGCGAGCTGCGTCGCCTGCTGCTGGTGGTGGCCGGGGCGGTCGTGCTGCTCTTCACGGGCCGCGCGCTCATCGGCGCGCTCTACGACGACGACGAGATGGTGCGGCAGGCGCTGGCGCTGCGCGCCAAGCTGCGCAGCGGCGGCGAGGCCGACGGCCGCCCGCGCCGCGAGGACATGGCCGCCGTGGCCGCGCTGCGCGACGAGCTGGCGGCGCGGCTGGCCGAGCTGCTGCCGGCGGTGAGCTACGTGCAGCCGCCCGAGTTCTCGGTGTCCGCGGGCGGCAGCCCCGACCTCGACTACGTGGAGATCCTGCGGCGCGAGCAGCAGGCGCTCGTGAAGGGCGCGGCCTACGTCGGGCGCTCGGTGCCCAGCAACCTCGGGATGCCCGACCTGAACCCGACCGGCCTCGAGGACGTGCTGCGCACGCTGCGCTCGCTGCACGTGGTGCACGTGGTCGTGTCGGCCGCCATCGAGGCCGGCGTGGACGGAGTGGACGAGATCCGGCTGCCCGCGGCGGCGCGCCGCGGTCAGGAGGCGGGCGGCTTCCTGCGTCCGCACAAGGTGGACTTCGTGCTGCGCGGCCCGCCGCGCGCGGTGCGCGACACGCTGGCGCGCATCACCGCGGGCTCGCCCTGGCTGGCACTGGACGACGTGCGCCTCGAGAGCCAGGACACCGACGGGACGCGCGTGCTGTGCCGCTTCTCGGCCGCCGCCGTGACGGTGGACGAGAGCCATCCGCTGCTGGAGGGCGGAGCATGAAGGGCGCGCCGCGCGAGCCGCTGGTCTTCGTGGGTGCGCTGGCGGCCGTGGGCGTGCTCTCGTGGCTGGAGGTCTCCGACCGCTACACCCCGGCGCGGCCGCCCTCGGCGCGCGTGGTCGAGGTGGCGCCGGTGCAGCGCCCGCCCGACGTCCGGCTCGGCGCGCTGCCCGAGGCGCCCCCGCGCGCGCGGGAGGAGTCGATCTTCGCGCCGCCGCGCGAGCTGTTGCCGCTGGATCCGCTGCAGCTCGCGCAGCCGCCGCTGCCGCGGCTCCCGGTGCGCCGGCCGGCCGTCGTGCCGGCGCTGCAGGGCGGGCTCTCGGCCGTCTACCGCGTGTCGCCCGAGGCGCTCGGCCGGCTCGTGCTGTCCGACGAGGACACCGCCGCCGGCGGCGGGGACGAGGCGCCGCAGGCCGAGCCCGAGTCGGCGAAGCCCGGGAACGGCGCCTCGCCCAAGCCGGCCAGCAAGCCCGGGACGAAGGCGGAGTCCGCGCCGCCGGACGACACGCAACTCGAGGCGCGCCTGGACTGGATCGTGCGCACGGGCCGGCCGCGGGTCTGGGGCCGCATCCTGAACGACGACCCGCTCGGCCTGCCGCAGCGGCCGGGCGAGGACCTGCGCCTGCAGCAGATCTCGCCCGCCACCGGCGGCCCGCTGGGCGCGCCCTTCCTCGTGCCGCGCGCCGAGGTGGAGGACTGGGGCCTCGCGCGCACGCTCGAGAACGACTACCGCGCGCGCAGCCGCGCCATCGGCTCCGGGCCCTCGGGGGCCGTGAGCCGCCGCGCGCTCGCGCTCGAGATGCTGCAGCGCGCGGCCAGCGAGCCGGCGGCGCTGGGCTTCGCGCTGGAGGAGGCGCAGGCCGCGCTCGCGTCGGCGCCCGGGGACCCGGCCGTGGTGCGCCTCGCGGCGGCCGTGCGGCGCGCGGCGCACGACCTGACGGGCGAGCTGGACGTGTACGTCGCCGCCGAGAAGGCCGGCGTGCTCGAGCCCGCGCTGCTGGCCGGCCACGCGCGGCTGGCGCAGGGGCTCGGCCTGCGCGAGCGCGCGTGGGAGCTGGTGGAGCAGGCCGACCTCGCCGGTCGCCCGACGGCCGAGGCGCCCGTCGCACGCGCGCTGCTGCTGCTGGACGAGGGCCGCTACGCCGAGGCGCAGGCCGCGCTGCGGCAGGCCGAGGCGCTGCCCTTCGCCGGACCGCGCGAGGAGCTCCAGAAGCGCGAACTGCTGCTGCTCGAGGGCGAGACGCACGTGGCGCTGGGCGAGCTGGACGCGGCCGAGCGCGACGCGGGCCGCGTGCTCCTGGACGACCCCGCCGACGTGCGCGCGCTGCGCCTCGCCGGCGCAGTGCACGATGCGCGCGACCAGCTCGAGGCGGCGGCGGCCTCGCTCGCGTCGGCGCTGGCGCTCGCCCCCGAGGACGGGCTGGTGCTCACCGACGCAGGCCTCGTCGCGTGGCGGCAGGGCGACGGCGACGGCGCGCGGCGGCTGCTGCGGCGCGCCATCGACGCCGACCCGGTGCGCGCGGTGGCGCCGACGCTCGCGCTGGGCTTCGTGTTCGAGGACGCCGCACGGCAGGAGGAGGCGCGCGACACCTACGCCCGGGCGCTGGTGCTCGAGCCGGGACACGCCGAGGCGCTCTACCGCCTCGGCCGCCGGCAGCGCCAGGACGGCGACCCGGGCGCGGCCATCGCCACGCTGCGCCAGGCGCTGGCCCTCTCCGGCCCCGAGACGCTGCTGCTTCTGGAGCTGTCGCGCGCGGCGCTGGACCTCGAGCGCTGGGACGAGGCGCAGCGCTACGCGCGCGAGGCCGAGCGCCTCGAGCCGGAGAATCCCGAGGTGCAGTGGGCCCTGGGGCTGGCGGCGCTGTACGCAGGCGACGTGCTGGGCTGCGTGGCGCCGCTGGAGATGTCGGCGGCCGCCGGCGCGCGCGGCGCGCACGTGGCTCTGGCAGTGGCGCGCTACCGGCAGGGCCGGGCGCAGGAGGCGCTGGACCACTTCGACGAGGTGGCCAAGGCCTATGCCGGCCGGGAGCAGGACAGCCAGGCGCTCTACGCGGCGGACGCGGCCGCCGCCATCCGCGACAACCTGTCCAAGCGCCAGTGGCTCGACCGCTTCGGCCGCACGACGCTGCAGCGCGGCTGGACCGAGCACGTGTGGGACGGCAGCCCGCGCGTCTTCCTCGACGCGGGCGCGGTGCGCATCACCGGGCGCATGGAGCGGCCGCGCGAGGGCGAGCGGCCCGGCATCTCGCGCGCGGTGGACGGCAAGGGCTTCTTCGGCTGCGCGGCCGAGATCGAGCCCGGCGCGCCGGGCGAGACGCGCACGGGCCTGTCGCTCACCTACAGCCAGGTGAAAGGCGCACAGGGCAAGCTGCCCAAGGCGCGGCTGTCCATCTGGATCGACGTGGACGGCCAGGTGAAGCTCTCGGTGCTGGACAACTTCGACACGCAGGTGCTGGCCGACGTGCCCGCGGGCGTGTCGGTGGCGCCGGGCGGCCGGGCGCTCCTCGGCGTCGAGCGGCTCGACGACGTGACCGGCCGCTTCGCCTTCAGCGTGGACGGCCGCCGCGTCGGCTCCGAGGTGGAGTGCAAGTCGCTGCGCAACTTCAGGAACCCGTTCGAGCTGATGCTGTTCGCGGACGCGGCGCCCGGCCGGCAGACGGATGCGACGCTGCGGCTCGTCCGCGTGATCCAGGCGCCGTGAGGGCGCGGGAGGGAGCCGCCGGCTTCACGCTGCTGGAGATGATGGTGGTCATCGCGCTCATCGGCCTGCTGCTGGGCCTGGTGGCGGTGGCCGTGGGGCGGCAGTCGCAGGCCGGGCGCGTGGCCGAGGCGCGCGCGCGGATCGAGCAGTTCGCGCTGCTGCTCGAGTCGTACCGCGACCGCACCGGGGACTACCCGCCGGCGACGCTGGCGCTGCTGGGCGTGCGCGACGCGAACGCCGTGAACGAGGGCATCGAGGCCGCGGTGGCCGCGCTGCGCGCCGCGAGCTACGGCGGCCGGCGGCCCGAGGAGCGCTGGCTGGCCAACGGCGACGGCGACGCCAGCAAGTCGCTGAAGGCCCACGACGGCAGCACCGCCCTGCTCGAGCTGGTGGACCCGTGGGACAATCCGGTGGCCTACTTCGCCTCGCGCAGCTACGACGCGCCCGGCACCTACCGGGTCGGCGAGGAGGGCGCGACAGAGGACGTGACGGTGCGCGCGGCCGTCAACCCGCGGACCGGCGCGCCGTGGCAGTTCGATTCCTTCCAGCTCCGCTCCGCCGGACCCGACGGCCTCTTCGAGACGGACGACGACCTTGCGAACTTCGAGATCGAGCCCAAGGGCGACTGAGCGCGGCCCGCGCGGCGTCACGCTGCTCGAGCTGCTGGTGGTGCTGTCGATCCTCGGCGTGCTCTTCGGCCTGGGCGTGGGCGTGTACGGCAGCCTCGCCACGCCCGACCGGCTGGCGTCCGACCGCATCCGCGACGCGGTGCGCGCGGCACGGCTGATGTCCTCGCGCGAGGGCGCGCCGTCGGCGGTGGTGGTCGAGCCCGCGAACGGCGAGATCTACGCGGTGGGCCTGCGTGCGGCCGGCAACTGGCACTTCGAGGACGACGCCGGCACCGGCTTCCCCGTGCCCGCGCGCCACGACCCGGGCGCGCTCGTCACGCCGGGCGTGTTCGGCTCGGCGCTCCAGGTGAACGAGGGCAGCGACCTCGTCATCCTCGACCTGCCGCCGGCGGCCGACAGCCCCTTCGGCTTCGGCGTCGAGGCCTGGTTCGATCCGCAGCCCGAGCCGCGCCCGATGACGCTGATCGAGCGGCCTGGCAGCTGGGCGCTGCGCCTCGACGACGAGGACCAGCTCGAGGTGTCCGTATGGCTGGACGCGCGGCCCGCGCCCGAGGAGTTGCGGCGCACCGTGCCCGAGGCGCGCCTGCCCGCTGGGCGCTTCACGCGGCTCACGCTGGTCTTCGACGGGCGCACGCTGCAGGTGGCCGTCGACGGCCGGCGCTGCGGCGACGACACGCAATTCCCGTCGGAGCGGCGGCTGGCCCCGCTGCGCGGCGTGCCGCTGCGCAGCGGCGAAGGCCTCCTGCGCTTCTGCGGGAAGATCGACGAGCTGCACCTGCTCAGCGTGACCGTCCAGGACCGGGAGCCGCTGCCGCCCGAGGTGCGGTTGCTCGGCGCGCCGCGCGTGCTGCGCCTCGACGGCTTCGGCCGGCTGGACCCGGCCTTCCACGGCGCGCCCGAGGTGGTGAGCTTCGCGTGGGGCGAGCCGGCGCGCACCACGCACGTGGAGCTCTCGCTGCTGGGCGCCGTGCGCAGCTGGACCGACGCCCCGTGAGCCCGTCCCACAAGGCGCCGGACCGGCAGGGCCTCGCGCTCATCACGGTGCTGGTCGTGCTCGTGGCGCTGGCCCTCATCGCCACGCCCTTCGCGCTCAGCATGCGCGGGCTGGAGTCCTCGGCGCTGCTGGGCTTCGAGCAGGAGGCGGCGCGCGCCGACGCGCTGGCCGCGCGGGACGCCGCGGCGCACCACCTGGAGGGCACCAACCCGCTGCTGGACGAGTCGCCCTTCCGCGATGACCTGGCCGAGCTGCAGCCGCGCGACCTGCCCGAGCGCTACCCGACGCTGCTCTCGCGCGACCCGCGCGGCGTGGTGGCGTCGGTGCGCATCGAGGACGAACAGGGCAAGGTGGACCTCGCCACGGCGACCCCATGGCTCATGGGCAACCTGCTGGGCGGACGCACGCAGCTGACGGCCGACGTCGGCACCTCGGGCGACGTGCTGGCCGTGGCCGGCACCGTCGGCTTCCCGGCGGCGGGCATCGCCTGGATCGGCCGCGAGCTCCTGGAGTACGACGACCTGGTGCCGCAGGAGCTGCGCGAGGTGCGCCGCGGCCTCGCCTCGCCCAGCCTGGTGGTCAGCCACGCCGTCGCGCACGCCGCGGGCGAGGAGCTGCTCGACCTGCGGCTCCTGCTCCTGGCGCAGCACGGCTGGCGCATGCGGCCGGGCGAGTACGCCGGCTTCGCGCGCGTGGACGGCCTCAAGGACATCGGCCTCTACGGCGAGATGTCCTACACGGCGGCCGAGCTGGAGCGCGTGCGGCCGTGGCTCACGGCGCAGGGCGGCGCGCCGCGCTTCGTGGGCCGCCAGCGCGTGCTGGGCGCGGCCACCGGGCGCGACGGCCTGCCCGAGCTGCTCGTGCCCGACGGTCGCGCGTGCGGCGCCGGCACCGTGCTCGAGCTGCGCGCCGCCGACGGGGCGCGCGAATGGCTCATGGCGCTGTCCGCCACGGACTGGGGCGACGCCTGGCGCATCGCGCTGCTCGAGCCGCCGTCGCTGCGGCTGGAGGGCGCGGACGTCGCACGGCTGCTGCGCACGCCGGTCAACGTGAACACCTGCGCGCCCCAGGTGCTGGTGGCCCTGCTCTCCGGGCTCTCGCTCTCGCTGGTGACGGACGTGATCACCGGACCCGAGGCGGACGCGCTGGCTGGGGCGATGCAGCAGCTCGCTCCGCGGTTGACCGCCGGTCAGGCCGCGCGCGCGCTCGACCCGCTGGTGGACGCGCGCGCCTGCAGCGCGGAGGACGTGCGCTCCGCGCTGGCCGAGCTGGACGCGCGCGACCTGCAGCCGGCCGAGCTCGGGCGCGACGAGCTCGCGGCGCTGCTCACCGGCGTGACGGCGCGGCAGCCCAGCCACCGCCTCGCGCGCGCGGCGGCCGAGGCACTGGCGGCGCGCGTGCGGCAGGCGCTGCCGGGCAGCCACGAGGAGCTGCGCGCCGCGCTCGACACGGCCTGCGCCGACGGCGTCCTCGCCGTCGAGCAGCGCGACGTGGTGCTCATGAATGCGCTTGACCCGGGCGACGCGCGCCTGGCTGGCGGCACCGCGCCCTTCACCTACGTCACGCGCGGCACGTTCAGCGTGGAGGCCGCGGCCTCGCGCAACCTGCCGAACGGCCTCGAGCAGGCGCGGGCGCGCGTGCGCGAGATCCTGTCGCCGGGCCTGGACGGCGAGAGCGCGCGGCGCCTGGACAGCCAGCGCGAGCTCGTCGACGCGGCCGAGGGCGGCGCGCCTGGCTGGGAGACCTTCCCCGAGCCGCTGTCGGCGTGCCTGCCGACGGCGCGCGACGCGGAGGCGCAGGGCCTGGCGGCGGCGTACCTGCCCGGCGCCCGGCCCGACCGCGCGGGCGCGCTCCTGGGCGGCGCGCCCGCGGCCTCGCTCGCCGGTCCGGGGAGCTGGGCGGCGCCGGCGCCGGTGCGCAGCGCGCTCGCGGACACGTTGCACTTCGACGAGCTGGCCGCGGGCCTCCTGGGCAGCGGCCCGCGCGGCTGGGACACGCGCGACGGGCCGGTGCTGCTGCCGCTGGCCGGTCTGCATCCCGGCCTCGCCAGCAGCCAGGGCCTGCTCGGAACCTTCGCGGTCGAGTTCTGGTTCGAGCTGCACGACCTGGATGCCGAGACGGTGCTGCTGGACGCGGGACTCTCGGAGGTGGAGGACCGCGTGCTCATCGTGTTCTCGGGCCGGCAGCTCGTGCTGCGCGTGGACGACACGGCCATCAAGGACTTCGAGGCGCAGATGCCCGCGGGCCACGCGCCGCCGGCGGGCGAGATCCGCTACGCCTTCGACGACGGGCTGCCGCTGGCCGCGGGCGTGCCGTACCACGTGGCGGCGCTCATCGGCGGCTCGCGCGACCGGGACATGGCGCTGTTCGTGGACGGCGTGCCGCGCGGGCGGCGCTCGTTCACGACGGCGCTCGTCGAGGACCTGCCCGCGAGCACCGGTGCCGGCGCGGGCCTCACCGGCTACCGCACCGAGACCAAGGTGCGCGTCGAGAGCACCGCCGGCTTCCCCGAGCGCGGCGCGCTGCGCATCGGGGGCGAGGTGCTCGAGTACACGGGCAAGGAGGAGGGCGCCTTCCTCGTGCGCGCGGCGGGTGGCGCGGATCCCTTCGGCGGCCGCGGCCGGCGCGAGTCGCTGGCGCTCGACCACCCGGCCAGCGAGCTGGTGGAGCTGGTGGGCTGGACGGCCCCGCTGCGCAGCACCGAGGCCAACCGCGGCAATGGCACGCTGGGCAGCGCGCTGGGCAAGTGGGCCGTGGCCGAGCTGGACCCCACGCGCCTCTCCGATCCGATCATGATGGAGTTCACGCCGGTGGGCGGCGGCCTGCCGGTCACGCTCGAGATCGGCACCGGCCTCACCGCCACCAACACCACCGTGCCGGTGCGCGCCACGGGCTCGGTCGCGCTGGAGCAGGACACGTTCAGCACCGGCGGCGGGCACGCGATCATCTTCTGCGACTACGGCGGCTCCGACGTCTCGGGCGCGGAGTTCAGCACGGCCGACGGCGGCACGTTCATCCTTGGCGCGGTGACGGTGGGCGGCTTCCTCGGCGGCGCGGAGGTGATCGGGTACACGGGCTTCGACGGCTCGCAGCTCACGGGCGTCTCGCGCAACGCGGCCGGCATCCCGCAGGCGGCGGGAGGCAAGCCGTCGGACCTGTCGGGCAGCTCGCAGCTGCCCTCCGTCCAGGGCGGCTCGACGAGCTGGAGCGACGCGCGCGAGTTCGTGACCACCTTCGACGCGGCGCTCACCGGCTCGATCCAGGGCCTGCCCGTGAATCCCCGGGTGCTGGTCATCCCGATCTCGGTCGACGTGGACGGTGGCGACCTGTACGAGAACTTCCATCCGAACAGCAATCAGGCTGCGGCGCTGGCGGTGCCCGACGACGGGCCGCTCGTGCAGGTGGACGTGGACTTCCCCGAAGGCGACGGCGCGACCGAGTGGGTGCGCTGGGACACGGCCACCGCCGCGGCGCTCGTCCGCGACGACAGCGCCAAGGTGGACGACATGCTGCAGCAGATCATCGACGACGGGCTGTGGGACCCGGGCAGCTCGTCGGTCTCGCAGGACACGCTCGACGCGCTCAACGACCAGCTCGATTTCCGCGGGCAGGGCGGCACGCTCGACGGGCGCCACACGGGCGGCGCGCCGGCGCTGCCCACGCTGCTGCTCGGCGGCTGGGGCGTTCAGGGCTGGGACGCCTTCGTCGGCCTGCCGGGGCGGCACGACGGCGTCACGCTCGTCTCGCCCGACGGCACCAAGGAATGGCACCGCGTGAACTGGGCCACGTCGCAGGACGAGGAGTGGGGGTCGGACCTGTGCGTGGTGGGCCTGCGCGACGCGGTCACCGGCACGTTCGAGCAGACCGATCCGACCACGGAGGAGAACTACGCCACGGCCGACCTCGGCCTGGACGAGATCTTCGCGGCCAACGAGAACGGCGAGAACGAGATGATCCAGCTCAACGCCGACATCCGGATGGTCACGCGTCTCATGTGCCCGCCGTCGGGCGAGCTGCCGACCGGGCCGCTGCCCGCCTTCCACCTCGGGGAGGACTGGTCGGGGCGTCCCTCGGACGGCGCGGCCACGGTGGACGAGCTGCGCTTCCACGCGCCGGCCGTGCCGGGCAAGCTGCTGCCGGACAACGGGCGCTACGTGCTCGCCGAGGACCTCGAGTTCGACGAGGACCGGGAGCTGCAGCTGGGCGTCGAGGACCTGCAGTTCCCCCACGTGCGGCGGCACAACGTGCTGCTGGGCGCGGACGCGCTGGAGGTCCTCTCGCAGTGGCCGCAGGGCGGCGGGCTGCTCTTGCTGGGCGAGGAGATCCTGGGCTATGCCGGCCTCGACCCGGTGGACACGGGCAACGTGTTCATCACGGCCCGCGGGCTCTACGGCACGGCGCGCGCCTTCCACGCCAGGAACGAGACCTGCCAGCCGCTGCTCTTCTGGCCGGCCTCGCCGCTGGCCGCGGGCCTGTCGGACACCGCGGCCGCCGTGCCGCTGGCGGACTCGACCGGATTCCCCGACGAGGGCCTGCTCCTCGTGGACGAGGAGCTCATCGGCTACCAGGGCAGGCACGGCGCGGACCTGCTCATGCCCGTGCGCGCCGGCGGCGGCCGGCTGCAGCCCGAGGGCCTGCTGCGCGGGCGTTTCGGCACGCAGCCGGCGCAGCACGACGCGGGCAGCATGGTGCGCTGGATGCCGGCGCGCTACCGCGACCGGGCGCTGCTCGGCGAGGACGCGCCCGAGAGCGAGGCGCTCGGGCTGGTGGTGCGCGCGCCCGGCGCCGCCTTCACCGAGCTCTCGCTGACGGCGCGGCTGCCCGACCCGTCGGTGGGTCTCGACGTGCGCGTCGTGCCGGACGGGCTCGTCTCGCCGCACGCCGACCCGGCGCGCGAGCCGCGAGTGCTGGCCTTCGCGGACGACGGGCAGGCGGGCGAGGTGAAGCTGGGCGGACCCGTCTTCCGCCAGGCCGATCGGCTGGACCTGTGGCTCTTCGCGCGCTGGCGGCCGGGCGCCTTCGATGCGCGCGACTACGCGGCCGGCGGCTGGAAGCTGGCGCCCGAGGTGCAGTCGGCGGTGGTGGGCCACGTGCAGCCGACCGTGGTCTTCGAGCACGAGGAGCAGCGATGAGACGGTCCGCGCGGGGCTTCACGCTGCTCGAGCTGCTGGCCGCCGCGGCGCTGTTCTCGGTGCTGGGCGTGCTCCTGTTCCAGATGGTGCGCTCGGCGATGGACGTGTGGGGCACTGGCGAGCGCAACCGCGAGCTGTCCGACCGCGCCGCGGCGGCCCTGCAGCTGCTGGCCACCGACCTGCGCGACGCATGGGCCGGCGCGCCCGGCGGCCCGGTGCCCGGCGCGCTCCTGTGCACGTGGCGGGCGGAGGACGACGATCGCGACGGAGAGCCCGAGCGCCGCCGCCCGCTGCTGCGCTTCACGCGCCTGTGCCACGAGCAGGCCACGCTGGAGTGGCTGTCGCGCGCGGGCGACGTGGCCGGCGGTCAGGACAGCGTGGCCAGCCTGCTGCCGCGCGACCCCACCGGCCTGCGGCCCACGGGCGGGCTGGCCGAGTCGCTCTACACGCTGTCCGAGCGCAAGGACCTGCCGCTCCCGGCGCTGGTGCGCGTCGTGCGCTCGCCCGCCGGCGGCGAGCGCTCGCTGCTCGACCCCGCGCTGCCCGAGCAGCGCGACCGCATGCTGGCCGACGCGGCCGTCGTGGCCGACGACGTGCTCTTCTTTGGCGTGGAGTTCTGGGGCCCCGGCACGAGCAGCTGGAGCCGCGACGGCGGCACGCTCACGGCCTGGGACAGCACGCGCGGTCTGCTGCCGCCAGGCGACCCGGACTTCCCCTTCGGCGTCGGGCCCGCCTCGCTCGCCGACGCCAGCGACGACGTGTGGCCGCGGCTCCTCCGGCTGACGCTGGTGCTCGATCGCGCGCAGGGCGCGACCACGGCCGGCAGCCTGTCCGAGCCGGTGGGCCCCGACGCGCGCCGCCTGCGGCTGGCAAGCGCCGACCTCTTGCGCGACGAGGAGCCGCCCGACCACCTGCTGGTGGAGGACGAGTGGGTGGCCGTGGAGTCCGTGGACGGCCGCGACGTGCAGGTGCGGCGCGGCGCGCGTGGCACGCAGGCCGCCACGCACGGCGAGGGCGCGCGGGTGCGGGCCGGACGCACCTTCCGGCGCGTGCTGGAGCTGCCCGCCGGGCGCGAGCTCTTGCTGGACGGAGGGGACTCGTGAAGCGCGCGGGCGGGCACCCGCCGCGGCGCGGCCCGGCCGGCTTCACGCTGGTCGAGGTGCTGGTGGCCATGTTCGTGTTCCTCACCGGCGTCACCGGCATCCTCGCGCTCATGACCACCGCGCTGGCGCTGCATCGCGAGGGACTGCAGGTGGCCCGCGCGAGCCGGCAGCTCGACGACGTGCTCGCCAGCGTGCAGCGCGAGGTCTCGGCCACCGGAACCGAGGCCGTGGAGGGCGCCGAGCGGGCGGACTTCCCGGCGCGGCGCCTGCAGGACGGCACCTGGATGGCCGTCCATTTCCTGCCGCCGCGCGGCGACGAGCCGCTCGTGGCGGAGATCCGGCTCGCTGGAAGCCAGGCGGCGCTCGCGGCCGCGCGGCCCGTGCGCGCCGTGCTGTCCACCGGCCCGCCGCCGGCGCAGGAGGCCCTGCGACTGGCTGCGGCCCGGGGTCGCGCCGCACCCGGGAAACCCTAGAATGGCCGCGCCCATGCAGCGTCCGTCCGCCCTCGCCGTGCTCGCCCTCGTCGCGCTGCTGGCCGTGCCGGCGGCGGCCGAGATCGTGCACCTGAAGGACGGCACGCTGCTGCATGGCGAGATCATCGCCTTCGACGAGGCCAGCGGCTTCCGGCTGCGGCGCGTGGACACGGGCGGCGAGGTGGGCCTGCGCTGGGAGCACCTGCCTCCGGAGGAGGTGCGCCGCATCAAGGCCAGCCGCGGCTTCACCGGCGACGAGGTGCAGCCCTGGCTCGTGAACGTGGTTCACCTGGTCATGAAGAACGGCACCACCGAGACCGGGGTGCTGGTCGAGGGCGGCAAGCCCGACAGCTACACGCTGCGGCGGCGCTCGGGCACGGACAGTTTCCCGCGCCAGCACGTGCGCAGCGTCGAGCCCGGCCGGGCCGAGGGTCTCTCGATCTACCCGGCCGAGGAGCTGTACGGCGTGATCCAGGCCGAGCTGGGCACGCCGGTGAACGCGGCCGGGCAGTTCGAGATGGCCGTGGCCTGCGAGGGAGCGGGGCTGTACGAGCAGGCGCGCGAACACTACCAGGCCGCGCGCGAGCTGGACGCCCGGCTGAAGCCCGACCTCATCGAGCAGCGCATCGCGCGGCTGGCGGTCAAGATCGAGGATCGCGCCGAGACCGCCGAGATCGATGCGATCCGCAACCGCCTCTACAAGAAGCAGTTCGACGAGGCCCTGCAGGCGGTGGCGGCCTTCCGCGAGGCGTATCCCGCCAGCCGGCAGCTGGGCGACCTGGTGCTGCTCGAGGCCGACATCGGCCGGCAGCGCGAGGCGCACTACGCGGCCAAGGTCATCTCCGACTACTTCAGCTTCCTCGGCAAGACCATCAACGAGGTGGCGCGCGAGGACGGCATGACCATCGGCGGCGCGATGGAGCTGCTCGAGGACGGCGTGCACCCGGAGATCGTCGCGCGCCTCGCCGAGACCTACCGCATGACGGAGCCGGCCATCGAGGCGCTGTGGCAGGCGCGCAGCGGCGGCTCGGTGCGCACGTCGGGCTACGGCACCGGCACCTGGATCCTGGGCGAGGAGCGCGCCCTGCACTGGGTCGGCGCGGACGACGAGGAGGACGAGGCGGCCGTGCAGCCGGCGGAGACCGAGGAGGACCTGCAGAAGCGCATCGAGGAGGTGCTCAAGAAGCGCGAGGAGGAGGCCAAGAAGCGCGCCGCGACGTCGGCCAGCACGCGCGCGCTGCAGGAGGGCATCACGCAGGACGAATGGTGGGCCTCGGCCGCCAACGACGACCGCGTGCGCTGGCTGACCGCCTACTACGCCGAGTTCTCCGGCCACCTGACCGTGCTGCGCGCCAAGCCGCGGCCCTGCCGCCAGTGCAATGCCCTGGGCACCGTGGAGGCGCTGAACGAGAAGGGCGAGGTGGAGCAGGCGCCCTGCCCCGTGTGCAAGGCCCTCAAGTACGAGCGCCTGGTCAACTTCCGGTGAGCCGCCGCTGGGCCCGTGTGATGCGTGCGGCCGCCGTGCTCATCCTTGGCCTCGGCCACCGGGCGGCGGCGCAGGAGCAGCCGCCGCCCTCCCCGGAGCCGCCGGCCCGCGTGGGCGCGGCCGGGGGCCCCAGCCTGGCGCACGGCGACGACGCCGTCGTCATCATGGTGGGCGACGTGCCGCTCCGGCGCAGCGACATCTTCCGCCAGCTCGACCTGGCGGCGCCGGCGCGCTCGGCGGAGGTCATCCGCCAGATGGTGCTGACCACGGCGGCCGAGATGGATGCCCGGCGCGAGGGCCTCGACGTGCCGGCCGCGCAGCTCGACAAGGAGGTGGAGGCCGCGATCGCCGAGCAGCGCGCGAGCTTCGCGCTGGAGGTGGACGAGAAGCTGCCCCTCGAGGAGTACCTGAAAGTGCGCCACGGTCTGACGCCCGATGAGCACCGGGCCGAGGTGCGGCGCATGGTGCTGGCCTCGCTGCTGCTTGAGCGCGCGGTGCGGCTCGAGCAGCTGCGCACCGGCTACGACGTGGTGCAGCTCATCGTGGTGCCGGACGAGCCGCTGGCGCAGGACATCGCCGGGCAGCTGCGCGACGGCGCGTCCTTCGCGGTGCTCGCGAAGCGCCACTCGGTCCATCCCTCCGCCTCGCACGGCGGCGACCTGCCAGCGGTGCCGCTGGGCAGCAGCTCGGCGCTGGTCGAGGGACGCGACATGCTCGCGCCCGGCGGCGTGCTCGGGCCCGTGCCCCTGGTGGCGGGGGACAAGACGCTGTGGCGCCTCTTG
>Ga0075421_100000846_pt1 | contig 34047 bp, 29 predicted proteins | sample SoiMetdeltSBSDD5_FD_75292 | JGI IMG/M metagenome (GOLD analysis project Ga0075421, IMG submission 75292) | Bulk soil microbial communities from a Populus tree surrounding site in Tennessee, USA - Soil MetaG P. deltoides SBSDD5 | ecosystem: Environmental > Terrestrial > Soil > Tree plantation... | reverse complement strand
CAGAAGCCGCTTGCGGCGACTGGTCGCTCGACTGGCGGATCGCCGAGTAGGCGGCTACTCCTCGCGCAGGGCCTCGGTCGGGTCGAGTCGCGCGGCGCGCGAGCCGGGCACCGCCCCGGCGACGAGCGCCACGGCGACGAGGACGGCGGTCGCCGCGGCCAGTGTCGGCACGTCGTGGGTGGAGAGCCCGAAGAGGCGGCTCGACACCACCCGCGCCGAGGCCAGAGCTCCGGGTAGGCCGATGGCGATTCCGGCGAGCGCCAGCGCCAGGGTCTCCCGCAGCACCATCCAGAGCACGCGGCGGTGGCCGGCACCCAGCGCGACGCGGATGCCGATCTCGCCGGTGCGCCGCGCGACGGCGTGCGAGACCACGCCGTAGAGGCCGATCGCGGCGAGCACCAGAGCCAGCAGGCCGAACACCGCCGAGAGCTTGGCGACGAGGTGCTCGTCGCGGATGGAGCCGTCGATGTTGAGCGTCAGCGGCGCCAGGTCGAGGATCGTCAGCCGCGGGTCGAAGGCCTGCACTGCGGCCCGCACAGGTTCGGCCAGCGCCGCCGGCCGAGCGCCGCGGATCTCGAAGTTGACCGCCGAGAGGTCGGCGCCGTTCTGCATCGCCGAGTAGTAGTAGCGGCGCGCCACGGCGTTGCGCAGGTCGTGGTCGCGGGCGTCGCCGGAGACGCCGACGATCTCGTAGACGACGTCCGGCTCGTCGGTGTCGACGAAGCGTTTCCCGATCGGATCCTCGCCGGGGAAGTAGAAGCTCGCCATCGCCTCGTTGACCACGGCGACGCGCGGCGTCCCGGGCCGATCGTCGGCGGAGATGCCGCGGCCGCGGCGGATGGGAATCCCCACGGTTGCGAAGTAGTCGGGCCCCACCTGGTCGTATTCGACGTCGTCGGCGTCTTCGGCGAGCGGCGGCCGGCCGACGAAGGCGACGGAGGTGCGCGACTCGGTACCGCTGAAGATCCCGTTCTCCGAGAAGCTCACCCGCCGCACGCCGGGCAGCGCACGCAGCCGGGCCGTGAGCTCGGTGAGCAGCGGCGCCACCTGCTCCTGGGTGTGACCGGAGCCGATCGGGTCGACCTGCAGCATGAGGAGGCCGGCACGATCGAAGCCGAGGTCGAGGCGCTGGAGGTTGATCAGCGTGCGACCGAAGAGCCCGGCGCCCACGAGCAACAGCAGCGAGAGCGCGAATTGCACGACGACGAGGACCTTGCCCAGCGGCCAGCGCCGCGGGTGAACCCCGGCGAGGCTCCGCGAGCGCTCGCGCAGCGCGGGCGCCAGCTCGACACGAGTGGCGCGCAGGGCGGGAGCGAGACCGAAGACGAAGGCAGTGAGCAGGGCGATGCCGGCGGTGAAGGCGAGCACCTGCACGTTGGGCCGCACGTCGAAGGCCGGCGAGCCCGGGATGCCGACCAGGTGCAGCAACCCCAGGTCCGCCCAGTAGGCGAAGAGCACTCCCAGGGCTCCCCCCAGCAGCGCGAGCACCAGGCTTTCGGTGAGCAGCTGGCGCAGCAGGCGGCTGCGACCGGCGCCAAGGGCGAGGCGGACGCTGATCTCCTTCTGGCGCCCGGTGGCGCGCTCGAGCAGGAGGTTGGCGATGTTGACGCAGGCGATGAGCAGCACCAGGGCGACGATCGCCATCAGCGTCGGCAGCGGCTTGGCGAGCTGCGGCCGCAGGCTGGAGAAGCCGGCACCGCCGGGGCCCACCGACACGTGGAGCGCGGTCGGGTCGGACGTGTAGGGGCTCACCAGCAGGGGGTCGATGGCGCCGCCGGCTCGCGTCTCGACCACCCGCGCGAAGAGCGCGTCGATCGCCGTCGCCGCTCGCGGCAGGGTGACCCCCGGCTTCAGGCGCCCCATCAGGAGGAGGAAGTTGCGGTCCCAGCGGTCGAGAAAGTCGCGCCCGGGGTTGAGCTGCGGCTGCATCGACAGCGGCGCCCACAAGTCGGCGGAGGTCCCGACGACGTCGCCGAAGAAACCCGGGCCGGTGACGCCGACGACAGTGAACGGGTGGTCGTTGAGAGTGAGCGAGCGGCCGACGATGCCGGGGTCCTTGCCGAAGCGGCGGGCCCAGTAGTCGTGGGAGATCACCACGTAAGGCGAGGCGCCCGGAGCGCGGTCATCGTCGGCGGTGAGGGTCCGCCCACGAAGGGCGGGGACGCCGAGCACGGCGAAGAAGTTGCCGCTGACGAAACGGCCGCGCGCCGTCTCCGGCCTGGCGGCGCCCTCGATGCCGACGGCGATGCGGCCCCCCCGTCCCGAGGCGTAGAGCCCGGTGAAGACGTCGTTGCCGTCGCGCAGCTCGCGGTACATGGGAACCGAGAAGAGGTCCGAGCGCACCGACCCGCTGGAGAGCGAGTGGGTGCGTGCGGGATCGCCGACGGCCACCAGCCCGCCGGGGTCGTGCACGGGCAGCTGGCGCAGCAGGAGGGCGTCGGTGAAGCTGAAGATGGCGGTGTTGGCGCCGATGCCGAGGGCAAGCGACAGCGTCGCCATGACGGTGAACAGGGGACTCCGCCGCAGCGAGCGCAGGCCGTAGTGGAGGTCTTGCAGGAAGGTCTCGAGCCAGCGAGTCTGGCGCATGTCGCGGCACTCCTCTTCGAAACGGGCGAGGTCGCCGAGGGCGCGCAGGGCGGCCTCACGGGCTCGCCCTGGATCCAGTCCGGAGGCCACCAGCTCGGCGGTCTGCTCGGCGAGGTGGAAGTCGAGCTCGGCCCGCAGCTCCGCATCGACCTTGTGGCGCGCGAAGAGTGAGCGAAGCCGCAGTCGAAGCTTGTCGAGCGGGCGCACGGGGGTGGACTCAGGCCATCCTGGCGACGAGGTTGACGGCGGCCGACAGCCGCTCCCACTGCGCCAACTCTCGCTCGAGCTGCCGGCGCCCGGCGTGGGTGAGGGCGTAGAACTTGGCCTGACGTCCGGTCTCCGTCGGCCCCCACGTGGCCTCGATCCACCCCTGCTGCTCGAGCCGGTGCAAGGCCGGGTAGAGGGACCCCTGCTGGACTTGCAACACCTCTTCCGAGACCTGCTGGATCCGCTTGGCGATCGCCCAGCCGTGTTTGGGCTCGAGCGAGAGGACCTTGAGGATGAGGAGGTCGAGGGTGCCCTGGACGAGATCGCTGGGTTTGCCCACGGTGACGCCTAGACCGTCTACAGTAGTTGGCGCTGTTGTAGATAGTCAAGGCATGGAGCGGGGCCGGCGCTGCTGCGCCTACTGGCCCGAGATCGTCTCGCGCTCGAGCTGGGCGAGGATTCGCGCGTTCTCGCGCCAGCGGTCCTCGACCCGGATGTGGAGCTGCAGGAAGACCTTCCGTTCGAGGAACTCCTCGAGGTCCAGGCGGGCGGCCGTGCCGATCTCCTTGACGCGCTGCCCGCCGGCGCCGACGAGGATCTTCTTCTGCCCTTCGCGCTCGACGAGGATCGACGCCCAGATGCGCGTCATCCCCTTCGCCTCGTCCTCCTCCCAGCGCTCGACGAGGACGGCCGTCGCGAAGGGCACCTCCTGCTCGGTCTGCTCGAGGACCTTCTCGCGGATCCGCTCGGCGACGAGGAAGCGTTCGGGGTGCACGGTGAGCAGGTCCGGGTCGTAAAGCGGCTGTCCCTCCGGCAGGCGCGCAAACAGCAGGTCGAGCACGCGGTCGACGCCGTCGCCGGTGGCTGCCGAGATCGGGACGATCTCCTCGAAGGCGCCCCCCTCCGCGTATTGCGCGATGCGCGGCAGGAGCTTCGACTTCTTCACCAGGTCGATCTTGTTGAGCAGCAGCAGGCGCGGCGCCTGGACTCGCTCCATCATCTCGAGCATGAAGGCGTCGCCCTTGCCGAAAGCCTCCGCCGCGTCGACCAGCACGCAGACGACGTCGGCCGCCTGGAGCGCCGACTCGGCCTCCTGGAGCATGAGCCGGTTCATGCGGTGGAGCGGCCGGTGGATGCCGGGCGTGTCGAAGAACACGACCTGCCCGCGCGGCTCGGTGAGGATGCCGACGATGCGGTTGCGCGTCGTCTGCGGCTTCTCGGAGACGATGGCGAGCTTCTCCGCCAGCAGCCGGTTGAGCAACGTCGACTTGCCCGCGTTCGGCCGCCCGACCAAAGCAACCGTACCGTAACGGGTGGCGGGCTTCGGTGCCTCGACCGTCGGTTCGTCGTCAACCACTGGCCGCCTCCTGCTCTTCAGCCGGCAGCGGCTCGACGCGCACGCGGCGCGCCCGCCGGTGGTCGGCGCCTTCCACCGTGAAGTGCAGCCCGTACGCCTCGACGCTCTCCCCCACCCGCGGCACGTGCCCGAGCAGGCCGAAGATCATGCCGCCCACCGTCTCCCACTCGGCGTCGTCGGGGATCCGCACCGGGAAGAGGTCCTCGAGCTCCTCGACGTGGATCCGGCCGTCGACGCGCCAGCTGCCGTCGGGGAGCTTCAGGGCGTTGGCGTTCGCGCCCTCGGCGGTCTCCCCCATCTCGCCGAACACCTCCTCGAGGAGGTCCTCCACGGTGACCAGCCCCTGGGTGCCTCCGTATTCGTCGACGACGATGGCCATCTCCTGGTGCCGCTCCTGGAGCTCGCGCAAGAGCTGGGCGAGGGTCTTGGTCTCGGGCACGAAGTGGGGCGGCTGCAGGAGGTCGGCGATGGCGAGACGCCGCTCGGCGCCTTGCCTCAGGAGGGCGCGCAAGAGCTCCCGCACGTGCAGGATGCCGACGACCTCGTCGATCGACTCCCGGTAGATGGGGATCCGCGAGTGGCCCGAGGCGAGCACCAGCTCCGCGACCTCCTCGGGCGTGGCCGAGAGGGGCGCGCCGACGACGTCGATGCGCGGCGTCATCACGCTGTAGACCTGCGTGTCGCCGAAGTCGACGACGCCGCGCACGAGGTCCTCTTCGGCCGGCTCGAGGATCCCCTCCTTCCGCCCGACGTCGATGAAGGCGTCGATCTCGGCGCGCGACGCCTCCTCGAGCTCCCCTTCCTCGGCGATCGGCGTCGGCAGGGCCGGCGCCACCAGCGGCAGGAGCGGCCCGAGCAGCGCCGCGCACCAGCGGAAGAACGGGGTCAGCGCGCGCAGCGCGCCCTCGGGGTTGCGGCCGACGAGGTGCCGGTTGACGAGCTCGGCGCCGGCCACCAGCAAGAGCACCGGCACGAAGGACCAGGCCACCGCGCCCTCCACGCCGGCGCGCAGGAGCGCCGCCGTCATGAGGGCGTAGAAGGCGACGAGCATCAATCGCGCGCAGAGCGAGAGCAGGAAACGGAAGGCCTCGAAGCGCGGCGTCTTCGCGTAGAGGTTGCGCAGCAGCGAGCCGGCTTCCTGCGCCCAGTGGCGGAGCCGGATGGGTCCGCTGCGCTCCAGCAGCGCGGCCAGCACCGACAGGAGCCAGCCGCCGAGCATGGCGGCGACGGCGACGACCGCCACCCAGCCGGAGCTCATTGCCGACGCCCCCCCGCCGATCCGATGAGGTCGACCCTACGTTCGACGCTGGCCGGCGGAAGCCACCGCCGGCGGAGCCGGCGCTCGAGCCGATCCATGGTGCCGTCGTCACTCTCGTGGTCGTGGCCGAGGCAGTGGAGCACCGCGTGCAGCAGCAGGGTGCGCAGCTCGCGGTCGACGTCGTGCCCGAGCTCGGCCGCCTGCCGCCGAGCCGTGGGCACCGCGATCACCACGTCGCCGAGGTGCCAGCCCTCGCCGCCGCCACGCCTCTCACCCGGAAACGAGAGCACGTCGGTGGGCCGGTCCTTGCCGCGAAAGTCGCGGTTGAGCCGGCGCATCTCGCGATCGCTGGCGAAGCGCACCCCGAAGCTCGCGGCAGCGGGCGCCAGCTCGCCGACGAGCGCGGCCAGCCACGGCCGCAGCTCGCGCCGGCGAACCTCCGCGTAGCCGCACGGGTTGTCGAGCGTGAGCTCGGCGGTAGAGGGAGGGTCGTCCATGCGACGCGAAGCCACGGCTCCTAAGCCCCGGTCGCCGCGGCGGGCGGGACCGGCGGACCCGGCGCCGGCTCCGCCGGGGCGACCACCTCGCCGGAGCGCGTGTCGGGCTCGCGGCGGCGGTTGAAGTCGAAGCCCGGGTAGTCGAGCCGCCGGTGGTGGATGTGCGTCAGCACCCGCTGGAACGCCTCGGCGACGCGGTTGAGGTCGCCGAGCGTCAGGTCGGTCTCGTCGAGCTGGCCGTCGCGCAGGCAGTCCTCGGAGATCGCCTTGATCACCGTGCGCAGCTTCGCCGGGCTCGGGTCCTCGAGCGTGCGGCAGGCAGCTTCGACGGCGTCGGCGAGCATCAGCACGCCCATCACCTTGCTGCGCGGCCGCGGGCCGGGGTAGCGGAACTTCCCCTCGGCCAGCTCGCCGCTCTGCGGGTCGTGGCGCTCCTTGGCGCGGTTGTAGAAGTACGAGATCAACCGCGTGCCGTGGTGCTCGGCGATGGCGTCGAGGACGGGCTCGGGCAGGTGGTGCTGGCGGGCGAGCTCCAACCCCTCCTTGACGTGGTTGATGAGGATGAGTGCGCTCATCGACGGCAGGAGCTTGTCGTGACGGTTCTGCCCCGGCCGCTGGTTCTCGATGAAATATTCAGGGCGGAAGATCTTCCCCACGTCGTGGTAGAGCGCGCCGGTGTAGGCGAGCACCGGGTCGGCGCCGATCTCCTCGCAGCCGGCCTTGGTGAGGTTGGCGACCATCAGCGAGTGCTGGAAGGTGCCCGGGGCCTCGAAGGCGAGCCGGCGCAGCAGGGGCAGGTTGGTGTTGCCGAGCTCGACGAGCTTGATTCCCGTGGTGAGCGAGAAGACCGACTCGAGCACCGGGATGAAGAAGCTGGCGACCGCCGCCGCCAGCACGCCCCCGGCGAACGCCGACACCACCTCCAGCGTCAGCTCGCCCCCGTGGGGCTCGCCGCCGGCGATGGCGGCGAGCATCAGCACGCCGACGACGTTGACGCCGCCGACGACGGCTCCGGCACGCAGCATCACCGAGCGTTGCCGGAAGTGGTAGTGGTCGACCGTCAGGATGGCTGCGAGCGAGCCCGCCATGGCGTAGAGCACGAGCGCCCAGCCGGTGTCCTCGAGGATGACGCCGGCGAGCAGCGAATACGCCACGGCGAGGAGGAGCGCGAGCGCCCTGCCGTAGAGCGCTACCGCCACCAACGCAAGCGCGGCGAAGGGGATGGCGAAGTCGTAGACGTGGGCGCGATCGAACGGCGGCGCGCCGATGGCGTTGCCGAGCCCGGTGGCGAGCAGGTAGCAGAGCTTGCTGCCGAGCACGGCCACCAGCAGCAGGAGCAGCGCCTCGCCGAGCACCGTCGGCCGCGGCTGGTCCACCACGCGCTCCTTCCGTATCCCGAGCCAGAGCAAGAGCGCCACCGAAGCGAGCAGGAGGAGCGTGGCGAGCGCCGGCAGGATGCGCGAGCCGCGGCGGCCGCCGCCCGAGAGCTCGGCGATGAGGGCGGCCGCCTGGGCGTCGATCTGGTCCCCCTGGCGGACGATCACCTGGCCCTTGCGGACCCGGTTGTACACCTGCTCGACGCTGGCCGCCGCCGCCTCCTGCCGTCGCACCGTCTCGCTCTGGTTGAGGTGGAGGTTCGGGCCGAGGTTGGCGAGCAGGAAGTCGAGCAGCACGGCGCGGTGGGCGGACGAGTAGCCGGTCCAGCCCCGCAGCTGTGCGGAGAGCACGCCGTTCACCTCGTCGGGGTAGTCGAGGTAGTTGTAGATGTCGAGCTGCGGCTTCTCCTCGCCTGTCGCCAGGTCGCGCAGGCGGATGCCGCGGCCTCGCGTCTCGAGGAGCACGTTCTTGCCGGCGACGACGCCTCGCGAAAGCACCAGCTCCACCGTGGCGCGCAGCCGCTCGAGAAGCTCGGGTGCGAAGGAGTGGCGCCTGAGGACGTGGAGTTGCTCGGGCGTGATGCGGATGCCCACTTCCTGCGCCTCGATCCTCGCCGCCAGATCCTCGCCCTCGGGAGCCCCGGGCGCGCGACCGATGCCGAACAGCCGCTCGAGCTCGACCACCGTGCGCGCACCCGCCACGGGGTCGAAGTCGTACACCGGCAGCACCTCGTCGCGCGACCGGCGGGTCTTGGCGGCGGTCGCGTCTTTGTCCAACACGAGCGCGTCGTGGGGTGCCACGAAGTCCCGCGAGGCGATGCTGCCGAGCTCGGACGCGCCGGCAAACCGCCACGGCCGGTTGGGGACGAGCGCCCAGGTCGCGACGAGCACGAAGACGCAGATCCAGATGTGGTCGCGCCGCAGCCAGCGTTGCCATGCGGCCTGGCCGCGGCGGGCGAGCATGCTCCAGCGGTGACCCGGCGGCGGCGGCAGCGTGGCGGTCGTGCCCGGCCCAGAGAGTCGCGAGACGCGCGGTCGCCGTTCGCGCGACCCGGTCCTGCCGCCGTCCCCCGTCGTCTTCACGGCGCAGCCCTGCTGGCTTCTGAAGCGGAGTTGGCTTCTGCAGGGGCGGCTTCCGAACGGGAGCGGGCTTCTGACGGGGAGCGCGCAAGGAGGCGCTCCTCCTCCCTCCTGCGGTCCTGGCGGTCGTAGGCCGCGACGATGCGCTGCACGAGCGGGTGCCGCACGACGTCGCGCTCGTTGAAGTAGATGAAGCGGATCCCCTCGACACCGGCGAGCACCTGCTCGGCCTCGCGCAGACCGGGCGTTCGCCCCGGTGGCAGGTCGACCTGCGTGAGGTCACCGTTGATCACCACCTTGGAGCCGTACCCCATCCGGGTGAGGAACATCTTCATCTGCTCGCTGGTGGTGTTCTGCGCCTCGTCGAGGATGATGAAGCTCTCGTTGAGCGTGCGGCCCCGCATGAAGGCGAGGGGCGCCACCTCGATGGCGCCGCGCTCGAGCATCTTCTCGACCTTCTCGAAGCCGATGAGGTCGTGCAGGGCGTCGTGCAGGGGCCGCAGGTAGGGGTTGACCTTCTCCGCCAGGTCGCCGGGGAGGAAGCCGAGCTTCTCGCCCGCCTCCACCGCGGGGCGGCAGAGGACGATCCGCCGCACCTGCTTCTCGGCCATCGCCGCCGCCGCCATCGCCACCGCCAGGAAGGTCTTGCCGGTGCCCGCCGGCCCCACGGAGATGACGATGTCGTGGTCGAGCATCGCCTGCAGGTAGCGCTGCTGGTTCAAGCTGCGGGGGCTCACCACGCGGCGCACGGCCGCGAGGAGGCCGCCGCCGGTGAAGAAGTCGACGAGCGAGGCCGCCGGGTCCTCGCGGGCCACCCGGATCGCGGTCTGGATCTCGTGGGCGCGGAAGCGGTAGCCGGCGGCGAGGAGCTGCGAGAGCTGCTCGAGCAGGCGCGCCGCCGCGGCCACCGAGTCGGGCTCGCCGGTGACGGTCAGGGCGCTGCCGCGGGCATGGAGCTGCACCTCGAAGGCGCGCTCGATCTGGCGGAGGTTCTCGTCCTGAGTGCCGAAGAGGGTATCTAGCCCTTCTTCGTTGAGGGTCAACTGGGTCATGGGGTCACCGAACGTCCATGCTCGCGGCCGCAATCCGGTGCGGTCATCGGGGGGCGTCGGTTCAAAATCAGCCTATCAGCTCCTGGATTTCCCGCTCGTCGCCGCCGGCGGGGACGAGCCTGAGGGTGATCGCGCCGGGGACGGCCAGAGGCAGCCGCTCGGCCCACTCCACCACCTTGACGGCGTCGGCGGCGAGGATCTCTTCGAGGCCCAGCGCGGCGGCCTGCGCCGGCTCCAGGCGGTAGAGGTCGAGGTGCAGGAGCCGCCCTCGCGGGCCGCGGTGCTCGCGAACCAGGGTGTAGCTCGGCGACTGCACCTCGAGCGGGTCGATGCCGAGCCCCGCCGCCACGCCCTGCGCCAGGACCGTCTTCCCGGCCGCGAGGTCGCCGAGGAGGAGCAGCGCTCCGGCGGGAAGCAGCTCGGCGAGCAGCGTCTCGCCAAGCTGTCGCGTCTCCTGGGGTGAGCGCGTCCGCCAGCTCCTCACTGGTCTGACCTCCTCACTGGCTTGACGACCTCCCCACGCTCCCCTGCCGCAGGGTTGCGAACGCGTCCGGCAGCGCCGCCGCGAGGTCGCCCGCGGCGATCGCCTCGGCGCCGCGCCCGCCGGCGACGAGGTCGCCCGCCAGTCCGTGCACGAAGACGGCGACGCAGGTGGCCTCCCAGGCGGCCAGGCCCTGGCCGAGCAGCGCGGCGACGACGCCGGTGAGCACGTCGCCGCTGCCGCCGCTCGCCATCCCCGCGTTGCCGGTGGGGTTGATGGCGACCGCGCCGTCGGGCGCGGCGACCAGCGTCTGGTGTCCCTTGAGCGCCACCACCGCACCAGTGACGCGCGCCGCCTCAGTCACCGCCGCCATGCGGTCGTCGTTGACGGCGGCCGACGTGGTGCCGAGCAGTCGGCCGAGCTCGCCGGGGTGGGGCGTGAGCACGGTCGCGGCCGGCCGGTGGCGCAGCTCCTCGGGCCGCCCGGCGAAGGCGTTGAGCCCGTCGGCGTCGAGCACCAGCGGCAGGACCGCCTGCCGCGCGAGGCGGCGAACCGCCTCGGAGGTCTCTCCGTCGGTTCCCAGACCTGGCCCCACCGCCAGCGCCGTGGCTCGCTCGCACGCTGCGAGCACGCGGTCCACGGCCGCCAGGCAGATCCGCCCTTCCTGGTCGGCGTCGAGCGGCAGGCTCATCGACTCGATCGACCCGGACGCCACGAGGGAGAGCACCGGCGCCGGGACCGCGGCGGTGACGAGGCCGGCGCCGGCGCGCACCGCCGCGCGCGCGGCGAGGACCGCCGCGCCCGACTTGCCGGTGGATCCCGCGACGAGCAGCACGTGGCCGAAGCTCCCCTTGTGTGCGCTCGCCGCGCGCGGCGGAAGCAGGCCCGCGAGCTCGCCGGCGGTGAGCAGGTGGAGCCCGGTGCCCGTCTCCTCGAGGTAGCTCGCCGGTACGCCGAGGTCGGCCACCGCCACCTCGCCGCAGGCGAGCGCCGCCGGCGGCAGCAGGTGGGCCACCTTGAGGGCCGCGAAGGTGACCGTGAGGTCGGCCCGCACGTGCGGCCCGGGCGGGCGGTGGCTGCTGCCGTCGAGCCCACTCGGCAGGTCGACGGCAAGCACCGGCCGGCCGAGGCCGTTGATGCCGTCCACGGCGGCCGCGAACACACCCTCGAGACCGCGCCCGAGCCCGATGCCGAAGAGCGCGTCGACGACGAGCTCGGCCCCCGACGCCACGGCGAGCGCGCCGTGGAGGTCGGCCTCGCTCGCCACCTCCGTCACCTCGATGTCCAGGCCGCGGCAGAGCTCGAGCTGGTGCGCGGCGTCGGGCGAGAGCCGCTTGCCGCCATGGACGAGCCAGACCGTCGGCCGGTAGCCGCGCACGAGCAGGTGCCGCGCGACGGCGAGGCCGTCGCCGCCGTTGTTGCCAGGACCGCAGAAGAGCGCCACCGTCTCCGCGTCCGGGAAGCGGTCGCCAATGGCGTCGACCACCCCGATGGCGGCGTTCTCCATCAACACCAGGCTGGGCATGCCGAGCTGGTGGATGGCGCGCTCGTCCGCCCGTCGCATCGCCTCGGCGGTCAGCACCCTCATGGCACGGCCTGCAGGTCGGCGCTCGGCCGGGACGGACCGAAGCCCCACCGCGCGAGGAGCGCCGCGGTGCGCGGGCAGGCCGGCGTCGCCGGATCGCGCAGCGCCGCGGCGAGCCGCTCGAGGTCGGCCGGCGTGTCGACATCCGACGCCGGCGGCAGGAGCTCGGTGGCGAGCCCCAGCTCCGCGCAGCGGTCGAGCGTCTTCTCGAGCACCTTCCCGGTGCTCCAGGGGACGTCTTCGAAGAGCCGCCGGTCGAGCGCGGCGCCGCGCACCGCGATGAGGTAGTAGCCGCCGTCGGTGGCCGGGCCCACGACGACGTCGGCTCCCGGATTTGCACCCGAGCTCACACCCGTGTCCGCACCCGAGGCGAGCGCCGCGAAGGCCTCGGCGACGCGCTCGGCGGCGAGCTCCGGGTGGTCGCTGCCCACGGCCGCCACCAGCTCGTGCTCGCGGGCGGCGTCGGCGAGGGCGGTGAAGAGCCGCTCGCCGAGGTCGACGCCGCGCTGCCGTACGGACGGCAGCGCCGAAGGCGGCGGCTCCTCTCCGTCGGCGAGGGCCCATGCCAGACGTAACTCGTACTGGCCGCCGCCCACCAGCCGCTCGCAGAGGTCGCCGAGGAAGGCCTCGTGGAGCTCGGCCGCACGCTCGGGGGACAGCGCGCCGATGAGGCGGGTCTTCACCCGGCCGGGCAGCGCCGGCTTGGTGAAGAGCAGGAGGCAGGCCGAGGGGGCCTGGGCGGCTCGAGGCCGGGCCGGCATCATCGACGATTGTAGAACCGCGAAGGCGGCGGGTCGCCCTTGCAGAGACTTGGCGGGTCGGCCGACGGCCGCGAGGCCCGGGGCGGCCGGTCCCCGCTCACCCCGCGACGGGGCGCTTGAACACCATGGCGATGTTGTCGGTGGCGCCCGTCTTGAAGTTCACCGACGTGATGGAGACCAGCTCCCAGGCCTCGTCGCCCAAGGAGTTGAGCTCGCGCGCTGCGTTCGGATCCAGGCGGTAGTTCTCGCTGCGGATGTTGATGATCTTGTACTCCCACTTCGTCATGGCCCGCTCGCCCTCCCGCGCGCCGACACTGGGATCCTGCCCTCCCCTCGGCCGTTCCGCGGACCGGAATGCAAGCCACGTTCCGGCAACCCACGCGGTAACCCACGGTTCGTCAGCGCCGGTGGCGACGGCGCCGGCGGAAGGCGCGCACGGCCAGGCCGAAGCCGACCGCGAAACCCACCGCGGGCAGCACCCAGGCGCCGCCGCGAGGGACCAGGCCGAGGTCCGAGTGCATGGCGGCTCGCAGGTCGGCGACGCGTTCCTCGACCCGGCGACGGCTCTCGGCGAGCCGCTCGGCGTCCTCGCGGTCTGCCGCAAGGCGATCGGTGTCGTCCCGCTCATTCTTCATCGTCGGGCTCCTCTGCGCCGGAGTCGAACACGCGCTCCTGCCACCAGTCGACGTGGTCGCGCCAGCGGCGCCGCACACGCTCCAGCGGGCCCTCGAGCGCCTGCATCCGCTTCCAGCCGACGAGCCCGAGGCCGCCGATCACCAGCAGCAGGATGCCTGCCGTGGCGAGCGTCGCCCCCCAGACCGGCAGCCAGATCGCGAGCAGCGCCACGAGCAAGGCGACGAGCAGGGCCAGCAGCCAGAACCCCAGGGCGAGCGCGCCGAGCAGCAGCAGCAGGGCGATGCCGAAGCGCTTGCCCCACTCCCCGAGGTCGCGCGACAACGCCTCCCCCTCGGCGGCGAACAGCTCGCCGAGGGCTTCGCGTAGCGCCAGGACCCGCTCCTGCCACTCTCGCCCGCGCTGCTTGATGGCGTCCCTGATGACGATCCTCCAGTCCCGCGACCCGGCTCGGCGCCGGCGCTACTGGACGAGGATACCGCCACTCACGTACGAGCTCGTCCCGCCGAGGTCGTCACGCACGCCCACGGCGACCTTCTGGCGCCCCCGCCGCATCAGCAGCGTGACCTCGTAGCCCCAGCCCTTCTCGCGCGCCGACGCGATGTCGGCCGCGGGGATGGTGATGGTGATCGGAGCGACCTGCACCGGCGAGAGGCCGCCTTCGTCGTCGAGCACGCCGATGAACGCGCGCAGATGCCCCTCGTGTTTGTCGGTCTGCGGGATCAGCGTCACCTTGTCGAGCGGGATCCGCAGGTGGATGGGGACGAGAGAGTTGCCGTCGTCGCGTCGCGTCGGCTGCCCGAAGTTGAGAGTCAGGCCGAGCGGGTTGCCGAGCTCGCCGAAGAGCAGGCTCGCCAGGGTGCCGTCGTTCATCCGCTGCTCGACCGGCTTGTCGCGGTAACCGGTGCGGTGGCGGACGCGCAGCGTACGGTCCTTGCCCCCCTTCACCTTCACCTCGATGCGGTGGTAACGCCCGTCGCCGACGTGCGCCGGCTGGTAGCCGAGCGAATAATACGTCCGCAGGTCGTTGGCGATCGCCGCGAGCTGGGTCCCCACGTCGTTGGTGTTGATGATCGCCTTGCCGCCGGTGTCCTCGGCGAGCTGGAGCAGCGGCGCCTGCATGTTGAAGATGTTCTGGCTGTCGATGAACGCCGACATCCCCGGCGTGCCGGCGGTCTGGCGCTCGGCCGACGCGGACGACAGCGTGCGCAGCCCGCCGGCGTCGATGGTGTAGAAGGTGACGCGGTTGGCGTTGGCCTGCGCCGCCAGCTCCTGGAAGCGGCGGCTGGCGTCGTACTCGCGCGCCTCGAGCAGGAACGACGACTCACGAAACTTCTCGTTGAGGGCCTGGAAGAGGTCCTCGGCGGCAACCATCGGCAGCCCCTCGCTGACGTAGACGATCGCCTTGCGGCCGGGGAGCCCACCGAGGGAGCCCACGAGGTTCTTGATCGCGTCGATGCTCACCATGGTGTCGTTGAACAGCGACCCCGCGTAGGCGCGCACCGCGCCGTGCGCCTGCTGCGAGGACTGGGCGTCCTCGATCTGGCGCAGCGTGTCGTTGCGGTCCGACTCGCGGTGCACCCCGTAGCCCGTCTCCTTCTCGATCTCGAAGAGGGCGCTGTTGACGAGCGACGGGTCCGTCGTGAAGGCGACCCGCTCCTTGAACGAGCGGTTGTAGGTCACCAGCATGACCCGGTCCTCGGCACCGACGTTGGCATCGAGGAACTCGCGGATGCGACGGAACACCCGGTTGCGGTTGAACGGCCGGATGTTGAAGTTGTCGATGTAGACGATCAGGTAGAGCCGCTGCTCGTCGGGCAGCTCGGGCGTCTGCGCCGACTCGGGCTCCGGCCCCGCCGGCACCGGCACCGGCGGAACGATCACCCGATGCGCGGGCGGCTTGCCAGCATCGTCGACCGAATAGAAGTTCGAGATGGCGACCGGGCGGCCGTCCTCGAGGATCTGGAAGTCGTCGCGCGTCAGATTGCGGATCGGGGTTCCGGTCTTGTCGGTGACGAACACCTCGACGTTGATGACGTCGACGCTCATGCTCTCGAAGAACGCCCCCTCCTTCGCCGCAGCCGCCTCGCCCACCGGCGAGGTCTCCGGTGTCTGCGGCTTGCCAGTGGGCTTGGCGTGTCCGACAGCGGCCATGGTGGCGGCGACGGCGAGCGCGCAGAGCGTTCGCGACTGCGTTCTCGACCTGGGGGATCTCATGGGGTTGGTGGCTCCTGCTCCGCGCGGCAGTGCTCAGGGAGCGATGTGGGCGGTGGCGGAGAATACCTTGCCCGAGACGGGCTCGTACAGCGCGATCACCAGGTCGTGCTCGGCGCGCCGCAGCAGCAGCTCGGTCGAGTAGCGGCCGGCGCTGTCGGCCTTGAGCTCGGCCGGCATGCGGAGCTGCAGCGGGATGACCGGAATGGCGGCGGTGGCGCCCTCGGCGTCCTGCGCCGCCACCCGCAGCTCCACCGCCACCGTCGGGCCCTCGGGCCCCGGGAGCGGCGTCAGCTGGCCGAGCGGCACGAGGATGGTGATGGGTACCTTCATCCTCCGCCCCCTGTCTTTCAAGGGCCGGCCGACGGTGACCTCGAGCGGCAGCGTGCTCGCGGGGTTGCCGAAGAGCAGCGAGCTCTCCACCGCCATCGACACCTCGGCGGTGCGCGAGGCGTCGAGGAACCCCTGGCGCGATCGCACCTCGAGGCCGTCGCGCTTGACGGTCACGCGCACGCGGTGGGGACGGTCGTCGCCGCTGCGCTTCGGGGTGAACCCGAGCCAATAGAAGGAGCGCGTGTCGGTGACCGTCTCCTCGAAGACCGCCAGCCTCTTGTCGTTGAGGAAGGCGCGGCCGCCGGTCCTCTCCGCCAGCCAGCCGAGCGACATGTGCTGCTCGTTTTCGCGGCGGGACTCGACGAAGGGGTCGGGGGGCCCGGGTGCGCTGACGTCGACCACCCGCTGGTTCATCCCGGGGACGTCGACCGGGTAGAGCGTGTAGCCGAGGAGGTTCGCGACGTCGGCGAGGGGGCGGTAGAGCTGCTCGGCACCCACCGTCGTCTCGGTGATCAGCCGGTTGGGGTCGTGGATCACGTAGTCGATCGGGCGCCATGGCCAGCCGCCGGCGAGCAGGAGCATCGCCTTGCGTCCCGGCGGCTCGGCGAAGGCGCGCAACGTGGCCGCGGCGGCGCCCACCGAGCGCGACACCTGCGACGTCATGAGATCGACCAGCTGCCGCTCGTCTGGCGCGAGGTGAGTCGGGTCGGCGGAGACCGCGCGCAGGCCCACTACCCGCTGCTGCATGTAGCGGTCGTCGACGAGCGTACGCTGCTCGGAGAGGCGCCGGAGGCCAAACGCGGGCCGCTGGGCGGCGGCCTTGAGCGCGCGCTGCAGGACAGGTATCGAGTTGCTCCAGGACGAGAGCATGGAGAGCTTGTGCCCATCCCATGCGACGAGCGCCATCCGGTCGGCCGGCCCGAGGAGGGCGATCTGCGTGCCGAGCGACTCGAGCACCTTGTTGCGGTCGCGCTCCACGCTGAAGAAGTCGTCGACGAAGATGAGCCAGCTGACGCCCAGCGGCTGGCCCGGCTCGGCGGCCGGGGGCGCTGCGGCCGGCGCGGCTGCCGTCGCGCCGGCGACGACGCCGCCAACGACCTCGGTGAAGAAGTCGATGGGAACCTGCTGGCCGTCGACCTCGAGCGTGAAGTCGGCGGCGCCGAGCCCGTTGACGCGGCTCCCCTTCTTGTCGGTGACCACCACCTCGACGTTGACGACGCGGACGTCGAGGACTTCGCCGAAGACGCCCGGGCGCGCGTCCTGCGCCGGCGCCGGCGTGGAGAGCGTCGCGAGCAGCGCGAGGGGGATCCAGAGGACGAGGCGTTTGGTTGAGTGCATGGTCAGTCCGGTGTGGCGGCGCGGTCGGCGGGCCCGACGCCGGCGAGCAGCTCGCCGGCGACGCCGTCGTCGCCGCGCCGGCGCGCCAGGCAGGCGGCGATGCGCGGACCGTGGTCGCGTGAGTTCTCGATGAAGATGCGGTTGGTGAAGCGGCCCGCCTGCAGCGTGCCGGCGATGAAGAAGCCCGGCACGTCGCTCTCGCAGGTCTCGCGGTCGACCGCCGGGATGAGCGTCGAGGGGTCGACGCTGACGCCCACCTGGCGCGCCAGCTCGAGCTCTGGAAGGTAGCCGACGAGGACGTACGCGGCGTCGGCGGGGATGCTGCGACGACCTTCGGGGGTGCGCACCTCGACGGCGCCGTCGACGAAGGCCTCGACCGTCGTCTCGAGCAGCGCGCGGATCGAGCCCTCGGCGACGCGGTTCTCGAGGTCGGGCTTGAGCCAATATTTGACGCCGGCACGGAACGCGGCGCCGCGGTGCACGATGGTCACCTGGGCGTCCCAGCGGTAGAGCTCGAGCGCCGCCTCGGCGGCGGAGTTGCCGCCCCCCACCACCACCACGCGGTCGCCGTAGTGGCCGTACGGCTCACGGTAGCGCGACGACACCCACGTCAGGTCCTCGCCGGGCACGCCGAGACGCACCGGCCTGCCGAAGTAGCCGCTCGCCAGCGCCACCGCGCCACTCCGCCAGCGACGCTCCTCTTCCCCGCGCCGCGTCGTCACCTCGAAGCCGTCGCCGGCACGGCGCACGGCGGTGACCTCCTCGTGGAGGGCGAGCGGCACCTGCCAGTGGCGCGCCACCTCGCGGTAGTAGGCGAGCGCCTGGCGGCGCGTCGGCTTGGAGTCGGGGATGGCGAAGGGAACGCCCGCGATCTCGAGCCGCTCGCGCGTGGTGAAGAACCCGAGGTCCGTGGGGTACGAGCGGATCCCCTCGCAGAGGCCGCCGCGGTCGAGCAGCGCCACGTCGAGACCGGCCTTGAGGGCGGCGGCCCCCGCAGCCAGCCCGGTGGGGCCGGCGCCGATCACCAGCAGGTCGAGGGGGCGCGAAGGATCCGGGACCGGCCGCGCTGGCTCCACGAAGGGGATGCTAGCAGGCGGCCGACGGACACGCCGGGAGCGTATCCCTCACCGAACACTGGAGTCCCGTCCCGGTAAGTACCGAGTCGGGACACCGGGCTCGACGCGGTCCGCTGCCGGGAGCGCCGCGATCCGCGACTGAACGTGGTCGATGCCGCCGCGCACGGCCACGGCAAGTGGATCTCCCCCCGCGAGCCGCGCGGCGATCGCCGAGGAGAGCGTGCAGCCGGTGCCGCGCGTCGCGCGAGCGAGGCGCGGATGCTCGAAGCGATGCACCTCGCCGCCCACGACGAGGATGTCGACCAAGGTCTCCCCGGCGTCGTGTCCGCCCTTGAGCAGCACGGCGCAACCGGCGCGCGCCAGCTCGCGACACGCGGCGAGCCGCCCGGGGTCTCCGTCCACGGCGAGGCCGGAGAGCCGCTCCGCTTCGAGGAGGTTGGGCGTGACGAGGGTGGCGAGCGGGAAGAGCCGCTCGCGCAGCGTGAGCCAGGCCTCCTCGGGCAGCAGCGGCACGCCACCGGCGGACGCGGCGAGCACGGGATCGACCACCACGGGCACGCCGGTGAGAGGTCGCAGCGCGCGCGCCACCACCTCGATGGTCGCGGCGCTCGCCAGCATGCCCACCTTCACCGCGTCGACGCCCTCGCCGGCGAGCGCGGCGGCGAGCTGCGCCTCCACCATGGCTGGCGGCACCACGTGCACGGCGGTCACACCGTTGTCCCCCTGCGCGGTGACGGCGGTGACGACGCTCCGCCCCTCGACGCCGTGGGCGGCGAGCGTGGCGAGGTCGGCCTGGAGGCCGGCGCGACCGCTCGAGTCCGAGCCGGCGATCGCGAGAACGCGAAGCGGGCGGTCCACCGGCGCCCGCCGGCTCACCGCGCGCGGGCCGCTGGGAGCGGCTCTGCGAGATCCCCGGCTCGACGGCGCCAGGCGAGGAAAGCGACGATCACCAGCACGCCGAGGCTGATCGCCTGGGCGAGCGTCAGCGGGCCGAGGAAGCGGTCGTCCTTGGCGCGCAGGAACTCGATCGCGAAGCGCTCCACGGCGAGCATGGCGATCACCGCCAGGAACACCGTCCCCGAGCGCGGCCGGCGGCTCAGGAGCCAGAGGCCGACTCCCCAGATCACCAGCGCGAGGGTCGTCTCGTAGAGCTGCGTCGGGTGCACCTTCAGCAGCACGTCGTCGGGGATCGACGGCGAGACCTCGATCCCGAAGTCGGTACGCAAGAGCCCCGCGCGGGTCGGCGGCAGGCCGACGGGAAACGCCACGCCCCAGGGCAGGTCGGTCGGCTTGCCATAGTCGTCGCCGACGAGGAAGCAGCCGATCCGCCCGATGCCGTAGCCGAGCGCGAGCCCGAGCGAGGCCGCGTCGAGCGTCGGCCAAGCCGGGAGCCGGCGCTTGCGCATGACGAGGATCACCGCCAGCGCGCCGGCGATGAAGCCGCCGTACCAGACGAGGCCCGAGCGATCGAAGAGCAGATGCCAGTCGCGATAAAGCGCGGCGTAGTAGATCTTCCCCCCGGCGATGCCGCCGAGGCCGCCCCAGAACATGATCGTGCTCGCGTCGTCGGCGTTCCCCGCGTCGAGCCGCTTGAGTCCCCACGCAAGCTGCGCATAGGCGGCCAGGAAGGCCACCATCAGCATCACGCCGAACGGGCTGATGGACACCGGGCCGATGTGGAACAGCTCGCGGATCACCGCGCGGAGCGTACCATCCGCGGTGTCACCCTTCGGCGGCGCTCACGCGGCTCCCGGCCGGGCGCGAGCCGTAGAATCCAGTCGCGTGCCCAACAGCGAGTCCCCCGCCGACCGCTTCGCCGCGCTCGCCGCGCACGTGCGCTCGCGAGGCCACGCCGGCCGCTGGCTGGTGCTCACCCACGACCATCCGGACCCCGACGCCCTTGCCTCCGCGGTCGGCCTCACCAAGGTCCTCCGCGGCCTCGGCCGGCGCGCCACCGCCGCGTACGGCGGCATCATCGGTCGCGCCGAGAACCGCGAGATGGTGCGCGCCCTGAAGCTCCGCATCTCGCACGTCAAGAGCCTGCAGCTCAACCGCTTTCGCCACTTCGCGCTGGTCGACACCCAGCCCGGCACGGGCAACAACCAGCTCCCCGCGGGCGTCGTCCCCGAGATCGTCCTCGACCACCACCCGCGCCGGCTGTCCAGTCGCGCCGTGCCCTTCCTGGACGTGCGCCCTCACTACGGCGCCACGGCGACGATGGTCGCCGAATACCTCCTCGCGAGCGGCATGCGGGTCACGGCGCACGAGGCAACCGCGCTCGTCTACGCGATCCGCACCGAGACGCGCGACTTCGGTCGCGAGGCATCGGGTCCCGACAAAGCGGTCTACGACGAGCTGCTGCCCCGGGCCCGCAAGGAGGACCTCGCGCGCATCCAGCACCCGCGGCTGCCGCTCTCCTACTTCGTTCTCCTGCGGCAGGCCATCGACGGGCTCGCCGGCGTCGACAACCTGGTGGTGTCGCACCTCTCCGACGTGACGCAACCCGACATCGTCCCCGAGATCGCCGATCTGCTGCTCCGTCTCGACGGCAAGACGTGGTCGCTCTGCACCGGCTGCCACGGCGACCGCATCTACCTCTCGCTACGCACCACCAAGCCGCGTGCGGACGCCGGGCGGCTGATGCGGCGGCTGGTGTCCCCTTCCGGCCGTGGCGGCGGGCACGGCAGCATGGCGGGGGGCTGGGTGCCGCGCACCGCCGACGCCGAGCGCCAGCAGCAGCGGCTGGGCGAGCGCCTGGCGCGGGCGCTCCGCAAGGATCCACAGAAGCTCGAGCCGCTCCGCCTGACCGTCGAGGCCCCGCCCGCGCCGCCACGTATAACATAGCGCCCCCACCGGTCCGGCGGCGCCGTCGCCGGGGAGACCCCGCACCAGAGAAGCACGCGACGCGCGCCCCGACCCGCAGCGCCATGACCGCACCGTCCCTCCTCGCCCGCCTCCAGCACCGCGACGCCGCAGTGCGCGCGGAAGCGCGAGCCGAGGTGGTCGCCGCGGTGGAGCGCCACGGCGCCGACGTGCGGGCGGCGGCGGCGGAGCTCGGCATCAGCGCCCGCACGGTTCGCAAGTGGCTCGCGGAGCCACGCGCCGTGCGATCGACGCCAGAGCCCGCGACGGCGGTCCGGACCGGTGGCGGTACCCGTGTCGATCCGGGCGCCGCGGCGTCGGCTGGATCGAGTCACCCTCCCCCCGCGCCCGAAGCGCCGCGGGCGGCGCTCGCCATCGAGCCCCCCGCGAGGGACGCCCTCGGCTCGTGGCCTCCCCGGCCGCCGGCGGCGGCGCCGGAGCCGGCGCCGAGCGAGCTTTTGTCCCCGACCGAACGCCCGCGGCCGAGCGTTCTTCGGTTCCCAACCAACGCCGCACGCTCCCCGTTCGCCGACTTCGGCCCCCACCATCGCAGCCCGCTCGGCACCCAGCCGGAGCCGGCCGGCGCCACGACGCCGGCGAGGGCGGCGGAGTCACTCTCGACGGAAGCTCTGCACGGCGCCACCACGGCGGCCTCCGCACCTGCCGCGGAGGCGGCACCACCGTCTGTCACCCATGGCGCCCCCGCGGGCGTCGTCAAGGCTGCCGCGCCGCGCGTCGCGATCGGCGAGTGGCCCCATCACCAGCCCGACGCAGCGCTCGTCGAGGACGTCGTTCCCGGCGCCGAGCCCGCAGAGCGCCGTCTCGCGTTCGTCCTCCACGCGCACCTCCCCTGGGTCCTCGGGCACGGTCGCTGGCCGCACGGTGAGGACTGGCTCGCGGAGGCGGTCGCACACTGCTACCTGCCGCTCGTCGCCGCGCTGCGCCGCCTCGCGGATCGCGGCGGCCGTCACCTGATGACGGTGTCGCCGTCGCCGGTGCTCGCGGCCCAGCTCGCGGACCCGCGCACGGGGCCCCTCGTCGTCGGCTACCTCGACCATCGCCGGCAAGCGGCGCGCGACCTCGCCGCCGAGCATCCGCTCGCCGCCTGGTGGGAATCCACCTACGATCGGCTCCTCGGGCAGTGGGGCGAGATCGACGGCGACCTCGTCGGCGCCCTCCGCGCCCTCGCCGAGCGGGGCGCCATCGAGCTTTCGACCTGCGCCGCCACGCACGGCTACCTGCCGCTGTTGCACCGCCGCGAGCATGTCGCGCTGCAGCTCGCCGCCGCGCGGCACAACCACCGGCGCTGGTTCGGTCGCGATCCCCATGGTCTGTGGATGCCCGAGTGCGCCTACCGTCCGGGGGGAGCGTGGCGCCACCCGGCGACGGGCGCCGAAGAGAGCGATCGCCCCGGCAACGAGGCGTTTCTCACCGCCGCAGGCATCCGGTGGACGGTGGTCGACGCCCATCTGCTGCTGGGCGGCGAGCCCCTCGTCCCCTATCCCGATCTGTGGGGGGCTACCGGCGAACCGGGTGAGCCACCCCCACTCCCGATCGTCAGCAGGCTCCAACCGCAACGCATCGGCGAGAGCACGGTGGCGGCGCTGCCGCGCGAGCCCCACTCGGCGCACCAGGTCTGGTCGCGTCACGGCGGTTACCCCGGCGACCCCCGCTATCTCGACTTCCACAAGCGCCATGGCGAGACGGGCCTGCGGCTCTGGAGCGTCACCGACGCAGCGGGCGACCTCGGCGACAAGCTCCCCTACCACCCAGGCGAGGCGATGGACGCGGTGCGCGACCAGGCGCGCCACTTCCCCGAGCTCCTCGCCGGCATCGCCGGGCTCGGCGGCGGCGTCGCCGTCTGTCCCTACGACGCGGAGCTCTTCGGACACTGGTGGTTCGAAGGGGTCGCCTGGCTCGAGGAGGTGCTGGCGAGCACGCTCGACGGCGGACCCATCACCACGACGACGCCGTCGCGAGAGCTCGTCGCGCACCCGCCGGCGGCGAGCATCGCGCTGCACGAGGGATCGTGGGGCGAAGAGGGCGACCACCGCGTCTGGGTGAATCCCGCCACCACCTGGATGTGGGAGGACCTGCGTCTCGCCGAGGAAGCGGTGGCGCGCACACTTCGCTCGCTCTCCCCCGCGCGCGCCCGCGCCGCGCTCGCGCAGCTGTTGTTGCTGGCGGCCTCCGACTGGCCGTTCCTGGTCACCACCGGAACCGCCGCCGACTACGCCAGCGAGCGATTCCACCGCCACCGGGACCGCCTCTTCGAGCTGCTCGACGGCAACGGCGACGACACGCTTCCCCCATTCGTCGGCGAGGACCTCGCCGGCTTCGACCTCGACCCGGCCTGGTGGCGGGACGACTCTGTTCGCTCCCAGAGGGTCGTTCGCTCCGAGAGGGTCATTGGCTCCGAGAGGGACAGAGACGGATGAGCACCACGACCGCCCCCAACGTCGCGCTGCCGCAGCTCCCCTGCCAGCACATCGCCGACATCGAGCTGCCGCAGCAGGTGCAGGGGCTCTACGAGCTCGCCTACAACCTCTGGTGGACGTGGAACCCCAAGGCCACCGAGTTCTTCTCGGCGATCGACCCCCGCGCCTGGTCCATCTACCACAACCCGGTGCAGATGCTCATCAACGTCGAGCGCCGGCAGTGGGAGTACCTCGTCGAGAGCGACACCTTTCTCGACGCCTACGCGGCGCTGATGCAGGACTTCCGCGACTACATGTCGGGCGCCGCGCGCTCCTGGTTCTGGCTCAACTACCCGGCGCACGACAGCGGCCCCATCGCCTACCTGTCGATGGAGTACGGGGTCCACCAGTCGCTCGCCATCTACTCGGGCGGCCTCGGCATCCTCTCCGGCGACCACTTGAAGAGCGCCAGCGACCTCGCGGTGCCGATGGTCGCCGTCGGACTCCTCTACCGATCGGGCTACTTCCAGCAGACGGTCGACCCCGACGGCCACCAGCAGCACACCTATCCCGAATACGACTTCAGCCGCCTGCCCGTGCGCCCGGTCGCCAGCCCCACCGGCCGCGACGTGGTGGTGAGCGTGCCGCTCGGCGACCGCGAGGTGAAGGTCAAGGTGTGGGTGGCGCAGGTGGGGCGCGTACCGCTCCTCCTGCTCGACTCCGACATCGGCGACAACGACCCCGCGGATCGCCCGATCACCACCATGCTCTACGTGCAGGGGCGGGCGATGCGCCTGGCGCAGGAGATCGTCCTCGGCATCGGCGGCGTGCGTGCGCTCGCCGCCTGCGACCTCAAGCCGGCGGTCTGGCACATCAACGAGGGGCACAGCGCGCTGCTGCAACTCGAGCGCGTCGCCGGCGAGCTCGCGCGAGCGAAGGGGGAAAACGGCGAGGGCTCGTTCGAGGAGGCGCTCGCGCGGGTGCGCGCGACGACTGTATTCACCACGCACACGCCGGTCCCCGCCGGCAACGAGCAGTTCGACGGCGACCTCGCGTGGCGCTACCTCGGTCCGTGGGCGGAGCGGCTCGGCAGCACCTGGGAGGCGGTGCGCGCCCTTGGTCAGGCCGACCCGCGCCACGCCGACGGCTCGCTCAACCTGACGGCGGTCGCCCTGCGCACGGCGCGTTTCACCAACGGCGTCTCCGCCGTCCACGGCTCGGTAAGCCGGCGGATCTGGCAGCCGCTCTTCGGCGCCGACGATCCCGAGAAGGTGCCGATCGGCCACGTGACCAACGGCGTGCACCTCTCCACCTGGCTCGGGCGCGAGATGCAGGAGCTGCTGCGCCGCCACCTCGGCCACTACTGGCAGGGGCAGGTGCATCGCCGCGACGCGCCCGAGCGCCTCGCCGCCATCCCGGTCGAGGAACTCTGGCAGGCGCACGAGACGCAGAAGGAGCGGCTCGCCCGTTTCACGCGCAGCCGCCTGCTCGAGCAGCTCGCGCGCCACGGCCGCTCGCCCGAGGAGCTCCGCGAGGTGGAGTCGTTCTTCCGCCCGGAGGCGCTCACCATCGGTTTCGCGCGCCGCTTCGCCACCTACAAACGCGCGAGCCTCGTCTTCACCGACCCGCACGAGCTGCGCCGGCTGCTCCTCGACGAAGCACGTCCGGTGCAGATCCTCTTCGCCGGCAAGGCCCATCCCGCCGATCGACCCGGCCAGGATCTCATCCAGCACATCTTCCAGCTCAGCCAGCAGCCGCCCTACCGCGGCCGCGTCTTTTTCCTCGAGAACTACGACATGCGGGTCGCGCGCATGCTCGTGCAGGGCGTCGACGTCTGGCTCAACACGCCGCGCCGCCCGCTCGAGGCGAGCGGCACGAGCGGCCAGAAGGCGGGGAGCAACGGCGCGCTCAACTGCAGCGTGCTCGACGGCTGGTGGCCCGAGGCGTACGACGGCACCAACGGCTGGGCGATCGGCCGCCAGGAGGTGCTCGCCGACAGCAACCAGCAGGACATGGAGGACGCCCACGCGCTCTACGCGGTGCTCGCCGAGGAAGTGGTGCCCACCTTCTTCGAGCGCGACGCGCAGGGGCTTCCCACCCGCTGGGTGCAGAAGATGGCGCGCTCGATCGCGACGATCGCTCCCCGGTTCTCGTCCGACCGCATGGTGCGCGACTACGTCACCAAGGCGTACCTGCCCGGCGTCGAGCGGGCCGCCGGCGAATGAGACCGGCGGTCGCGGCGCTCCTGGCTGCGCTCGTCTTCGGCGGCGCTCGAGAGGCCACCGGGCAGCCGCCCGGCGCGTTCTGGCTCGACGTCGTGGCGCGCGCCGCCAGCGGCGACGCGCCGCCGAGCTGGCTCGACGGCGGGACGGGACGGCTCGGCCTCGGCGACGAGGAGGAAGACTTGCACGGCTCGGCGCTCGGCGAGGCGCAGCTCGGCGCGGAGCTTCGCGCCGGCGACCGCTTCGCGGCACACCTCCATGCCAGGGCCCGCGCGCAGAGCGCGGGTGACGCGGGCGACGTCGCCGGCGTCGTCGAGGCCTGGGCCGAGGTCACCGCCTCGCCGCGCGCCGGTGCCGACCGCCTGCGGCTGCGCGGCGGCCAGCTCTTTCTGCCCACCTCGCGCGAAAACGTCGCGCCCCTCTGGTCGTCGCCCTACACCTTGACGCTCTCCGCGCTCAACAGCTGGATCGGCGAGGAGGTGCGGCCGATCGGCCTGCTCGCCGATTACGAGATCGGCCTCGACTCCACTCGCGGCCTGCGCGCCGGGGCTTCGGTCTTCGGCGGCAACGACGCCTCGGGGGCGCTGCTCGCGTGGCGCGGCTGGTCGCTCGGCGACCGGCTCTCGACGCTCGGCGAGACGCTGCCCCTCCCCGCCCTGCCGTCGCTCGCCGAGGGCGGGCTCTTCGAGAAACAGGATCGCGACGGCACGACGCCGCTCGCCGGCGACCTCGACGGTCGTCCGGGCTGGGCGGGCTACCTGCGCGGTCGTCAGAGCGACCTCGGTCTCGTCCAGGTCACCCACGTGGACAACCGTGGCGACCGCGAGCTGCACCACGGCGAATACGCATGGGACACCCGCTTCGATCTCGCCGCGGTCGAGCTCCACCCCGGCGTGTCGTGGACGATCGCCGGCGAGCTCCTGCGCGGCGAGACCGCGATGGGGGTGCCGACGCCGCGCGCCGACGTCGACTTCCACGCCGGCTACCTGCTCGTGTCGTGGCAGCGCGGCGCGCTGCGGACGACGGGGCGCTGGGACCGCTTCGGCACGCACGACCGCGACCGTCAGCCGCGCGGCGAGCGCAGCGATGAGCACGGCCACGCGTGGGTGGCGGCGATCCTCTGGCAGGCGACGCCGGCGCTGTCGGTGGGCGGCGAATACGTCGACGCGCGGGTCGAGCGGGAGGCCCTCGCCGGTCCCGGCAGACGGAACGACGGCGGGCGGGCGCTCACGGTCGGCGTGCGCTATCGCATCGGCAGCACGGGCTGAGCGCCGGCGCGGCCGCCAGGGATTGCGGCGCGGCAGGTCACCCCGGCGTCATGTCGCGGCCGAGCGCGGCGGCCACCGACGGCAGCGTGTCGGCGGCGAGCCAGCCGCGGGCCGCCGCGTGGCTCGCGAGCTCCCACGCGGTGGGCGCCACCACCAGCGTGCTGCCCGCCGCCTCCACCTCGGCGGCGAGGTCGGCGACCGCCGGCCGCCCCGCATCGCGTCCGACGTCGCGGATGTAGATCGCCAGCACACGACCCCGATGCTCAGCAGCGACCTGGCGGTAGATCTCGGGGTCGGCCTGGCCGCTGTCGCCGACGAGCAGGAACGGGAGGTCCGGCCAGAGCTCGAGCGCCTTGCGAATGGCGCCGAGCTTGTGCCCGTGATGGCGCGTCGGGAGCGTGGCTCCCCCGGCGGTGAGCCCCCAGTCGCGCAGGACGAGCGCGCCGGCCGGGAGCCCGTGGAGGCGGAAGGCCTCGACGAGGAGGTCGTAGAGGTTCCACGGTCCGCTCGAGACGTAGAGGAAGGGGTTCCCCTCGGCGCCGCGGCCCGCGGCCAGCGCGCGATAGAACGCGGCGACGCCGGGGAACGGCAGTCGCGAGTGCGCGTTGTTGACGAGCATCGTGCGCGCCATCCGCAGGAGGCGGCCGGCGCCCGTCGGCACGACGGTGTCGTCGACGTCGCTGACGACGGCGAGGCGTGCCGTCGCCGACGGCACGAGCACCTCGGTGGTCGCGGCGACGGCTTTCTCGCGCGTCGGGTGGACGAGCTCGATCTCGACCGGAACCTTCCCACTGGCCGGCAGCGGCGCCCGAGGCTCGATCCACGTCTCGAAGTAACCCTCGTCGTCCGCGTCCACCTCGAGGGTGGCTTCGGCGGCGCGCACCCGCACCCGCGCGTGCGGCACCTCGTCGCTCTCGAAGCGGCGCCAGGTGGCGACGACGTTTCGCCAGATGGGATCGTCGGCTGCGCTCGGCCGAAGGCGCGGCTCGCACAGCACCCGTCCCGTGACCCACAGACGTTCGGTGCTCCCGAAGCCCCGGTACGGGACCACCACGAGGCGTTGGCTCTCGCCCTTCGCCCCGCGATAGCGGACCGCGTCGAGCCTCCCTTCCGCCGCGGCCACGACGCGCAGGAGCGCATCGGCCCAGCGCCTGTCCCCCTCGTCGCGCGCCATGAGGGGGAGCGTATGCAATCCGATCCCAGGGCGTTGGCGCTCGACGGAGGGCGGGTCAAGAGTTGAGCAAGGCCACCGAGGCTGAGAACGCTTCTGACCCGGCACGGTCTTCCCTCTTCCCGGCGGGGCTCCTGGCAACTCACTGATGGCGCTGCGCCTGCGCCCCGTCTGACAGATGGCTGATGTCATGGCACGTTCGCTGCTGAGGCTCGGATGCATGGATGGCACGCTCAGCCCCGGCGCAGCCGGCGGACGTCCGCCGAGCCGCGCTCTGCTCCATCGAACCCTGTTCTCACCGAAAGGAGAACCGCCTTGTCCAATTCTCGACGCTTGCTGACCGCGTTCGGCGTCTGTACGTTCGGAGCGTTCCTCGCCGCCACGGCGCTCGCCGCGCCCGCGCCCTTCACCTGGGACCCCGAGGCACAGCCGGAGCTCGTGGGCACGCCGGTGGATCCCGCCGCGCGTGAGGCCGAGATGACCGCACTGCAGGAGACCTTGGCCACCCGCCAGGTCGACCAGGCGCTCCGCCGCGAGATCGTGGTCGCGGTCCCGGCCGCCGACCGCAAGCGCATCGACGAGCCGGGGCCGGCCGACGGCCGTTACCTCGTCGGGATCAACCGCCCGATCGGCGTCGATGTGACCTTCGCCGGGGCAATCGGCAAGGCCGGCCGGCCGCTGCAGGTGGGCGCGGCGCGGGGCACGGGCGACGGAGGCTTCGTGTGGACGGCGGCGCTCAGCTCGCCGGGCGCGACGGCTCTCCGCGTCCACCTGACGGGGCTCGACCTCCCGCCCGGCGCGGAGCTCTTCATCTACAACTTCGCCGGCCAGGCGTTCGGCCCCTACACCGGCCGCGGCCCGATCGGTGACGGCGATCTCTTCACCAACACCGTCTTCGGCGATCGCGCCGTGCTGCAGCTCGTGCTGCCGGCGGGCGCGGGCCGGGTGCCGCCGCTGCGCATCGAGGAGGTCGGCGTGCTCGGCAAGCGCTTCCTGTTGCCGAGGTACAACCCGCACGGCGCCTTCGACGCCGGCAACCTCGACGCGCTCGCCGGCGCGAAGGCGTTCTGCTCCTACAACGCGACCTGCGTCGTCAACGCGGCGTGCCAGTCGAACGCAGCGGTCAACACCGCCAAGCAGGCCGTGGCGACGATGCTCTTCGCGTCGGGTGGCTCGCAGTACATCTGCACCGGCGGTCTCGTCGCCGACATGGTCACGACCTCGGTGATCCCCTACTTCCTCACTGCGCACCACTGCATCAGTCGCAGCAGCGAAGCCTCGAGCCTGGAGACCTTCTTCGACTACACCACCACCTGCTCGAGCCCCAACTGCACGCAGCCCTACAACAATCCCGGCGACACCGTTGGGTCTACGATCAAAGCCACCGGCACGTCGAGCGACTACTCGCTGCTGCAGCTCTCCTCGACGCCGACGACGAGCGACGGTGTCGCCTCGTACCTCGGCTGGTCGATCACGAACATCTCGGCCACGACCACGCAGCTCTACCGTGTGAGCCACCCGAGCGGCGCACCGCAGGCCTACTCCGAGCAACGGGTCGACCCGACGAAGCCGACGTGCCGCACGCTGCCTCGCGGCTCCTTCCTCTACAGCAAGGACAACCTCGGCGCTACCGAAGGCGGCAGCAGCGGCTCGCCCGTCGTCAACGGCTCCGGCCAGATCGTTGGCCAGCTGTACGGCGCGTGCGGCACCAACCTCAATGACGTCTGCGACGCCAACAACAACGCCACCGTCGACGGCGCCTTCGCCGCCACCTATCCCAACGTGGCACAGTTCCTCAACCCAGGGTCGGGCGGCAGCTGCAGCGCGGCCGGCGTGAGTTGCACGAGCGACAGCCAGTGCTGCTCAAATCAGTGCAAGGGGAAGCCGGGCGATAAGACCTGCCGGTAGGCCAGGCCTCGGACCGCAACGGGAGGGACTACGCCGGGAGGGGGCCTCAGCCCCCTCCTTTCACTTTGGGGCGGCCGCAACGTGTCCCTCCCCCGGGCATCCCGTTTGCTGGTTGCCTGGTCGAGGAGGGAAACCCGATGGCACGGCGCCTCAAGCTTTCGCGAGAACTACGTAAGGGTGCGCGGTCGCCGCGCCTCCGTTACCTCCTGCTCACGACCGGCGCGGCCTTCCTCGCCGAGCGCCTCGCGCACACGGCAATCACGCAAGGGTGGCGGTTCGCGAGCGGCAAGGAACCGCCGCGCAACCCCGAGCGGCCCGAGGTGAGCTGGGTGACCGCCCTCGGCTGGACGGCGGCGACCGCCCTCGTCGTCGGCCTCGCCGGCCTCAGCGCTCGGCGCGGCGCCGCCGTCGGCTGGAAGCGGGTCACCGGCCGCCGGATCCCCGCCTGATCGCCCCCGCGCGCAAGGGCGCTGCCACCCGCCTGACGGGGCAGGGAGACTCTCGGGGTCTTGTTCAGCAGCTCCGGTGGTGCTCGACGAAGCCCAGCGGCTCGAGCTGGATGGTGATGTGCTCGATGCCGAAGCGGTCGTGCAGCATGCGGCGCAGCTCGTCGAGCAGGGGGTCGCGCTCCCGCTCCCCGTCGGCGACCACGTGCGCCGAGAGGCAATCGAAGCCGGTGGCGATCGACCAGACGTGGAGGTCGTGGACGTCGGCCACGCAGGCGACGGCGAGCATCGCCTCGCGCACGCGCTCGACGTCGATGTGACCGGGAGGCGCCTCCATCAGCACCGCGATCGCTTCCTTGAGGAGGCGCCACGCCGACGCCACGACGAGGACGGCGATGAGGAGCGACGCCAGCGGGTCCGCCCAGCGCCAGTTGAACGCCCAAATCAGCACGCCCGCGGCGATCGCCTGCACGCTGCCCAGCGCGTCGCTCAGCACGTGGAGCCACGCGCCGCGCATGTTCAGGCTGTCGTGCCGGCTGCCATGCAGGACGAAGAGGGCCACGACGTTGACGACGAGCCCGCCGGCCGCCACCGCCACCATCCCGGGCGCCGCGACCGCCGGCGGATCCCGCAGCCGCCCGAGGGCCTCGACCGCCACGAGCAACGCGATGAGGACGAGTGCCGCGCCGTTGGCGAGTGCGGCGAGGATCTCCGCACGGTAGGCGCCGTACGTGCGCAGCGGCCCCGGCGGGCGGCTGTCGGCGATCCAGAGCGCGAAGAGGGAGAGCGCCAGCGCCGCGGCGTCGGACAGCATGTGCCCGGCGTCGGCGAGCAGCGAGAGCGAATTGGTGAGCAGGCCACCTGCCACCTCGGCGCCCATGTAGAGGCCGACGAGGACGAGCGTGACCGCGAGGCGCCGGCGCCCGGCGCGTCGCGTCGCAGGACCGTGGTGATGGTCGTGGTGCGAGTGCGCGCTCAGAGCGCGAGGATACCGCGCGGCCCAGGTCCAGCTGGGACCTTCCCACCGAGGAGGCTAGCGAAGACCTTTGCGCCGAGGGCCGACACGCGGCCCCCGCGAAGCTCTCAGAGGACTGCGCCGTAGATCTCGCGTTCCTTGTCGCGTCGGATCTTGAGCGCCATGAGGAACGCACCGTCCTCGCCATGGCGGTTGATCGACACGGTGGTACGCGAGACCTTCCCCGGCGCCGGCGCCCAGGTCACCTCGTAGACGGGGCCGTGCGGGCCGTCGACCCGGCGAATGCCCTGGTTGGGCTTGCCGAGCTTGACGACGCGCCGGCGCGTCGACGGGCGTCCCAGCTCGCGGAAGGTGCGATCGCGCCAGTCCTTGGCCGCGAGGAGCGCAGCCTCGGTGCCCGAGTGTTTCTGGTCCGAGAAGAAGCGGCTGATAGGTTGGCCGCGAAAACGCATGCGCACGTACCAGCCGTGCTGATTCTTCGACTCTTGGTCGATCCGGGAGATGTGGTGGTTCTCCGATTCCCTGCTCACGGGTCTCTTCCTCCTGTGGGGATCGGGCAGCTTGCCGCCTCCTGGCAGCCTGGCGGCTAAGGCATGACAAAAGCCGCGGCAGCACTAACGGCCGGCCTGCAGCTAAGGGATCTCCCTCATCATACAGAAAAAAGCCGGGCTCCGGCCGTGACAATCGCCCGCGGCGACAGGGACAGCGATGGGGATCACACAGTATGCTCCGCGCCAACCGATGAACTCCCACGAGCGCCGCCGCTTCCCGCGCTACGACGTCGGCCGGCTGCCCGGCGTCCTCGACGGCTTCCGCCTCTTCGAGACGCTCAAGCTCAGCGCGGGTGGTGCGCTGATCCGGTTGCCGGCCGAACTCTCGCTCGGGGAGCGGGTCAAGGTCTCCCTCGAGCTCGGCGACTCGATCTTCCGCAGCGCCGCCCAGATCGTCTTCGTCGGGCCCGACATGGGGACCGCCGGCCTCTATCGGATCGGTCTTGCGTTCGTCGAGACCCCCCCGGAGGAGACCGCCGAGCTGAGCGAATACATCGACCGCTCGCTCGCCGCCGGCGAGCTGCGCTAGAAGGCCCTTCGGCGCTGCGCCGGCCTGGAGTTTGCTTCGAGGCGCGGCGTGCGGCCGAGCCGGCCGGGAGGGAGTGACCATGCCGCAGCCGCCCACCGACACCAAGGCAGCGGCCCCGGGTGCGCTCCAGAGCCTCTGGCTCGCGATGCGTTCCTGGCGCACCGCCTCGGTGTCGCTCATGTCCTTCGCCTCCGGTATGCCGCTGGGGCTGGTGTGGATCGCCATCCCCGACTGGATGCGCAAGTCGGGCATCGACATCCGCGTCGTCGGCCTGATCACCCTCGCCCAGGCACCGTGGACCTTCAAGTTCCTCTGGGCGCCGCTCATGGACCGCTTCGTGCCGCCGAGGCTCGGGCGCCGGCGCGGGTGGGCGGCGATCGCGCAGGTGGTGCTCCTCGCCGCGACCTTCGCGCTCGCCGGGCTCGGCGACCACCCGGACGCGCCCTGGGTACTTTTCGCGCTGACGCTGGCGATCGCGTTCGCCGGCGCCACGCAGGACATCGCCATCGACGCTTACGCCGTCGACGTGCTGCGGCCCGACGAGCAGGCGGTCGCGGTGGGCTCGCGGAACATGCTCTACCGCACCGGCATGCAGCTCGCCGGCAGCTTCTCCATCACGCTCGCCGGCTGGTGGGGCTGGCCGGCCGTGAACGTCTTCCTCGCCTGCCTCTACCTGCCGATGCTGCTCGTCACGCTCAAGTCGCCCGAGCCCGTCGTCGCCGGCAACGCCCCACGCACGCTGCGCGAGGCGGTGTGGCACCCGTTCCTCGGCTTCCTCGCGCGCCACCGCGCGCTCGAGATCCTCGCCTTCGTCTTCCTCTACAAGTTCGGCGACCAGCTCGTGCAAGCGCTCCAGCGGCCGTTCCTCGTCGACAAGGGCTACAGCGACTTCGACCGCGGCTTCATGCTCTTCTGGATCGGCCTCGTGGCGAACATCGTCGGCACCTTCGCCGGTGGGCTGCTCACCAAGCCGCTCGGCCTCGGCCGCTCGCTCTGGATCTTCGGCTTCTTCCAGATCTTCTCCAACGTCGGCTACGCGCTCGTCGCCCACCAGGAGGGGATCAACCGGCCGCTCATGTACGGCGCCTTTTTCTTCGAGGCGTTCGCCAGCGGGCTCGGCGGCGGAGCCTTCCTCGTGCTGATGCTGCGCATGACGCAGAAGCGCTTCTCGGTGACGCAATACGCGCTCTTCTCCAGCCTCTTCGGCCTGCCGCGCATCATCTCGGGCCCGGTCTGCGGCTTCATGGTCTACGCCATCGGCTGGGAGGCGTTCTTCTGGTCGACCCTCTTCTTCGGCATCCCCGGCATGCTGATGCTCGCGCGCTTCGTGCCCTGGGGCGCACGTGAGCCGGAGTTCACCGTCGAGGCGGCGCAGAGCGGGCGGCCGCTCACGCGCGCCGAGCTCGTGCAGCGTGCTCTCGCCGGTGCCGCCGCGGGCGGTGTCTTCGCGGCGATCGTCGTCGCGCTGATGGACGCCCTCAAGGCCTACAAGGACCACCCCGACGCCGGCCTTCCCTTCTTCGGCTCGCTCCTCGAGCTGTTGCGCCCCGCCGCCCTCACCGGGTGGTTGACGCTCGCCGGGCTCGTCGCCTTCGCCGCCATCGTCGGGCTGATGACCGCGGCGATCGTCGCCGCGCGCCACGGTGCCGCCGAGCGGCTCGACCTGAGCGAGCCGGCCTCCTAGCGCGTTGCACGGGCGGCACGCGCCGTCCCGCCATCGGCCACTCGCCGCCGCGGCCCGCGCCTCCTTGATTCGGCAACTGACTCGCTGCGGCGGGCGCCTGGCCAGGGGCGCCCGCTCGGCGCCGCTATACTCCGCGCCCATGGCCCAGGCACCGCCGGCACAGCTGCCGGGACTGCTGC
>Ga0075421_100000845_pt1 | contig 34058 bp, 33 predicted proteins | sample SoiMetdeltSBSDD5_FD_75292 | JGI IMG/M metagenome (GOLD analysis project Ga0075421, IMG submission 75292) | Bulk soil microbial communities from a Populus tree surrounding site in Tennessee, USA - Soil MetaG P. deltoides SBSDD5 | ecosystem: Environmental > Terrestrial > Soil > Tree plantation... | reverse complement strand
ACCTGGGCAAACGGGTGCGCCGTTCCGAGCATCCACGCGTCGATGAAGCCGAGCTCGGCCTTCGCGTCGCGCGCGTACGTCTCGCCCATCTCGGTGAGATATGCGAGCACGGGATAGGCGACGGCGCGCCAGGACACGCCGCGCCGCACTTCCACTTCGCGAACGGGCATGCCCGGGCCCCACAGACGTCCGACGTGCTCGACGTAGCCTGCCGGCTCGCCGGCCTGGCTCTCGATGATGCGCACCTCCGAGTGCGCGGCGCTGCCGGCGCTGCGGCCGCCCATGATGTAGCGCCACGCCGCCTCGTCGCGCGGCGCGGTGACGAGATAGCGCTGGCCGGCCTCGGCGCTCGTCGCAGCCAGGAACGGCGCGTCGGCGTCGCGCGCTGGCCGGAGCCGGTACGGCGGCTGTTTCTGCGCGACGGCCGCAGCGAGGCCGGTCGTGTAGAGCCGCGGTCCACCTCCCAGCTCCAGCGCCATCTCGTAACCGAACTGCCGGTAGAACCACGGGATGCCGTTGATCGCGAGCACCTCGTGGCCGCGCTCGGCGCTCCACGCGTGGGCCACCTCGAACATCGCGCGCACGAGACCGCCGCCACGGCGCTCGGCGCGCGTGCCGACGATCTCCGGCTGCCCGACCGACAGCGGCACACCGGCGTAGGTCCACGTGTGTGGCAACAGCACCATCGAGGAGACGATCGTCTTCGTCTGTGTGTCCTCGACGAGCAGGGCGCTGTCGGCGCGAAAGCTCGGATGGCGGCCGCCGATGAGATCGCGGGTCCACAGATCCATCCACGGGGCCGGTTCGGGCGCATCCTGCCCGCGGAGCACGTCGGCATTGAAGGCGCCGAGCCGCTCGGCGTCGGCCTCCGTGGCGCGCCGCATAAGAAGACCGCCGCCAAGATCGCGCAGCATGGTCGGGGCAGGGTAGGCCGCAGCGACCTCGGCGTCAACCGCGCGCCGCCGCACGAACCTCGCCGTCAACCGCGTGTTACGGTGTGCGCGTATGAGCGCCCACGCCGGACCGCCGAACCCCGCGGACACACCGCCCGTTCCGGAGCCGACGTTCGCCGAGCGCGCACGCACGCTGGCCTACCTCGGTCGCACCGGAACGCTGGCGACGCTCTCGCGCCGCCACGCGGGCCATCCGTTCGCCTCGGTGATGCCGTACGCGCTCGACGACGCGGGAGGTCCGCTCATGCTCATCAGTGCGATGGCGATGCACACGCAGAACCTCGAGCACGACGCGCGGGCGAGCCTGCTCGTGACGCAGCCGGGATGGTCGGGCGATCCGCTCGCCGCGGGGCGGCTGACGCTCATGGGCCACGCGAGCCGCGTGGCCGCATCGGATGTGGCTGCCGCGCGCGAGCGCTATCTCGAGCGCCATGAGCGCGCACGCCACTGGGTCGACTTCGACGACTTCTCGCTCTGGCGGCTCGACCTCGTCGACCTCTACTTCGTGGGCGGCTTCGCGGCGATGGACTGGGTCACGGCGAATGAGTACTGCGCGGCCCGGCCCGACCCACTTGCGGACGCCGCGGCGGGGATCGTCGAGCATATGAATCGCGACCACGCCGATGCGCTGATCGAGTACGCGCGCTATTTCGGCCGCGAGCCGGCCGACGAGGCGACCATGGTCGCGGTGGACCGGCTGGGCTTCAAGCTCCGCGTGCGCAGCGGAGCGCGACTCTCGAGCGTGCGGATCGCGTTTCCGCGCGAGGTGACGACGGCGGCGCAGAGCCGTGACACGCTGATCGCGATGCTGCGCGAGGCGCGCGCCGCGCGCTGAGGGTCAGGCGGCGGGCGCGCTGGCGGTGCGCGGCCACCGCGCGAGCTGCACGAGCGAGGCCGCGTGCAGCCAGAAGGCGAACGGCACGAGGAACGCCGGCAGCCAGATGTACGGGAACGTCCCGAGGAACGCCGTCGACGGCTCGGTCACGAACGCGCGGTACGGTGTCGGCAGCGCGAGCTGCGCGTGAATGACCACGTTGGCGAGAATGAGGATGCCCGCGATGTTCCAGACGGTGCCAACCCACGCGGGCCATGCCCGTCGCTCGACGACCATCCAGCCCACAGGGATGGCGGTCAGCCCGATGAGGATGTCGATGTTGCGGCCTTCGAAGGTCATGAGCTGCGGTGCGCGACCCTGGACGGAGAGTGCCCACAGGATGATCTCCATCAGGATCCGGAACGATTGCAGATAGACGAGCCGCTCGGGCGGCGTCACGGCGAGGAACTGGCGCAGGCCGTGCGTCGGCAGCATCAGCAGGCCGACGATGAGCGGCAGCAGGCCGGCGACGGCTATTCGCGGCGGCGTGCTGGTGAAGTTGAGGAAGTAACCCTGGCCCGCCAGCACCGCCAGCACGCCGAGCCAGATGGCGAGGCCGATGCCGACGCGCGCTCGCCGCCACACCAGAATCGCCGCCAGGACCAGCACCTGCACAATGAAAACGAGATCGACGGCGAGCGTCACACGGGCGATCGTACCACGCGCTTGCTGGCGTTTCGGGTGGCATCATGGCCGTATGTCGCCGTCCGCCGGCGCGCGTCTCGACGTGCCGCGCGCGCCATTCGTCGCGCTGTCGACGCTCTGGCTCGTCCTCACCGGCACGCTGTGCAACCTGCGCTGCACACACTGTCTGAACGCCAGCGGTCCCGAGACGCCATGGCTCGCGCCGCTCGACGCCGCCGCGGCGCGCCGCGCGATCGCCGAGGCGGACGCGCTGGGCGTCCGCGAGATCTATTTCACCGGCGGTGAGCCGTTCTTGCACCGGGAGATCCTGCCGCTGCTGGAGCACAGCCTGAACGTCGCGGCGACCACCGTGCTCACCAACGGCACCGTGATGACCGACGCGCTCCTCGACGCGCTTGCCGCGCTGGCGCGTACCGCACGCTACTCGCTCGAGATCCGCGTCAGCCTCGACGCGCCGGACGCCGCGGGCAACGATCGCGTGCGCGGAGCCGGCACGTGGCAGCGGGCGGTGCGGACGATCCAGGCGCTCGACGCGCGCGGCCTGCTGCCGATCGTCACCGCCACCGCGGTGGATGACGCGCCCGATCTCTACGACCGATTGCGGGCATTGCTGAGCGGCCTCGGCATCGCGAAGTCACGCGTGAAGATTCTCCCCGTGTTTCCGGTCGGCCGCGCGGCCGATGAATCCGGCGCCCGGCTATCGGAGGCCGATCTGGAGGGCTTCGATCGCGCGACGCTGCAATGCGCTGAGACACGCGCCGTTGCCGCCGACGGCGTCTACGCGTGCCCGATTCTCGCCGGCTTGCCTGAAGCGCGATTGTCGAGCGGCGACCTGGGTGCCGCGCTGCGGCCGGCGTCGCTGTTTCACACGGCGTGCGTGACGTGCCATCGAACGGGTGCCACGTGCCGGAACGCGTGAGGGAGCATCGCCGGATCGCCGTCTTCGGCGGCGTGTATGCGAACGCCGAGGCGCTCGCGGCCGTGCTGAGCGATGCCCGCTCCCGCGACGCCGACGCCGTCTTCTGCCTGGGCGATCTCGGCGGCTTCGGTCCGCATCCCGACCGCGTGTTTCCGCTGCTGCGTGAGTCCGGCATGCGCGTGGTCCGCGGTAACTACGACGAGGCCGTGGCATCCGGCGCCGCCGACTGCAACTGCGGCTACACCGATCCGCGCGACAACCACTTCGCGCGCATCAGCTACGCCTACACCGTCGGCCACACGTCGTCGACCGATCGCGCGTGGCTCGCGACGCTGCCCGGGCACGAGCGCGTGCGGCTTGGGGCGTACCGCGTGCTCATGTGCCACGGCTCGCCGCGCCGGATCAACGAGTTCCTCTGGGAGTCCACGACGCCTGACGGGCTGCTGCGCCGCCTGCTCACCGACTACTCGGCCGATGTGCTGCTCTGCACGCACACGGGGATCAAATGGCAGCGGTGCGTCGCCGGCGGCGCGGGATACGCGGTGAACGTCGGCGCCATCGGGCGGCCGGAGAACGACGGCACGCCGCGCGTGTGGTATGCGCTGCTCACCGCCGAGCCCGATCTGCGTGTTGAGTTCGTCCCCGTGAGCTACGACCACGAGGCGGTCGCGCGCGCGATCGAGACCGAAGGGCTGCCGCACGAGTTTGCCGAAACTCTCCGAACCGGCTGGTGGACCACCTGTCTGGAGAATTTGCCGGCGCGCGAGCGCGCACGCGGCCGTTTCTGAGCCGCGCGCCCTCCGTTGAGCTCGTCTACGCCATCTACGCGGGAGATGCCAGAGGCTTTCCCTTCTCCAAGACGTACGTAATCAGGATTCTGGTCCTGGCAGTGGCGGGCGGGCCACCCGCGTGCGGCGTGTCGGGCGGAATCTGAAATCCGTCGCCCGGCTTGATCGTGCGGGTCGGTTGACCCTGAATGGGCAGCTCGAAGCCGCCTTCCAGGACATAGGCGGATTCGATTCCCGGATGCGTATGTCGGCCGACCGCCACGCCCGGCTCTATCGTCGCTTCGACGAGAAGCGTCACATAGCCAGCCGTCGGACCGTCGGTCTGCGACAGAATCTTTCGCGTGACGCCCGGCGTCGCTGCCGGCGGTGTTTGAGCCGCCGCTTCGCCGACGATGAGGTCCGACGTAATTGCGCAGATCGCACACGACACAAAACCCGTGAACGCGCGTCGTGTCAGCATGAAGCCCTCCTTCGCGAGTGAAGGTCCGCCTTCGTCGAGCGCAATCGTAGGTCGTTCATCATGCCTTCGCAACGGGCGTGCGCGTCGCTTGACAGTCGCGATGGGCGACCGTAGGGTACGCGCACACCGCACGGGAGGAGGCCCGCCATGATTCGCGTCTCCGTCATGTACCCAACCACCGAAGGCAAGAAGTTCGACTATGACTACTACGCCAACAAGCACATGAAGGGGCTCGTTCAGCAGCGCTGGGGCAGCATGGGCCTGGTGAAGGTCGAGGTCGACCGCGGGATCGCGGGCGGGGCGCCCGGCGCGCCCGCGCCGTACGCGGCCGTCGGCCAGGTGTACTTTCGCTCGCTCGAGGATTTCCAGAAAGCTTCCAAGGCGCACGGCAAGGAGCTGTTCGCGGACGTGCCGAATTTCACCGACATCACGCCGCAGGTGCAGATCGCGGAGATCATCCTGCAGTGACCTCACCCGCGTATGACGTCATCGTCGTCGGTGGCGGCAACGCCGCCATGTGCACGGCGCTCTCCGCGCGCGAGCAGGGCGCACGCGTGCTCGTGCTGGAGAAGGCGCCCGAAGCGTGGCGCGGCGGCAACGGCTTCTTCACGGCGGGCGGCTTCCGCTTCGCCTTCAAGAGCTTCGACGAAGTCTGCGCGCTGGTCGGCGACCTCTCCGACGAGGAGACGGCGTCGATGGACGTGCCGATCTACACCGAGGACGCGTACTACGAGGACCTGATGCGCGTGACCGAAGATCTGGCGGACGCCGACCTGGCGCTCACGCTGGTCCGCGAGTCGCAGCCGACGATGCGCTGGATGAAGGCGCAGGGCATCCGCTGGATCCCGATGTTCGGGCGCCAGGCATTCAAGGTGGGCGGCAAGTTCACGTTCTTCGGCAATCTCGTGCTCGAGGCGGTCGGCGGTGGCCCCGGGCTCATCGACATGCACTACGAGTCCGCGAAGAAGAAAGGGATCGACGTCCGCTTCGAGGCCAAGGCGCATCGGCTGCTGACCGACGCGCGCGGCCGCGTCACCGGCGTCGAGATCCGCACGCCGGACGGCAACACCGAGAGCCTGCAGGCCAAGGCCGTCGTGCTCGCGTCCGGCGGCTTCGAAGCCAACGTCGAGATGCGCACGCGGTACCTCGGACCCAACTGGGACCTCGCGCGCGTCCGCGGCACCCCGTACAACACGGGCGACGGCATTCGCATGGCGCTCGACATCGGCGCGCAGGCCTGGGGGCACTGGAGCGGGTGTCACGCCGTGCAGTGGGACTACAACGCGCCCTGGCACGGCGACCGCAAGGTCGGCGACAACTTCCAGAAGCATTCCTACCCGGTCGGCATCATCGTCAACGTCGAGGGCCAGCGCTTCGTCGACGAGGGCGCCGACATGCGCAACTACACCTACGTGAAGTACGGGCGCGAGGTCATCAAACAGCCGCGCCGCGCGGCCTTCCAAATTTTCGATCAGAAGGTGGTCGATCTGCTGCGCGAGGAGTACCGCATCCGCGAGGTCACCAAAGCCGAGGCGAACACGTTGGAGGAGCTCGCGCGGAAGCTCGAGATCGATGTCGAGGGCTTCGTCAGAACCGTGCGCGAGTTCAACGCCGCCGTGCAGCCGGGCACGTTCAATCCCGCGATCAAGGACGGCAAGGGTACGCGCGGCATCAAGCCGCCGAAGTCCAACTGGGCGCAGCCGCTCGACACGCCGCCCTACGTTGGCTACGCGGTCACCACGGGCATCACGTTCACGTTCGGCGGATTACACATCACCACGGACGGGCACGTGCTCAACGGCGAAGGTCGCGCGATCGCCGGCCTCTACGCCGCCGGTGAGCTCGTGGGCGGCCTCTTCTACAACAACTACCCCGGCGGCGCCGGGCTCATGGCGGGCGCGGTCTTTGGCCGCATCGCCGGCCGCTCGGCGGCGCAGAGCGCGCTCAAGCCTCAGTAGCCGAACGCCACGGGCACGCAGCGGGCGGCCGCCTCGCACACCTGGTCGGCCGGGATCGTCAGGGCCATAGCGCTGATCGACTGCACGACGTACCACGCGCACACCGCGGACGCGACCAGAACGCCGACGATCACGAGGAGATCTTCCGTCATGTTCCTTCCTCCTCTTTGTCGGAGACCCGGGCGAATCATGCGCGACGATCACGCAAGGCGAGTGCCAGACGGAAAACGCGCGACAACGCTGGATGTGAGGCTACGAGCGTGAGATGCGGTGCTGCGGATCGGGCGGAACGCCCGCTCCACTTGGCGCCCGAATCGGTCCACGGCGCCCGCACGGAGCTCGGCTGGCGGGCTTTCGGTCAGTCGAAGGGCACGCGTAGCGCCGCGTGCGCGGCGTCGAGAAACCACTCCGGCAGCAGCGCCCCATTGTGCTGCAGGAATCGTTCGAACTGCGCGTCGAGGATGTACGTCACGCCGTGGTCCTCGGTGTGCCGGCACGAGCGGCCGTAGGCCTGCACGAGCGCCTTCGCCGTCTCGACGGCGTACCAGCGCGGATCCCGGGCGCGACGCGCAGCCGTCCACGGATCGCCGAGATCCGGATACGGCATCTTGGTGAGGATCTGAAAGCGCAGGAAATCGTCGGGCAGGTCCACGCCCTCACGCAGCGACGGCGAGACCAGCACGGTGGGCGCCGGCGACGCGCGGTGACGCTCGAGGGCCGCCGTCTTGGCCTCCGAGGACTCGACGAAGATGAGCCGGCGCGCGTCGCGCGGCGCGCGCTCACCGAGGTCGGCCATGAGACGCCGCGCGACGGCGTACGAGGTCACGTGGATCAATCCCTTGTCTTTAGCGTGCGCCGTCAGGATGGTGCCGATCTCGGCGAAGAGCGCAGGCTCGAGCGCGGGGAGGCTGGCGCGCGAGAGCGCGCCCACGGGTCGGTACACGATCGGCCGCTGCTCGAGCGGAAACGGCGACGGCACGACGAACACCCGCACGTCTTCGGTCTCAAAGCCGAGCGTCTCGGCGACCACCGCGGATGGACCCAGATAGGCCGACAACAGGACGGTCACCTCCGCACATTCGGTCAGCAGCTCGCGCGCCTGCGGCGTGATGCCCAGCGGCGTCAGCTCGAGCGTCGCGCCGGCCTCGGCGGGGTACCGCACGATCCATTCCGTCTCCTCGTGATCGAGGAACGCGCGTAGCCGCGCGAGCGCGCCGGCCAGCGCGTCGCGCCGTTCCAGCAGCATCACCTCGTCGCGCGTGGGCGGCATCTGCAAAAAGGAGTCGGGCTCGACGTCGGGCGGGCGCACCGCCTCCAGTGCCCGGCCGAGCGCCTCGAGCTCGGCGTCGAGACGGTCGACGTGCGGCGCCAGGAGGGGCCGGTACTCGTCGGCGCTGTCGAGCCGCGGCAGCGTGCCGCCGAGCCATTCCTTCATCTCGGCGGCCGTGAACTGCACGGCGTAGACGTGGACGAGCTGTCGCTCGAGGTTGTGGGCCTCGTCGACGATCAGCAGGCGGCGTCGCGGCAGCTGCTCCGCGTGCCAGTGGCGCAGGGTTGCGAAGTACCACGTGTTGGCGCAGAACACCGGCCCGGCGAGCGCCGCCGCCTTGGCGCGCACGTACGGGCACTGGCAGAGCGGCCCGCGCGGTCGCCGGCACATGCCGAGGGACGTCGGCACGCGCGCGTCCGGATATCGCTCGCACGGATAGTTGTCGCGGCCCTTGACGACCTGCACGAGGCGGCCGAATTCCCGCTCGTATTGATCCTGCAGCAGCTTCTGGGACGTCAGCAGATACGCGCTGTCGCTCCAGCGCGCCAGCGTCACGGCGAGATGGCTCTTGCCCACGCCGGGCGGCGCCTCGATCACGAAGATCCGCGGCGCCTTGGGATCGGCCTCGACCTCGGCCAGCGCCTCGTCGAGCGCGTCGAGCAGGCGCGCCTGCTCGGCCCGCGGCGTGAATCCGTCGGGGAAGTGCTCGGCGAGGGTCACGATGCCGATCGCCGGGGGCCGGCGGCGGCCGAGCGTATGATGAAGTTATGGACACTGGGTCGCGTCCGCGGCCCGATTTGCAATTTTCGGCCGGCGGCCTGGTCGTCGACGACAACGGTCACGTCTTGCTGATCCGCGCGCGCGATCTGCGCAATCAGCCGGTGTGGACGCTGCCGAAGGGCGCGCTCAATCCCGGCGAGTCCGCCGCCGACGCCGCGCTGCGCGAGGTGCGGGAGGAGACCGGCTGGGAGTGCGAGGTCGTCAGCGAGCTCGAGCCGGTGACGTACTGGTTCCAGCGCGACGGCCGCCGCATCCGCAAGAATGTGCGCTGGTATCGCATGCGTCCGCTGCGCAAGGTCGGTGAGCACGATCACGAGGTCGACGAGGTCTTGTGGACGGATCCGGCCGATGCGCGGGCGCGCCTGCGTTACGACTCCGACCTCAAGCTGATCCAGGGCCTGTAGCGACGCGCTCAGGGCGGCGGGAACAGTCGCTCGCCGTTCTTCCAGGCGATCTGCTCGGCCACCTCGCGCGGCAGCTGTGAGAGCCAGCGCTGCACGGCGGCCGTCGCCGGCTCCACCGACTCCCAACGCGACGTGACCCACGTGTCGGTGCCCACCATGAAGCGGTCGGCGTGACGCAGGAACAGCGCGCGCCACTCCGGATCGAGCGTGCCGTCCGAGCCGGCGACATCGGTGCGCAGCGCCAGCTCCACCCAGAGCATCGGATAGCGGTCGAGGAGCCGGCCCACGGTCGCCGCCGCCGCCGACATGCCCGCGTGCGCCCAGAGAATCTTCACGCCGGGATACGTCGTGAGCATCTTCTCCACGGTCGTGTCGTCGATGTGGCACTGCAGGAACAGCCCACGCGCCTTCGCCAGCTCGGCGATGCGCCGCAGCGTCGGGGCCGGGACGTCATCGGCACCGAAGTGCGACTCGCCGATGCCGCGATACACGTTGCGCTTGTTCAGCCGCTCCTCGACGTACGCGGCGACGGCGGGATCGCGCGTCCACGATCCCATGTCCTCGCGCGTGCGATACGGGCGCAGGAAGGGCACGATACCGGCCGGCGAGCGATCGTAGAGCATCAGCGTGCCGTCGTCCGGCGTGCTCGACACGATCGCGCGCCGCACGCCCGCCTTCGCCAGGATCGACAGCGCGCGCTCGGGCGTGTACGTGCTCCAGTCAGGCCGACTGTAGTGGATGTGCGCGTCGAAGATCGGCAGCTGCGCCGTCGCGGGTGTGGCGCCGAGCGCCAGCACCGCGAGCACCGTGGCGAGCCCGGCCCGCATCATGCCGCGATGGTATCACCTAGGACACACGGGTCCACACCCTCGCCGTTCGGATCGCCGCTCGCATCGAGACCACGTTTCGACGATCGGCCCAGTGGTGCCAGGCCCGGCGGACCTCACCGCGCGCTGCCGCACGCAAGCCGTCGCTCAGCGCGACACCGACATGCTGCATCACCGAGGCGTCACGGTAGCAATCGACCATGCACGCGGTGCAGCCGTCACGCACGCGCTGAGTGCCGTCGAAGTCACGGATGTGGCACAGGGGCCGATCCCAGTGGTGGCAGCGCCAAATCTGCAAGTTCCAATCGAGATAGAAATACTTCCAGCCCGCGAGGCACCCGAACACCTCCGGTTCACCGCGCAGGTGACGCTGCATGTCCTCGATTGACGCGACAGGATTCTGCACCGGGAACACCTTGCTCAACGCCTTTACGGCCTCGAAGGCGGTATCCAGCTCTTCGGGAGTGAAGTCGACGAGCGGAGAATCTTCCGCGCAGGCGCGATAGGAAGAGGGCAGCGTTCGCAGCGGATAGGAGAACGTCACGGCACCAAAGCCGAGCGCCTCCAAATGGCCCGGCAGGGCCGCATAGTCCACGAGGCGGCTCATCGTCACCGAGGCGGTGGTCGGAATGCGACGTCGCTTCAGTCCCGCGTTGGCGCGGCGGATGCGTTCGCTCAGGCCGGGTATCCCCCGGTTCGAATCGTGCACCGCACTAGAGGCGCCGTCGATCGAAATGCACACCTTCGCGAGGCCTGCATCTGCCAGTGCGGCGATCCGCCTGTCCGTCAGCAACGCGCCGTTGGTGTCGAGCGCCGGCATCATGCCGAGCTGCGCGGCGTGCGCGACCATCGCCGTGAGGTCGCGGTGCACGGTAGGCTCGCCGCCGTTGAAATGCAGGATTCGAATGCCGTTGCGCCTCAAGATGTCGCAGGCCTCTTTCGCATCCGTGAGCGTCACCCAGCGTCGCGTCTCGGCCGGGAGGCGATCGTAGGCGAAACTGCAAAACGCACAACGCGCGTTGCAGGCGTTCGTGATGGAGAAGTGACAGACCCCGGGGCCGCCCTCCCACAGCGCCTCTCGCGCGATCGTCCAGATCGAAGCGCGCCCCGAGGCACTCACGTCCGAGCCTTGCAGTACGACGGCACCCAGCTCTGCCGAAGCATCGCCGGCGAGATGGTCCGGTAATCGAACGCGCTGCCGTCGCGCACCATCTGCTCGACGTCGAACAGGAGTGTCGCTTCCGGCAGGTCGCGGAAGAATGCCCGATACATCGGCGCCACCATGAGCTGCGCCGCGCGCAGGCCGAGCGGGCCGAGAAAGTTGCGGCGGTGGCCGACGTGGGCGACTTCGTCGGTCATGACTTCTCGCAAGAGCGTGCGGACGCGCTGACACGCCTCCGGCTCGTCGACGAGGATCTCGTCCAGGACGCCGTCGATGTGCACGTACACGGTCAGCCCCATCAGCTCGCTGACGAAGGCGGGCGGATCGAGCACCGTATCGGGCAGCATCGGGAAGACGCGGTACAGACGGCTCATCCACTTTCCAAGTGGGACCCATTCCACCCGGTCGAGATGAAACGTCTCGAAGATCTCCTGGAACAGCCGCATGTGACTGAATTCCTCACACAGGTGATACAAGCCGATCCTCGGGATCAGTGGGGTCGACTCGGTGATCGGCTTTCGCTGGTCCCAGGCGGCGCAGATGCCGACGTACTCGTGGCGAGCGAACTTGTAGAGAAACGTCAGGAGCAGCGTTGTGCGGTCGAGCGTTCGCGGATCGTCGTGCATGACGACGTAATTGCGATAGAAGCGCGTGGGGTCGGCCAGCGGCCGTCGCGATCGAACGGGATGTGCCTTGAAGTGGGCGAGGGCGTCGCGCTTTTTCGCGAGGTCCCTATCGTGCTGGAGGACCTCTCCGTCGTGGTCCACGCAGTAGGCCCAGTACGCCTCGAGGTTGGCGTTCCTCTCTTGCCGGGAGGCCGGCGTGAAGATCGAGCGGTACGCGCCGTCGGCTACGCGAGATCCCACGGTCCACACACGCCAGTCTAGCCCCACATTTCGAGGGTGCAACGCTGGGCGCGCGGCGCTGGCTCCGGGGTGGCGAAGAGCCCGATGAGGACGGGAAGCAGAAAGAGGGCGGCCACGAGACTTGCGGTCGCGCCGACGCTGAGCAGGAGGCCGAGCGTGAAGATGCCGTGGTGACGGGCCACCATCAGGCTCCCAAAGCCTGCGACCGTCGTGAGCCAGCTCAGCACGACACCCGAAACCACGCTTCGGGGAAAGCGCGGGCCGCCGCGATCGATCCCCTCGAGGAATCGCACGTAGATGTTGAGGCCGTATTCGGCAGCGGTGCCGACGATGAGCGGAAGGGCCCAGACGTTCGCGAGGTTGAACTCGAGACCGAGCACCCGCATCACGCCCAACGTCCACAGGACGCCCACCGCCACCGGCGCCACGGCGAGGACGGTGCCCCGCACCGTCCTGAGAATTGCGAGGGTCACGGCCGCGACCAGCACCAGCGCATACGCGGTGCCTTGGAAGTAGCCGCGCTGGATGAGGTGCGTCGCCTCGAAGTTCGTGACGGCCGGTCCTGTGACATCGGGATCGACCGTGCGGAGATGTTCGATGAACTGACGACGTGCGTCGTCGTCTTGCCAGATGTCCCCGGCGGGGGAGATCCGGAGCAGATACCGGCCGCTCCGGCCTATGTAGCGGTCTCGGAGCTCCGGCGGTGCCTCGCCGGGCACCACGGCGTCGGGATTCAGTCCCTTCTGAAACCGCTCGAACTTGTCCTTGAAGTCCCGGTAGAGCTCGTCTTGCAACCGTTGCAGTCCCTGCAAGCCTGCGGGGCTCGCGCCGTCGAGCCTGGCGAGCGTGCGGTCGGCCTTCTCGATCAGGCTCTGAACGGTCGCCTGGACTCGTTCGTCATCGATCCCCTCGGCGGCGATGGCCAGGCGGCGCCGCAGCACCAGGAGCGGAGCCTGGAGCGCCATGGGTCCGTGCTCGGACGGCGCCGCCACTCGAAGCGAGGCCATCAGCGGAGCGAATTGACGGATGATCCGAATCTTCTCCTGCTGCTCATCCGGCATGAACATCAGCACGCTCTCGACTTCGGCGACCGAAGGCAGGCGGGAGAATGCCTGCTGTTTGTCGCGCAACTCGTCCACGCTTCCGGTCGTGGTCAGCGCGGTGAAGCCAGAGCGTCCGGCACTTGCAAGAATCCGCTGCTCCCAGATGACGGACTCCACGCCTTTGGCCTGGAGCTTCAGCATGTTGTGATCGAACGTCACGGCGAGGACGCCCCACACGCCGACCACGCTGATCGCGCCCGCGACGATAAGGATCGCCGTGCGCCGCGTGGCGAGACGAGCGAGCCATTCCGACTCCGCACGGTCGCGGATCGCAAAAGAGTGCGGCGGCAGGCGCCATGGCCGCCGGCGGTTCTCGAGCACGAGCAGGGCGGGGAACAGCGTCAGCATCGAGAGGAAGGCCATGAGGATGGCGACTCCCGACACGAACCCGAACTCTCGGATTCCCTGGAAGTCGGTGAGCATCAGCACGAAGAACGTGCCGGCCGCGGTGAGGGCGCCCAGCAGCATCCCCGGCCCGGTGCGCTCGGCCGTCCGCTCCAGCGCCTGGGTGAGGGGAGCACCGAGCCCGCATTCCTCTTGGCAGCGATAGAGCAAGTAGATCCCGTAGTCGATGCCGACCCCGATCACGAGCGAGAGAAACATGACCGAGAAAACCGTGAGGTGTCCGAGCGACAGCGTGATGATGCCGAGCGCCCAGGCGAGGCTCGCCGCGAGCGTCGTGAGCATGAGCAACGGGCTGCCGAAACGGCGGTACGCCAGGAGCAGCACGGCCGACGTGAGCACGGCCGCCAGTCCCGTGGCGAGAGCGCTGTCACGGACGGCGGTCGCCATCTCGTCGTCTGCGATGGCGGGGCCACCGGTGACCCCCGCGCGCACCTCGGGAAACTCCGCCGAGAGCGCCGCGATGGTGTGGCGAATCGCCGCGATCAACCCTCGGTTGCTGGCGAAGTTGCCCTCGTCCAATCGCTCGGCGACGAAAACGAAGAGCAGGCGTCTGTCTTGAGAGAAAAAGTAGGCGGCGTCCGGGTCGTCCAGGCCTCCCAGCGAGAATCCTGTGCCCCACGGTGAGACGTAGGGCGCACGCTCGTCGAGGCGCGCCAGGATTTGCTCGAGCACGGCGTCGACGAATCGAAGATCGCCTTCGCCGGATCCGCCGATCCCCAGGTCGAGGAAGCCGAGCGCCATGGCGTTGGCGAATTGCCGGTTGAGGCCCTCCAGCAGCCGCACCAGTGTCGGCCGAGCGGCGTAGCCGGCAATGAACTCCTCGTAGTCGAACAATCGGTCCCGGAGCTTGGCGAGATCGTCGACGCCCAGATACAGCAGCCCGCGCCGGTCAAAGAAGCTCGGATCGATTCGGTAGGTGATGCGTGACGTCAGCCCATTGCGCCCCAATTCTTCGACGAGCCGCTCGGCGTATCGCTTGGCGTCGCCGGGGTTGCGTGCCTCGACGGCGACGAGGATGTCATCCAGCTCGGCGAAATCTTGCAGGTACTGACTCAGGAGCACCACGTACCGGGCGCGCTGGGGCAGGAGGCGGAGCGCCGAGGTGACGAAGTCCAGCGCCAACAACGTGTAGACGCCGGCACCGAGCGCGAGCGAGGCGGTGACCAGCACGGTGATCCACGGCCGCCAGACGCTCGCACGCACGACGGCCGCCAGCAGTCGGCCGATCCGACCGCCCACGGTCAGCGCCGGCCCGCGTGGATCGCCGCCGATCTCACGAGGCTCCGCGAGGCGTGAACAGCGAGCAGCCCATCAACTCTTGATGTACAAGTGGGACAGAGGTTGGCGTGACTCTGCACCAGATCATCCGGCGCGGCGTGCGATTGATGGACGGCCCGGGGCGTCGGTTCGTCGGCCTGCACGCTGACCACCTGATCTCCGCCGGACGTCGTCGCGCCGGTGGACACGACTTCGAAGACACGACGTTTCTCGACGGGTTGGAGCGTCTGGTGCACTCGCTCGCGACGGAAGCGCGGCTCAATCTGCTGGGGCGAATCGCGGCCCGGGAGAGCATCGTCAGCCATCTCGCGAATCGCCTCTCGCTCGAGCGCGATCGACGCCGGTATCCCGAGATCGCCGTGCAACGCCTCGACCGTCCTCTGGTCATCACGGGGTTGCCGCGCAGTGGTTCGACCCTGCTGCACACGCTCCTGGCCCAGGATCCTGCCAACCGCGTCCCCCAGACGTGGGAGATGCTGTCGCCCTCGCCGCCGCCGGAGCGCGCGACGTACGAATGCGACCCACGCATCGCGATCACCGAGCGGCATCTCCGCTGGTTTCAGCGGCTGGTGCCCGAGTTCGCGAGGATCCATCCGGTGGGCGCGCGGTTGCCCGAGGAGTGTGTCGTCATGCTCAGCCATTCGTTCCTCAGCGCGCAGTTCTGCTCCATGTATGTGGTGCCCTCGTATCAGACGTGGATGCGCGCGCAAGATCTCGTTCCGGCATACCAGCTGCACCGGCGATTTCTCCAGCACCTGCAGTGGCGCTGCCGTGGCGATCGCTGGGTCCTGAAGGCGCCGGCCCACCTGCCGGCCCTGAGGGAGCTCTGTGCCGTCTATCCCGACGTCGGCGTGGTGTTGACGCACCGGGAGCCCCTCGAGGTGCTCGCATCGGAGGCCAGCTTGCACACGGTCCTCCGCCAAACCTTCAGCGACGCGGTGGATCCTGCCGTGGTGGGCCGCGAAGTGACGGAGCTCACGGCGGAGGAGATCCAGGCCGGTTTGCGGGCGCGGGATGATGGCTGCGCACCACCGGAGCGGTTTCTCGACGTGCGATACCGCGACCTCGCCGCGGATCCGATCGGCACCGTGCGGAAGATCTACGAGCACTTCGACATGCCGTTCACGGCAACCGCCCAGGCGCGTATGCAACGCTACGTGGCTGAGACCCCGAAGGACAAACATGGCGCTCACGTCTATTCGCTGGCCCAGTTCGGGCTGAACCCCGACGAAGAGCGCGAACGGTATCGCGCATATCGCGAGCGATTTCTGCTGAACTGAGCGGCACCCGGAGCAACGCACCAGGAACAGCCACCATGAAGATCGGGTCTCAGGCACACAAGGATCTCTTCTGCGGCGCCTTTGTCGATCACCATCGAGCGTACGAGCCCGAGCAGCTCGCGTGGCCTGTCCTCGATGTGGACGCGCTGACGTTGCTGCGCGGCCTGCCCTTCTGGACGCACGCGCTTCAGGCCGAGGAGGACGCGGGGCCGATGATCAGTGCATGCGCCGCACTGGAGCCGGACCGCGTGGTGCGCCAGGCGCTCGAGCTCCAGGCGTTCGAAGAGACGCGGCACGCGCGCATCATCAAGCACATGATCGAGCGCTACGGCCTCCACGCGGCCGAGATTCGCGTCGAGATTCCCGCCGACGCGGTGGAAGCGTTCATCGACTTCGGATTCGAGGAGTGTCTCGACTCGTTCGGCGCCTTCGGCCTGTTCAAGCTCGCCCGCGAACATCTGAACATGCCGCCGCCGCTGTTCGACATCTTCGACCGGGTCATGCAAGAGGAGGCCGCTCACATCGTTTTCTTTCTCAACTGGTTCGCCCATCGCGAGGCCAACCGCGGATTCGTTCCGGGAGCCGTTCGCCACCTCCGGGCCCTGCGACACTACTCGCGAGCGCTCCGCAAGCTGGCGGCACTGGCGTTGTCCGGCGGCGCCAGCGAGGGAAAGGACTTCATCGTCAGCGGGGCCGATGCGTTCGTCGACAACCTGACCCCCGCGGTGGTCCTTGCCGCCTGTCTCGAGGAAAACGCGCGACGTTTGGCCGGATTCGATCGGCGATTGCTCGTTCCCCAGCTGGCCCCCAGGCTGGCCCGGTTTGCGCTCGCCGTCCTCACGCTGCGCCCGCATCGCGGCGCTCACGGTCAGCGACCGGAGGGCGCCGCCTCGCTCGAGGGGCGGTTCTTTCGCTCGCGCAAGAACTGAAAGAACTCGACGCCCTCGCGCAGACGGCGGCGCATCACGGTCGGGCTCTTGACCATCTCCCACATGATCTCGGCGATCTTCCGGGGCCGGAAGAAGAACTCCCGGTACAACTCCTCCTGCATCGCGAAGATCTCTCGGTGGGACAGATGCGGATACTCGAGCGAGGTCACCTGGAAGCCGTTCTGCCCGACGAGCTCACCGGATTCGTCGCGCAACCATCCTTCCCGCTTCGCCTGATCGTATAGGTAGGTGCCCGGCAACGCGGCCGGCAGCGCCACCTGAATGGTGTGCGGATCGATGTCCTTCACGAACCGAATGGTCTCGCGGATGGTCTCCTTTGTTTCGCCGGGCAGACCGACGATGAAGGTCCCGTGCATCTTGATCCCCAGGGCGTGGCAGTTCTCGGCGAACGTTCTCGCCCACTCGACTTTCATGCCCTTCTTGATGTTGTTCAGAATCTCTTGGCTGCCGGTCTCGAACCCGACGGTGAAGAGCCGCAGCCCGTTCTCCTTGAGCACCTTGAGAGTCTCGAAGGGCACGTTGACCTTCGCGTTCGTGCTCCAGGTCATGCCCTTCGGGACCAGCACCTCGCCGAGTCCGCGCGCGAGGTCCTCCACCCATGGCCGGGCATCGGTGAGGGTGTCGTCGTCGAAGAACACCTCGCGGATCTGGGGAAAGTACTCCGTCGCTCGCTTCACCTCGCCAACGACGTTCTCCGGACGGCGCACGCGGTAGGCGTGCCCGCCGACCGTGTACGGCCACAGGCAGAAGGTGCACCGCGAGCGGCAGCCTCGACCCGCGTAGAACGAGACGAACGGGTAGAGCGCTTCGCCGATCTCGTAATCCTCGACGCGCAGGTCGCGTTGGTATACGTCGACGACCCAGGGCAGGGATTCCATGTCGGTCAGCGCACGGTCACGCGTGTGGACGATCTCGCCGTTCGGCGCGCGGTAGCTGAGACCATCGATCTTCTCGAAGGGACGACCCTCGGCGACTTCCTTGCACGTGTAGTCGAACTCGAGGCGCGTGACGAAGTCGATGGCCTGGGACGCCTGCAACGCGGCATCGGGTAAGACGGCCACGTGGGGGCCGACGAAACCGATGGTCAGCTTCGGATTGACATCTTTCATTGCCTCCGCGGTTCTCACGTCGGCGCGGAAGGACGGCGTGCTGGTGTGGATGAAGCACAATTCGAAGTCCTTCGACTGCCGCAGGACGGCATCGAGCGGCACGTTGGCGGCCGGCGCATCGATGAGCTTGCCATTCGGCACGAGGGCCGCCGGCTGGGCCAGCCACGTCGGATACCAGAACGAGCGAACCTCCCGCCGTGCCTGGTATCGCGATCCCGCGCCTCCGTCGAAACCTTCGAAGGATGGAGGATTGAGGAACAACGTCTTTTTCATCGCGGATACTCTCCAGCAGTTATTCCCGGACGGCCGCCGCAGCGAAGGACATACGCCGGATTCCGGCACCGTCCAGCGCCGACCGAACGATCGGGCTCAGGAGCGCTGCGAGCTCGTCGGCGGGCGACGCCGTCGGGGCCTCGCTCGGTAACGTGATCGTGGCCGGGTGACAGTAGACTTCCGTGATGCCGGGCCCGATCCTGGGTACGATCCGCAGCCATGTCGTTTCAGTCATCGATCCCGTGTCGTAGAGGCCGAACAGCGCGTCGTTCGTGACGACCCCGGCCCGCCGTAGCCGGTGTCGCGCGCGCAGAGACCACGGTGTCATGGTGGCCGCGAGCGCGGCGCAGCGGTATGGCGGCACGCCGGGCTCGAGAGGCACCCGCACCGCAGGCGCGCCGTACCGCCGAGCCAGCTCGACGACGATCGCAAGGACGAACGGATGAAGGTGGAAGTGATGGTGCGCGTTCACGTGGTCCAGCGTCAGACCGGTGGCCAGGAACGCCTCCATCTGTGCCTCGCACTCCGCCGCGGCTTGACGTCGCGCTCGCTTCGAGGACGCGAGCCGCACTGCGGGGCCGACGAGGCCGCGCCTGAAGGCGCCGTCGGCATCCACGAGGTCGGGAACGCGCTCGGGGGGAAGTACCGGCCGCCCATCCACCAAGGTCAGATGAAGGCCTACGGGCACGCCCTCTGCCCGCGCGATGGCCACGGCGTCCTTGACCGCCGCCGCTCCCATCATCACGCTTGCGCACGTCAGGATGCCCTCACGGTGTGCACGCCGCACCGCTCTATTCACGTCGACGCTCGCGCCGAAATCATCAGCCGTCACGACGAGCCGCTTCACACTTCGATCATCTTGTTACCGCTCAACACAAAGACTCGGCCTCGCCAGTAGACCTTTCGCCCGATCAAGCTGGCCAGCCACACGAACAGGCCGGCGGCGTCGCGCAGCGGCAGCAGCCACAATCGGCGAACCCCTTCTCGGTCTCCGAGGAGCGTGGACGTCACGAGAGTGGTACTGAGTCGTACCGCCAGCGTGGCGGCCAGCATCAGCCAACCGTGTGGGCCGCCGCTGAGCGCGTACAGGCCGGCAAACGGAACGCCGCGGACGAGCCACGTAAAGAAAAAGCCCACCGGCTGGGCCACGCGTGTGTTCTGGTCCCAGTACACCTGGTGTCGCCACCAGAGGGACGGCCGCGGTAGGTCGACGCCGGTCACCGCAACATGCGGCACAAGGACGAGGCGGAATCCGGCACCGACGACGGCGCGGCCCAGCTCGAGGTCTTCCACCAGGCTGTAGGCCATCGGCTCGAGGCCGCCGATGAGTGTCAGCGTCTCGCGGCGGATGGCCTGAGAGGCTCCGGGGCACGCGAGCGCCACGCCGCTCTCCGTGCCGAACACCATCGCCGGCACGAAGTCGGTATTGAGGGAGAGGAGCTCGAGTGACTCGTAGAGGTTGCCCGCTCCCTCGGCACGGTACAGCGTGCAGGCGACGCCGACGCGCGGATCCGCCAGGGGCGCGACGATCGTTCTCACGTACGCGGGCTCGAGCCGCATGTCGCTGTCCGAGTACACCAGTACGTGGCCGGTTGCCTTCCCAGTGGCGTTGAGGATGTTGGAGAGTCGGCCGTTCGGCCCCGCGCAAGCCCGGTCGACCACGATACGAATGGGAACGCCCGGGTTCTCGTCCCGGATGCGGAGGAGCACGGGAAGCGCGGGGTCCGTGGAGTCTTGAACGGAGAAGATGACTTCGTACTCGGGATAGTCCTGACGACAGGCCGTTGAGAGATTCTCGTACAGGTTCTTCTCGAGTCCGCATACGGGTTTGATCAGCGACACCGTCGGCAGCCAAGTGGAGCGCTCCTGGGGACGCCTGCGAAAGAAACGCACCATCATGGCTGCCGTCCCAATCCAGTACACGCACGCAATCACGACGGGGATCAGCAGCAGCGTGTTCCACGCGAACCCCATCAGAGCCGCGTCCAGGCCTGGTGGTTCGCCACGGGCAGCGGACGCAGCGTCGAGGCGTTCGTCCTGTGCGGGCGGCCGAGCGGCGCGCTCTGCTGCGCCCATTTGATGTAGCGCTCCGCGCCCTCATCGAACGGGATCGCCGGCTTCCAGCCGAGGTGGGCAAGCGCCTTTCGGCTCGAAACGATCTTGGGACGAAGGTCGCCCGGACGCTTGTCGGTGTACCGCATCTCCACGTCTGGAAAAAACTGACGGACCTTCTCGGCGACGCGACGGACCTCCACCCGCTCTGGGCCGTCCAGGTTATAGGTCTGATTTCTCGCGGCATCCTGCAGCGCCGCGACGTTGCCCAGCGCCAGATCTTCGACCGCCATGAGGCTTCGCCACTGCGTTCCGTCTCCTTGAATCAGGATCGGCTGTCCCTGAATCGCCAGCGCGACGAAGCTCGCCAGAACGGTGCCGAGACGTGCCCGGGGACCGTAAGGAATCCCATAGCGCAAGATCGTCGTGTCGACGCCGTACAGCGTGTGATAGGCGTGGCACAACATCTCGGCCGAAAGCTTGGACGCGGTGTAGATATGGTTGACTCGATCCGGGCGCAGCGGCGTTTCCTCGTCGACCTCCTCCGCGTCCGCCAGGGCGTACACCCAGGTCGTGCTCGCGAGGATGACCCGTCGCGCTCCGGTCCGACGCGCGGCCTCCAGCACGTGCGCGACCGCCATGATGTTGACCTGCGCGCTTTCAACGGGAATGTGGAAGATGTCGTTCACATCCGAGACGGCGGCCAGCAAATACAGGGCGTCATAGCGGCCCGCGAGCGCGACGGTCGTGCGACTGGCGTCCTGGATGTCTGCGACGACGTGGCGCACGTCGCTACGATGCGGCCGCATGATGTCGAACACGGTGACGTCGTGGCCCGCGTCGAGAAGCTTGTCCACGACGTGAGAACCGATGAAGCCCGCCCCGCCGATGACGCCTACGCGCACGGCGCGGTTCTCCCCGGCAACGTCTGCCGCAGGGCCCCGACGACCTGCTCGATCTCGGTCTCGGTCATGCCCGGATAGATGGGCAAGCAGACGTGACGTGAGCACACATCCTCCGCAACGGGAAATGCACCCTCCGCCCACTGCTTGAAGACGGGTTGATGGTGGCAGGGAATCTCGTACACCTCGCCGCTCAGGCTGACCTGGAAGCGCTCCTTGAGCGTCCGCTTGAGGGCGCGCCGGTCGACGTCGCGATCCAGCAGCGCCACGTACTTGTAGAAGTTCGGCTGTGCGCAATCCGGGGGGACGAGCAATTGGAGACCGTCGACACCGGCAAGCCGCTTCGTGTAGGCCGCCGCGACGCGCCGTCGCTCGGCGACGAACTCGTCGAGTCGGTTGAGCTGCGAGAGGCCGACCGCTGCGTGCAGCTCGCTTAGCCGCCAGTTGTATCCCATGCGTACGTGCAGGTTCGTGAGGAAGCTCTCCTTGCCCTGATCCCGGTACTGGAGCGCGTGCTGGTAGATTGCCTCGTCGTCCGTCACGATCATTCCGCCCTCACCTGCCGTAATCACTTTCGTGGGGTAGAACGAAAACGCGGCCGCCGTTCCGAAAGTCCCGGCCATGCGGCCATCCAGGCCGCTGCCGTGTGCATGGGCCGCGTCTTCAATCAGGACAAGGCCACGGTCGCGGCAGAATGCGGCGATCTTCGGGGTCTCCGGACTCACGGTTCCCGCGATGTGAACGACGATGACGGCGACCGTCTGGCTGGAGACCGCGGCCGCGACGGTCTCGACGCTCAGCCCCATGGCGGTGCGCTCGACATCGGCGAACTGCGGCCGGCCCCCCGCGTGAATCACCGCGGCGGCAGTGGCGAAGAACGTGTTCGTGGGGACCACCACCCCGCGCTCTTCGACGTCGAGCGCCCGCAGCACGATCTCGAGGGCGCTCGTGCCGCTCTGCACGGCGACCGCGAAGCGCGTGCCGACCGTCCGGGCGAACGAGACTTCGAACGCGCGGCCGTTCTCGCCGAGCGTCAGGACGCCGCTTCGCAGCGCTTCGTCGATGCGCGCGAGAATCGCGCGGCGGTCGTCTTCCGGAATGACGACCCTGGCGGCCGGAATGGGGTTCATTGGAATCCTCCCGGGCGATCCGGCGCGGCACCATCTCAACTGGTTGTCTCACCGCGCCGCGCTTAGCGGCGAGACTACGCGCTGACTCGGATCAAGCGGCGGGAGGAGCCCGCGAAGGAGGCGGGGCGGGCATGGCGACGGCCACCAGTCCGTCCTCTCCCTGGAAGACCTGTGCGATGACGGCGAGTCGCCCTGTCACGTCGCTCTGAATATGCGAGTCGGTCGCAGCGCTCGACGACGTGGCGAGAATGACGACATCGTCATAGTCGGCGTCGTCCCAGATTCCGGGAACGTATGTGGGGTCCGGCGGGCTGGCGTAGGCGAGCGGCGTGAGCACCGATAGAACGACGATGATGATCAGCCGGATCATCAGTGCGCACTCGCGCCTCATGCTCTCCCCGTACCGTGGGCCGGACCGCCTGTCAAGTGCCAGACGGTGCCGTCGTCATCGGAGCGTTGCATTTGACACGGCCCGGAAGTGGCGCCTAATTGACGGCGGAACCACCAAGAGGTGAGCGATGCATTCCCGACTTATCGCGCCGGTGGGTGGAACGCTCGTCGATCTCATGGTCCCCGAAATCGGCCGTGCCGAGCTACGCGCCCGAGCCAACCGACTGCCATCGCTCCAGGTCTCAGAGCGAGCCCTCTACGACCTCGAGCTGCTGGCGACCGGTGGGTTCTCGCCTCTCGATCGCTTCATGCGGCGAGCCGACGTCGAGCGCGTGCTCGAAGACATGCGCCTGGCGGACGGCCAGCTGTTCCCGATGCCGGTCATGCTTCCCGTCGAGCGATCGGCAGCGGTGCGGCTCGACCACGATGTCGCACTTCGCGACGCGCGCAACGAGCTGCTCGGAATCCTGACCATCGAGGAGGCGTACGACTGGGATCGCGCGGCGATGGCGCAGCACGTCGTCGGCAGTCACGATCTGCGCCATCCGTTGGTCGCCGAGATGCAAGGCTGGGGCGACGTGGCCGTGTCCGGTCGGCTTCAGATCCTGGCCCTGCCCCAGCACCACGACTTTCGCGAGTTGCGCCTGACGCCGGCTGAGACCCGCACTCGGCTCGACATCCTGGGTGCAACGAATGTCGTCGCGTTCCAGACGCGCAACCCGTTGCACCGGGCCCACGAGGAGCTCACCAAGCGCGCGGCGGACATGGTCAACGGAGTGCTGCTTCTTCACCCGGTGGTTGGGATGACGAAGCCGGGGGACGTCGACTACTACACGCGCGTGCGGAGCTACAAGGTGCTCGTCGAGGGCTACTACGAATCCCATCGTGTGCTCTTGGCCCTTCTGCCGCTGGCCATGCGCATGGCGGGCCCGCGCGAGGCGGTGTGGCATGCCCTGATCCGGCGGAACTATGGGGCCAGCCACTTCATCGTAGGCCGCGACCACGCCAGCCCGGGCCTCGATTCAGCCGGCAAGCCTTTCTACGGCGCCTACGACGCCCAGGAACTGGTGGCGCGGTTCGCCAAAGAGCTCGGGATCGGGATGCTGCCCTTCACCGAGATGATGTATCTCCCAGACGAGAACCGCTACGAAGAGGTGTCGCGCATACCTCCCGCGGCACGCACGGCTTCCATCTCAGGGACCCAGGTCCGCGAGGAGTTCCTCGCCGCGGGCCAGAAGCTTCCCGACTGGTTCACGCGGCCCGAGGTCGCTCAGATCCTCATGGATACGTATCCTCCGCGCCACCGTCAGGGGGTGTGCGTGTGGTTTACGGGCCTGAGCGGTGCAGGCAAATCCATCACAGCGGAGATTCTGACCATGCTCGTGCTCGAGCGCGGCCGTCAGGTCACGCTCCTCGATGGCGACGTGGTCCGTACACATCTGTCCAAGGGGTTGGGCTTCAGCAAGGACGACCGCGACACGAATATCCGCCGCATCGGCTTCGTTTGCGCAGAAGTCGTCCGTCACGGGGGGGTGGCGGTGGCGGCCGCAGTGAGTCCCTATCGGGCCACGCGCGACGAGGTGCGCCACATGGTGGGCGCGGAGCACTTCGTGGAGGTCTTCGTGGACACGCCCCTCGAGGTCTGCGAGGGGCGCGACAGCAAGGGCGTCTACGCCAAGGCCCGGCGTGGTGAGATCACAGGATTCACGGGGATCGACGACCCGTACGAGGCTCCCGAGGCTCCCACCCTCGTTCTGGAGACGGTCGTGTCCAGCCCGGATCAGAACGCGCGGCGCGTGCTCGAGTACCTCGAGCAGCAGGGGTTCGTTCGCTAGTCACTCGCGTCAGGGTACAGCAGCCGAAAGCGCCGGCACACCACGGGCATCGTCGTCGCCGGTATCTGTCCCACGCGTGCGCACTCGCGCGACAGATAGCTCCAATGCGCGTCACGCCAGGCGGCCAGCGAGCCGTCGCCCTCGCCCTCGTCGCGAGCAAACGCAGCATCGACCTGGTCGAATGGCAGCACGCGGACCTCGGTCACCTCGATGACGGCCAGCGGCTCGCCGCTCCAGTCGATGATGATCTCGACGTCGCCGACCTGAGGCAGGGGATCACCGTCGGCGTGCCACGCGGCGAGCAGGCCGGCCGAGGCGCGCTTGCCGCCGCGGCGGACGAGAACACCCAGCTCGCGCGCCAGCTCCGGGCTGTCGCCAAACCATTCGAGTCTGGGGTTCGCGGACGGGACGACATATCCCGCGGCACTCAACCGCTCGACGACGGCGGCGACGTCGGCTCGCGGCGGCGCGATCATTGACGCGCAGCTCGCTGCAGCGCGTCCCACACGCGGTGCGGTAGCAGCGGCACACGTGTGATTTCGACACCGCGCTCGGCGAGCGCGTCCTCGACCGCATTGGCGACAGCCGCGCTCGGCGAGATGATGCCGCTTTCGCCCACGCCCTTGACGCCGAGCTCGTTGATCATCGACGGGTGGTCGGCCGCTTCGACGCTGAGCGCGGGAATATCGCCGGCGAGCGGCAGGCCGTAGTCCATCAGCGTCCCCGTCAGCAGCTGGCCGGCGGCATCGTGCACGACTTCCTCGCGCAGCGCGGTGCCCAGACCCTGTGCGATACCCCCGTGCAGCTGGCCCTCGACGATCGTGGGGTTGATCGGCCGGCCGCAGTCGTGGACCGCCGCGTACTGGAGCAGTCGCACGACTCCCGTTTCGACGTCGATCTCCACCGCGCACGCGTGGGCGCCGAAGGCCCACGTCACCGTGTCGGGATGAAAGAAGAGGCACGCGTGCAGGCCCGGCGCGCGCTCGGCGGCCAGCGCGCGGCTGCGCGGCGCCCGCGCGGCCAGCATGCCGAGGTCGATGCCCCGATCCGGCGCCCCGGCGACATGCACGCGGCCGCCCGCGACAACGACGTCGTCGGGCGCACACTCGAGCAGCTCGCCGGCGACGATGCGCGCGCGGCGTGCGACTTCACGCGTCGCGCGCAAGATCGCGGGTCCGGCGTTCGCCGCGACGCGGCTCGCGATGGTCCCGTGGCCGAACCCGATGAGCGCGGTGTCGCCGCCCAAGACGACGACCTTCTCGAGCGGCACGCCGAGCTCGGCCGCGCAGACCTGCGCGAGGGTCGTCTCGTGGGCCTGGCCTTGCGACGCGACGCCGACCGCGACGAACACCGTGCCGTCGGGATCGACACGGACGTCGGCGCCCTCGTACGGCCCGATCCCGGTGCCCTCGAGATAGGCCGAGACACCGACGCCGATCGGGCGCGCCGTTCCGCGCCGCTCGTCACGCGCCGCGCACCACCGCGGGTAGTCGGCCAGCTCGAGTGCACGGTCGAACGCCGCGACGTAATCGGCCGGGTCGTACGCGATGGAGGCGCCGTCGCGGTAAGCGTGGCCGGGCCGGTACGGCATCTCCTGCTTGCGAATCAGGTTGCGGCGGCGCAGCTCCGCGGGATCGAGCCCCAGTCGTCGCGCGGCGCGGTCGAGCAGACGATCGAGCACGAACGCCGCCTCCGGCCGACCGGCGCCGCGATAGGCGCCCATGAACGTCTTGTGGGTCACGATGTTCACGCACTCGCCGGCGAAGTGCGGCACGCGATACGGCCCCGCCAGGTGATTGATCGTGTTCAGGCCGATCACGTCACCCAGCGTGGGATAGGCGCCGTGATCGCGCGTGAAGCGCGTCTCGATGGCGGTCAGCGCGCCGTCGCGCCTGACACCGAGCCGCGCGCGGTGGCGCTGATCGCGGTCCGGCGCGGCAGTGAGGAAGTGCTCGCGTCGCGTCTCGATCCACTTCACCGGGCGGCCCAGCCGGCGCGCGACGGCGGCGATCAACACCTCCTCGGCGTACGCGTGACCTTTGATGCCGAACCCGCCGCCGACGTCCGGCGCCAGCACGCGCACGCGCGACTCGCCCAGCCCGAGCGCGCGCGCGACCGCCCCGCGCACGGCGTACGGCACCTGCGTCGACGACCAGACGGTGAACAGACCGTCCGGCGTCGCGGGATGCGCGACGACGCCGCGCGGCTCGATCGGAACGCCGCCGACACGCGGGAAGTCGAGCGTTGCCTCGACCACGACGTCGGCGTCCGCGAACCCGCGTGTGACGTCGCCGACGGCATTGCGTGCGATGCCCGCGATGTTGTCCGGCCAGTCAGCGAAGACTCGCGGGGCGCCGGTAGCCCGCGCGGCGTCGGCGTTTGGTGCGGCCGGCAGCGGCTCCCATGCGACGTGGACTGCGTCGGCGCCGTCTGCGGCGCGATACACGTCGTCGGCGACGACGACGGCGACCGCCTCGCCGACGTGGCGCGCGACGTCGGTCGCGATGGCCTGGTGATGATAGGCGCGCATCGACGCGGAGGGCGCCAGCGCCGGCACGCCCGGAGCGCACTCCGGCAGCTCGCGCGCGGTGACGACCGCGATCACCCCGGGCAACCGCCGCGCGGCGCTCGCGTCGATCGCGCTGATTCGCGCGTGGGCATGCGGGCTGCGAACGATCGCGGCGTGCAGCAGCCCGTCGATGCGCAAATCGTCGATGTAGCGGCCGCGGCCGGTGAGGAAACGGCGGTCTTCCTTTCGCAGCACGCGCGCGCCGATGGTCGTGGTCACGGGCGTGTGGCAGTATAAGGCCTCGTTTCGCGCGTGATGCGCGCGAGGAGGCAACGCATGGCATACAAGCCGGTCGTGGGCTGGGGCAAGCTTCCCGACGGATGGAGTTACGTCGAAGCGACCGCGGTCGCCGTGGACGCCGACGATAACGTCTGGGTATTCAATCGCGGCGCGCATCCCGTGATCGTGTTCGACCGTCACGGGGCGTTCAAACGCTCGTGGGGTGAGGGACTCATCCGCCGCGCGCACGGCATCACCATCGGTCCCGACGGCACGATCTGGCTGACCGACGATCTGCACCACACCGTTCGGCAGTTCACGCCGGACGGCAAAGTGCTGCTCACGCTCGGCGATCCCGACACGCCGTCGACGGCCCACGGCGGGCAGCCGTTCAACCGCCCCACGCACGTGGCCATCTCACCGCGCACCGGCGACGTCTACGTATCCGACGGCTACGGCAACTCGCGCGTGCACAAGTACGATCCGAAGGGCCGGCTGCTGAAGTCGTGGGGCGAGCCCGGCACCGATCCCGGGTGCTTCAACATTCCGCACAACATCGCCACCGACGCCGGCGGCCGTGTCTACGTGGCCGACCGCGAGAACTCGCGCGTGCAGATCTTCGACGAAAACGGCACGTACCTCGGCCAGTTCAACAACCTGCATCGGCCGTGCGGACTGGCCGCGGCCGCGCGGCTCGGCGATCTGTTCTTCGTCGGCGAGCTGCCGTCGCACCTGGCCGTGAATCAGGCGGTGCCGAACATCGGCGCGCGCGTGAGCGTGCTCACGATCAAGGGCGACCTGGTCGAGCGCATCGGCGGACCGTTTGCGGGCGAGAAGCCCGGCGAGTTCGTCGCACCGCACGCGTGCGCGGTGGACTCGCGCGGCGACCTCTACGTCGCCGAGGTCGCGTGGACGGCGGTGGGCAGCAAAGAGAATCCGCCGCGCGAGATCCGCTCGCTCCAGAAGCTCATGCGGACATGACTCAGGACATGCGGACATGACCGCGGAGGATGCCGCGCTCGACGCCGCGGTGGCGCGCCTGGCCGGCTGGCGCCGGGCCGGGCGCGCGATCGAGAAGGTCTACCGCTTCGGCGATTTCCGCGCGGCGCTGGCGTTCGTCAACCGCGTCGGTGACCTGGCCGAGCGCCAGCAGCACCACCCCGACATCGCGATCCACTATTCGGAGGTGACGCTCACGCTGTGGAGCCACGACAGCGGCGGCGTGACCATGCGCGACGTGAAGCTCGCGGAGGCGATCGACGCGCGTGAACGCTGACGTGCCCGCCGCGTTCGGCGATTTCTTCGCCGGCCTGGTCGAGCAGCGCTATTCGCCCGGTCCGGCCGACGCGTTCCACCGCTGCTTCGGCTGCGGACCGGCGCATCCGTCGGGACTGCACGTGCGCGTCTTCAAGACGGAAGACGGCGTGGTGTCACCGGTGGTCGTGCCACGCGTGTACGAAGGACCGCCAGGCGCGGCGCACGGCGGGATCGTGGCGGCCTATCTCGACGAGATCCTCGGCGGCGCCGTCGTGCGTGCGACCGGCAAGGCCGCCGTCACGGGTGAGCTGACCGTGCGGTACGTCAGGCCGGCACCGACTGAGACGCCGCTACTCGGACGTGGGCGGTTGGTGGCCGATCACGGCCGCTACGTCGACGTGGAGGGAAGCCTCGAGGAATTCGGCGCCGCGCGGGTGGTCGCGACCGCGCGCGGGCGCTTCTTTCCGTACGTCGTGGCGGGGACTACGCCCGGGTCAGCAGAGTCGTGAGCGTGGGCGACGGCTTCGGCGTCTCGCGGAAGCGGCAGCGCAGCTCGGACCGCTCGAGAATCTCCACGTAGGTGCCCATCACCATCCGGTAGTAGTGCGGGTGGCGCCCGGCGGGGCCGCCGTTGTATTCGGTGAGTGCATCCTTGATGTTCGATCTGCGTGTCATGATGTCGCGCAGGTACGCCATCGCGAACTTCGTGCTGACGACGGGATCGGCCAGATCGCCGAGCTCGCGCGCGCTCTTCGCCTCGCGCGGCTGCTTGACGGAGGGCCGTTTGAAGGTGCCGACCACGGGCTCCATGATCGCGGCGGTGCTGGGCAGCGTCTGGAACAGCCCGATCTCGCCGGCTGCGCCTACGGCGTCGTGACGAAATTCGGACTCGACTTCCGCCTGCGCCAGCAGCAGGCAGTGGTCCAGGTTGGACTTCTGTGCTTCGGCCACGAGCGCCTCGGGGAACCGCTGGAAGGCGCGGATGGGGGCCTGCGGATTCTTGAAGGCAATGTACTCGAGAATGGAACGGTTCAGACGCCCCGCGTCCGCTTCACCCGCGACCGCGATGACGTGACGCGTGAGCACCAGGCCACCGACGGCGACCGCGACGCTCATCATCAGGACCGCGAGTGCTTTGCTGTGACGACTCAACATGCCATTCCTCCTTCGAGATCGTGCCAGCCTTTACCGTGCTGAGGAATCCGAATGACAGAATGGAAGAGACGAAAGTGACGAGAAGCTAACATCTCGAATCGCGCCACGCAATGCCTCGTCGCTCGCAAGGCAAACTTCTACCACCGGCGGTGTCACGCGGCTGACGCGCAATTTGGCCAAATTCGAAAAAACCGGGTGTTACACGGGGGGCGAAACGGCACCACGACGACCGGTGGCAGTGGCCTTGCACAAAATTTTTTTGGGATCGCGGCGGATTTTTCGACGACGCGGTCCGGAACGGAGGGCGCGCAATGAATCGCGACGAGATCCGTGGCAAGGCCGAGAAGGCGAAGGGCTACATCAAGGAAGAAACCGGCGAGGCCCTCAACGATCCCGAGCTCGAGGCCGAAGGTCGCGGCGAGCGGACGGCTGGCAAGCTCCGCGAGGAATTCGGCAAGGCGAAGCGGAAGGCCGGTGAGGCCGTCGACGACGTGGTTGACGAGATCGAGGAGTAACCCGTAACGACGGGGCCGGCGGCGTGCGCCGCCGGCCCTCTCACACCTGCTCGCGCCGGGTGAGGTGCTACCATCGCCGCGATGCGCGGCGCGCTCGCGATCAAAATCGGCCTCCTGATCGTCGTTGTCCTCATCATCGGCTTCGGCGTCTCCACGATCCTCACCATCCGGCGCGAGGCGGAGGTGCTCATCGAGCAGAACAAGATCGCCGCGCGCCGCCTGACCGCGACGCTCGTCGCCTCCATCGAGGGGGCCATGCTGCAGGAGCGCCCCGATGTGACGCGCACGGTGATCCAGGAGCTGCGCCAGAACTCGCCGGTGGACGCGTTCGACGTCTATCGCCGTACGGGCATGGAGGCGTTCACGGACCTCAGCACCGCGATGGAGGTCGACAAGAACGCCGGGCTGGCGCCGGACGTGATGAGCAACATCAAGAAGATGGCGCGGCCGCCCGGCAAGAAGATCGACGACCCGCTGTTCGCGCGAGCGATCGAGCAAGTCGCCACCCAGGAAGCGCTCGAGGCCCGTGACGGCACGCGCTACTTCACGCTGCTCACACCAATCCGCAACCAGGAAAGGTGTCAGGGCTGTCACGGCGCCGATCACCAGGTGCGTGCGGTGGTGCGCGTGGCGAGCTCGATGGAGCCCGTCTTTGCCGAGGTCGCGCGCCATCGCAATCGCCAGCTCGCCATCGGTGTCCTCACCATCGTCGCCGCCGGCGCCGTCCTCACGCTGACGATGCGCCGCATCGTGCTGCGTCCGGTCGATCAGCTGGCCGCCGCGGCGCGCCGGGTCGGCGAGGGCGACTTCAGCGCGCGGGCACCGGTCGCGGCGCGCGACGAGCTCGGACAGCTCGGCCGCGCGTTCAACGAGATGACCGCGCGGCTCGCGCAGGCGTACACCGAGCTCGAGTCGAAGAACACCGAGCTCGCCAGCGCGCTGCAGAGCCTCCAGGAATCGCGCCAGCGTCTGGAGCTGCTCGAGCAGCTCAAGGGCGAGCTGTCGAAGTTCGTGCCGGAGTCTGTCAAGCGACTGCTCGAGCAGAACCCCAATGCGACGGAGCTGGAGAAGAAGAACGTCGAGGTGTCGGTGCTGTTCCTCGACATCGCCGGCTACACGAAGCTGTCGGAGCAGCTCGAGCCCAAGCGGCTGAATCATCTCGTGCAGACGTATTTCTCGTCGTTCCTCGAGATCATCCACACGCATCACGGCGACGTCAGCGAGACCGCCGGCGACGGCCTCATGGTCATCTTTCAATCCGACCGCGCCGCCGTCGATCACGCGCTCAACGCCACGCGCGCCGCCTTCGCCATCCGGCAGCGCACGGCGGCGCTCAATGAGGAATACGGCGGCGTCTTTCCTCCGGTATCGCTGCACATGGGCATCAACACCGGCGAAGCGCTCGTCGGCGCCACGAAGCTCGGCGGCGGCACCGGACAGCGGTGGACGTTCACCGCGAGCGGTTCCACGACCAACGTCGCCGCGCGCTTCGCCGCCTTCGCCCAGGGTGGTGACATCGTCGTCGGGCCCGCCACCGCCGAGCGGATCCGCCAGCACTTCGTGCTCGAGACGCTTGGCGAGCAGACGTTCAAGAACGTCTCGCAGCCGATCCGCGTCTATCGCGTGATCCCGCCCGGGGTGTACGAGAAGATCGTCTGACCGCGCCCATCCGGGTTGGCATCTGCGCGTGGGCCGACCCCGCGCTCATCGAGTCGCGCGCGTTCTACCCGCGGGTGTCGATGTCGTCGGAGGCGCGCCTGCGCTATTACGCCTCGGTCTTCGACGTGGTCGAGGTCAACTCGTCGTACTACGCGATTCCGGACGTGCTCACCGTGCGGCGCTGGGCCGAGCGCACGCCGCCGGGGTTCGTGTTCCACGTCAAGGCGTGGTCGCTGATGACCGGCCATCATCCGCGCGCGCAGTCGGTCCCCGCCGACCTGGTACGGCTCATCTCGCCGCGCGCGCGCCGCACGCACCGCGACGAGATCGACGCCGGCGAGTTTCCACCCGAAGCGCTCGATGAGGCCTTCCGCCTGTTCCGCGCGGCCCTGGCGCCGCTCGCCGAGGCCGGCAAGCTGGGGTACGTGCTGTTCCAGCTGGCACCGTGGGTGCGCTACGACGACACGCGACTTGAGTACCTCGCGTCGCTGCCGGCGCGGCTGCCGGGCTGGACGGTGGCCGTCGAGTTCCGCCATCGCTCGTGGCTGCCCGACCACGCGCATCAGACGCTGAGCGCGCTCCGGCGGGCCCGCGTCGCGAGCGTCGTGGTGGATGCGCCGCCGACGACGGCGGCGGTGCCGCGCGTCACCGACTTGACGGCGCCGGTCGCCGTGTTCCGCCTGCACGGGCGGAACGCCGAGGGCTGGCTACGGCAGGTGCGCGGCGAGGAGCCGACCGTGCGCGAGAAGTACGACTACCTCTACAGCGAGGCGGAGCTGCGCGAGCTGACGCCGGAAATCGACGAGGCGGCCGGCGAGGCCGAGCAGGTCTACATCTCGTTCAACAACAACAATCGCGACTATCCGGTGCGCAACGCGCTGATGCTCAAGCGCCTGCTCGGCCAGCCGCATCATCCCGTGCCCGGCGACCTGTTTAACTGAGATTTGCCAGGCGGCCGCTTTAACTGAGATAGTGACGACGATGGCCACATCGGCCCCCCCGATTCCGCGCGTCGAGCTCGCGTATGCGCCGACGCCGCTGCTGAAGCTCGAGCGGCTGTCCGCCGAGCTCGGCATCGAGCTGTGGATCAAGCGCGACGACCTTACTGGCCTGCTAGAGACGGGCAACAAGATCCGGAAGCTCGAGTTCCTCATCGGCGAGGCGCTCGCGCAGAAGGCCGACACGCTCATCACGTGCGGCACGCTGCAGTCCAATTGTTGCCGGTGCGTGGCCGCCGTGTGTGCGCGGCTCGGTCTGCGCGCGGTGCTCGCGCTGAAGGGCGCGCGCCCGGCCGAATACGACGGCAACCTCTTGCTCGACCGCCTGCTCGGCGCCGAGATCAAGTACTGCAGCGACGCCGAGTGGGACAAGATCGACGAGACGATGCACGACCTCGCGGCGCGCGAGCGCGCGGCGGGCCGGACGCCCTACGTGATCCCCGAGAGCGGCGCCACCGTGGTCGGCGCGCTCGGCTACCTCGCGTGCGGGCAGGAGCTCGCGCAGCAGGCGCGCCACGGCGCGCCCGAGTTCGACACGATCGCCATCACCAACTTCAGCGGCGGCAGCCAGGCCGGTCTGCTCATGGCTACGCAGACGGCGGGACTGCGCGGCGACATCGTCGGCATTCCGATCGCGTGGGAAGCTGCGCGCGTGCGCGCCTACGTCGCCGAGGTGATGGACCACGCGCGCAGCCGCTTCGGCCTCGGCGTGCGGCCGCCGGCCGAGGTGCGGTTGCTCGACGGGTATCAGGGCGTCGGCCGCAGCGCCGTTCGCCGCGAAGAGCTCGACATCATGCTCAAGCTCGCGCGGCTCGAGGGAATCGTGCTCGACCCCGTGTACACGGCGAAGGCCTTCGGTGGCCTGCTCGACACGCTTCGCCGGACGCCGCGCGGGCTCGGGCGCCGCGTCTGCTTCGTGCACACCGGCGGCGTGTTCAGCGTGTTTCCATTCCGCGCGGACCTCGGTCGCCTCGTCGACGGAGACGGCCTGGTAGAATCCTAGCCCATGCCGGAACTGAGGCTGCGGGGCGGCGAAGTCGACGGGCTCGCGCTGAATTACCTCGTGGAAGGTC
>Ga0075421_100000844_pt1 | contig 34075 bp, 21 predicted proteins | sample SoiMetdeltSBSDD5_FD_75292 | JGI IMG/M metagenome (GOLD analysis project Ga0075421, IMG submission 75292) | Bulk soil microbial communities from a Populus tree surrounding site in Tennessee, USA - Soil MetaG P. deltoides SBSDD5 | ecosystem: Environmental > Terrestrial > Soil > Tree plantation... | reverse complement strand
TCGGCAAGCGCCACCGACAACACCTACCGCACCAGTTTCACCTACACTCCCACCGGCGAGCTGCTGACGCAGACCAATCCGGACGGCGCCATCGTGCGGCACACCTACACCTCCGGCACCGAACCCGCGGTCGGCGGTGGTGCGACACCGCCAGCGCTCGTTGCCACCACCACCGATCCGCGCGGCGCCGTCACCCGGTACGCGTACTACGCCAACGGGGATCGTGCCCGCGTGACCGAGCCCTCCGGGCTGGTCGTCAACTTCACCTACGATGCGTTGGGGCGCAAGGCTTCCGAGACCGAGATCTCGGACACGTTCCCGTCCGGCGTCACCACCACCTTCCAGTACGACTCGTCCTCGCGCCTGATCGCGACCCTGGAACCGGCGACCACAGACGCGGTCACCGGGGACCGGCATCAGCGCTCCACCGAGCACGTCTACGACGATGATGGCAACCTTTCCTCGGTCACCGTCCGCGATCTGCTCGGCGCCGACCCGGCGCGGGTAACCGCCTACCAGTACGACGACTTCGGCCGCGTGCGGCAGGTCACCGACGCCGAGGGGCACGCCACCACGTTCGAGTACGACAAGTTCGGCAACCAGGTGCGCAAGGTGGACGCCAACGGCAACGACTACCGGTACGCGTACACCGCCCGCAACGCCGTCTCCGAGGTGCGGCTTCGCGACTGGACAGGCGACTCCGGCCCGCAGACCAACGGCTACATCGTCCTCGACTCCTACGCCTACGACCTCGCCGGCCGCATGGTCCGCCACACCGACGCGATGGGCCACCGCGTCGAATACGGCTATTACCTCGACGACTTGATGTCCACCATCACGCTCAAGGGTTTCCGCAACCCCGACGGCACCACACGTGACTTCGTCCTGGAGTCCAAGACCTACGACGGCGCGGGCAACCTGACACGCGTGGTGGCCGGCAACGGCACGCAGGTCACCGAGCACACCATCACCCGGGCCGGCCAGATCGCCAGCACCACGGTCAACCCGGGCGGCCTCAACCGCCGTACCGCCTTCACCTATGACTTCGCCGGCAACGTCACCACCGTCACCAGGTCCGGCAACGCCTCCAATGTCACCTGGCCGGTGCCCACCACCGCGGCGGTGGTGAGCTACGAGTACGACCTGTCCGGCAACATGCGCAAGGAGACAATCGGCACGGGCACCAGCGCGCTGGTCACCACCCACCACTACGACCAGCGCGGCCTGCGGACCGGCAGCACCGACCCGCGAGGCAATGTCACCGGCGCTGACCCGGTCCCGTACACGACCACCTACACCTACGACGAGCGCGGCCAGCAGACCTCGATCACGGCGCCGCTGGTGTCGGTCGAGCGCGACGGCGGCGCCGCGCAGGTGCTGCGGCCGGTGGCCAAGGCCGGGTACGACACGTTCGGCCACGCGGTGAACACATTGGACGATCTGGGCCGCCCCGGCCGTACCTCGTTCGACCGCATGGGCCGGCTGGTGCGCAGCACGGGCGCGGCGTACACCCCGCCCGGCACCGTGACCACCATGACGCCGTCGAGTTCCCAGCGCCTGGACGGGCTCGGCAACGTCGTCGAGGTGACCGACCAGCTCGGCAATGCCACGCGGTACACCTATGACCGTCTAAACAGGATGGTGACGCGCGACGAGCCGGGAGTCACCAACGAGGAGCGGGCGGTGTGGAGTTACACCTACACCCGCACCGGCGAGGTGCTGTCGGTGACCGACCCGACCGGGGCCCGGGTGGAGACCACCTACGACGACCTCGACCGGATGGTCACGCAGACCACGGTGGAGCGGCGCCCGGTCGCCGCCAACCTCACCACCCGCTACGCCTACGACGACGCGGGCAACGTTGTGCGGCGCACCTCGCCCAGCGGCGCGGTGTCGACGATGGCCTATGACGCGGCGGGCTCGATCACCCGAAGCACCGACCCGCGGGGCGTTGTCACGCAGTACGGCTACGACTACGCCGGGCGGCAGGTGCGCATGAGCGACGGGCTGGGCCGCACCGACCGCATGGACTACGACCAGCTCGGCCGGCTCACCAGCCGGTCGGACCTCTCCCCGGCCGGTGCGACGCTGCGCACGGTCACCTACGCCTACGACCCGGACGGCAACCTGCAGTCGTCCACCGACGCGTTCGGCCGGACGACCTCCTACACCCATGACGCGCTGGATCGGCTGGTGCGTCAGGTCGAACCGGTGTCGGCGGAGAGGAGCATCACGACCACGTTTGGCTACGACGGGGCGGGCAACCGCACCCGTTACACCGACGGGCGCGGCAACGCCACCATCTACACCTACAACAGCCTGAACCGGCCGGAGTCGGTGATCGTACCGGCGACGGCGGCGCACCCCGCCGTCGCGGACCGCACGTGGACCGCCAGCTACGACGCGGCCGGCCAGGCGGTGAAGCTCGTGATACCGGGCAACCTGACCCGCAACCGTACGTTCAACGCCGCCGGGCGGCTCACCCTGGAGACCGGCGGCGGTGTCGGCACGACCGAACGCCGGTTCACCTACGACCTGTCCGGGCGGATGCTGACGGCGAACGCGGCCGGAGGCACGGACACGTACACCTACAACGACCGCGGCCAGACGCTCACCGCGACCGGCCCGTCGGGCAACGCCACATTCGAGTACGACACCGATGGCAACGTCATCACAAGGACCGACAGGGCCGGAACCTCGCGGTTCACCTACGACAGGAGCCGCCTGGCCACGATGACCGATGCCATCACCGGGGTCACCGAACAGGTCTCCTACGACGGTGCCGGGCGCGTGCGGACCGTCGACTACGGGTCCGGACGGGTACGCACCTACGGTTACGACGACTTCGGCAGGCTCACCTCGGACGCGCTGCAAAACGCCGGTGGAGCAACGGTTTCCTCGGTGGTGTACACGTTCGACGCCGACGACCGGATGGTGCGCAAGGTGACCACCGGCACCGCCGGGGCGGCCGACAACACCTACGGCTACGACTTCGCCGGCCGGTTGACGTCCTGGACCGTGGGGGCCAACACGGTGGCGTACGAGTGGGACGACGCGGGCAACCGCACGCGCAGCGGCGCGGAGACCGCCACCTACGACGCCCGCGACCGCCTGCTGACCGGCGGCGGATTCACCTACACCTACACGGCACGCGGCACCCTGGTGTCGCGCACCGGTTCTGGCGAGACGGAGCAGTACTCCTTCGACGCCTTCGACCGGCTGGTCTCAGGCGACGGTCAGACCTACGCCTACGACGGCCAGAACCGGCTCGCCACCCGCGGCGCAACCGGGTTCGCGTACGCGGGCCGCGGCGACGATCCGGTGTCAGACGGCACCCGCACCTACGCCCGCGGGCCGGAGGGCGAGCTGCTCGCACTGTCGCAGGGCACACAGCGCCTGCTTGTCCTCTCCGACGAGCACGACGACCTGGTGGCGGCGTTCGACGCGGCGAACACCACACTGTCCGGATTGGACGGTTCGCAGGCGTACTCGCCGTTCGGCCAGGTCCTCGCGCAGGCCGGGGGCATGCAGACCGGCCTCGGTTTCCAGGGTGACTACACCGACCCGGACACCGGCATGGTCAACATGGGTGCCCGCTGGTACGACCCGGGCAGCGGCACGTTCCTCTCACGGGACGCGGCCACCTACCGTTCGGGCCCGTCGATCCTTGCCAACCCGTACACCTACGGCGCGGGTGATCCGCTGGGCCACACCGACCCGGACGGCAACTGGCCGAAGATCAGCTGCGGGATCTGCGAACGGGCAGTGGACGCGGTCTCGGACGCCGGGCGGTCCGTCGTCCGGACCGCACGGCGCGGCCTGTCCGGCGTGGCCAACGTAGTTCGGTCGGCCGTCTCGAACGCCTGGAGTGGCATCCGAAGCGCCGCGCATCACGCGTGGTCAGCGGCCAGGTGGGCGGCGAACAGATTCACCGACGCGGCGCGGTGGATCTACGACCGTGGCCGCGCCGCCATCAGGTGGGTCAACGACCGGTTGAACTCGGCATACAACTGGGTCCGCGACCGGGTGGAGTCCGGAATCCGTGCCATCCGCGGCGCGGCGAACAGCGCCATCAGCTGGGCCAGAGATCGCGCCCGAGACATCAGGAACACGGCTGTCGCCGCTGCCCGGCGCGTGACCAGCGCCGCGCAGAGCGCGGTGCGCTGGGTTGTCGAGCACAACCCGCTACCGACGATCGCGGCGGCACTCCGGCCGGTCTACTCGGCGGCGCGGAGCGTCGTCTCCGCGGCGGCGCATCTGCCCGCGGCGGTGGTGTCCACTGTGCGAGACGTGGTGCACGACGCCACCCAGGCTGTGCAAGTGGTGTACCAGCGGGCGGTCGAGGCTGCCGGCACCGTCGTCGAGGCGGTGTCCAACGCGGCCTCGGCGGTGTCCCAGTTCGCCCAGGCGGCGATGCCGATCGTCGCGGGTATCGCGGCCGGTGCGCTCACTACCGCCGGCTGCCTCGTGATAACCGGCGGAGCCGGCTCGGCGGCATGCGTTGTCGCCGGGTTCGCCGCCGGCTCGGCGGTGACGAGCGCGCTTTCCTGCCCGCCAGGGCGCTCGATCGCGGGTTGCGCGGCGCGCGGCGGCGCCGCAGGTGCCGTCGGCGGCGTGGTCTTCGTCGCCACCGGTGGCACGGGCAGCGGGGTGACCGCGGCGATCGTGTCCGGCGCCGCGTCGTCGGGTGCCTCGTCGGCGGCCTCCCAGTACCTGGAGTCCGGCCGCGTGGATGCCGGTCTGGTGGCTCAGGACACGGCTGTCGGTGGTGTCCTTGGCGCCTTCAGCGCCCGGGGCAAAGGGCGCCGCGGCACCCCGGAAACCGGCACGCCCTCGTCCGGTGGCAGCGGTTCGCGCCCGCCCGGTGGCGGTGGCCGTCCGCCGGCCGCCGGCGATGACGACTGGATCCCCACCAACATCGACGACATGATGCGGCGCGACAGCGGGCCGCTGAACTCCGACTTCCAGACCGAAGCCATCATCGGCGACAAAGCTATCTACCCGCCTGACCTGCCCTACATCCCATCGACCCTGCCCAAGTGGAAGCGGTTGGTTGAACCGGTTGTCAGAGGGAGCGACCCCGACCGCTGGGATTGGTTCTAGATCTCATACAGACAAGACTGGAGAGGTTAGATGAAAGCCAGATTCCTGTTGCTTCTGCCGACCCTGCTGGCGCTTGGCCTTTTACCGCCCACCGCGGCGAGCGCGGCGGACGCGTCCATCGACTCGACGGTGCCCGTCGCCGTGGAGTCGTGGCAGCCGAACCGGATCGACGTGTTCGCCCGCGGCACGGACGGCACGCTCAAGCACAAGGTCTTCAACGGACGCTGGTCGAGCTGGGCGAGCCTGGGCGGAGCGATCACGTCCGGTCCCGCGGTGGTCTCCCGTGCCGCCGGTCATCTCGACGTCTTCGCCCGTGGCGTCAGCGGCGATGTGCAGCATCGTGCGTACGTCAACGGCACCTGGTCGACGTGGGAGAGCCTCGGCGGCTTCATCGTCGGTGAGCCGGCAGCGGCGTCATGGTCCTCGGACCGGCTCGACCTCGTGGTGCGCGGCGGTGACAACGGCGTCTATCAGAAGTCATGGAACTCCGGCAGCTGGACCGGCTGGTGGCCGCTCGGCGGCATCACCAACGCGTCGCCGACGGCGGTCTCCTGGGGCCCCAACCGGCTCGACATTTTCGTGCGGGGCCTCAACAACTCGCTCTGGCATTTGTACTGGGCCGGCGGCTGGTCGGCATGGGGCGACCTGGGAGGCTATATCACCTCGTCGCCTGCGGCCATCTCGGGCAGCCCCGGCTTCATAACCGTCTACGTCCGCGACGTCAGCCAGCTTGTCGAACGGGTCTACGGCTTCGGCCAGTGGGGTGGGTGGACGGGCCTCGGCGGCGCGCTCACCACCGCACCCGCGGCCGCTGCATGGGACGCCGGGCACAACGACGTCTTCGCCTTCACCACCGGCGGCAACCTGATGCAGCGGACCTGGAACGGCTATTTCGGCTGGACCGGCTGGACAACCGTGCCCGACTCACACCCTGTCCGGCCCGTAACGCCTTACACGCCAACGGTTGCGGTGCAGGCGGCGCCTGCCGCGGGTGCCCTGGTAGGCGGGCTCGCCTATGCCTACGTCGACAACATCGGCCGGATCGTCTCCGGCTACCAGGCGGATCCCGCGAACATCGGCTCGGTGCAGTGGACCGTCATCTCCGGCAACGAAGGCTTCACCGGGCCACCCGCCCTGATCGAGCAGTCCGACGGCCGGTTGCAAGTCAGCGGGCTGCACCTGTCCGGTGATGTCTGGGCACGGGCGCAGACCGCCAAGGCCGCCTCGACCTGGACCGACTGGATCAACCAGGGCGGGACGATGGCCTCGGCCGTGACCGTCGCCACGCAGACCGACGGCAGTGTGGTGGTGCTGGCGCTCGATTCCGCGGGCGGCTTGTGGTACATATCGCAACCGAGCGTGTCCGGTCCGTACCGGGCGTGGACAAGCCTTGGTGTGACCGGGGTTTCCGCCCTGCCGACCGCCGTGGCCGGGCGCGACGGACTGCACCTGTTCGTCATCGACGGCGCGGGCACGATGAAGACCGCAAAGCTGTCCCCGTCGGGGACGGTGTCGGCGTGGACGTCGCTGGGCGGGACCGGGCTCACCGGAACCCCGGCGGCGGTGGTCTACCCGGGTTACCGGATGCGCGTGTTCGCCCGCGCGGCCAACGGCACCGTGATGACCAAGGAGCAGGACGGCGCGCTGGCCTGGCCGCAGTCATGGTCGCCGGTTGGTCCGGCGGGGATCGCCGTCGGTTCACCCGCCGCCGTGCTCAGCCCGCTCAGCGGCCGCACCGAGGTCGTGGTACGCGGAGCGGGTGGCGCGGTCTTCAGCACCGGAGAAACCACACAGGGCAGCGGGCTCTGGCGCGACTGGGTACCGGTGCTACAGGGCGTGGACAGCGCGGCCACCGATCCCACCATCCTGTCCTACAACGACGGGTCGGCGCTGCGCTGGGCATTCCTGTTCCGCACATCCGATCAGCAGAGCCGCATGTACACAGTGGACACCGGGTTCAGCGGATTCAGCGCCATGAGGGCCGCGTCCGCCGAGCACGGCCCGGCTTTCACCGCCGCCTCACTTCCCGCACCACCGAGGTAACCGCCCAAGGTAAATTCTCCTTCACTTTGCTGGGCGTCGGCTTGTCCCGACGCCCAGCAAAGCATTCGTGCTTCAGCGACATACCCTCGTCCTCTAGCGCCGGAAACCGGGCTAGGACCATACCGTCGGGGTCAAGCTCAGCTTGACGGATGGCTATCACTCGAAGAGTTTCGGGTCGCCGGCGCCGCGGCGCACGATCTCGGGCTCATTGGACAGGTCCACGACGGGTCGGGATGGTGCTGCATTTTGCGGCGCGTCGATGACTGCCGCAACCGCCCAGTGATGTGCTTGGCCAGTTGCTGCGGGCGCTCGGCCGCGACGGCGGCGCGGTCCCCTCCGATCTTGCGGCTCAGGTCGAGGGATTGAGAAGGTCGGCGAAGGTGGTGAGGTCGTCGTCGGGATCCACAGTCCATGCATCCAGGCCATGCGCGGTGAGCACGGCACTGATGAGGTCAGCGGATCCGCCTACGAGGGTGGAATCGAAGTCGATTTCCGTGCCGACGCACCACGAATGGTCGGCCGGCCACAGCAGGCTGGGTGATTGCGGCTGGAACCATCCGGGAGTTGCTAGCCAGCCCATGTTCAGCGCCGCCTGCAGCGGCCCGCGAAACAGCAGATAGTCACGGCCGGGTAGGCGCAGGCGTGGTAGCGCCCATACTTGAGGGGGCACGCCGGGTGCGGGTGTGGGTTCTGGCGTGACACGACCGTCGTCCCGGGCGGAAAAGATCTGTACGCCGAGACCGTCGACCCAGCCCCATCCCTCCCACAGCGCGTGGAAACAATCCTGCTCGCCGGTGGCCGGGGCCAGGACGTCGATCAGGGCGCTGAGCGTGGCCGGGGCGAGGCTGCCCACCCGCACATCGCAGTCGTTCAACCCATCGGACGAGGCCTTCAGGGCGGCCTCAGCGGTGGGGTTGGTGATGGCGGCCCATTGCACGAGGGCATGCGGGATGCGTCCGGTGAGTTGGCATACCTGTGTCCATGTCAGCGACCCTCGGCCGTCGTGGAACTCGACCGGGTGCAGGACGCGGGCATAGGCGGCGAAGCCCCGCGGCACCACTGAAGCGACCGTCCCGAGCAGGCCCGGCAGCGCCTCGGCGATCCAGTCGCCCGCCGACACGTCCGCGATCGGTTCGAGACACTTCATGCCCATGCCGCCATCATTCTCCCCGACAACCAGCGCAACGCACTCTCATCAAGCAGAAGCGGACGTTCGGCACTATGTGCCAGCTGAGATCCTCTGTGTACTGTCGCGGTTCCAATCCGGACTCGGTCACCCGTGTCCGACGAAGACGCGCTGATTGAGAAAGCGTGATCAGATCGTCGGGGCTGGAGATGTTGCGCTGGACCAACAGGCGGCAAGGGGTCTTTGCCGCCATGGTGCCAATAGCGTGAACCTACCGGGCAAGCATCGACGTAACCGCAACAGCGATTACGGACCAGACAAGGTAGGCAGCCCCGAACGATCGCGATCATGATTAGCGCCTTTACGGCCGGGTGCAATGTCAACCGCGCCACCTTCAGGTTCGCCCAGGCGGCCGCGCCACCGACGGCACCACCGATGAGGCCACCCAGCCCGATAAGGGCCAGGGGTAATAGCGATAGCACGAGCTGCCACCAGCTGAGCCCGCGAAACGCGGCCCAGCGATCGCCCTTATGTACTGCACCGCTGGGTGGCTGCGACATCGTGAAGGCCTTCCTGGCAAAATCTGTGGGGCTGCGAGTATGTCACACAATCCCAGGGTCTGCTGACCCCTTCAGCCAACCGCAAGCAGGCGAAACCACAGTGGCCGAAGTGCCGGCGGTCGCAACCACCATGGCCGCCTGGCCCGCTCGCGCCGGCACCAGCGCGGGTAGGTCCAAAGCAGACGGCGGAATGCGGCGGGGGAGCGCACGCTGTCGTTCATCGCGGTGGCCTAGGCGATCGTGGATTGAGCGGGCTGGATCGCGCCGAACTTGCGCAGCCGGGCCGCCGCGATCGTGGCTGCGGCCCGCATCCGTTCGACCTCCTTGGCCAGGTCCGAGGCGCCGTCGCCGGTGAGCCGGTAGTAGCGGCGCAGCCGCCCATCGACCGCCTCTTCGCGGTCGAGCGTCAGCAGCCCTTCGCCGGTCAGACGGTCCAGCGCGGTGTAGAGCGTGCCCGCTCGCAGGTTGATCCTCCCGCCGGAAAGCTCGGCCACCGCCTGCATCACGCCGTATCCATGCAGCGGCTGCTCGGCCAGCGCGGTGAGGATGTAGAAGGTAGGTTCCTGCAGCGCCATGGACCCACAGTATCGATCGTCGGTATATGTCGCCAGCACCGCGCTGGCTATTTCTCGCTATGGGGAGGCGACGCCCGCGGTGCTCCTGGCGGGGTGAGCATCAAGCTGCGCACGGCTCACTCGATGAGTTCGCGTTTTGCCCGTGGCGCTGTCACGCGGACGGAATCTCGTCACCCTCGCGCAAGGCCAGATCGACGTATTCGGGCGTGGGCGATCCGGACTGTGAGACGACCGCGCGGTACGGGATGGCGCATGCGAGCGCCAGCACGGCGAGGAAGGAGTAGAGGTAGACGGCGATCCAGGCGCCGCGCGGCGTGTCCAGTGCGATCCGCGGACCGCCGGCGGCCTCCGCGATCAGGGCCCAGAGCGGGATCACGGCCATCGCGAAGAGGCCGGACGCGATGCGTGCCCACAATGGACCACGTCGTGAAACCGCATAACCACCGGCGGTGCTCAGCAGCGCCACGCCCACGGCAGAGGGGTTGAAGATCGCGAAGAGGAATGGTGACAGCGCCAGCCAACGCCATCCCCGCCGGCCTCCCGTTGTGCGCAGATGCTCAGCCCAGCCCAGCAGAACGCCCACAAGCACGCCTGGAAACAGGATGAACCCGAAGGTGAATATCCAGCTCACGGTGGATTCCTGCCCGGCCACCTGGGCCATCAGGCCGCGCAGACCGGTCGCCCACGCGAGTCCGCAGACCCCTCCGACCGCAAGCTTCGCGTACATGATGACCTCCAACCGGGCGTCGGTGCGTGCGTTTGGACGTACCGTACGCCCTGCCGGCTCTGAGTTCATCAGGGAAAACCCTGTTGACATTATCCGGCTGGGGCAGATGAGGTTGCGGCATCTGAGGTTTGCGGCATCGTCCGGCCGGATCGGCGGCGGTCGTTGCGCGCGGGTTCCATCCTGGAGGGTGACGACCCCGGAGGGAGCAACCCATGCGTCGTGGTACCTGGACCCGCGTCGTCGGTGTGCCCGGCGCCCAACCACCGCGGCAGGTCGAGATCACCTACTCATGGCGCGCCACGGCCCAGACCTGCCCGAGCGGGAACGCCGCCACGGCATCATCCTGGCATTAACCGCATCTGGCACGGCTCGCCCGGGAGTCGAAGCCCGCTCTATGCTTTCTGGGATGCTATGGCGCCGGTCGTCGACCGCGCCGCTTGGAATGTCCTGGGAGGAACCATGAATGAGATGCAGCGGTACCTCGCCGAGGAAGTTGCGGAGGATCTCGCTGACGGCATCATCAACCGAAGGGAAGCGATACGGCGCCTGGGCCTGCTGGGCGTGACCGGTGCTGCGGCGACCGGGCTGCTGGCCACGTTCGCGGCAGGGGAGGCGGCGGCAGCGTCGGGCTCGGAGAACTCGGATCAGGACGGCGGGCATGGCGGGTCGCAGACCGTGTGGGCGCCCGTCCCCCGCGAGTCGATCACGTTCGCGGGACCCCGCGTGCCGCTGATGGCCGCTTGGGCACCGGCGGCCGAGCCCCGTGGCGGCGTTCTGGTCATCCATGAGAACCGCGGGCTGAACGAGCACATCCGCACGGTCGCCGGTCGGATCGCCGCCAGCGGGTACTCCGCGCTGGCGCTGGACCTCCTGTCCGAGGAGGGCGGCACCGGGGCGTTCCCGGGCGAGGCCGAGGTGGCCGCCGCGCTCGCACAGATCCCGCCGGAACGCCACGTCGCCGACATGAAGGCCAGCCTGACCGAGCTGCGGCGTCGCGTCCGCGGCAAGAAGCTGGCCGCGATAGGGTTCTGCTTTGGCGGTGCCATGGTATGGCGCTTGCTCACCTCCAACGAACCGCGCTTGGCCGCAGGCGCTCCGTTCTACGGACCGTTCCCGGAGGGCGCCAGTTTCAAGGGCTCTCGCGCCGCGGTGCTCGGGGTCTACGGTGGACTCGACACCCGCGTCACCGACACCCTGCCCGCAGCCAAGGCTGCGCTCGAGGCGGAAGGACTCAGGTACGAGCTGCTCGTCTTCGCCGAGGCCAATCACGCCTTCTTCAACGACACCGGCGCTCGCTTCAACCCGCACGCCGCGACCGAGGCGTGGCGTCGCGCGCTGAACTGGTTCGACGCCGCCGGCGACAGCGACGACGACTAACGCACGACCGTTTTACGCACGACGAATTACATAACCGAGTTAATCGGGTAGGGGTCCGGGTTGCCCGGACCCCTGGCGAGGCTGAGGCGAGGACACATGGCCATCCGACAGATCCTGCTGGTCGCGCATACCCACCACGACGTCGGCTATACGAACAGCCCACGCATCGTGGATCGTCTGCATCGTCAGATCGTGGGTGAAGTGCTGCGGCTCAGCGAGGTCCACGCCGCGCCGGGGGCCGATCAGTTCCGTTGGACGTTCGAGGTTGCCCGCCCGGTGCTGCGCTTCCTCGCCGGCGCGGACGTATCGGAGGTGGCGAAGCTACGCCGCTTCGCCGACGAGGGCCGTATCGCCGTGACCGGCGGCTACCTCAACATGACCCAGTTGCCATCGGACGTGGAGGTCGATGCCGCGTACGACGCGATCGGCAAGCTGCGGGCCGCCGGGCTTGCGATCCGCACCCAACAGCACGGCGACGTGAACGGGATCGCGTGGGGCGCGGTCGAGGGTATGCGACGCGCCGGGATGTCCAGGCTGGTGATGGCCCTGAACCCGGATCACGGGCGCGCACCGTACGAGCAGCCGACGGGTTTCTGGTGGGAAGGGCCAAGCGGCTCCAGGATCTTCGTCTGGCTGTCGACGCATTACGGTGTCGGCGAGGAGTGGGGCATCATCGATGGCGACGTGCTTTCCGCCCAACGGCACATAGCCTCCTTCGTCGAGCGTCTCGAGGAACGTGCCGACTATCCCTACGACGTCGCTGTTGTCCATGCCGCCAATGACAACCGTTGGCCCACGTCCTTGTTTCTCGATGTCGTCCGGCACTGGAACGCCGTGCGCGCCGGCCCGCCGATGCGGACCGCGACCATCGACGAGGCTCTCGATCTGCTTGAGCACCAGGCGACGCTCGCAGACGTCCCGGTGGTGCGAGGGGAGTGGTCCGACTGGTGGTCGCACGGGCACGGATCGACGGCCAGGGAGGTCGCCGTCTACCGAGAGGCTCGTTCGTTCGCGCGTGCCGCCCAGACGACCCTGGGACTGACCTTGCTGCGCGGAGACGGCGAACCAGCTCTTGCCCACGTCATCGGCTACCGTCGTGGCCCGGTACGGCTGCGTTCCCCGCGGGAGGTGCTCGCCGACCTCGACCAGGTTGACGAGGACCTGCTGTTGTTCGCCGAGCACACGTGGGGCTCCTGGGAGACCTATTCCAAACCTCATTCGACATTCAGCCACTCGCATTGGAACGCGAAAGCCGCGTCGGCGTATAGTGCTTTCGATCTGGCCCGTGACCTGGCTATCGAGGGCATGTTCCGGCTGGCCGCCAGCGGTCGGTACGTGCGGGGGCACGCGGACACAAGCGGTCAGCTCCTCGTGGTGAACCCGACTGGGCGCGCCCGGACGGAACCGGTCTCGGTCGAGGTCGACGGTGCGCGCCGAGTTCGCGCCGTGGTGCGGGCACCGGCCTTCGGCGTGGCCCTCCAGCCGCTACCCGGGCCGCTTGACGAGCGGGCCGGACGCGAAATCGTCAAGGGCTCGTACCGGGCCGTCGTCGACCCCGCTCGTGGCGGCATCGTGTCGCTGGTGGACCAGCGCAGCAATCGGGAACTTGTCGACGAGACTGTCGTGCACGGAATCGGATCGATCATCGTCGAGCGGGTTCCGGACGGCAGCCGGCATCCGATGGTGGTGGGCAGTCCCAAGGACTTCCACCCCGACTTTCCCGGGCCGGAGTTCGCACGGCTGGTGGCTGCCGGAGACAGCGAGCCCGAGATCGCCGAGTCGGAGGAGCTGGTGACGATCACTTGGCGTTCGGTACCACCGGGCCTGCCGGAGGCGACCACGACACTGACCCTCTATCGGGATGTCGAAGTCATCGATCTGGACGTCGACATCGTCAAGCCGCCGTGGTTGGGACCGGAAAGCGTCTTCGTGGCGTTCCCGTTCAAGGTAGAAGATCCGGAATTCCTTCTTGAAACCGCTGGAGCCGTTTATGCGGCCGAGACTGAGCAACTGCCGGACACCAGCAAGGACTGGTACTCGATACAGCATGCCGTTGGCGTGACGGGCCCGGCTCACGGCATCCTGTGGGGCAGCTTCGATGCCCCCCTGGTGCAGGTCGGCGGCTTGCACACGGGTTCATGGGCTCGCCACCTGAGGGCGGCCGGCGGGCATGTGAACAGCTGGCTCATGAACAATCTGCATTTCACGAACTTTCAGGCGCAGCAGGATGGGACGCGGCGCTACCGCTACCGCTTTGCCCCGATGGATGCGGCGGTGACCCGCGAGCAGGTCCGTGTCTACGGCCGTGACCTGCTTGAGCCATTGCAGGCTAAGCAGTACGCGGGACCTGTTGCCCTCCTCGGAGCTAGCGGCCTTCGCATCGAGCCGGCCGACCGCCTGCTGTGCGAGGTCCGTCCCGTGGACGCGGCCGCGGTGCGGGTCCGTCTGCGTAACGTGACACGGGCGCCGGTGAAAGCGACCGTCGCGTGGGACGGCACAGGTGTGTCGGGAGGCGAATCGGTGATGCTAAGCGGGCACGGCGTTGTAGATGTGGTCTTGCGCCGTGAGGACTCCACCCTTTGATTAATCGGGCTCACCCAGACCGTGGGGGACATCACCTCGGTCATGGCACATACATACTTTCCGGCTCTCTGGGTTCCTGCTATCTGGAATCGATGCCATAAATTCCGCCCAAGTTACCGGACAGCGGGGCATTTGGGCCAGGGCCCGGCCTGCAACTCCAACTCGCCTCGCAGCCACAACACCAAGAAACATGATGTGGTACCCGAAAGCGGGGTTGACCTCTTCGGCAACCGTGTGGTTGCGTCGTGGGCACGATTCCAGAGATCGGTTTCGGCTAAGCACTTTTCCCGGCCACTTTCCTTCGGAGCCCCGATGCACAGGCAGCTGTCCAATTTGGCGCAACGGATTGAGCGCGCGCTCAACGAACGACTTCTTCCAGCGATCTACCGGGACATCGAACCTGTACATGTGACGGCGGTGCACCTGCCCGGCGAGCCCGTGCCCGCGGCCGAAGCGATGGCCATGGAGTATGCGCCGTTCGAGGTTGGGCAGGCATGGGGATCGCCTTGGCGCACCACGTGGTTCCGCTTCACCGGCGAGGTACCCGACGGCATGCGGGGCGGCCGCGTGGAACTGCTCATCGATCTCGGCTTCGAGGGGGCGCTGGGGCCAGGGTTCCGCTCCGAAGGGCTCGCCTACACGGCTGACGGGACACCCATCAAAGGCATCGAGCCACGGACCGCTTACGTGCCTATCGCGCGGTCAGCCGTAGGCGGCGAGCCGGTCGACGTGTACGTGGAGGCCGCGGCGAACCCGAGATTCAACGGCAGCGTCTCGGCCCTGGGTGATCCCGACACGGCCCCCGACGTCCCGCTCTACCGCCTGCAGCGAGCGGAACTGGCGGTGCTGGACGAGGAGGTCTTCGCGCTCACTCTGGATGTACGCGTGCTGCACGAGCTGGCCGAAACCCTGGCTGAGACCGATCCACGCCGGCACGAGATCCGCCGGGCGCTGGAGCTGATGCTCGACGAACTCGACCTCTCGGACGTGGCCGGCACGGCGTCCGCGGCGCGCGCCCGCCTTGCCGGCGCGCTCGCCCTGCCCGCCGTGCCCAGCGCGCACCGGATCACAGCGGTAGGCCATGCCCACATCGACTCCGCCTGGTTGTGGCCGATCCGCGAGACCATCCGTAAGTGCTCCCGGACCTTCTCCAACGTCGTGGCGCTGGCCGACGAATATCCGGACCTCGTCTTCGCCTGCTCCTCCGCGCAGCAGTATGCGTGGATGCGGGAGCACCATCCGCAGGTGTACCGGCGCGTCGCCGAAAAGGTGGCGGTCGGACAGTTCGTCCCGGTCGGCGGGATGTGGGTGGAGTCAGACACCAACATGCCCGGTGGCGAGGCCATGGTGCGGCAGTTCACCCAGGGCAAGCGGTTCTTCGCGGCGGAGTTCGGCGTCGAGCCCAGGGAGGTGTGGCTGCCCGACTCGTTCGGCTACTCGGCCGCCCTGCCGCAGCTCGCCAGGCTGGCGGGATTCCGCTGGTTCCTGAGCCAGAAGATGTCGTGGAACCAGACCAACACCTTCCCGCACCACACCTTCTGGTGGGAGGGTATAGATGGAAGCCGCGTCTTCACCCACTTCCCCCCGGCGGATACCTACAGCTCGGAGCTGTCCGGAGGCGAGCTGGCCCGCGGCGTGCGCAACTTCGCCGAGCACGGGCGGTCCACCCGCTCACTGCTGCCCTTCGGTTACGGCGACGGTGGCGGCGGCCCGACCCGCGAGATGCTCGAGACCGCGCGCAGGGTGGCCAACATCGAGGGATCACCGCGAGTCTCCATCCAGACCCCGGCTGAGTTCTTCGCCCTCACGGAGCAGGAGTACCCCGATGCGCCCGTGTGGAGCGGCGAGATGTACCTCGAATACCACCGTGGTACGTACACCAGCCAGTCCGCCATGAAGCGGGGCAACCGCAGGACCGAGCACCTGCTACGGGAAGCCGAACTGTGGGCCACGACGGCGAGCTTGCGCGCCGGTTACCCCTATCCATACGAGGAGCTCGACCGCATCTGGCAAGAGGCGCTGTTGATGCAGTTCCACGACATCCTGCCCGGCAGCTCCATCGCCTGGGTGCACCGCGACGCCCGCCGCGTCTACGCGGAGCTGGCGAAGCGGCTGGAAGCGATCATCGACTCGGCACTGGCCGCGCTGACCGGTCCGGGCACCATCGCCCTGGCCGCGAACGCCACGCCGCACGAGTACGGCGGTGTGCCGGCTCTCGGGGTGGGCGTGGCCGGTACCCCCATGGCGGATGTGTCGATCGAACGGCGGCCGGACGGGACCGTCCTGGACAACGGCCTGCTGCGCGTGCATGTCGCCGACGATGGCACGGTATCGTCCATTCGCGACCTGATTGCCGATCGCGAGGTGCTCCCCGCCGGTTCGGCCGCCAACGTCCTGCAACTGCATCCGGACACGCCAAACCAGTTCGACGCCTGGGATCTGGACGAGTTCTACCGCAACCGGCGCCGTGACCTGACCGGCCTGGTCGAGTTCGTGACCGAGACGGATGGCGGCCGGCGCGCATTGGTACGGGTGACTCGCAAGGACCGGGACTCGGCGTACGTCCAGACGGTGTCGCTCACCTCCGGGGAGCGGATCGTGCGTTTCGAGGCCGAAGTGGACTGGCACGAACGGGAAACGCTGCTCAAAGTCGCCTTCCCGATCGCCGTACACGCCGGGCATTCCAGCAGTGAAATCCAATTCGGACACCTCCAGCGGCCGACGCACAGCAACACCTCGTGGGACGCGGCCAAGTTCGAGATCTGCGCGCATAGGTGGATTCAGGTCGAGGAGCCCGGATACGGCGTCGCGCTGGTCAATGACGGCACGTACGGCCACGATGTCACCCGCCGCCCGCCCGGTGACGCCGTGGGCGCGGCGCCGACGACCGTGCGCCTCTCGCTGCTGCGCGGTCCCCGCTACCCCGATCCGGATACGGACCAGGGCTCGCACCGCTTCTCGTACTCGCTCGTGTGCGGGGCCGGGATCGTCGACGCTGTCCGTGAGGGGTACCGTGCCAACCTTCCGCTGCGTCATCACACCGGAGGCGCGCCGGTCGCGCCGCTGCTGGAGGTGAGCAATCCCGCGGTCGTCGTCGAGGCCGTCAAGCTGGCCGACGACCAAACAGGCGACCTCGTGGTGAGGCTGTATGAGGCGCTGGGCGGACGGGCCCGAACCCGCATGGTGGCGTCGTTCGACCTCGCCGAGGCTGGCGTGCGGGACCTGCTCGAACGAGAGAACGCCGAAATCGATGCCCTCACCCCGATGTCGGTCCAGGGCAACGCAATCGAGCTGACGTTGGGGCCGTTCCAGGTGGTTACGCTGCGGCTGCATCCCCGGCTGGCAGGTCTTTTGACGTCCCTGACATAACGCAGCGCCTGGAAGATCGGGAAGGCCCAGGCGGCGATGATGCCGCTCGACGCGACCATGGTCCGCGACGCCGCTCGACGACCCGCAGAGGTCGGCGAGGCCGCCGCGGGAACCTGGTGTCTCATTCCTGACTCGGCTGGAACGTGAGACCAATCGAGGTTGTCTTGATGTTGGCGTTGCTCGGGGCTTGCACACCCCATGCACAGACACCTAAGGCGGACTCCACCGCCCCACCCGAGACGGTTGAGGAGCGGCGGTACGCGTTCAATGTTCCCACTGGGTTCGAGGGGCCATGGATCGAGTTCGCCACGGCTGAGCATGGATACGGCATGTTCACCAAGTGCGGGCCGTCGTGGTGCGAGGCCATGCTCTTTAGTACCGAGGACGGTGGGAGGAGCTGGAAGGGCCGTACCCATCCGCAGCCAGTCGCCAAGAATCAGCAGCTCTATGTCGCCAACGCCACCACGCTGGTGCTGCTGTCAGAGCCGGATGCCTGGTACATATCCCGTGACGGCGCGGCGACGTGGCGCCGGCAGCGTTACCAGGAGGGGAACCTGCCGCCTGAGTACCCGCGCGGAGCCGGCACCGGACCGTACTATGTAGACTGTGGACCCGCCTACGACGGGCCATGCTTTATCAAGAACCGAGATAGGGACGCGTCGTGGCGGTCCGAGCTTCCCGCCGGCGCGGGAACGACGTTGACCAACGCGCCGGGCCCTCGCATCTGGCTGGCTGGTTTGCGCGATGGCGAACCAGTCACACATGTGAGCGAGATCGGCCACACGGGCCTACATGAAGTCAGCGTTCCCAGGCAGGACGGCCGGAAACTCGCTAACGCGCGAGTCGTGATCTCCGCCGACGGCAAGGACACCTGGCTCATCGGCGACCAAGAGCCCTCCAGCGGTGGGGGCGGCTCCGGAAAGATGCGCGGCTCGGTCGTGAAAGCCACCGGGTTGCCTCTTATCTGGCAATTGCTCAACAATGTGTGGGTACCCCGTCCGACCACGGCCATCAAGGAGAATCCGACCTGGCCCTATTCGGTCGCACCGGCTGGCGATGGGCTGCTGGTCCTGGTCGGTCCCGAGGGCGCCGGGTACTTCCAGCGGGAATGGGATCTGATCGGCGGCCTGGGGGAGCTGGACTGGATTGGGCAGACCGCCGACGGGACGCTGACCGGCAGGAGCAACAGCAACTCACATGCGGTGTTCCTGTCCACCGGCAACGGCCGCGATCGAAACTGGATCAAGGTTATGCCCTCGCGTCAATAGAGGTGGCCCGGCCGCATGTTCGGCGTCGCTAGGGGAGGGGACGCTACCGGCTCCCCCTCTCCGGACATCAAGTCAATCTGCGCAGTGGCGCTGCCTTGGTATTTGCTGTGGCTGCTCGGGCAGGACCCACTCGATGAGGTCGACCTCCCGGATCTCGCTTCCATCCGCCGCTACCCGGAATGTGTGGATCTGGCTGGGGCCGAAGTCGGCCACGATCACCCGTCCCGCCATCGGCAACTCGATCCGGGCGGAGCCGGGCCGGCCGGTGGTCTCGACGGCACGCACGATCAGATCCGGGATCCGCGAGGTACCGTCCTCGCTGCCCTTGACGGCGGTCACCATCACCTGGCCACCGCCGTCGCTCACATAGCTATGCTGTGGCGGCAACGAGCCGCGGTGGAAGCTTTCGAGCATCGCCCGCACCGGCGAACCGAGCTCGGCGGCGCGTCGCGTCAAGCCTGCCTCACGCCAGTCACCACCATGCGGCACGAGCAGGTACCGGAACGATTGCACACCCTGGTCCTGATACGAATAGAACTCGCCCGGGTCCAGCTGTCGCGGATCGTGCCAGGCGTAGACGGGACTGCGCACGGCCGTGACACCGATGCTGGGCGTGGCGCCATCGGCTGTCCCGGGCGAGACGTCGTAAGCGTGCTTGGCGTTGTTGACGACCGCGAGTCCCGCAGTCCGTCCATTCACGACACCACTGATGTCCACCCACGACTGGCCCGCGTTCTCGCCGCCATCCACCGGCTGTTCGATCGCGCCGAACGGTATCTCATAGGTGGAGGCCGGGTCCGTCACAGCCGTGGGGAAGCAGAGTTTGAGGAGGTGGGCCTGCTCCCGCCAGTCGATGGTGACCCGCACCTCGAGCTGGTCGCTTCGGTGCCCGAGAATCAACTCCTCGACCATGCAGGAGCGGTGCCACCTGCGTTCGACGCGTAGACGAGCCCGCAGCGGTCCGGCTTCGACCAAGGTGACGCGGGTGGTTTGCATCGGCTCGCCGGGCCAGCGGTAGGAGACGACCCGATGCCCCCATGTGTCCGTCGGGTCCTGGCAGATCTGGGTGTGCTCGCCACTAGCGCCGGCGACCACGTCGACACCGATGCGCTTGTCGAGAAGGGAAGTCAGCCATCCCGTTTCCGGGTCGATCTCCACTCGCAACACGTCATTCTCCAGGACCGTCTCGGTGCCTCGAAGATTGCCCGGCGTTTGTCCGTCCGGCGCCACCACGGCGCCGGGACGGAGGCGATACAGCCGGTACCCCAACGGCGGCACGGCGGCCTCGAACGCGACCGCGCTACGGCCCTTGTCGCTCATCGTCGCAAGCGGCTGGATCCGCTGCGCGGTGGTGGCGTGACCATCGGAGTCGATGACGTGCACGCCGTTGGGCTGCCCGCTGTACTGCAATTCGACCTGCGCCGTCACCGGCCACGGATGGGGGTTGAACACCAGGACCGGTTGGCTGCCCTCTTCCAGCGGGATGTCGACCTCGCGCGCGATGACGTTGTGGGTGCGGTTGATGATCCGCTTCGCGACGGCTACGGCCTCGCCCAGTTGGTCGCGGGCGTCGTCATAGGCGCTCTCGATCGCGGATCCGGGAAGGATGTCGTGGAACTGGTTGAACAGGATCTGCTTCCACGCACGGGCCAGATCCTCACGCGGATAGTCCAATCCGTACAGTGTGGAGCCGATCACGGCCCAGCGTTCGGCGGACAGGATCGCGGCCTGCGCCCGCCGCTGCCAAAGCTTGATGCCCGAGTGTGCCGAGTAGCAACCCGCGGCGTGCATCTGCAGGTCGTCGCTGCAGACCTCAAGGGCGGCGAGCCCTTCGGCGCCGTGCCCCGCGATGAGCTCGTCGAGGTAGCGCCGCGGCGACGACATGACCATCCTGCCGAACGAGCCCATCCGGTCGTATCGATGGATCGAATCGATGTTGGCCCGGGTCGGCCCGCCTCCGTGGTTGCCGACCCCGTAGAAGATCATCACATCGCCGAGCCCGCGGTCGAGCGCGCCGAGCGCCTTTTCGGCCTGTCCACCGACGTCGCCGGGCGGGCTGCAATATTCGAACGGAATCCTGTACGCGAGAACGCGTGAGCCGTCAGGGGACTGCCACCAGAAGGCCGTCGCGGTGAGGCTGCTCTCATGCGGCCCTGGGCGCAGGAAGCAGTAGGAGTCCATGCCCTGGCCCTTGAGGATCTGGGGCAGCATCGCGTGGTGCCCGAACGGGTCGGCGTTCATCCCGACCGTCGCCGTGACGTCGAATTTCTCCTTGAGATAGCGCTGGCCGTACAGTCCCTGCCGGACGAACGACTCCCCCGAGGGGATGTTGCAGTCCGGCTCCACCCACCAACCGCCGACCAGCTGCCACCGGCCGTCGGCAACCCGCTGCCGGATCCGGGAGAACAACTCGGGATCGGACTCCTCGACCCACTCGAGCAGCACCACCTGGTTGCAGGTGAAGACGAAGTCGGGATACTCGTCCATGCGCTGGATCGCCGACCAGAAGGTGGCCCGCGCCTCCTGATAGCCCTCTTGCCACGGCCACAACCACACCGGGTCGATGTGGGCGTTGCCGATCATGTGGAGGGTGCGATCCGGGGTCGCGGCCGGGCGGGAAACCGGACGAGGGCGGCTTGGCGAGGCATTCGACGAAGCGTGGGACATCGCAGCGGAGTCCACGTCCTCGCCGGGCATGTCGCGGTCATCTTGGGCGTTGTGCTGGATCATGCTTGGGGTTCCTCGCCAGCGGCCCACGCGTCCACCATTTCGCTGATGACATGGAGCATGAGGGTGTGCATTTCCTGGATTCGTGCGGTGACGGTGGACGGGACAAGTAGCGCATGGTCGGCGTGTGTCCTAGCCAGACCGCCGTCGCCGCCCGCGAACAACAGGGTGCTGGCGCCCTTGGCCTGTGCCACTTTGAGCGCCGCGACCACGTTCGCGGATCGCCCGCTCGTGGTGAAGGCGACGACCAGGTCGCCGGTGCGTGCCAGCGCTTCGACCTGGCGGCTGAAGACGTCTTCGTAGAAGTAGTCGTTGGCAATGCAGGTGAGCACGCTGGCATCCGTGCTCAGGGTTACCGATGGCAGCGGCCTGCGGTCGCGCTTGTACCGGCCAACGAGTTCACCGGTCAGGTGCTGGGCATCGGCGGCGCTGCCGCCGTTGCCCAGTGTGTAGACGATGCCGCCACGGGCGAACGTCTCGCAGACCATGGCCCCCACCGACCGGACCTCTTCCGCCAGTCCCGCCGTCGCCTGAACGGTCGCCACGTGGTCGGCCAGCTGAGCCCGTAACCAATCAGCCATGCCCTTCGCTCCCCGTCAAGTCCTGTCGTCGTTTGCGCTGGCCACCAGATCATGCCCGATGATCCCCGCCCCGACCACGCATACCAGATCACCAAGTCCGGCAAGCACGATCGGGATGGCACGGGCGGCCGGCGTCATGGCTTCCCGCGCCACCACCGCCCGTACCGGGTCGAGCAGCATCGCTCCGGAACGGGTCACTCCTCCGCCGAGCACGACCACATTGGGCTCGAACACGTTCACCAGATCGGTCACAGCGCCGCCGAGCAGGTCCATGGCCTCCGCCCACACCTCGCAGGCCAAGGAGTCGTTGGCGGCCGCCGCGGCGGACACGTCAGCGGCGTTGACGGCGGGCAGCGTGGACAGCGACGAGCCGGCGCCCGACGCCAATGCCTCCAGCGCCCGATGTGCAATAGCGGTCCCGGATGAGTACGCCTCAAGGCAGCCGTCCCGGCCGCAGCCACAGCGCCGGCCGCCGCGCCGGACCGTCAGGTGACCGAACTCCCCGCCGTTTCCGGTCGCACCACGCAGCAGCGATCCGTTGACGATGGCGCCTCCGCCGATACCGGTGGAAATGGTGAGGTAGAGCATCGTAGGTACGCCTCGGCCGGCGCCGAACCGATGCTCTGCCACCGCCCCCGCGGTCGCGTCGTTTTCCAGCGCGAACGGGACGCCGAATGCCGCCGCGGCCAGCGGGCCGATGGGCACTTGCACCCAGCCCGGCAGATGCGGCGGGGACAGCAGTACGCCAGAGGGCGCGTCCAGAGGGCCGCCACAAGCGATTCCCACCGCCCGCAACTCGCCGGCATCCGCCGCCTTGACGGCGTCTCGCCCCATGTCGAACAGGCGGCGGGTGACGGCCTGCCATCCCTCATGGCGGCGCGTGGGCTGCACCATCAGCCCGTGGGTGTACCCGTCGGATGTCACGACGGCCGCCGCGAGCTTGGTGCCGCCGATGTCGAGGGCTAGGACCGGCCGGGGATCATTCCCATTCCGCGCAGGAAAGCGGTCCGGGGTCATGCGAATCCCTCCACTCGGCCGCGCACTGATGGCCAATCAATCTCACCACCGGCGCTGGCGGCCCGGCACGGGGGATCTTCACCCACAGCCGGTGTGGGATCGATCCCAGATCGAGGCTACGAGCCGCTTCATCGCGACGTCAAGTGAACCTCCGCCGATAGTGGCGGCCTGAAGGCAACGGCAAGTGGCGTTACGTTCTGCGTGGGGGGCGCGGCCGTCGACTCCCGCATGATGAATGTCGGCGACAGCATGATCGTGCGGATGGGCGCCAAAGGCAAGCGGATACGTTCGAACAGTTGCGAGATCGCCGCCTCTCCGAGGCGGACCGTGTCCTGGGCCATGGCGGTGACACCGGGCCGGACCATGCTCATCCATGGCACATCGTCGAATGAGACCAGGCTGAGCCGCCGCGGAATCTCCAGCCCCGACTCCGCGGCGGCCCGCCAGACCCCCTCAGCCAGGACGTTGTTGGCGGCGAAGACCGCTGTCGGTGGCTCCGGCCCGGCAAGCAGCGTGTGCGCGGCTTTCTGCGCCCCGCCCACGTCCCATCCCGTAGTCACCACTAGCGAAGGGTCCAGCGGGACGCGCGCGGCGGCGAGCGCGGACTCGTAGCCGGCGAGCCGGTCACGACCGGTGGTCCAGTGCATTTCGTCGATTACCAGGGCGATGCGACGGTGACCCAGCTCGAGCAGGTGGGCCGTGACACGCTGAGACGCTTTGGCGTTGTCGACGATGACGGCGTCGCAGGCACCGGCGCTGAACTGCCGGTCGACCTCCACCACCGGGATCCGCTGGCGTGTCAGATAGCTGGTGACCTCGCCGGACAAGGGTGTCACGATGACGCCGGCCACCCGGAAGGCCACGAACGCCTCCGCCGCCTCCGCCTCCAGCTCCGGCGATCCGGCGTCGTCGGCGAGCATCATGGTGTACTGCCGTGTGCGTGCCTGCTGGCTGATGCCGGAAGCAAGTCCCGCGTAGAAAGGGTTGCTCAGATCCGAGACCAGTACCCCGACCGACTGGCTGGCCTGCTGGCGCAGGTGCCGGGCCGTGGCGTCAGGTACATAACCGAGCCCGTAGGCGGCTTCGCGAACCCGCTCCCGCACGGTCCGCGCCGTGTAGCCCTGGCCTGTCAATGCCCGCGAGGCGGTCGATCGGGACACCCCGGCGGCCGCGGCGACCTCCCGGATGGTCACTCGCCCGAGCGGGGATTCGCCGGAGTCCCGCGGCACGTTGCGTTTCATCCTGTCCCCTGTTCGGCATCCATGACGTCGACCAGCGCCTCCGCGTGCGGCCCAAGTGGAGCTCGCCAATGCTCACGTCCGCGGCCACCCTGGCCCGGCGCTGCGCCGTCCCCTGCACCTTCACCTTGAAAGGTAACCTCACTTTGCCGGATCGGGGCAGCGGCAACACGGTCGTATCGGGCTCGGCGATCCAGCCGGACGGCAGCACAATGTGGACGGTGGCCTTCTCCGACGCTCGAGGCGGGATCGTAGGTCCGGCCGTCTTTAAGGACCGATTCTATCCGGCAACTTTCCCACGCGCTTCGTCCAGCTGCGGTTCCTGGTGCCTCGGCCGCGGTATCAGCGCCCCGCGCCTTTCCCGGTACTCACGCCACGTCGTCGCGACGAGCGCCAGATCGTGGTCGGTCAGCGCTTCTCCCGAGCGGTCGATGAGCTCGGCGTAGTAGAGCGCCGGAACGCCGAGCCGGCTCTGGGTCAATACATAGGAGCGCCATTCGGCCAGGCTGGCCACGGGCCACTGATCCGTGTCGATCAGGTGGTCCGGCATCACCGCCGCCACGACGGCGTGCCTGAAGGCGAGCTGGTCCACGGCCGACACTGCTTTGCCTGACGGGTCGCGATCCAGGATATCGTTGAGCCTGACCATGTCGCAGACATCGGCGAAGCCGGGATGCGGCGTATGAGTGATCACAAGGGAATCCGGTTTGATCGCTTTCGCCGCGCTATACACGGTGTGCAACAGGCGATACAGTGCCGCGATGCCCCACGGCGCGCCCACGGGAGCCCCGGGCCGGCGCAGCCCGCGGCCGCTCGGGGTCCGCTGCGTGAAGTCAATCTTGAATCCGTCGGCATTCAGACCGTCGGCGCCGAGCAGGTACGAAACCATCTCTGTCAAGTGTTCGAGGTACGCCGGGCTGCCCGGGTCGGCGGCCACGGGCCGTCCCGACTGGTCGGTCACGCACTCCTGCGGGGGCAGGCCCGCGGGATCCCACGCCTTCCACCACAGCAGCACGCGCTGACCGGCAGCGTGCCGCCGCTCGATCCAGCCGCGCAGATCAGGCCAGCGCACCGGGTCCGGCACCGCGGTCCCGTACTCGGACTGCCAGCGGTCGTCGATGACCACCGTGCCCGGGATGACGCCGCGCTCCTCCAGCCGGCGCAGCCACTCGTCGTACAGGTCCTGCCGAGCCAACTCGGCAGCGCCGGGCACCAGCCCCGGCACCGTTACCGATGACCGGGCGCACTGGGCACCCCATCCGCAGAAGATCGGTTCCGCCCACCAGTCGGCGCGTGGCATAGCCAGACCGGTCGGGGCGAGGCCGCGCTCGATCAGGTCGTCACGGTATACGGCCAGGCCGCGCCACGGATCGGCGCCCAGCCGGAGCACGATCGCCGGGGTGACGAACGAGCCCGTGACAGTGGTGTGGCCGTCATAATCGAGTTCGAGCAGATAACCGCCGTCGAGGGGGCTGTAGCGCATCTCGGTGAAGCGCAACTCCTCGACGCCGGCCACGACACCGGCGGTGAGCCAGCGTCCCGCGGGGATGTCGGTGGCGTGCTGAGCCCGCTTTCGCCCGAATGCCAGGTACAGCGGCGGCGGCGAGAAGATTCCATGCAGCCTGCCTGGTGACGCATCCCCGACGACCCCGAGGGTGCATCCGGCGAACGCCGGCCGCACCACGTTGATCGGCTCGGTGGGCGTGGGGTTGAAGACGGACGCGAACTCGATCGAGGAGCGGAAGGTGCCGCACGCTCCGTTCGCCAGTACCGCCCGGCCGCCCAGCACTCGTACCTCACTCAGTACGCCGGAGCCCTCGACGCATACCCGTATCTCCAGGCGATCCTCGAAGCAGCGCAACAGCACCGACTTAGCCGACCATGCGGTGCTGCGGCAGCGCAGCCGCACCTCGACGAGCGCTTCGCCGGCCGCGTGCGCCGTGTTCACCTCTGCCTTGTTCACCTCTGGCTCGCCGATGTCGAAGGACTCATCCGGTATATCGGTGCGATCCACGGACGCGAGCAGGCTCAGGCGGGACCAGGTACGACCGTCCGGATCGGACAGAACGGCATGCGGCCCGCCGGGTAGCCGCAACAGGTACTCGGCCGCCGCGATGGTGTACGTACCACCGCTGTAGGTGAGTCTGATGGGGTTCTCCTTAGGTTCAGCCGAACGGGACTATCGCCGGCACGGGCTCGGGAAGCTGGTTGCCGCGGGCGATCTGGGCGTAGAGGTGCCATACGGCGCACATCATGGACCTGCCCTTCGTGTGTGGGGGCGCCGCCGTACCCCCCACCGTTCTCTGTGATCATCAGTGGCACGCCAGGGTAGTCCCGGTGCAGCCAGAGCAGCAAGTCCCTCAGGCTGTCCGGCGCGACCTGCCATCCCTCGTCGGTGCGGGCGACCTCGCCCACCCGGCGGACGACGGTCCACGGGAACGGCCGACCAGGGCCGGTCCGGGCCGCCGCCATGACCCGGCGGGCGTATTAGTTGACGCCGAACTCGGTGAACGCCTTGACACTCAACCGCCCCGATCAGTCAGTCCAAAGGACTGCAGCATCCAACTCGGTGCCCGGCGGCATTACCACCGCCGGGCATCCCATTAGCGATTGGCCATGACCTACAAGCCGCTGGTGAAAAGGAGCAGGTTCGGTGTTCCGGCCGGGTTCCCGTTGATCACACCAGGTGTGGCGTGGCCGACTATCCAGCTACGGACTGTCGGGAATGGAGCATCGCCGAACGTCGCCTTGTACAGCGCTGCAACGCCCGCCACATGCGGAGTGGCCATTGATGTGCCGCTAAACGTCGCGGTGCGGTTGCGTGGCTGCGTGGACAGGATATTGACCCCTGGTGCGTACAGGTGTGTGCACGAGCCGAAGTTGGAGAACGATGCGCGGTTGTCATTGATGTCGCTAGCCATCACGGTGGTGGCGTTGGCCGCGCTGGCCGGTGAGAAGTTGCAGGCATTCGCGCCGCTGTTACCGGCCGCGACGGCTACAAAGACACCCGAATTCGCGAGGTTGTTCAACGCCGCGTTCACGGAGGCATCGAACCCGCCGCCAAGGGACATGTTCGCCACGGCGGGGCTGATGTGGTTGGCTGCCACCCAGTCCATGCCCGCGATGACTCCGGCGAACGTTCCGGACCCTGAACAGTTGAGCACCTTTACCGCGTGCAGGCGGACCTGCTTCGCCACGCCGTAGGTGGCGGAGCCGATGGTGCCGGCCACATGGGTGCCGTGCCCGTGACAGTCCTTGTTCGGCCCGCCCGCGGTGTTGAGGTCCCACACCGCTCGGCCGCCGAATTCCGCCACCTTGATGTCGATGCCGGTGTCGATCACGTAGGCGTGCACATTGGCCGCGGTGGAGTTGTACGTGTAGCTGTTGCTAAGCGGCAGGTTGGTCTGGTCGATCCGGTCCAGCCCCCACGAGGGCGGGTTGGGCTGGGTAGTCTGGATCGTCATGACCCCATTCGCGGTGATCCGAGTCACCGACGGGTCCGCACGCAAGGCAATGAGCTGGCGCGACGTGAGCTTGGCGGCAAAGCCATGCAGCACATACGAGTATGTGTGTGTGGCGGTGACACCATGCCGGGTCGCGGCCTGCGCCCCATTGTCCTGGTCGGCCACGGTGACGATGTAGTCACCGACGACAACGTTGGGTGAGGCGACGGCCGGTGCCGCAGCTGTCAGAGTGAGCAGGGTTGCCGCAAACGCGGCTTGGACCAGCCGCATCGATGGAGATCGCATTCGCATCCTCCTTGATCGGAAACACCGCTGTGGCGATGCGTCTCAGTCTTACATCGCCTTATATAGATCAATCAAGTAGGGCCGCAAACTGCCCAAGTAACTGACTGGCATCGACGGTGTCGAGCCGGTAGTCCACATTGGTTTCCCGCCGGCCGGGGGTCGGTTCGAGATTGGACCAACGTGGGTGATCGCGTCATCGGGGCAGCCCCTGGCAAAACGCTTCGGGGTCAGCACCGACCCGCTGGCGGGGTGACCCGGTGCCCGCTGCCGAACAACGCATTCCAGGGCGCGTGGTGCCGCTCAGATGGCGCGTTTTGGCAGTTGGCGCTGGTGGAAGTGCTGCGCCACACCGGATGCTTCTCCGGGGTTCGAGCCCTGCGGTAGCGATTCGTGCTTCGCGTTTGCGCAGCTCAGAAGCTGATACAGGCGACTGTATTGAGTGCAACACGTGTGGTGCAAGGCGACTCGCCGTGGTTCACCTGTTGTCGGCGGGCATCTGGAATTCCGGGCCCGCGGACATCGCGATGAAAGACGTTGCATGACTTGCGGTTACAGGTTGTGATCGTGAGTTTGAGGCCACGGCCTTGAGGTTCGACGGCGCTGTAGTCGTCTGCGACTGTCCGACCCTGGCACCGTTGGTCCGGCGCCGACCCTCGCCCGGAGCCTTGCCCAGGGCCTGACCGTCCGTATCGACCAGCTAATCGAGTGGTCGCCGCACATGTGGCCGGATAGTGTGCCAGGGTGCCACGCCAGTATGTGACCGCGCTGGCCGACGCGTTGCTAGCCGAGCCCGAGGCCGGCCTGGTGGGGGTCTATCTGCACGGCTCCGCGGTGCTGGGCGGCTACATGCCGCGCGGCAGTGACGTCGATGTGCTCGCGGTGATAGCGGTGCCGACGGATCTCCCGGTCCAGGAACGCATGCGCGACTGCCTGATCAGAGCCGCGCAGCAGCGGCCAGAGACCGCGCTGGAGATGAGCATTATTACCGCCGCCACCGCCGCGGACCTGGGCGACTGCCTGTTTGAGGTGCACGTTGTGGTCAACCGCGACGAAGTCCGGACCGTCCTGGGCGCGGGCCAAGGCGGTGACCCGGATCTGGTCCTGTACTCGGAGGTATGCCGCCGGCACGGACTGACCGTTTACGGGCCGCCCGCCAGCGAGGTTTTCGGGCCGGTACCGGAGCAACGACTGGTCCGCGCGGTCCATGACGAGGTGCGCTGGGGACACGAGCACGGGCACCTGTCGTATGCCGTTCTCAACGCCTGCCGGGCATTGCGCTTCGCCACCGAAGGCGTGCTCTGTTCGAAGCTGGACGGTGGTGAGTGGATGCTCGGCCGCAGCAGCGGAGAACCGGTGATCCGGCAGGCGCTCGCGGACCAGCGGCAAGGCGTGGTGCGGTCGATGACGCCGGACGCGAACCGGTTCGTCGAGAAAGCGCTCGACGAGCTCTCCCGCCAGTTGGAACCACACACAGAGCCGTGACGCGCCGGCGCGAACCGGGAGTGGGACCGGTCGGACCTCCGAGAGCCACTGCTGGTAGTCATCTTGCCCGCCACACCGGAACCCACGTGTCCATATGCTTGGAACTGTCCGTCCGTCCAACCGGAGGTTTGCATGTCCGCTAGCACCTGTTGTGGTGAGTGACGTTGATGCGGGTCATCAGTTCGCGGTTGGTGGCGCGGGCGGCGGCCAGGTCTTCGTCGCGTTCTTCCAGTTGCAGCCGCATGTCGATGATCTGTTGTTCGAGGTGGACGATTTGCTGCTGGAGGGCGTCGATGTCGATCGGGGTGCCGAGCCCGGATTCGCGCCAGACTTGCTCTCCGAGCGCTTCTGACAGTCGTTTCTCAAGGTGCTGGACCCGTGTGTTGAGCCGGACGGCTCGTTCATGGGCGGCCAAAAGATCGGCCTGCAGTGAGGCCCGGGTGACCACTGGGCCGATCGACTCACCTGCCGCAGGTGGTGTGGCTTCTGCGGCATGGATCTTTTCGAGCAGATCGTGGTGCCGGTAGAGGAAGCTGCGGTCGACGCCGGCGGCGCGAGCGATGCCGGAGACGCTGATCTCGATGCCTTGGGACAGCGCCTGTTCCAGCACTGAGGTGACGCGCTGGCGGCGGCGAAGAGAGTCGGCTTGCCGACCGTTGCTCATCGCGTCGGCCCGTGGGACCGGTGGTTTGGCGGTCATGCCGCAGCCTTTCTGATAGGTGCGGGCTGGCCGGTCCGGATGCTGGGCATGCCCAGCGACACGGCGCGGTGCTTGCGGATCACGGAGACCGCTTCGTCGACTTGGGCGCGCTCGGCGTCATCAAGTTCGGTGATGTCCCCTTTGATGCGGTTGATCAGGCGCCGGATCCGGGTGATCTCTTCTTCGGTTGGGGTGGCATCGACACGGGCCCACTCATCGACACCTTCGACGGCGGCAGTCAGTCGTTCACGGGTGCGCAGCAGGTCGTCGAGGTATGCGGTGAGGTCGGGCAGAAACGAGACGTCGGTGCGGAAGTGGTCGCAGCCAACACAACGGAACCGGACTGGGCAGGCACCACCGCCGGCTTGCACGTTAGTGGGTTCGCTGCAGCGTCCGTAGGGAACGGCGACCTCGCCGACTGCGTAACGGGCGTGTTCGGATTCCAGCAATGCCTGGGCGTCACGCCAGATTCTGTTGCCGTGCCGGTCGAAACTCAGCGCGGTCACCCGGTCGACAGCGTCACGGCGGCGGTCTTCGCCGATGCGGTAATACCGGCGGGTGACATTAAGATTTCGATGATCAAGTAGGTCCGCCAGGACATCGATGGGCACCCCAGCGTCGGCGTGGCGTTGAGCGTAGGTATGCCGGTAGGCGTAGGGAACGATCCTGGTGAGGTCGAACTCTTGGCCGTCGCGGGTGCATAGCTTTTCGAATCCGTTGACCCACAAGCGATGTCGGCCTTCGAGCATGGCGATCGTCATGGGCCTACGCCCGTCGGGGTTACGTCGGGGTGTAGGCAGCAACTTCAGATCGGCGATCGGCGTGTCGGGGAACATGGTTCGCACCCGCTGTTGCTGGTTGGTGATCACCGTGGCGGTGGCGGCGCTGATCGGCAGGCGCCGGCCAAGACGATCGGCTTTGGCGTTGTCGTAGACGAGCACTGCGGCGCCGTCCTTGTCATGGCGAAGACAGTCCCACGGCAAATCGATGATGTCCTTGGGCCTGCGGCCGGTGTCGATGGCGATCCCGGTGGCGGCGTTGACTTCTGGGGGCTGCAGGCTGTCCAGGCGGGCGCATAGCGCTGTCATGATCTCTGGCGGCAGGTCACGGCCAGGCTCGCCACGCTCGGGCTCAGCTGGGATGTCGCCGATGCCGACCGTGAACATGTCGGGCAGTCCGGTGGCCGGCTTGCCCGCACGGGTCAAGCCCAGCGCACGGATGCCGGTCAACACCGCCCGGGTACCACGGCAGACGACGTTACGGTGATAGCGGCTGATCTTCCCGGTCGATTCCAGGTGAGCTAGCCGGTTCAGGAAGTTCTCGATATCCACACGGCCAAGCGCGGTGGGTAGGTTTCCGTGATCGGCGCGCAGGCGAAGGCTGTCGGATAGTCGCGCCAGCGCGTTGATTTTCGCCCGCACGTTGGAGGCACCGGCGCCGCGGTGCCGGGGCAGTTGCTCGGCGGCCCACAACTTCGCGGCTTGGCGAAGCCACGATTGCGCGATTCCAGCAAACGACAGCCGTCCGCGGTGGCCGAACACGCCCAGATCCCACAGGTCTTTGTCCTGTTCGCTGCCGGGACTAGCCAGAGCGCGGCGGACATCGCGGTCGAATGCGCGCAGCAGCGAACGAGCTGGCTTACCGGGAACCCGATCGACCTGGCATGCTCCGATCGAGGTGGACTGTTCGCGGCGAAGCGTGTCACACACCGCCCGCAGACACACCTCCTGGACCTTGGCTCCGTCGCGGATGCGTTGCTGGACACCGAATAACACCTCGATCACTACCAATGGCGGCAGACCACGCAAGCTCACCTGGCCACCTTCGGAGACCGCCGGCTCGGTGAGCTGCCAATGCCGCTGATCGGTATCGGGTGCCCTGGTGACGGTCTGTCGCCACCGCACGTAATGGGTTGGGCAGTAGCCGTGTTCGCTTTCGGCCCGCCGGGAACAGGCCACCACGGTGCACGGATCCAGCGCTGGCAACGGTTTCACCATCGGATCGGCTAGAAACCGCTGCATCGACATTCCCGCTACTCGGCGGAACCGGCGTGAATGCGCCGAGCACAACCCGGTGCGCTGCCTGGGCCTGCCGCCGGGAGACATGCGCTGGCACCCAGAAACCACACATCCGGGCTTAAGCCTGAATCCGTGGACTTGCGTGGGCATGGTCGTTGATTCAGATTGAGTTGATTTCGCGCTTTTGTGGGTGTGATCGTTCTGCTGGTCTGTGGTCCAGCTTGCTCCGTTGCGGGGTTTGTCGCAGGGGTCTTGGGGTGGTGTTGCGTCGCGATTGCCTGCGGTGTAAGGGGTTTGGGCTTTGTCAGGTGGCGAAGATGGCTTTCCACCATGTGAGCCAGGCGTGGGCTCGGGGCCAGTTAGTGGGTAGATGCAGGATCGGGTGGCGTTGCGGTCGGGCCAGCCGGGCCGGGATGTTGATCAGATGGGCGCGCAGGGTGGCGCCTCTGGCCACCGCGTAGCGGGCCGCGCCGGTCATGTCGTGCGTCAGAATTTCTGGCACAGGGGTTATGTCGGCCCTGACCAGAGGAGTTGACCATGAGTCGTCCGCCGCAGTTTCCGGTGGAAGACAAGCTGCGCATCGTGCTCAGCGTGATGTCTGGGGAAATGACCATTGTGGAGGCTGCGCGCCGCAACAAGGTCTCCGAGCAGTCGATCGGCCGGTGGAAGAGCCAGTTCATCGAGGGTGGTAAGGCGGGTCTGGCCGAGGGCGGCCGGATCAGCGACAACCCGCGGGAACGGGCGATGGCAGAGGAGATCGAGGAGCTAAAGACGGCGCTGGGCGAGGCGCATGTCGAGCTGCGGGTGTGGAAGAAGTCGGCGGAGTACCGCCTGGCCCCTTCGAGGATCTCGAGGTGATCCGCCAAGACGCGGCGATGCCGGTCTCGAGATTCTGCACGCTGACCGGCATCCCGCGCCGCACCTACCACCGCTGGCAGGCCAACGCCCGCCGCACTGGCCGGGCCAAGGGACCGTGGCCGGCGCCGGTGGTGGACGCGATCGAGCCGGTGGTGGCCAAGTACTGCGCGGACTGGCCCGCCTGGGGGCACCGCAAGATCTGGGGCCTGATGCGTGCCGATGGCCACACCGTGTCAATGTCGACTGTAGAACGTGCCATGCGCCGCCGCGGCCTGCTGCAACCTGTTGACTATCAAGGCGAACGGCGCGAACACGCCAAGGCGCGCAAGGCCGCGTTCGCCGATCCGCCCGATCGCCCGAACCAGGTGTGGCAGCTGGACTTTTCCGAGTATGAGACCACTACGGGCGGGACGTGGCGGCTGGCCGGCTGCTGCGACTACTTCTCCAAATACGAGTACGGCTGGCACATCGCGCCCGGCTGCACCGGAGCAGACGCGATCGCCGCCGTGCAGCTGGCCATCGCCGAGGCCGAGGCTCTCGCCGGCGGCGTGCCGCTGGCAATGCAGCTTCCCATCGATCCAGAGACCGGCAAGATCAGACGGATCAAGCTGGTCACCGACAACGGCGGCGCGTTCAAAGGCCACGCCTTCGCCGCGTTCATCGCGTCGCGCACCGAGTTCATCCACATCCGCACCCGCCGCAAGAGCCCGGGCCAGAACGGGGTGCGGGAACGCGCCTTCGGATCATTGAATATGAGCATCTGTACAGGCAGGAGATCGAGACCCTGCCTGACCTGCATCGTGAGGCCGAGGCCTACCGGCAGGTGTTCAACGCGATCAGGCCGCACGAAGCGCTCTGCTTTCACACCCCGAAAGCTGTCCATTTCGATGCGTCTTTAAAACCTCAACCGAAGATCACAGAGACCCAACCTTCAGCCGAAGAATCTTGAGCCAAGTTCTTGACGCGGGACAGTC
>Ga0075421_100000842_pt1 | contig 34081 bp, 29 predicted proteins | sample SoiMetdeltSBSDD5_FD_75292 | JGI IMG/M metagenome (GOLD analysis project Ga0075421, IMG submission 75292) | Bulk soil microbial communities from a Populus tree surrounding site in Tennessee, USA - Soil MetaG P. deltoides SBSDD5 | ecosystem: Environmental > Terrestrial > Soil > Tree plantation... | reverse complement strand
GGGGGCCGCCTCGATCAGGCGGCCCCCCTTCGTGGTCAGCTCACGGCCGTGGTCAGCTCACGGCCTTCTTCACGAGCTGGGCGATCTGCTTCTCGATGGCGGGGGTCAGCTTCTTCAGGGCGAAGGCTGCCGGCCACATGGCGCCGTCGTCGAGGTTCGCCTTGTCGCTGAAGCCGAGGGTGGCGTACCTCGTCTTGAACTTCGCCGCGGGCTGGAAGAAGCAGACGACGTCCTTCCCCTTGGCGTAGGCGGGCTGCCCATACCAGGTCCTCGGCTCGAGGTCCGGCGCGCTGGCTTTCACGATCGCGTGGATCCGCTCGGCCATGACGCGGTCCGGCTCCGCCATCTCGGCGATCTTGGCGAGCAGGTCACTCTCGCCGTCGGCTTTGCCCGCCTTCGTCTCCCGGGCACGCTCCTTCATCGCGGCCCGCTCCTCGGCGGTGAAGCCAGTGGACGACTTGCGGGTTGTCTTGGTCTCGGCCATGGAAGTGCTCCTTATCCGGTTTTCGATCAGATCAACCAGCGGCCGTCGCACATGAGGTCGCGGTCGGGCATCTCGCTGACTTCGCGGTATGCCTGGATGCGGCGGGGAGACACGCGGAACCAGCGGTACGGCCTGGCCGACCCCCGGGGGTCGAAGCCGGTGCGGGCGGTGTAGTGGTCCCTCCGCTCCGAGGGCAGGGCGTCGAGCTCGAGGACCTCGACGTCGCCCTCGATCGTGGAGACGTCGGCGGAGGAGCCGAGCCCCAGCCGGACGGTCCGGCCGGCGGCCAGGTTCCGGCCGGTCTGGCTTTCGATCGACGTCGCCATCAGCAGCGCCTCACCGTCCCAGTCGAACGACATGGGGACGAGGTAGGGCGCACCGTCGCCCGAGGCACTGGCCACCCAGACCGCAGGGTCATGGGTGAGCCGGTGCTCGGTGCAGCGACGCCGCTCGGCGCGGGAGCGGGGACCGCCGCTCATCAGGTGTCCTGGACCAGACCGAGGACGTTGCCGTCGAGGTCGGTGAACGAGGCCACGATCCGGCCGCCGCCGACGTTCTGCGGCGCGTCCTTCACGACGGCGCCCGCTGCGGTGACCTCGGCGAGCTTCGCCTCGATGTCCGGCACGTGCCAGTAGGCCACCGGCGAGGTGAGGCCCTGCGGGCCACCGCCGGGCACCAGGCCGATGTGCTGACCGGCGACGTCGAACCCGACGTAGTACTCACTGTCCGCCTGCGGCTCGATGCCCAGCAGGGCGGCGTAGACGGCCTTGGCCTTCGCCACGTCGGACACGGGGTGCAGGACGGTCTTGATCTCGGGGGTGTCGCTCATCGGTCGCTCCTTTTGTCTCTGCTTGATTCCGTGAGAGTATCGCTCTCATCGTTAGAGCGCTACTATCACGAATATGAGTGAGCGTGTCAAGCGGCGGTACGACAACTCACGTCGTCTGGCGGCGACGAGAGCCACCAAGGCCCACGTGGTCGACGTGGCGAGGGAGCTCTTCGTCGACCAGGGCTATCCGGGCACGACGATCAGCCAGATCGCCCAGCGCTCGGGCACCCCGGAGGCGACCCTCTACCGGCTGTTCGGGTCGAAGCGGGGGGTGCTGAAGGAGGTGCTCGACGTCGCCATCGGCGGTGACGACGAGCCGATCGAGTACCAGCGCCGCCCCGGGGTCCAGGCGGCGTTCGCCTCCGGCACCCCCGACGAGATGCTCGACGCCTTCGCCCACCTCGCCTGCCTGGTGCTCCGCCGCTCCGCCCCGTTGCTGAACGTGCTGATGAGCTCGGCGGGGGTGGACCCCGAGGCGGCCGAGATGCTCGCCGTCAGCCGCCAGCAACGCCGCACCGGCCAGTCGCGGATCGTCCGGGCGCTCGCCCGCGGGGGTCACCTGCGGGAGGGGCTCAGCTCGGCGGCCGCGTCGGACATCGTCTACGCGGTGATGTCGCCCGAGGTCTTCCGCATCCTGACCGTGGAACGAAGCTGGAGCGAGGCCCGCTACGAACGCTGGCTCGCCTCGACGCTCCGAGCCCAGCTCCTCCGCGACGCCTAATCGGGGTGGCGGGCGGTGATGCGGTCGTAGTTGATGCGGATCAGGGCCACGACTGCGTCGACGTCGCTCGCAAGCTCCGATTGCACGCCAAATGGACTGAGGAATGGGGACGGGCCGGACTTAGCCTGCCGGCGTGCGGGGGATCAGGGATGGGAGCGAGCTGGGAGTCAGGGTGCCGCGGCTGTTGGTCGGGCTCTTGATGGCTGGGGTCGGGATCGCGGCGATGGTGCGGGCGGAGCTGGGGTTGCCGCCGTGGTCGGTGCTCGATCAGGGGATCTCGGAGCACACCGGCATCCCCATCGGGACCGTCAGCATCCTCGTCGGCGCCGTCGTCCTGACCAGCTGGCTCTGGCTGCGGGAGCGGCCGGGGCTCGGCACGGTCCTCAACATCATCGTCATCGGGCTGACGATCGACGCCATCCTCGCCATCGTCCCCGAGACCGAGAGCCTGCCCCTCCGCGTCGCATACCTCGTGTTCGGCGTCTTCATCTGGGGCCCCGGCTCGGGGTTCTACATCGGCGCCGGGCTCGGCCCCGGGCCGAGGGACGGGCTCATGACCGGGCTCGCCGCCCGCGGTGTCGGCTCGATCCGGGCGGTCCGGACCGCCATGGAGGTCACCGTCCTCGTCACCGGCTGGCTGCTCGGCGGGTCGGTCGGCATCGGCACTCTGGCGTTCGCCCTCACGATCGGACCGAACGTGCAGTTCTTCCTCAGCCGCCTCAGCATCACGACGGTCGGGCGACCCCCGGCCACCCCGGCAGTCGAAGTCGAAGCTGCGTAGCCGTCTCCCACGCCGCCTCCAGCACCGCCCGGGTCACGAAGTGGCCCACCCAGATCACCACGAACGTCGAGGCCACGAGGATCGGCGCCCAGTGCCACGACAGCGTCAGGATCGTCCGCTGCAGGGTGTCGTGCGGCTCGACCACCGGCTCCCAGCTGTTCAGCCGGGCGTGACGCCCCAGGTAGACGCCCACCGCCGACAGCCCGTGCACCACCACCAGCGTCGGGGCGACCCACGGGCCCAGGCCGTCGGCCCGCAGGTAGCGGGCCAGCTCCCGCAACACCAGGTAGTAGGCGAGGAAGCCGCTCCCGATGAACAGCCCATACACCGGCAGCACCGCGGTGATCACCGACCAGTTGTGCCCGACCAGCAGCACGTCGTCCCGCAGGTGGACCAGGTCCGTCACGACGTACGGGGCGTTCGGTAAGAACAGCAGCATCGACCCGAGGCCGGCCCACCACAGCAGCGTCCGCTCGTGGCGGCCGCCCCGACCCGCATCGCTCCGCCACCGGAACAGTGCGAACGCCAGCACCACCGGGATCCACGCCAGCAGCGTGTTCCAGGTCATCCAGAACACGTCGCGCTCGAGGACCGCCGAGAGGTTCGGGGCGATCCGCTCGAACTGGTCCCACAGCCGCATCGCGAGAGCATGACGCGCCCCGCCCGCCAACGGCACGCGCCGGCCCGATCCCACACAACATCTGCACACGACTCGCGAAAAACACCCAGTTTCAAGGGGTTTCGCGTCGGGGATAGCTGCCGCACACCCCACACCGGGGGGAACCAAGGGGGAAGGGCGATGCGGACACCACGCTGCCTCGCGGCGCTCGCGCTCGCGTGCACGGCGTTCACTGCCGTGCTCGTCGGCGGGTCGCCGGCGTCGGCGGCAACACACGACCCGATCCTGTTCGTGCACGGCTGGAACAGCAGCGCCAGCACCTGGAACACGATGATCGGTCGCTTCCAGGCCGCCGGCTACACGAGCAACGAGCTCATGGCCATCACCTACAACAGCAACACCTCGAACCGGACCATCGCCGGTCAGGTGCAGACGGCGGTGAACGACCTGCGGGCCCGCACGGGGGCCGCCAAGGTCGACATCATCGCCCACTCGATGGGCAGCCTCTCGACCCGGTCCTACCTGAAGGAGCGGGGCGGCACCGCCTTCGTCGACGACTGGGTCTCGCTGGCCGGGCCCAACCACGGCACCAACACGGCCTACGCCTGCTACCTGTTCTCCAGGGGCTGCCGCGACATGATCCCCGGCTCCGACCTGCTCAACGCCCTCAACTCGGGAGACGAGACGGCCGGGACGTCCAACTACGGCACCTTCTGGTCGAACAGCGACGACGTCATCAACCCGGACAACAGCGTCCTGCTGTCCGGGGCCACCAACACCTTCGCCGGCTCCATCGAGCACTCCGACTTCCTCAGCCGAGCCGACGTCTTCAACATGGTCGCCGCCTTCGTGGCCTAGCGGCGTGACCTTCGAGGGGGCTTGCCCGGGAGGGCGGGCGGGCCTCCTCACCCTCAGACCCTCTCCGGCCCTCACGGCCCCCAGGCGTCGAAGAACCGGATGAGCCGGGGATGGTCGCCCGTCGTCTCCAGGGTCTGAAGCGCCCTCGCCGTCCCGGCCTCGTCGACCGAGAAGCGGCACAGCAGCTCGACGTCGGCATGGCCCCACGCCTCCTCCACCGACTGCCCGGCCGAGCCGCCGCACGCGTGGGCCTCGGCGAGGCGGTAGTCCTCAGACACCGTCATCTTCACCCGGACCTCGGTCGGCGTGACCTCGACGTCACGGATGTCGACGGCGTCGTCCTGCACCCGAGTGACGAACCAAGGGCTGTCGTGGCTCACCCGGGCCAGCTCGAAGATCCCGGCCCCGCCGTCGCCGGTGGTGTAGCGACCCGACATCGCATCGCCGTCGGCGCTGATCACGAGCTGTTCGAACTTCGGCTCCGGGGGACGACCGTTGCCGACCGTGCCCAGTGCCAGGGTCAGGGCGATCCGGAAATCGCGGCGGGGGTCGGCCGGGTGGGCCAGGGTGTAGCGCCAAGCCTCCTCGTAGGAGCCGACCGGCAGCGCCGCGGGGAAGAGATCCCGGGCCGGGCTGCCCGCGATCGACTCCGGGAGGACGATCACGCTGGCCAGCGCCTCCGCGCCGCCGGGCGTCGCGGGCTCGTTGCGGCTCACCAGCACCGCAGCCGGCTCAGCGCCGGCGCCGACGGGGACATCGACCCGCCAGCGGTCATCGGTCATCGGGGCCTGGACGTTCGCCAGCTCAGTGCCGTCGCGACGGACGATCACCACCGTGGCGGGGATGGCAACCGCGGGGCTCAGCAGGCCGCTGTCATGCGGGACCGCGTCGACGACCACGTGCCCGGCGGCGACATGCGCCTCGACGATGGTCGGACCGTCGTTCGTACGGGCACCGGTGACGTACCAGCGGCCGCCGACCTCGATGGTGCTGACGTCGAGCGGGCTGCGGTCGAGGTTGCGGTCGTCGGCCTCGAAGCGAACCGTGCGATCGACCCGGGTGTCGCTGCCGTCGTCCGTATCCGGGCGGTGCTGCCATTCCGGCCCCAGGTCGAGCACGTCGCGGACGTAGCTCTCGGCGATCCGCTCTGGCGTGGCCTGACTCTCCGGCGGTACATCCCCGAGCGGCCACACGATGTGGACGGGCTCGCCGCCCGCCTGCACGGGGGCAGGACCCACGTCGCGACCGAGCTGACGGGCCGCCACCGCGACGACGGCGACCAGCACCACGACGGCGGCGGCCGAGAGGAGCAGACGGGTGACCGGGCGATCCGCCCCATACGTGGGGGTCGGCACCTCGCCCAGCGGGGGGCGGTCCACCCGCATCGCCCGGGCGTAGGTGGCGAGGCCGGCGCGCACGCGGGCCTCGGTGTCGAGGTCAGTCGTCATCGAGCGCTCCTTTGAGCTTCGCGAGGCTGCGGGAGAGCAAGGACTTCACGGTCCCGGGACGACAGCCCAGGACCTGGGCGATCTCCGCCTCGGGGAGGTCCTCGTAGTAGCGGAGCACCACCGCGGCCCGCTGCCGCGGGGTGAGCAGCCGCAACGCGTCGCGCACCGCCACGGCCTCACCGTCGGGGGCGGCCTCGATGGGGCGGGCGACTGGCTGGCGACGCTGCAGCGACCGGCGTCGACCCCACGAGCGACAGCCGTTCACGACCGCCAGGCGCAGGTATGCCGCCGGGTCCCGCACCTCGGACCAACGGCGGTACAGCTGCAGGAAGGCGTCCTGGACGATCTCCTCGGCCGGGACCGTGTCCGCCGACGTCAGACGGGCGACCCGGACGAGCCGGTCGTAGGACTGCGTGTACAGCAGCTCGAAGGCGTCGGCATCCGCCTCGATCACCGTTTCGCGCCGCACACCCCCCTTAGGCGCACGAGCCCGGGTTCCGGTTCCATCGAATCCCGACCCCAGGCTCGTGCCCTCGCCCACCGAGGGCTTCGCCGGCCGGCAGCCCTCACCGACACCATCCTGGACGTGACGGGGCCGGCGCAGCGGGGAGCTGCGCCGGCCCACGTACAGGATCAGTAGCGGTAGTGGTCGGGCTTGTAGGGGCCGTCGACCGGGACGCCGATGTAGTCGGCTTGGTCCTTCGACAGCTCGGTCAGCTTCACGCCGAGGGAGTCGAGGTGGAGGCGGGCCACCTTCTCGTCGAGGGCCTTGGGCAGGACGTACACGCCCAGGGGGTAGTCCGCAGTCTTCGTGAACAGCTCGATCTGAGCCAGCACCTGGTTGGTGAAGCTCATCGACATCACGAAGCTCGGGTGGCCGGTGGCGCACCCCAGGTTCAGCAGCCGGCCCTCCGCCAGGATGATCACCGAGTGCCCGTCAGGGAACACGAACTCGTGCACCTGCGGCTTGATCTCGACCTTGCGCACGTCGCTCATCCGGGCCAGCCCGGCCATGTCGATCTCGTTGTCGAAGTGGCCGATGTTGCCCACGATGGCGTTGTGCTTCATCCGGCCCATGTGCTCGGCCGAGATGATGTTCTTGTTGCCGGTGGCGGTGACGAACACGTCGACCTTGTCGATCACCCGCTCCAGCGTCGTGACCTCGAAGCCCTCCATGGCTGCCTGCAGTGCGCAGATCGGGTCGACCTCGGCGATCAGCACCCGGCAGCCCTGGCCGCGCAGCGACTGGGCGCAGCCCTTGCCGACCTCGCCGTACCCCGCGACCAGGGCGACCTTGCCGCCCAGCATCACGTCGGTGGCCCGGTTGATGCCGTCGATCAGGCTGTGACGGCAGCCGTACAGGTTGTCGAACTTCGACTTCGTGACCGAGTCGTTGACGTTGATCGCCGGGAACAGCAGCTGGCCCTGCTCGAACATCTGGTACAGCCGGTGGACGCCGGTGGTGGTCTCCTCGGTGACGCCCTTGATCCCCGCCGCCAGGTTGGTCCACCGAGCGGGATCCTCCTTCAGCGACCGCGTCAGCACGTCGATGATGACGTGCCACTCCTCGGGGTCGTCGTCGGTGGCGGGCGGCACCTCGCCGGCCTTCTCGTACTCGACGCCCTTGTGGACCAGCAGCGTGGCGTCGCCGCCGTCGTCGAGGATCATGTTGGGGCCGGAACCGTCAGGCCACAGCAGCGCCTGCTCGGTGCACCACCAGTACTCCTCCAGGGTCTCGCCCTTCCAGGCGTAGACCGGCACACCCTTCGGGTTGTCGACCGTCCCCTCGGGGCCGACCGCCACCGCCGCAGCGGCGTGGTCCTGGGTCGAGAAGATGTTGCACGACACCCAGCGAACCTTGGCGCCCAGGGCGACCAGAGTCTCGATGAGCACCGCGGTCTGGATGGTCATGTGCAGCGAGCCGGTGATCCGGGCGCCGGCGAGGGGCTGGCTGTCGCCGAACTCGGCCCGCAGCGCCATGAGGCCGGGCATCTCGACCTCGGCCAGCTCGATCTCCTTGCGGCCCCAGGCCGCGAGGGAGAGGTCGGCAACCTTGAAATCGCCGTCGACGGCGGTGGAAGACATAGGGATCTCCTGATGACGTGATCGGTGGCGACACCGGGGCGAGAGCCCCGACGTGTCGAACGCTTGCCATCAGGGCTGGGCGCTACTGCGCCACCCATGTCAGCCCGGACGCATCGATGCTAGCCGGGCGCCAGGCCCTCGGAGAAGGCCACCAGGTCGACATCGACCTCGTGGCGATCGACGACGACCAGCGCCCCCGGCTGCTCCAGCCACAGCACCGTGTCCCCCGTCGGGCTGGCCCACGCTTGCCGGCCCCGCACCGTCACCGACTGGATCCCCTCTTCGCACCAGCGCACCAGCTCGTTGTCGGAAGGCTCGTCGACGGCGTACACCCGCACCGCCACGCCGGCGGGCAGACCGCCGCCCGTGCGAGCCGGTTGGGCCGCCGGCCCGTAGAACACCTCGTGACCGACCCGGGACTTCGGCAGGCAGCTGAACATCCGCGGCTCCCGCGCCGTCGAGCCGCCGATCAGCCGGCGGCCGGGCAGCACAGCCCGGTCATCCTGCTCCTGCACCTGCTTGGCGACGGCCAGGAGCTTGGTCGCGTCGAGCGTGTGGCTCGCCACCACCACCTGGAGGCCCGAGTCCATCCCCCACGCCACGGTCGAGCCGTAGGGCGACGCGTCGGAAAGCGTCGCGGGGTGGCCGTGCACCGGCGTGGTGTTCAGGCTCGCCGGCTCGATCTGGTCGCCGACCAGGATGGCCACGTCGCCCTCGTACACCGCGACCGAGATCGCCTGGTCGACCTCGGTCGCATCGTCCACCGGCAGGTCGACCTCGCTGACGAAGGGCAGGCCGGTGGGCGGCGGGTCCGCGACCAGGTGAGGCAGCTCTTCCCGGCTCAGCAGCTGCGGCGGAGCGACCGTCGTCGATGTCGACGCCGCAGTGGTGGCCGTGGTCGTCGGAGGCGACGACGTCGTCGTGTCCGGATCGCCACCGCCCCCGCATGCGGCCGCGACGATCATCAGGGCCGAGACCGCCATCCCGGCTAGGGCCCTGCCCCCCAGCATGCAGCTCAGCTTGCCATGCGGCCTCGGAGCGTGCCGGACCGCTGACGACGAAGTCAGCCCCGAGCTCAGCCGGCCGCGGGGGCGACCGCCACCGGGATGCCGTTGAGGACCGCGGTGCCCGAGAGCGGGTCGAGGAGCTCCTCGTCGGCCAGCAGATTGCTGTTGACCCCGGCGTAGCGGCGGGCGACCGAGAGCTCGGCGCCCTCCATGTCGTGACCCCAGCCGTGGGGGATGCTGACGACCCCGGGGCGGATGGCATCGGTGACCTCGACCGGCACGGTGACCTTGCCGGCTCGGGACGACACGTCGGCGCCGGCCCCGTCGACCAGCCCGAGGCGGGTGGCGTCGTCGGGATGGACGTGCAGGGTGCAGCGGGCCTTGCCCTTCACCAGCACCTCGACGTTGTGCATCCACGAGTTGTTGGAGCGCAGGTCGCGGCGCCCGATGAGCACCAGCTGGCCGTTGCCGTTGCCCTGGGCCCCCGGCGTCCGCTCGGCCAGCGCCGTCGCGAGGCGGGCGACGTCGCCCATGATCAGCTCGGGCGCCAGCTCCACCATCCCGCTCGGCGTCCGCAGCACGTCGGGCAGGCGGGGCTCGAGCGGGCCGAGGTCGATGCCGTGGGGCTGGTCGACCAGCTCGTCGAGGGTCAGGCCGTACGGCCCGGTGCGCAGCATCAGGTCGAGGATCCGCTCGGGACCGCGACGGCCGCCCTCGCTGAGCAGGGCGACGACTTCGTCGGAGTCGCGGCCCGCGAACGGGCCCGACTCGTCGGCCACCGCGGCGTCGACCAGCGTCCGCAGCACCAGGTCGTCCACCAGGGCGACGTCGGCGGTGGCGCCGAGGCCCTGGACCACCAGGGCCAGCCGGGCCAGCACCTCCCACTCGTCCAGCTGGCCCTCGGCCAGCGGCAGGACGGGCGGGCTGTAGTGGGCGACGTTGCGGATGGCCAGCTGCAGCAGCGCCAGGTCGTAGTGGCCCTTCTGCAGGGCGGACGGCGGCGGGAGGATGACGTGGGCGTGGCGGGTGGTCTCGTTGATGTACGGGTCGACCGCCACGAAGCAGTCGAGCATGGGGAGGGCTGCGTCGAGGCGGCCGGCGTTGGGCGTGGACACCACCGGGTTGCCGGCGATGGTCACCAGCGCCCGGACCTGGCCCTCGCCCGGCGTGTCGATCTCCTCGGCCAGGCAGGCGCAGGGCAGCTCGCCCAGGGTCTCGGGCGCGCCCCGGACCCGGCTGTGGCGGCGGTGCAGGCGGACGCCCCTGCCGTAGCGGGGCGTGCCCCGGGTGTTCGACGAGCCGGCGGCGGCCTTGGTGAACATGGCGCCGCCGGGCCGGTCGAGGTTGCCGGTCAGGGCGTTGAGCACGTCGACCAGCCACGACGTGATGGTCCCGAACTCGGCGACCGTGGTGCCGATCCGGCCGTAGACCGCGGCGCGAGGGGCAGCCGCCAGCTCGCGGGCCAGGCGACGGATGGTGTCGGCCTCGACGCCGGTGACGTATTCGACGGCTTCGGGCGTGAAGTCGGCGGCCACAGCCAGGACCTCGTCGACGCCGGCCAGGTACTCGGCGATGGGGCCCGGGTCGACCAGGCCTTCGGCCGCCAGGACCTGCACCATGGCCAGCAGCAGGAAGGCGTCGGCGCCGGGCTTGATGGCCACGTGCTCGGTGGCGGCCTCGGCGGTCTTCGTGCGGCGGGGGTCGACCACCACCAGCTGCCCGCCCCGCTCGACCAGGGCCTCGATGCGGCCGGGCCAGTCGGGGGCGGTGGCCAGGCTGCCGTTGGACGCGAAGGGGTTGGCGCCCAGCATGAGCAGGTAGTCCGTGCGGTCGATGTCGGGGACCGGCACGGTCAGGCCGCCGCCGAACATGAGGCCCGAGGAGACCTCCTTGGGCCGCTGGTCGACGGTGCTGGCCGAGTACACGTTGGTGGTGCCGAGGGCCCGGACCAGCGGGCGGCCGAACAGCAGGGCACCCAGGCTGTGGGCACTGGGGTTGCCCAGGTAGACGGCGACGGCGTCACGGCCGTGGGCCTCGACCACCGGCAGCAGCAGCCGCTCGACCTCGGCGAACGCCTCGTCCCAGGTGACCGCCACGAAGCGGCCGTCCCGCTTGACCATCGGCTGGCGCAGCCAGTCGGGGTCCTCGTGGAGCTGCTTCAGGGTCGAGCCCTTGGGGCAGATGTAGCCGTGGCTGAAGACGTCGTCCCGGTCACCCCGGATGCGCTTCACCCGCTCGCCGCCGACCGCGCCCGGGGCCGGCTCGAGCGTGATCTCCAGCCCGCAACCCGCTTCACACAGTGGACACACCCGAAATGTTGTCCTCGTGGTTACGGTGGCGGATTCCTGTGTAGTCGTCCCTGGGTCCCCCATAGAAACCCCAGGTTACGACCCCTACGGGCCTTCGGCGATTACCTCCGAGGTATGGCGCCTCGACCCCCCTGGAACCACGCACAGTGGCAGGCGTCACGCTCCGATGTGTTGCGGTTCCATGACATAGACGACAAACTCGTTGCGCACAGAACAGGACACGGCGCGCGGCTGGGCCATCCGGCGGGCACTTCGGAACCCTCGCTCTCGATCAAACCTCTCTGGTGATTGGCGCGCGCTCGCAACCAAGGAGTGCGCAATGCACAAGCTCAAAGCCATCGCTGCCGGCGCGGCAGTAGCAACAAGCATCATCGGGATCGGGGCCGGCATGGCCAGCGCCGACACCGTCCAGAAGGGCGACACGCTTGAGGAGCGTTACGCCGACTCATGGCGCTACGTCTGCGTCGTGAACGTCGCCGAGGGGCGCATCCCCGACTGCGACACCCTGATCACCGGGCAAGAGCTCCGGGGTCAGGTCTCCGACCAGGAGAAGAAGGCCATCGACGTCTGGTTCGCCAACATCAAGCCCGAGCCGCAGCCGGTCGTGGCCCAGAAGTCCTCGTACAACCGGTCGACCCGGCGGCAGAAGACCTACCAGCAGCCGCAGGCGACCCAGCAGCAGCCGGTCTACAGCGGCGGCAGCAGCAGCTGCGGCTTCCCGGACTACATCGTCCAACGGGAGAGCGGCGGCAACTACAAGGCCGAGAACCCGACCAGCACCGCTTCGGGCAAGTACCAGTTCCTGGACAGCACGTGGAACGGCTACGGCGGCTACACCCATGCCTCCGACGCCCCGCCTGCCGTGCAGGACGCCAAGGCGTGCGAGGTGTGGGCCGGCGGCGCCGGTTCTTCGCACTGGGCGCTGACCAGGTGATTCGCTGACGAGGGCGGCGTGCCGCCGCGCCGCCCTCGTCGCGGCAGAAGCAAGCAACTGAAGACGGCGGCGCCTCCGGGCGCCGCCTTCTTTCGCGTCCGGGTCGCGAAGGTTCGGGTTCGTCGGAAGTTCGCCTCTGGTTCGGGGCTCGCTCGGTTGGCCGCAAGGTCGATGGCACACGCTGAGTGCCCGGGCGGTGACCGATCATCACGGAGGCATCAATGGACCGACGAACCCTGCTCAAGCTCGGCGTCGCCGGCGCGAGCGCCAGCGCAGTGGGCATCCGATTCCTGGGCACATCCCTCCCGGCCGCATTCGCCGCCGACGGCCCCTACGGCGCCCTGCAGGCCGCCGACGCCCGGGGCATCCAGCTCCCGGCGGGCTTCACGTCGCGGGTGGTCGCCACCAGCGGCTCGGTCGTGCCCGGCACGTCGTACACCTGGCACGGGGCACCCGACGGCGGCGCCTGCTTCCCGGTCAGCGGCGGCGGCTGGGTCTATGTGTCGAACAGCGAGCTGTCCCCCGGTGGGGTCGGCGCCCTGCGGTTCGATTCCGGCGGCACAGTCAACGGCGCCTACCGCCTGCTCTCGGGCACCACCCGCAACTGCGCCGGCGGGGCGACGCCCTGGGGCACCTGGCTGTCGTGCGAGGAGACCAGCACCGGCCGGGTCTGGGAGTGCGACCCGCTCGGCGTCGACGCCGCGGTGGTCCGCCCCGCCATGGGCACCTTCAACCACGAGGCCGCGGCGTGCGACCCGGTCGGCCAGACCGTCTACCTCACCGAGGACGCCGGCTCCGGCAAGCTGCGCCGGTTCCGCCCCACCACCTGGGGCGACCTCTCGGCCGGCGTGCTCGAGGCCGCCGTCGTCAGCGGCAGCAACGTCACCTGGACCACCACCATCAACAACGGCACCGGCTTCAACGGCGGCGAGGGCGCCTGGTACGCCGACGGCAAGGTGTGGTTCACCACCAAGGGCGACAACCGGGTGTGGGAGCTCGACGTGCGGGCCAACCCCAACACCATCCGGGTCATCTACGACGACAACACGTCGCCCAACCCGGTCCTGACCGGGGTGGACAACATCGTCGGCTCGGTGTCCGGTGACCTGTTCGTGGCCGAGGACGGCGGGAACATGGAGCTGGTCATGATCGAGCCCAGCGGCGCCGTGTCGGTGTTCCTGCGGGTCGTCAACCAGTCGGGCTCCGAGATCGCCGGCCCGGCCTTCAGCCCCGACGGCACCCGCCTCTACTTCAGCTCCCAGCGGGGCGGCAACGGGAGCGGGATCACCTACGAGGTCACGGGCCCGTTCAGGACGTCGGCACCGCCGACGACGACGACGTCCACCACCACGTCGACGACGGCTCCGCCCGCCAACATCACCCTGGCCGCGGCCGGCCGCACCGTCGGACGGAAGCACTACGCCGACCTCACCTGGTCCGGCGCCACCGCTGCCAACGTCGAGGTCCGCCGTAACGACGTGGTCGTCGCCACCACCGCCAACGACGGTGCCTACACCGACAACCTCAACCGCTCGACGGGCACCTTCCGCTACCGGGTCACCCACCCGGGCGGCAGCCCGACGTCCAACGAGGTCACCGTCACCTTCTGACCCCGTAGCTGACCGGCGCCCCCTCCCCGGCCATCAGGGTTGGTGGACGATGGCGAAGGGGGCGCCGGAGGGGTCCTGGAGGGTCGCGGTGCGGCCGTGGGCGTGGGTGGTCGGCGGCGTCAGGACGGTGGCCCGGAGGGCGACGGCCCGGTCGACCGTGGCGTCGACATCGGCCACCTGGAAGTGAACGGTCCAGGTCGACTCGTCCGTCGACGCGGCCGCGGTCGGCGACAGGCGGGCCACCGGCCGGTCGACGCCGGGGAGGACCAGCTCGGTCTCCTTGGCCTCCCAGCCGAAGACCTCGCCGTAGAAGGCGACGGCACCCTCGGGGTCGGACGAGGTCAGCTCGCCCCAGGCGAACGACACCGGCTCGCCCCGCAGGCCGAAGCCGGTGTCCTCCCCGGGTTGCCACAGCGAGAAGGAGGCGCCGAACGGGTCCACGCAGTTGGCCATGATCCCCGCCTCCCACACCGGGGTGGGGTGCACCGGCACCGATCCGCCGTGGGCGACCACCGAGGCCGCCGTGGCAGTGATGTCGGTCACGCCGATGTACATGGTCCAGTTGGGCTGGCGCCCCGGCACCATGCCGCCGAGCATCGAGCCGTCCTGGACAAACGTCCAGTAACCGCTGACGTCGTCGAGCGGACGGTGGCGGGCCATCGCCCGCCACCCGAACAGCCGGCCGTAGAACGTGCTGGACGCCGTCGACCCGGCCGGGGTCTCGAGGTCGATCCACACCGGCTCACCCGGCTCGAAGGAGGAGAGGACGTCGCCCATCCCCCCGTCTTAGTCGGTCGAGGTCAGCCGGCCAGCGCGCGTTTGATCTCGTCGAGGACCGGGATGGGCCCCGGGTCGATGCCCTCCTGCTCGGCCATGTGCAACGACACGTACGAGCCGAACAGCATCAGGTCGAACAGCTGGGCCAGCGGGCCCTCGCCCTCGGCCCGTACCTCGACCACCTCGTGGACCACCTCGGCCATCAGGTCCCGGATCAGGTCGAAGCGCCGGGTCTCCTGGGGGTGTTCCTCGTCGTGACGCAGCTCGACCAGGGTGAACACCTGGCGGGTCATGTCGCCGTTCTGGCCCCAGCCGCAGATCTCGTTGTGGCAGAACTCGGGGATCGCCGACGCGAAGGCGGGCGCCTTGGCGTTCTCTTGGATCTCCTTCTGCCACCGCTGCGCAGCCACCGCGCCGAGCGGCCCGCCCCCGAGCACCAGCGGGATGGTCCGCCCGATGGTCCGGGCGACCGACCGGGCCTTGCTATCGGGCAGGTTCAGCTGGTCACGGCGGGCTTCGAGCTGGCGTGCCGCGGCGTCGACCCAGCCGGACGCGCCCGGAAAGAGGCCGACCTGCTCCAGCACCAGGAGCAGCGGCACGGCCATGGCGCCGAGGCCCGCCCGGGGCATGGGGATGTCGTCGGGCAGCGGCACCCGGGCCGCACCCCACCCGGGGGCGGCATCGGCCAGCGCACCGCCCCGGGCGACGACCACCATGCGGGCACCGGCGGACGCCGCGGCCTCCGCAGCCTCGACGGTCTCCTCGGTGTCGCCCGAGAACGAGACGGCGAAGCACAAGGTGCCGGGGCCGACGAACGACGGCGGCGCGTATCCCTTGGTGACCACCATCGGCACCGGCACGAACGGACCGCCGACGGCCGTCAGCACGTCACCGGCGATGCCGCTACCCCCCATCCCGAGGACCACGACGCTGTCGATCTGGTCGTGCTCGGGCAGCCCGTCCAGGTTGCGGACCGCCTCGGCGGCCGTCCGCACCTGCTCGGCGAACCGCGAGATGACCCCGTGCATGTCGAGGGAGTCCAGGCGGTCGGGGGTCAGGATCTTGTTCACGAAGCCTCAGGCCTCGAAGGTCGGGGTGATGCCCTGCGCCTCGGCCTTGGCCAACAACCGCTCGTGGGTCTCGTCGTCGACGCTCTCGGACTCCTCGATCAGCATGATCGGGATGTCGTCCCGGATGGCGTAACGCCGCTTCAAGCGCGGGTTGTAGAGCGTGTCCTCGTCCTCGAAGTAGAGCAGCGGCCCCTTGTCCTCGGGGCAGGCCAAGATCTCCAGCAGTTGGGAGTCGAGGGTCATCAGGAGTCGTCCTCCTCAGTGATCAGCGAGCGCAGGGTGGCGACGTGGGTGTCGGTCTCGGCTCGGGTCGGCGATTCGAGGTTGAGGCGCAGCAGCGGCTCGGTGTTGGAGGGGCGCAGGTTGAACCACCACTCCCCCAAGTCGACGGTCAGCCCGTCGAGGCGGTCCTGGATGGCGTCGGGCGCCTCGGTGGCGAAGTGGGCAGCCACCCGGTCGATGACCGCAGGCGGGTCGTCGACCTGGGTGTTGATCTCGCCCGACGCGGCGTAGCGGTCGAACGGCCTGCGCAGCTCGGACAGGGCCACACCCGCCTTGGACAGCTGCTCCAGGACAACCAGGGCGGCGATGCTGCCCGAGTCGGCCCGGTAGTTGTCGCGGAAGTAGTAGTGGGCCGAGTGCTCGCCCCCGAAGGCGGCCCCGGTCTCCGCCATGACCTGCTTGATGAACGAGTGGCCCACCCGGGTGCGCACCGGCTTGCCGCCGTGCTCCTGGATGACCTCGGGCACTGCCTTGGAGCAGATCAGGTTGTGGAGGATGGTGGCGCCCGGCTCCCGCTCGAGGATGCCGACGGCCACGATGGCCGTGGTCGTCGAGCCGGACAGCGGCTCGCCCTGGTCGTCGACGAGGAACACCCGGTCGGCGTCGCCGTCGAAGGCGAGGCCGATGTCGGCGCCGACCTCGACCACCCGGGCCCGCAGGTCGGCGAGGTTCTCGACCTGGATGGGGTCGGCGGGGTGGTTGGGGAACGTGCCGTCGAGCTCGCCATACATGATCTCGACGTCGACGGGCAGCCCCGCGAACACCCTGGGGACCACCAGACCGCCCATGCCGTTGGCGGTGTCGGCCACGATCTTCAGCGGCCGCAGCACCGAAATGTCGACGAACGACCGGACGTGGGCGGCGAAGGCCTCGAGCAGGTCCTGCGTCTCGTAGCCGCCCGGTTCGGTGGTGGCCGCCGGGACGCCCTGCTCGACCAGCGCCCGGATGTCCTGCAGGCCCGACTCCTCCCCCACCGGGCGGGCCCCGGCCAGGCACATCTTGATGCCGTTGTACTGGGCCGGGTTGTGCGAGGCCGTGAACATGACCCCGGGGGCGTCGAGGTGGCCCGAGGCGAAGTACAGGAGGTCGGTCGAGGCCAACCCGAGGTCGACGACGTCGAGGCCCTGGCGCTGGACGCCCTCGGCGAACGCCGCGGCCAGCTCGACGCCCGACGGCCGCATGTCCCGGGCGATCAGGACCCGACGGGTGTCGGGCTCGGCTGAGAGAGCGAAGCGGGCGAAGGCCTCGCCGATGCGCCCCGCGAGCGCAGCGTCCCACTGGTCCGGGACGGTGCCCCGGATGTCGTACGCCTTGAAGATCTGGTCGAGTGGTGCGGCTGCAGCCATGAGAGGTTCACGCTAGTGCGTCGCCCTGGGCGCGCACCGGGTCTCCCTCCCCGACCTCGTAGACGCCGGTGGCGGCCCAGTGGCGGATGCGGAACAGGTCGCCCATCAGGCGCACCGTGTCGCCCACCACCCGGACCGTCGAGCGGGTCGAGTGGCTGACCTCGACCGGTACCTGCACCAACGACAGGTCGTGCCGCTCGACGAGGTGCAACAGCTCGATGTCGAACGCGAAGCCGTCGATGCGGGCCCGCTCGAAGAGGAAGCGACCGACGTCGGAGCGGAAGCCCTTGAGGCCGCACTGGGTGTCACTGAAACTGCCGAGCAGCACGGCGTAACCCATGAGGTTGATGACCCGGCTGCCGACCTCCCGCAGCCGGGACGTCCGCACGGCGGTGCGGGAATCGGGGTGGCCCCGGTCGCCGATCGCCACGTCCCAGCCGTCTTCGACCGCCCGCAGGATCCGCAGCAGCTGGTCGGGCGAGTACGAGAGGTCGGCGTCGGTGAACGCCACCGTCCGACCCCGGGCAGCGAGGACCCCGGCCCGCACCGCGGCGCCCTTGCCCCGGTTGTGAGGCTGGACGACCACCTGCTCGGCGCCACCGGCCAAGGCTGCGTCAGCGGTGCCGTCGGCCGACCCGTCGTCGACGACGATGACCTCGACCCCACCGTCCGCCGCCACATCCGCCAGGGCCGCATGGATGGCGGCGACAGCGGCGGCGATCGAGCCGGACTCCTCGTAGGCGGGTACCACCACGCTGAAGCGCAGCCTGCCGGGGGCCGGCGGCCGCTCGGTGCGCTGCTGGCGGCGCTGGGTCAGCCCCACCAGCAGCAACGCCCGGTAGGCGAAGAGCCGCACCCCGGCCGCCACCGCCAGCGCCACCAGCTTGGCGGCGACCAACCCGCTGACCGTGTCGAAGCCGTGGGCGGCATACAGCGCCCGGAGCACGGCGACGTCGAGGAGGCCGGCCACCACCGCCACCCCGGCGAACGCCAGCGGCACCCGCACCCAGCGGACGTAGGGGTCGGTGCGGAAGGTGACCAGGCGGTGCAGCACGTAGGACAGGACGCTGGCGACTGCGATGGCCACGACGTCGGCCGCCACCAGCACCCAGCCCCAGTACTGGCGCAGCAGGACGAGCAGCCCGACGTCGACCAGGCTCGGGATCAGCGAGACCGCGGCCAGCCGCCGCAGCCGTCCGGTCAAAGCACTCACTCGCAACTTGTTACCCGGTCGGGCGTCTACCCCTGGGGACGACGGCCGGGCGGGGGCGCCGGCCAACCCGTCGGGGCGGTGGGGCGGAACGGATCGTTCGGCGCGGCGGGGCCGTTGGGCCCGAGGGCCACCGAGCCGAGGGGCGTGCCCACCGGCGGAGGCGTCGGCTCGGACGCGGGCGGTCCGGCGTTCGGGTCGGGCTGGCGGATGACCGGGGCCGGCGGCACCGGCAGCGCCCGCCGGAAGCGGAAGGCGCCTCGCCTGAACAGCAGCACCAACCCGACCAGGCCGATGGCGGTGAGCAGGTAGGCCTCCCACTCGACCATGGTGCGCCCGTAGCTCAGCTCGACGTGCCGCTCGGTCGGCACCACCACCATGAGGTTCGGGGCCACCCGGTACGGGCCCTCGGCGCCCGACACCTTCCAGTTCGGGAAGTACGAGGCCTTCACCAGCACCGGGCTCCCGACGCGGTCGACGTCGAACTCGATGTTCTCCCGCCCCACCTGGAGGTGGGTGACCCGGGCCGGCGTGATCTTCTTGCCGTCGAGCGGCTTGCCCGTGACGAGCTCCTTGCCCTTGATCCGCTCCCAGTCGTCGGGGCCGTCGAGGGCGATCGGCACGTCCCACAGCTCGGGGTTCATGTACCAGCGCACGGCGGGGCCGTCGTTCCGGCCGGCCAGGTCCTTGGGCTCCTCCAGCCACTGGGTCTGGGAGCCGTCGTTGTCCTCCAGGACCTTGGGCTCGTTGGTGAGCGGCGCCACCAGCGGGCTCTGGGCCACCTCGAAGATGACCCACGGGCCCGACTCGGCGACCTTGGTGAGGTCGGGGTGGGCGCTGGCCGCCGACACCGCCAGATCCGAGGTGGCCATGTAGTAGCGGACCCCGAGCAGCTGCATGTGCAGCACGCCCTTGTTGATGTCGAAGCCGCTGTAGGGCAGGTCCCGCTGGGCCGAGCTGGGCGCCTCGGACAGCTCGCTCTGCATCAGGAAGTGGAACGGCGTGGTCGACGACGCCTCGAAGTAGAGGCCTTCCATCGACCCGATGCAGCCGTCGGTCCAGTACGGCAGCAGCATCAGCGCCATGGGGGTGCCGTAGCGGTCGAGCTCCTTCTCGTACTCCCACATGGCCCGCCCGCAGCCGCCGGGGCGATCACCGAGCTGCTTCATGGTCTGGACGGTGTCGTAGTACTCGCGGTAGCTGGGCTTGCCCTCGTAGCCCTGGTAGTTCCAGTTGGCCCAGCCCTTGATGTAGTTCGACGGTCCGCCCGGGTTGCCGGTGGCGGTGACCTTCACGGGGCTGAAGCTGGGCCAGGCGAACCCGCTGCCGCCCTTCGAGTCGACGACGCTCTCCTTGTACGGCATGACGCCCAGCGGCACGCCGACGATGACCAGCACGATCAGCGCCGCGCTCACCGCGCTGACGATGCCGGGCGTGTGGCTCCCTGGGCTCCCGCTCCGGTCGGCCGCCTCCTGGGGTTGGAGGAGGGTGGCGATCAGCCGCACCGCCTCCGAGAACGCCAGCGCCGCCAGCAGGATGACGGTCAGGTAGTAGAAGGGCAGGAGCCGTGCGTTCCACAGGCGGCCCTCGGGCAGGAGCCAGAACGCCAGGCCCAGCGCCACCGCGCACAGCGTGAGGTAGATCCCGACGCGGTGCCGGGAGGCCAAGCTCATGCCCAGGCCCATCAGGGCCAGCGCGAAGACCCATCTGAGGTCGCTGCCCGCGATGTCGGGGACGTCGCCCGGCAGCAGGTAGCGGGTCCAGGTCTGGGGCGGCGTCTGGTTCGGGATGGGGATGCGCTCCCACCCCATGTCGTTGACGTAGAGGCCGCGCTGCTGGAACGGCACCACCCACCAGGCCGACAGCAGCCCGCCGACGACCAGCACGGGCGCGGCGAAGCGGGCGGTCTGTGACGGGATGAGCCACAGCGCCAGCGCCGCCAGCAGCAGCGGGAGGCCGAGCCACACGGGCTGGGGCAGCGTCCTGTCGCCGAGGAGCGGGAACGGCACCGTCCACGCACCGCTCCAGAAGGCGCCGTCGAGCCGGGCGAACTTCGAGCTCAGCGGCCACGGCAGCCCGAGGTCGAGCTCCCACGGCGCGGCGAGGATGCAGAGGAACGTCCCGCCGGCGGCCAGCCCCGCGGCGAGGCGGCCGTTCACGTCGGCGAGGCGGCGGGGCCGGACGATGACCGCGATGACCGTGGCGCCGAGCACCCAGAACACCGGGATGAGGTGGCACAAGCCGGTGAGCGCCAGCAGGCCGGCGGCGAGCGCCCGGTGCCGTCCGGTCTCGAAGCCCCGGAACAGCACCCCGAGGTAGAGCAGGCCGATGCTGAGCGACATGGCGAACGCGAACTCGCCGGCCAGCGTCGACGGCAGGTTGCCGCCGTAGATCGTGAAGCCCCGGTAGAAGAGGAAGACGAGCGACGCCGCCGCAAAGATCGCCGGCGTCGGGAACTTCAGCCCGGCCAGGCGACCGAAGGCGTAGGCGGCGATCGGCAGCGAGACCGGCCCGCTGACCGTGACCAGCTTGAACGCCACGCCGTAGGGCAGGCCGACGCAGCACAGCGCCAGCGCCACGCCCCCCAGCCACAGGTTGCGCGTGCGCTTCGGCCCGTACCAGCTGCGGTAGGCCATGAGCCCGCAGCCCACCGCCGCCGCCAGCGGCAGCAGCGCCCACCAGCCCTGGAAGCCCACGTTCAGCAGGACGATCAGCAGCGAGGGGACCACCATGTAGAACTGGTAGGCGGGGAAGCCGGCGTACCAGTCGGGGGTCCAGCCCGAGACCTGGAAGTTGGGCAGCAGATGGTCGCGGAGGTAGGCGGGGCCCCACACATGGGCGCCCATGTCGCCGCCGGCCGGCGTGGTGTTCGACAGCACGTTGCTGGGGCCGAGCTGCAGGAACACGAACAGGCAGCAGGCCAGCACCACGCCCAGGTCGACCAGGTTGGGCACGAGGTTGGCGGGATAGCGGCCGCCGGGCCGGTCGCCGTTGCCGGCCGCCCACGGCGTGTACTCGTCGACGCCGTACTCGTCCTGGTCGGGGGCCGCGCCGCCGTCGCCGCGCCCATGCCCGTGCCCCTGCCCGTGCCCGTTGGCATCGCCTCGGGCCCGAGCCTCCTCGTAGTCGTCCTCGAGGTACTCCACGGGATCGATCGGCGGCCCGGGCATCAGTTCGCCACCAACAAGCTCACGATCGCCACCGTGTTGAACGCCATGTGGGCGACGATCGACGTCCCCAGCCGGCCGGTCTTCACCACCAGGAGGCCCAGCACTATGCCGAAGGCCGCCAGGCCGAGGGTCTGCAGGGGCTCGAAGTGGATGACCCCGAACACCAGGCCGGACCCGATGACCGCGGTGTTCGTCCCCCACTTCCGCTCCAGCGCCCGCAACAGGAGGCCCCGATAGAACAGCTCCTCGATGATCGGCGCGGCGATACCGGTGAGCAGGACCAGCATGACCACTCCGAACGGGTCCTCGGCCCGGTCGGACAGGTCCTTGGCCACCTTGCCGAGGTCGCTGCTGTCGATGTTCGTGAACACGAAGATCGGTACGTACAGGAGCGGCAAGAGGATCCATTGGCTGGCCAGACCGGACGGAATGCCGATGGCCAGGTCCTGAGGCACGACCCGGAAGCCGAAGTCACGGACGACACCGTTCCCCTTGAGCTGCGCCGCCACCACCGTGACCGCGATCAGCGGGATCCAGAGGCCCAACTGGGCGACGTTGAGCCAGGCCAGCGACAGGTCGTCGGCCGACTCGACCCCGGTGATCGCGAAGACGAGCCCGGCGGCGACGACGCTGCCGAACAGCGACAGTGCCAACGCGACGACCGCATCGCCCAAGCCCCAGCTCGGCGTGACCAGCTCCGGCTCGGACGGCGCGGCCGGATAGGCCAGGTCGGCATCAGACACCGGAACAGGGTAGGCGCCCGGGAAGCATCGGCCCTACTCATCGGGGGCGTGAGCCGACGCCCCAAGAGGCCGAGCCGCTAGGCGACGTGACCATCCGCACACACCCTCAGTAAGCGTACGCATCCTCGAACGGCGGGACCGAGCGGGGCATGGCCCCGCGCCGGGCGCGGCGGTCCTCGAGGCGCCAGCCGCGAGGCACGGTCATGGCCTGGGCGTGGTCGTGGCACAGGTCGTAGGACATGGGGTGAGCCTCGTCGACCAGCGGATCGAGCCAGGTGATCCGCTGCTGGTAGTCGTACGCGAGCGTGGCCGTCGCCACAGCGCGGCAGCCCGGCCGAGCGCACTGACGAGTCATGGCGACTCAACGTAGCGTCCGCTCCACGGGCCGGGAGGGATTCCGGCGGGGCGATCGCGCGGCCTCAGGGTCGATGTCAGGGGTTTCCCGGATGGATCCGCGAGCCCGGGCGGTCGCCTTATCCTGTGTCCATGAGCTCCCAGCCGCCCCCTCCGCCGCCCCCGCCCCCGGGGCGGCCGCAACGAGGAGGGCCTGGCGGGCGGACAGAGCCTCCGTTCCCCCGTTGGGCGATCTGGGTCGTCGTCGCGGCCATCGTCGGGGTCTTCCTCCTGTCGAGCAACCTGTCGCTCGAGGACAGCAAGAAGGTCGAGTACTCCGACCTGAAGGAGCAGGTCCAAGACGACAAGGTCGACACCCTCAAGTGGAACAACACCAACGGCTCCATCACCGGTGAGCTGAAGAACGGCACCAAGTTCCACAGCAACGGCCCGCTGCAGCCATCCGACCCGGACGCCGCGCTGTTCGAGGACCACGGCGTCGAGGTCGAGTTCGTCACCCCGCAAGGCAACTTCTTCACCAACATCCTCCCGCTGCTGCTCCCGATGGTGCTGATCCTCGGCATCTTCTGGCTCATCCAGCGGCGCGCCCAGTCGCAGATGGGCGGGATCATGTCCATCGGCCGCTCGCGGGCCAAGACGTACAGCACCGAGCGACCCGGCACCACGTTCGCCGACGTCGCGGGGTACGAGGGCGTCAAGCAGGAGGTCACCGAGGTGGTCGACTTCCTGCGCCACCCCGACCGGTTCGCCGAGATCGGCGCCCGGGTGCCCAAGGGCGTCCTGCTCGTCGGCCCGCCGGGCACCGGCAAGACCCTCATCGCCCGGGCTGTGGCCGGCGAGGCCGGGGTGCCGTTCCTGTCGGTCACCGGCTCCGACTTCATGGAGATGTTCGTCGGCGTCGGCGCCTCGCGGGTGCGCGACCTCTTCCAGACCGCCCGCAAGCTGGGCCGGGCCATCATCTTCGTCGACGAGGTCGACTCGATCGGCCGCAAGCGGGGCGCCGGCCTCGGCGGCGGCCACGACGAGCGGGAGCAGACCCTCAACCAGATGCTCTCCGAGATGGACGGCTTCGAGGCCACCGAGGGGATCGTCATGATGGCGGCCACCAACCGGCCCGACATCCTCGACCCCGCTCTGCTCCGCCCGGGCCGCTTCGACCGCCAGGTGGTCGTGCCGCTGCCCGAGCTCGACGAGCGGTTCGCCATCCTCCAGGTGCACTGCAAGAACAAGCGCCTGGGGTCGGACGTCGACCTGCGGGTGGTCGCCCGGGGCACGCCCGGCATGTCCGGCGCCGACCTGTCGAACCTGGTCAACGAGGCCGCCCTGTACGCAGTGCGGGCCGGACGGGACATGATCGGCAAGGACGACTTCGAGTCGGCCCGCGACCGGGTCCTCATGGGCCAGCGCCGCGAGTCGATGGCCCTCTCCGACAACGAGAAGGAGGTCATCGCCTACCACGAGGCCGGCCACGCCGTCTGCGCCGCGGTCCTGGAGAACGCCGACCCGGTGCACAAGGTCACCATCCTCCCCATGGGCATGGCGCTGGGCCTCACCCAGCAGCTGCCGATGGACGAGAAGCACATCTACCGGCAGGACTACATCGAGGACAGCCTGGTCGTCCGCATGGGTGGGCGCTGCGCCGAGGAGCTGGTGTTCGGCGTCATCTCCACCGGCGCCAACAACGACCTCGTCGGCTCCACCGAGCTGGCCCGCAAGATGGTCAGCGAGTGGGGCATGTCGTCCCGGGTCGGACCGATGGCGTGGGGCTCACAGGGCCAGGTGTTCCTGGGCGAGGACCTCATCCACACCCGCGACTACTCCGACGAGACCGCTCGGGTCATCGACGAAGAGGTCGAGCGCATCCTCCGCGAGCAGGAGGACCGGTGCCGGATCACGCTGCGCGGCAATCGGAACGGGCTCGACCTGGTCGCCCGGGCGCTGCTCGAGTACGAGACCATCGACGGAGCCGAGGTCATGCGGCTCATCGACGTCGCCAACAACAAGTCGCTCCAGCCCAACGGGGGCGACGGTGGTGACGGCGAGGGCGCTGGTGCTGGTGCTGGTGCGGAGAAGGCGGACAAGCCGGGCTCCAGCCTGCTGAGCCCGCCGACTCCTCCGACCTGACGCTCGCTTCGGGCAAAATCGGGCGATGGAACGCGTCGCCCTGGTCGTGGTGTTGGCTCTGGTCGCGGTCGCCGTGGCGGCTGTCGTCCAGCGACGGCAGCGGCCGGCGGCTCCGACCCGCACCGGCTACGCCGTGCCCGACCAGGTCGACCGGGCCGACTTCTCGTCGCCCTCGGCGCCCTGGTTGGTGGCCGTGTTCACGTCGGCGACCTGCGACGCGTGCGCCGAGGTGTGGTCGAAGGCCTCGCTGCTGACGTCGTCGACGGTCGTGGCCCAGGAGCTGGAGGTCACGGCCGAGGCGGACCTCCATCGGAAGTACGCCATCGAGGCGGTGCCGGCGACGCTGGTGGTCGACTCCGCCGGCACGGTCCGGGCCAGCTTCCTGGGCCCGGTCACCGCCACCGACCTCTGGGCCACCGTCGCCGAGCTCCGCGCCCCCGGCACCCTCCCGCCGGACACCACCTGCGACCACGGCGTCGCCAGCTAACCCCGCCGCCCAACCCTCCCGTCCACCGCCGACCCGGCCCCGCCTCCCGGCGGCCGGCGGCAGCGACCTGGCGGCAACCCGCTGGCGACCCGGCGACCCGGCGGCTGGCGACGGCGACCGGCAGCGACTGGGCTGGCGATCGGCCAACGACCCAGTCCCGGCTCCCCGGCGACCTGTCGGGGCCACCGGCGCCCCCGCCCCACCTCCCCCGACGGCCCGACGACCCGGCGACCTGTCGGGGCCACCGGCGACCAGCCTCGATCCTGGCGACCCAGCCCCGCCTCCCGGCGGCCGGCGGCAACCCGCTGGCACCCGGCCAGCGACCTGGCGACCGGCGACCTGCTGGCAACCGGCCAACGACCCAGTCCCGGCTCCCCGGCGACCTGTCGGCCAGCGGCAACCCCGCCCCACCTCCCCCCGGCGACCTGGCGACCGGCGACCGCGGGGGCGACCCGGCGACCAGCCTCGATCCCAGCGACCTGGCGCCAGCGGCGACCTGCCGGCGGCGACCAGCTGGCACCGGGCCCTCGGCCCGGCTGGCGGCTACCGGCTCGCCACACAGCGCTTCGATTCGCCGGCGACCCGGCTCCGCTTCCCGGCGATCTGGCGGCCGGCGGCGGCGACCGCAGCGGCCGGGGTGGCGGCCGGTTAGCCGGTCGGTTGGGCGACGACTGGTCGGTCCGACACCACGGTCACGGTGGCGGGGCGGGGCTTGGGGCCTCGTGCGGGCAGCGGTAGCTCGGCGCGTCCGGCGGGTGGGACCTCGACGCCGCGGAGGCCCGGCGCCCGGACGGGTTCGCCGTCGACCAGCATCGTCACGTCGACGGTGGCGGGGTGGTCGGGGTCGGGGTTGACGACGGCGACCCGGCCGCCGGTCTGGGCGACGAGCACCCAGCCCCGGCTCGCGGCCGAGGTCGCCGGGCGGGCCTGCACCGTCCGGTTGCGGCCGACCAGCCGCTCGGCGACGACCGGCACCCCGTTGCGGGACCGCACCTCGACGGCGTGGCGAACGTTCGGCACGACCCGGCGCTGGCCGTCGAGGTTCAGGACCTCGTAGCGCCCGGGCCGGACGACGACGCCGAAGGGCTCGGGGGCCGGCCGGTCGCTGGGCCCACCGAGCACCGAGACGTCGACCTCGGCGGTCTCGGCGCCGGGGTTGTAGAGGACGACCCGCTCAGCGGCGCCCCGGGCGACCACGCCGTCGGGGAAGACCCAGGTGGTGCGGGGTGCGCTCTCGCCGCCGGCGACGTCGAGGCCGGCGGTGCCGAGGGCGCCATCGAAGCCCTGGAGCCGGTCGACCAGCAGCGAGCCGCCCTTCGCCCGCAGGGTGACGGCGACGTGGCCACGACGGGTGACGTCGTCGCCGATCCGGATGCCGACCAGGCTCCGGGCCGGGACCAGCAGGCCCTGCCAGCGGAGCGGTTGGCGGATGCCGCGGTCGGTGCTGAAGGTTGCGTCGACAGCGACGTCGTTGGCGAAGGGGTTGTAGAGGACCAGGAGCTCGCGGGCGTCCCGGGTGGTGGCACCCCAGGCGAAGTGCCAGGTGGCGGCGCTGTCCTGGGTGCAGGCGGTGCGGTCGGTGCCGTGCTTGCCGCTGACCTCGTGCTCGACGGCGACCACGCCGCGGCTGGTCTCCACCGTCGCCGCCGCCAACGGCGCCCCGACGAGATCCCCCAGCCGCAGCCGCACCTGTCTCCCCGCCCCGACCCGAAGCTCCCGCTCCACGACCCCGACGTCCTTCCCACCGACCACACCCGCAAGCGCCCCCGTCGCAGCCGCCCCGCCGGCCGACGAGCCGGTGCGGCCAACCACCTTGGTGGCCGCCGTCCGGGCAGCGGTACCGGAGGACGTCGACGACGCCGAGCCGCGGCCGCTCACACCGACGGCTGACTCCCGGGCAGCGGTGCCGGAGGACCGCGACGACACCGAGCCGCGGCCGCTCACACCGGCCACCGGCTCCCGGGCAGCGGTGCCGGAGGACCGCGACGAGGAGCTGTGACCAGCCACGCCGGCGGCTGCCGCCCGGGCAACCGCTCCCGACGATGGTGACGAGACGGCGCCGTCGGCGGTCGCGCCGTCGGCGGTTCGCCGGGTTGCGGCAGGTGAGCGTCGGGCGGCGGGCGTCGACGACGTGGTCGTCGTCGACGCGGCTGGGGCTTCAGGCGCCGGGGCGACGGTGCCGGGGACGACGGTCACACGGGCGGTGACGGGGGCGGGGCCGGCGTTGGCGACGATCACGGTGTGGTCGGCGAAGCTGCCCCGCTGGGCGGTGCCGCCGACGCAGAACCAGGTCCGGGCCGTCGGCTCGGTCGCCGGGCGGGCGACGGCGAAGGGATCGGCAGCGGCCGCGGCCACGTCGGCCGGCCCCCCTTCCCGGGACGCCAGTACGGCGCCCGACAGCACCAGCCCGACGAGGGCGAGGAACGGCAGCCGGGGGCTCACAGCCGGGCCCCCGAGCGGCGACGGAGGCTGACGAGCAGCACCAGCAGGGCGACGGCCCAGGCCGCAGCCCCGGCGTAGCGGGGCCACGTCGACTTGTCCGGGGTCCAGCGCCGATGCGGCGGGCCCGCGGCGTGCCGGGCCGCCGCTTCCTGGAAGGCCAGGTTGCGGTACACGACGACCGCGGGGTCGACCTCGACCCGTTGCAGGTCGAGCTGCCCGTCGAGCAGGCCGACCATTCGCGGCGAGGCGTGGCTCGTCGGGCGCCCGCCGGCCGCCGACGCCGGGGCCAGCCGCTGCGGCAGCACGACGTAGGCCACCCGCTCGCGGGCCAGCGCCCGGCCGAGGCGGCGACCGTCCGGGGCGGCGCCGATCAGCGAGCTGTGCACCTCCCGGCCCTCTCGACCGGGCCGGGAGCGCCAGCGGTCGGCCAGCCACGGCCGCCCCGCCGTGATGCCGGCCGCCGGCCGACCGACCAGCGCAGTGGGCAGCGGGAGGACGTCGGACGGGCCGAGCCAGAGCACCCGCCCGTCGTGGGCCGAGACGTCGTCGTAGACGAAGCCGAGGGCGGTGCCGAAGTCACCCCGGGGCATGCCCCAGTACCCGTCGAGCGAGTCCGCCAGCAGCGGCACCGCGGCGACAGCGATCGCCCCCGCCGCCAGCCCGGCGGTCAGAGGGCGGAAGCCGAGGCGGCGAGGGTGGGTCGGGGCCCGCCAACGGCGGCGGTCCCGGCGACGAACCCGGCGGCGTTGCGGCGGGGCGAGGTCGCGCTCGACCGCGGCGATCCCGAGCCCGACGGCCAGAGCGACGCCCAGCCCGGCCAGGCACAGGAGGAGCTCGACGTCCGGGAACGGCAGGTCGACGCCGGCCCGGTCGACTGCCAGCGCCGCCCCCCATGCCGCCAACGCCAGGGTCCAAGCCCGGATCGCCCCGCTCAGCCGGTCACGCCGGCCGACCAGCAGCGGGACCAGCGCGGCGACCAGCAGCGCCCAGAGCCACGGCTGCCCTCGGAAGCCGAGGAGGTCGACGGGCTCCACAGCGGAGCGAGGGCCACGACCCGCGCCCCACGACTCGGCGGTCCGCGGGTCGCCGGCCCACGGCAGCTGCAGGACGGCCGCGAGCAGCGCCGCACCCGCCCCGGTCAGCAGCAGCCGGAAGGTGCCCCGGAGCCGGAACGCCAGCAGCCCCCCGACCGCCAGCACCACAGTGACGGCGAGCAGCAGCACAGGGGCGGAGGGCACCACGGCCCCCGCCAGCCCGGCTGTCATCCCGGCGACGATCCCTCGCCGCAGGATCGACGGCCGCCGGGTCGTCGGGACCGGAGCGGGTGCGGGGTCGACCTCGACCCGCTCGACGACTGGTTCGACCGGGGTCTCGACGACCGCGGCCGGGGCGGGCAGCACCAGCGGCCGGTTCCCGCGGGCGTGCAACGCTGCGACGATCGCGTCGGCGGCGGCCACCGCATCGGCGATGGAGTCACCGGTGCGCCGAGGGGCGATGGCGGGTGCCTCCCGAATGACGGCGGTGGCGTCGAACCCGATCACTTGACCGGCGGGGACGGGGATCACCGCTCCCGTGGGTACCCGGATGACCTTCTCCTCGGCCGACGCCGCCGTCATCGCCGGCAACGGCTGCCGAGCGGCTTCGCCCCACGCCTCGGCCAGCGACCCGACCACCTCCGCCGCCGCCGCCTCGATCAGCGACCGCTGACCCCCGGCAGGCGCATCTGCGCCCGCCGCATCCACCGCCCGGTCGCCGACCGCCCGGGGCACCGACAGCCCCGGCGCCTCGGCGAGCCACCCGACCATCTCGGCCGGGCGCCTCGAGACGGAGGTGGACGAACCGACCGCCGCCGGCCCCGCCGACGCGGACGTCGACGGCACGGCACGCGGACCGGGCAGCTCCATCTCGGCCGGGCGCCTCGAGACGGAGGTGGACGAACCGACCGCCGCCGGCCCCGCCGACGCGGACGCCGACGGCACGACAGGCGGACCGGGCAGCTCCATCTCGGCCGAGCGCCTCGGGCCGGCAGTGGACGAACCGACAGCCGCCGGCGTCGGCGTCGGCGTCGACGGCACGGCAGGCGCACCGGGCAGCTCCATCTCGGCCGAGCGCCTCGGGCCGGCAGTGGACGAACCGACCGCCGCCGGCCCCGCCGACGCTGTCGTCGACGGCACGACAGGCGGACCGGGCAGCTCCATCTCGGCCGAGCGCCTCGGGCCGGAGGTGGGTGCGCCGACGACAGCGGGCGGCCTCGCCGCCCGAGGCGTCGTCGACACCGCACCCGAGGCGACCGGCGCCATCGCGGCCGGGGCGTCGGCAGCGTCGACGGCAGCCTGGCGGCGGGTGCAGCGGGGAGCGGGAAGGGTCGGAGCCTTCGGCGAGGGGGCGGCCGGCAGGGAGGGCGAGGGCGACGGGGAGGCGGTGAGCCACGGGAGGGTGGCGAGCCACCACGGGGCCACCGCGTAGAGGGCCAGGGGGGACCACTGGCCGGCGGCGAGGGCCGCGTACGGGATCGGGAGGGCGGCGTAGGCCACCGCGGCGGCGATGGGGGCCCGGAGCGAACCGAGGGGTCGCAGCGCCCGGGCGGCGCCGATCACCCCCACCGGGATCAGCCCCATGGTCAGCAGCGTGTGCACCCCACCCAGGCCCGACGGCAACCCCAGCCCGACCAGCTCGCCGACCGCCGGCACCCCTCGGGTCACCAGGTGCCGGCTGCCCAGCAGCAGCACCCCCGCCAGCCCCAGCGCCACGAGCACGGTCCCGCCGGTCCATCGGCCCCGCAAGGCCTCCGACCGGGCTGCCAGCGGGCGCAGCACCGCAGCGCCCGGCCCTCGCCGAGCCGCCAGCCGGGGCCGCACGACGCCCCTGAGCTGCAGCCGCCGCACCTCGCGGTCCCGCACCTCCCGGGACCGGGCCAGCTGCCGCCGCACCCGCACCAGCGACCGCACCCGCCGCACGTTCCACGCCCACGCCCGCGGCGCGGCCAACGCCCGCCCCGGCCGCAAGGTCACGATGGCGACCACCGTCTCGACCACCTGCAGCACCATCAGTTGGGGCAGCACCCGCAGCAGGTGCCACCGGCCGTAACACGTCAGCACCGTCCGCAACTGGTTCCGGGACCGGAGCTGCTCAGCCGCCGGCGCCGGCAACAACGCCGACGACGACGACAACGACAACGACGAGGAAGACCCGTCATCGCCCCGAGCCACGGCCGACGTCGACGTGGCCACCACCACCTCGGCGCCCGCGACCCGGGCCCGCCAGCACAGGCTGACGTCGTCGCCGATGACCTCGATGGCCTCGTCGAAGCCCCCGACGGCCCGGTACAGCGAGGCCTCCACCAGCAGGCAGGCGCCCGGTAGGGCGAAGACGGAGTCGGTGTCGTCGTGCTGACCCTGGTCGAGGTCGCCCGGATCCACCGGCGACACCGCGACGCCGAGCTTGTTGACCGCCAGCCCCACCCGCAGCAGCCGCCCCGGCTCCGACCAGGCGACCAGCTTGGGCCCGACGACCCCCGCGGAGTGCTCCTGGGCGGCAGCGACCATCCGGGCCACGGCCTCCGGCTCGAGCACCACGTCGTCGCGGCAGAAGAGGAAGTAGTCGAACGGCTCGTGCAGCGTTGCCACCGCGGCGTTGGCCGCTCGACCGAACCCGGCCGAGCCCAGGGCCGCGGCCGTCTGCGACAGCACCACCCGCAGGCGGGGGTACGTCTGCGCGGCCAGCGCGTCGCGGGCGGCCGTGAGCGTCTTGCTCTCGTCGCGGGTAAGGACGATGGCCGCTACCTGCGGCGATGCTTCCTCGCTGGGCTCCACGACACGGCGAGGCTAGATCACCACGGTGAGTGGTCGGTGGACACCGTCTGACCACGGAATCCACCCGTTGTGTAGGGTCGACTTCGTGGACTCGTTGCTGGATGTCGCCAAGCGGGGCCTCACCCTGACCCTCGGGATCGGGGTGCTCGTGGTGCAGCACGCCCAGACCCAACGACAGGAGCTGCGCAAGTCCGCGCCCCGGCTGCTCCAGGAGGTCAACGAGGCGGTCGGCAGCCGGCTCAAGACCCTCGGCGAGCTGGTCGCCGGCCCCGAGCAGCGGGAGGACCAGCCGGGTACCGACCCGGCACCGGGCCACTAGCCTCAGCCGACTGTGCTCACCGTCGCTGCGGACCTGACGCCCCTGCTGACCCCCCGCACCGGCATCGGCGTGTTCGTCGGCGACATGGTGACCCACCTGGCCGAGCGCGACGACCTCCACCTCACCGGCTACGCCGTCACCTGGCGGGGCCGCGACCGCCTGGCCGACGCCGTGCCCGAGGGCATGGCGATCGCCCACCGGCCCATGGCCGCGCGCCCCCTCCACCAGGCCTGGATGCGGGCCGACCACCCCCGGGTCGACCTCTGGATCGGCCGCCACGACGTGGTGTGGGGCACGAACTACGTGGTCCCGCCCACCAAGGCGCACAGCGTGGTCTCGATCTACGACCTGACCCCGGTCCGCTTCCCCGAGCTGGCCAACGAGCACACCCGCAGCTTCCCCGGCCTCATCCGCCGGGCGCTGAAGCGAGGGGCCTGGGTTCACACCATGTCGACGTTCGTGCGGGACGAGATCGTCGACGCCTTCGGGGTCGACGAGGATCGCGTGCGGGTCGTGGCCGGCGGCATCAAGCCGACGCCGCCCGGGCCGCCCGAGGCCGGCCGGCGGCTGGCCGGCGGCGACCGCTACGTCCTCGCCCTCGGCACCGTCGAACCCCGCAAGGACCTCCCCACCCTGGTCACCGCCTTCGACCAGCTGGCCGTGGACGACGCCGACCTGCGCCTGGTCGTCGCCGGGGCCGACGGGTGGGGCGCCGAAGCCCTGACCGCCGCGATCGAGGCGTCACCCCATCGCGACCGCATCGTCCGGCTCGGCTGGGTCGCCGACGACGAGCGGATCGCCCTCGTCCAGGGGGCCGCCGTCTACGCCTACCCGTCGATCTACGAGGGCTTCGGCCTCCCGCCGCTCGAGGCGATGAGCGCCGGCGTCCCGGTGGTCGCGACGAAGACCGGCTCGCTCCCCGAGGTCTGCGGCGACGGCGCCGACCTCGTCCCCGTCGGTGACCCCGACGCCCTCGCCGCCGCGCTCGCCCGGGTCCTGACCGACGCCGACCACCGCAACGCCCTCGTCGAGCGGGGCCACGCCAACGCCGCCCGCTACACCTGGACGCGGGCCAGCGACGCCTTCGCAGCCCTCCTCCACACCGTCGCCGAGCGCTGACGGAGGTTCTCCGGCCAATCGCCGCGTCCAATAAGGTGGCCCGCCGTGAGAGCGCTCGTCACCGGTGCCGGAGGCTTCGTCGGAGGCCACCTGGTGCGCCACCTGACCGCATGCGGGGACGACGTCGTCGAGCTGGAGCACCGCATCGACGGCATCGACATCACCGAGCCCGAGCGCCTGACCGAGGCGATCGTCAAGGCCGAGCCCGAAGCCATCTACCACCTCGCCGGCGCCAGCGACGTCGGCGGCAGCTGGTCGGCGCCTCGGGCCACGTTCATGGCGAACGCCGTCGGCACCCTCAACGTGCTGGAGGCCAGCCGGGAGGCCGGCGCCGACCGGGTCCTGGCCGTGACCAGCGCCGACGTCTACGGCAAGGTCACCGAGGCCGAGCTCCCGCTGAACGAGGAGCAGCCGCTGCGGCCGGTCACGCCCTACGCGGCGTCGAAGGTGGCGGCCGATGCCCTGGCCCAGCAGGCCTGGCTCGGCCACCAGCTGCCGGTCATCCGGGTCCGGGCCTTCAACCACCTCGGGCCCGGCCAGAGCGACAACTTCGTGGCGCCCTCGCTGGCCGCCCGCATCGCCCGCAACGAGCGCGACGGTGGCGACGAGGTACCGGTCGGCAACCTGACGCCTCGGCGCGACGTCACCGACGTCCGCGACGTGGTCCGCGCCTACCGGCTGCTCATCCTGCACGGCGAGCCGGGCGAGGCCTACAACGTCTGCAGCGGGCAGGCCGTGTCGGTCGAGGCGATCGCCGAGCAGCTGCTGGCCATGGCCGCCAAGCCCATGCGCCTCGTCGTCGATCCCAACCTGAAGCGGCCGGTCGACATCCCGGTCTTGGTGGGCGACGCAACCAAGCTGGTCACGGCCACCGGCTGGGCGCCGACCATCGAGCTCGAGACCACGCTGTCCGACATCCTCGCCGACTGGAGGAACCGTGTCGGTGACTGACAACCTGTCGAGCTGCCTGGGCCCAGCGGCCCGGCGCCGCAGGCGCCAAGAGCGGAGGCACGCATGGTTCGACCTCACGGCGGCGCAGCCGCCGAGGACTAGCAAGCCCGTGTCGGTGACTGACAACCTGTCGAGCTGCCTGGGCCCAGCGGCCCGGCGCCGCAGGCGCCAAGAGCGGAGGCACGCATGG
>Ga0075421_100000841_pt1 | contig 34089 bp, 33 predicted proteins | sample SoiMetdeltSBSDD5_FD_75292 | JGI IMG/M metagenome (GOLD analysis project Ga0075421, IMG submission 75292) | Bulk soil microbial communities from a Populus tree surrounding site in Tennessee, USA - Soil MetaG P. deltoides SBSDD5 | ecosystem: Environmental > Terrestrial > Soil > Tree plantation... | reverse complement strand
CGCGAGCATCGGCTTCACGACGAACGACTGGGTGTCTTCGAACCAGACGATCGTCTGGGGGCCCGACTCGTCCTCGGTCCAGGGCGACATCGGCGCAGGGACGGGGAACACGACACACACGTGGACGGGCCCGTACGCGGGGACGCGCAGCGTGTCGGGAGCCAACTTCCGCGCCGCGGCGTCGGGAGGCCCAGCGGACTTCACGGTGAGCGCGTCGCCGGCCAGCCAGACCGTCGCGCCGGGCGGGAGCACGTCATACTCGCTGACCTTCAACCGCACGGGCAATTTCAGCGGCCTGATCGCGCAGAGCGTGAGCGGGCTGCCGTCAGGCACGACGGCGACGTTCACGCCGAATCCCGCCAGCGCGTCGTCGACACTGTCGGTGACGACGACGAGCAGTACGCCGCCGGGGAACTACACGGTCACGATCACTGGTCAGAGCGGCGATCTGACGAGGACCACCGCAGTCGGGCTCACCGTGGGCACGGCCCCGGCCCCGTCGCAGACGCTGGAGTTCGACAACGCCGTCGACTCGGGCTTTCGCTGGAGCGTCACCTCGGTGACGACTCCCGCGTTCGTCGTGGGGAGCGGCGCCAATCGCGCCGCGATGATCATGGTCGCCATGAGCGCCAACAATGCGACGAACATCACGGCGAGCCTGGGCGGTGTCCCGGGCTCGCTCGTCGCCGGCAGTGACTCGGGTACGACCGCGTCCATCCGCACACTGATCTTTCAGATCATCAACCCGCCGTCCGGCGCCCAGACGGCGACGGTGTCGTGGACGACCGCCATGCACGCCGACGTCGGTGTCATCACCGTCACCGGTGCCGATCAGACGACTCCGGTCACGAACGGCCGATTCGTCGCGTTCAATGTGTCACCCGCGGCGGCGACGTCCCTCACGATCCCGAGCAGTCCCGGCGATCGCACCGCGAGCATCGGCTTCACGACGAACGACTGGGTGTCTTCGAACCAGACAATCGTCTGGGGGCCCGACTCGTCCTCGGTCCAGGGTGACATCGGCGCCGGAGCCGGGACCACCACGCACACGTGGACGGGCCCGTACGCGGGCACGCGCAGCGTGTCGGGAGCGAATTTCCGCGCCGCGGCGTCGGGAGCCGCGCCGGACTTCACGCTGAGCGCGTCGCCGTCGAGCCAGAGCGTCGTCGCGGGCAACTCGGTGAGCTATACGGTGAGCATCAGCCCCACGGGCGGCTTCAGTGATCCGGTCACGCTCAACGTAAGTGGTCTGCCCGCGGGGGCCACGGAGAGCTTCACCCCGAATCCCGCGAACACGTCATCGACGTTGTCGGTGGCGACGACGAGCAGCACCGCCGCCGGTGCGTACACGGTGACGATCACCGGCGTGAGCGGCAGCCGGACGCGTACGACGACGGTGACGCTCACGCTGACTTCGCAGGTCTCACCGGACTTCACGCTCAGCGTCTCATCCTCGGTCCAGACGGTGCCCGCTGGCGGTACGGCGAACTACGGGATCATCAACATCGCGCGGACGGGCGGCTTCAACGATCCGGTCACGTTCAGCGTGAGCGGGCTGCCGTCGGGCGCCGTGGCCACGTTCCACCCGAACCCCGCCAGCGTGTCGTCGTCGTTGTCAGTGGGGACATTCGGCGGCCCCGCCGCTTCATACACGCTGACGGTCACCGGCACCGGCGGCGGCATCACGCGCACCCTGCAGCTGACCCTCCAGGTGACCAACGCGGACTTCTCACTGAGCGCGTCGCCCGCGAGCCAGACCGTCATCGCCGGCGCCGGGACGAGCTATACGGTGACGATCACCGGCATGAACGGCTGGGACAACTCGGTGAACCTGGGTGTGACCGGGTTGCCTTCGGGCGCGACCGGGACCTTCAATCCCAACCCCGTCTCCGTCAATGCGCCGGCTTCCACGACCTTGTCAGTGACCACACCGGCCAATACTCCGCCGGGCAGTTACACGCTGACGATTGCTGGCAACGGCGTCGGCCTGATTCACACGACGACGGTGACGCTCGTCGTGAATAATCCGGTCACGCCGGACTTCACGGTGAGCGCGTCGCCGTCCAGCCAGACCGTCGCGCCGGGTGAGGGGACGACCTACACGGTGACGATCAACCGGACGGGGGGATTCAGCCTCCTGCTCTCGGGCGCAGTCACCGGGGAGCCGGCCGGCGTCACCACGACCCTTCCCAACGAGCTCAACGGCGTTGCACCTCTGATCGGCGACACGTTTACCGTGAACGTTAGGGTCGCAACCAATACGCCGCCGGGTACGTATCCCCTCACGATCAACGTCTTCCTCGGCGGCACGCTGAGCGGCGCCCAGATGCTGAGGACGACGACCGTACAGCTGACGGTGACTCCGCCGGCGCCGGGCGCGTCGGGCGTGAATTTCGATAACGCCGTCACGTCGGGCTTCCAGTGGAGCGTCACCTCGATAACGACGCCCGCGTTCGTCGTCGGAACCGGCGTGAATCGCGCCGCGATGATCATGGTCGCGATGAGCGCCAACAACGCGACGGGCATTACGGCGAGCCTGGGCGGTGTCCCCGGCACGCTCGTTCCCGGCACCGACACCGGCACGACCGCCTCGATCCGCACGCTGATCTTCCAGGTGATCAACCCCCCGTCCGGTACCCAGAGGGCTACGGTATCGTGGACGACCGCGATGCACGCCGACGTCGGTGTCATCACCGTCAGCGGCGCTGACCAGACGAGACCGGTCACGAACGGCAGAGCCATCGCCTTCAACTCGGCGCCGGCGGCGGCGACGTCGGTGGGCCTTCTCAGCAATGATCCGGGAGATCTGACCGCCAGCATCGGCTTCACGACGAACCAGTGGATATCCACCAACCAGACGCTCACCTGGGGCTCGGCGCCGTCTCCGGTCCTCGGGGACCGCCGTGCGGGTGTGCCGGCGCAGATTGATACGGGTACCTGGGTTGCGACCCACACGTGGACCGGTCAGTACGCCGGCATTCCGCATAGCGTCTCGGGAGCGAACTTCCGCGCAGCTGTTGGACCGTGACGGCTCACCGCGGCGGTCCGGCCTGAGTTGGTGGGCCGAGCCGCCGACAGCTTCTCCGCGGCGGTGGTAGACTTCGGCCACGCAGGCCGCGGCACCACGGAGGAGGAGCGAGCCATGCTCTCACGCGAAGACAACGAGCTGCTGACACGCGTCGATCGCGGCACTCCGATGGGCACGCTGATGCGGCGGTACTGGATCCCGGCGCTGCTCGCCTGGGAGCTGCCGTCGCCGGACTGTCCGCCCGTGCGCGTCAAGCTCCTCGGTGAAGAGCTCGTCGCGTTCCGCGACACGCAGGGTCGTATTGGCCTCGTCGACGAGTTTTGCCCTCACCGCCGCGCGTCGCTGTTCTTCGGCCGCAACGAGGAGTGCGGGCTGCGCTGCGTGTATCACGGCTGGAAGTACGACGTCGACGGGCGCTGCGTCGACATGATGAACGAGCCGGAGAGCCTGCACTTCAAGGAGAAGATCTCGATCGTCTCGTATCCGACCGTCGAGGCCGGCGGCATCATCTGGGCGTATCTCGGCGTATCGGAGCTGCGGCCGCCCGCGCCGGCGTTCGCGTGGACGCAGGCGCCGGCCACGCATCGTCACGTGTCGAAGGTGGTCCAGGAGACGAACTGGCTGCAGGGGCTGGAGGGCGGCGTCGACACCTCGCACGCCCCCATCATGCACCGCGTGCTCAAGGCGGACTCCAAGCGAGCAGGCTTCAAGCCCACGCACCCGTTCGTGCGCAGCAAGGCGCCGACGCTCGTGGTCGACGTCACCGACTACGGCTATCAGTACGCAAGCCTGCGTCCGCTCGACGAGGCCAACGTGCACGTCCGCACATATCACTTCATCGTGCCGTTCCATCAGATCCGTCCTTCGCAGTCGGAGGGCGGCCACGCGATCATGTCGGGCCACATCTGGGTGCCGATGGACGACGAAAGCACCATGGTCTACAACTGGGACTACAGCGAGACCGAGCCGCTGACCGACGACGACCGGCTGGAGCGCCGGCTCGGCAACGGGCCGCTCGACGTGGACCAGGCGACCTTCCGCTCGATCCGCAACCGCCGCAACAACTACATGCTCGATCGCCAGGTGCAGAAGACCGAGAGCTTCACGGGCATCGAGGGCATCAATACTCAGGACCGTGCGGTCCAGGAGAGCATGGGCCGCATCGTGGATCGTAGCCGCGAGCACCTCGGCCCCGCGGACAAAGCAGTAATCCAGGCGCGCCGTCTGCTGTTGCAGGCCGTGAAGACGGTCGGCGAGGGCGGCACGCCGCGCGGCGTCGCCGCCACGGATTACAGTCTGCGCGCCGTCGATGCCGTGTTGCCGCGCGACGCCGATTGGCGTGCCGCGCTCACACCCGAGATCATGGCGGCGCGTATCGAGCAGACGGTCTAGCGCTCCGCCATGAAGAGCATCGACATCCACGCGCACGTCGTGCCGCGCTCGGCGTGGCGCGCCGCCGAGGGCGGCAAAGACTGGTACGGCTACCGGCACGAGCCGGGCGATGGTGTCGGATCCTTCCTCGGCAACGGCAAGCGCATTCCGTTCACCTCACCGAAGGTGCGCTTCACGCCGGAAGAGCGCCTGGCCGACATGGACGAGCAGGGCGTGGACGTGCAGGTCGTCTCCATCCACATGCCCTTCGTCGGCTACCACCTGGATCCCACGCGCGGCCGCGCGCTGGCCCGCGATGTCAACGACGAGATCGCCGCGATGGTCAAGCAGGCGCCGACGCGCTTCGCCGGCCTCGCGACGCTGCCCGTGCAGGACGTCAAGCTCGCCGTGGACGAGCTCGAGCGCGCGGTGACGGTGCTCGGCCTCAAGGGCGCCGAGCTCGACACGCTGGTGAACGGCGAGAACTGGGACGAGCCGAAGTTCCTGCCGCTGTTCAAGGCCGCCGAAGCGATGGGCGCCGTCCTCTTCTTCCATCCGCAGCCGCAGCACAACTTCATGATGGAGCGCGCGAGCCGCTACGGGCTGTTCAACAGCCTGGGCGTCATCGTGGAGGACGCCATCGTCGTCGCCGTGCTGATCCACGGCGGCATTCTCGACGCGTGCCCCAACGTGAAGATCTGCGTCGCCCACGGTGGCGGGCCCGCGTGCTTCGCGATGGGACGCATCGACCGCGCGTGGCAGGGTCTGCCCCCGGCGCGTCGCACGATTCCACGGCCGCCCAGCAGCTATCAGCGGCGGCTGTACTACGACACCGTGGTCGGCAACGAGAAAGCGCTGCGCTTTCTGTTGGACGAGGTCGGCGCCGATCGTGTGGTGCTCGGCAGCGACTGGCCGTTCGTGCCGTGGCATCCCTCACCGGTCGCGTGGGTGCAGGGGCTGGCGTCGCTCAGCCAGCAAGAGAAGGAGCAGATCCTCTGGCGTAACCTCGAGGCGCTGCTGAAGCTCTAGCCCTTCACCTGGACGCCGGCCAGCCGCTCCAGCACCTTGACCACGGCGAGCCCGTCTTCTTTGTTCAGGCCCGCGGCCCGCGCCATCTGGTAGAGCTGCTGCGTGAGGTTGGCCATGAGCAGCGGCACGCCGAGCTGCTTGGCGAACGCCGTTTCGAGCTCCTGGTCCTTGTAGGTGATGTCGACCGTTCCCCCCGGTGAGAAGTCACGCGCGAGGATCTTCGGCACGCCCGTCTCGAACGCGTAGCTCGTGCCCGTGCTGACGCGCACGACGTCGTAGATCGTGCGCGGATCGAGCCCGGCCTTGACGCCGAGCACGAGCGCTTCGGCGACGGCGACGCGGTTGACCTGGATCAGCATGTTGTTGACGAGCTTCATGGCCAGGCCCTGGCCCAGCCCGCCGACGTGAAAGAGCTTGGTGCCCATCGCCGTGAAGAGATCGCGGCACGCCTCGAACGTCTTCGCGTCGCCGCCCGCGATGATCGAGAGCTCGCCGGACGTCGCACGCTCGGTCCCGCCGCTGACGGGCGCGTCGAGCATCGCCACGCCGCGCGCGGCCAGTCGCTCGGCCAGGCGCCGCAGCGCGAACGGGTCGATCGTGCTCATGCAGACGACGATGTGACCACGCGCCGCCGTGTTGACGATCCCCTGCTCGCCCGCGATGACCGACTCGGCCTGCGCGGTCGTCTCGACCATGACGATCGTGCGCTCCGCGGTTGCAGCCACGCGTTCCGGCGAATCCACGACATTCGCGCCGCGCTCGCGCAGGGGCGCGATCTTGGCTGCATCGATGTCGTGAACGACGAGCGAAAAGTCGCGGCGCACGAGGTTGAGCGCCATCGGCCGACCCATGTTGCCGAGCCCGATGAATCCGACTGGTCCCGCCATGGCGCGGAGTATAGCCCGTGGAGACTCAGCGCGCCTGCGCTACTCGCGACGCCTCAGCTTGTTGCCGAGCCACTCCAGCCCCCGGCCCACCGTGTCGACGCTCTTGTCGACGCCGCCGCGGAATTCGTCGACCTCGCCCTTGAACCAACCGCCGACGCAGTCGACGATCCGCTGCTTGCGCGAGCGGGGATCGACCGAGGAGTCACGCTTCAGCGTGGCTTTGAGATTTGAGCAGTCCTCTTTGGCCACGCCGGCGCCGCCGCCATTGCCGAGCGCGTCCGGGCTGGGCGCTGCGACGCCCGGGGCGACGGCGCCGGTGCTCGGGTTCGGCGTGGAGGGCGGAACGGCAGCGATCTGCGTGTTGCTCGACGCGACCGGTGCGGATGTCGGCGGCGGTTGCGGCGCCGGCACCGCGCGCGGCGCGTCGGCGGTCGCTGCTCGCTCCGGCGTAGAAACGGTCGGCTGCGCGGTTGCGCGTGGCGTGACCCCTTCGCTCGGCGGCGTGGCTTCACGCGGCGTGACCGTCTCACGCGCCGGCAGAGTTTCACGCGGCGTGGGCGCGTCGCGCGGTGGCAAGGTTTCGCTCGGCGCGATGGCCACCGCGGACGGTGCCGCGGATTCGGCTCGGGGCTCGCCGGTGGGCGCGACGGCTGCAGATTCCGATGCCGATGGCGGCGCGCCGACGGCGGCCAGATCCGCCGGCGCTGGCGATTGCTGCGGAGCGACGGCGCCCGACTCGGTCGGCGATGGCGATTGCTGTGGGGCCGCGATGGCGGCCGATTCAGCCGGCGCCTGTGACGGCGGCGCGGGCTCAGGCGCGACGGTGGGGCGAGGCGTCCGAGCGCGGGCGCGGGTCGTCCGCTGCATCGGCGCGGGTGCCTGCGGTGCCTGCTGAGGCTCTCGCACGTCGGCGGGACGCGCAAAATCCGGCGGCGGCGAGGACTGGACGGGAAACGCGGGAGCGGGGGGCGCCAACGTCGGAGCCGGCGCCGGCTGCGGCGCGGGCCTCGCGACGTCGGGGGCCTTCTCGCGCTGAGCGGGCCTCGCGACGTCAGCCGGCTTCGTGACCTCGGCGCGCTTCGTCGTCGGGGGCGCGAGCGCCGCGTATCGGGTCGCCAGGCGCTCCTGCGCAAGCCACGCGACCAGGCCCACGGCGACCAGCGCCAGCGCCAACATCACGCCGGCGCGCTTGAGCCACCACCGTCGGCGCACGGCACGCGCGGCGCGCTCTTCTTGCTCGACGCGCTGACGCCACTGCAGATATCGTTCGAGTCGCTCGCGGTCACTCATGCAGATGCCTCCGCGACTTGGACGCGACGGTGGCGCACCGTCTTCGCCACAGCGGGAATTGTCGAAATCACAATACGAACGTGGTCGTCCGAGCGTTCTCCACCGCGGACGATATCAGACGCGAGAAGCGATCAGAAGAAGAACGTCAGGTTCTTCGCGAGCAGCACGCTCTGGTCGAGGACGATTTTTCGCCGCGCGATCTTGAAGCCGCCGTTCACCCGCCGCAGCACATCCTCGCGCTTGCCGACGAGGATGTCGGTCTCGGTCTCGACGCGGTTGCGATAGACGAGAAAGCGGCTCTTGACCGCGATCTCCGTCGGGGACGCCGTGCCGGTGATCTGCACGTTCGTCACCATGTGGCAGATGCGCGAGGGAGGCTCTTCCGCCCAGTGAATGCCGGTGAGGATCTGGCGCACCCGTCGCGTGAGCGTGTCCTTGCCCTCGTCGAACCAGCTCACGTCCGCGCCCTCGCGCGTGAACTCGCGCTCGCTCTCGTCGTGCGGCACGTTGCGCCGCATCGGCATGAAGTACCGGACGTCGTCGGTCAGGAGATCGAGCCACTCTTCGTACCGCCGCTCGTCGAGCAGCTCGGCCTCGTGGTAGAGAAACTCCTCGACCTCGGCGCGGAGCAGCAGCCGGTCGACGTCACTCATACGAGACCGTCCCAGCTGGACGCTTCCATGAACTGCCGCCAGCGGCGGTAGAAGCCGCGCTGGTTGTGCTCGCTGGCGTTGGCGTGCGTGACGTCGGTGATCGCGCCAGGCAGCTTCAGGCCGTGATCCTCGAAGGCGCGCGTCGACCGTCCCAGACCCATCTCGTAGTTATACGGATGCTGGCGCGCGATCGTGCCGCGAGACGCCTTGTGCGCGTAGTTCCAGTTCTCCATGTCGTCCTGCTCGGTCAGCCCCGACGGCCCCGAGTAGCGGATGTAGTAGTGGCGCAGAAAGTCCTTCACCTCCGGCGGCGCGTCGGCGTCGACGAAATACCAGCGCCAGACCTCCGTCTGATGCGGGCCGCGCGGATGCCAGACGGCAAGCGTGCGCGGCTGCCGCGCCAGCGGCGACGTGTTCGGAAACATCGTCCCGGGGCCGCCGAAGAGCCGCCACGCGTCGCCCCGGCGGCGCTGGCGGTCCTCCTCGCAGCGCCGGAAGTAGTCGGCGACGACCGGCGCGTCCTGATACGCGGGCGCCAGCGGCGCATCGTGCGGGCGCAAGAACGCGATCATCGAATGGCCGAGCTCGGGAAACGAGACGTCGAGCCAGCGCGCCTGGTTGCGCTCGCCCATGTCACGCCGGCCCTGGCCGCTGGGACCGATGCCGACCATGTCCACCGAGCGGTGGCTCACACCGTGATAACGGTCGCCGGAGAAGTTCTCGGCGGGGAATTTCCAGTTACACGGGATCAGCCACTTGTGGATGCCGCCGATCGCCTCGGTGCCGCCCTCGCGCCCGTCCCACGCGTCGAGCAGCAGATCGAGATAGAGCTTGTAGCCGCCGATGTAGTCGAGGAACGACGGCGCCGTTCGATCCCAGGTCGCCCAGACGGTGCTCTTGTAGACCTCGACGCGGGCGACCTCGATCAGCCCCCACTTGGAACGGTCGAGCTGCTCGCCGTACGCGTCGCGCGCGAACGGGACGCCGACCAGCGCGCCGTCGGTCGCGTAGCTCCAGCCGTGATACGGACACTGGAACTCGACGGTATTGCCTTCGTCGTAGCGGCACACCTTCATGCCGCGATGCCGGCACGAGTTCAGGAACACACGGATTCGGCCCGCCCGGTCGCGGCACAGGATCACGGACTCTTCGCCCATCGACGACACCAGGTAATCGCCGGGCTTCGCGACCTGGCTTTCGTGGCCGATGAACAGCCACGCGCGCGCGAACACCTGCTCCTGCTCGCGCCGGTAGATCTCTTCGTTGACGAAGATCTCGCGGCTGATGATCCCGCGCTCGATGTCGACCAGGCCGTTGAGCTTGCCGCCGTTCGTCCCATCCATGTGTGCCCCCCGCGCACGCCGTGCCCGCGTCGGGTCGATCCGAGGTGGCGGCTATGCTAGCATCCCCTGCACTCACGCCGCAGGCGGCGGCCGAAAGGCAAAGGACCATGACCACGACACCGCGCTCACGCATCATTCCGGCCGCTGACATCGGCTGGCAGGAGATCCGCCCCGGCATCAGCTTCAAGATTCTGTGGGAGGACCCCGCGTCGAAACGGCGCGCGCAGATGACGCGCTTCGCGCCCGGGGCGCGGCTTCCGCAGCATCGCCACGTCGGCGACGAGCTCATCTACGTCATCGAGGGCGCGCTGACCGACGAGGCCGGGACGGTGAGCGCCGGCAACGTCGTGTATCGCCCGAACGGCTGCATTCACAACGTCTCGACGCAGAACGGCGCGACGGCTCTCGCCGTACTCACGGGCGACATCGAGATGACGGAGGACGTGGGCGGGTCGATACGCTCGCAGATCATGACGGTCAGCGACCTGCCCTGGATCGACGCGCGCCCGGGCGTGCGCCAGAAGCGGATCTGGGAGGACAAGGCCACCGAGCGTCGCGCGCTGCTCGCGCGCTTCGAGCCGGGCGCCACGCTGCCGCCGCATCGTCACGTCGGCGACGAGCTGATCTATCTGGTGGAAGGCGCCAACGCCGACGAATCCGGCGTCGTCGCGACGGGCAATCTGAACTACCGCCCCAATGGGTGCGTCCACAGCGTGACCACGCAGCACGGCGCGACGGTCCTGGCCGTCGTCTGGGGCCGCACCGAACCCATCTGAGAGCTCACCCTCCTGGACTGACCAGTTCGTGACCGCGGCCGGCGGGCAGCGCCTGACCAGCCCGGTGTCATCCAGCTCGCGCAACCGCACGTCGAATCGCGACTTTCCCGGTTAGGCACGCCGGTTGCGACAGATGTTCCCCGCGTGACCACCACGCAGCGACCTGCGGGGGACGACATGAACGAGCGTGAGAGCAAGGGGAACCGGCGCGGCTGGCAGCTCTGGGTGCTCGGCGCAGTCGTCTCGACGGCCTGTGCGGCCGTGCTCGTGGTGCGACGCCACCGCGCGGCGTCGCGCGAGCTCCTCGATCCGTACGAGCAGTGGTGGCGTCGCCGCAACGCGATTCGCGGCAACGGCGAGCACAATTCTCACCTATTCGTCTGACCGCCCGTTGTAGCGTCGAATACGGGAGGGTTCAGAATGAAATCTCTCGTCACGACAGTCGCGTTGCTCTTTCTAGCTGCCGGCTGTGCGACGACACGTGGCGTCGTCGACGTTCCTGTCAAATCCATCTCCAACCCAGCGTCCGGCCCTGCCGTTAGAATCGATCGCGTCACCGATCGTCGCGTATTCGAGATCGACCCATCCCAAGCCAACATTCCTTCGCTCATGAACGATGCGGAGATCAAAGACCCGGCCATTACCGCGCGGGCGATCGCACGGAAGCGCGGCGGGTTCGGCAAAGCGATGGGCGACATTCTATTGCCCGAAGGCCGCACGGTGATGCAGATCGTCGAAGAGGCATTGACCCGGTCACTGCGAGAGGCAGGATATCGAGTCGTCGGCAAACAAGATCCGCAGGCGTCGGCCGCGATTCCGCTTCAGGCCGACATCGAACAGTTCTGGGCATGGTTCCGGCCCGGGTTTGCTAAGGTCGCCGTCGAGTTTGAGACTCGTGTCCGTCTCACTTCATCACTGCCCGCCCTTCGGGCAGGCGACCCGGTGAAGGGCGCCGCACGAGTAGAGGGTATGGCGGCGACCAGCGACACCTGGCAGGAGGCGGTCACAAAGGGCGTCGATGACTTCGTGCTCAACGCGCGCGAGCGGCTGAAGACGACGGTGCCAGTCAGCGGTCGCTGAAAAGAAACGCCGACTCGCAACCTCGGGAGGACGCGGATGAAGCGTTTTCTGATCGCGCTAGTCGCTATCGCCACGCTCACCGGTTGCGCCAGCGACCCAGGACGTCGAGAGAGACTCATCAAGGAACACTCGGGGCGCCTGCAAGCACCGACAACACCGTTGTCGTCCTACGGAAAGTTCGAGCTCAAGCCGATGCAGATGGTCGCGGGTGTCGCGAACGACGAATCCAAAGCCGCTGTGGTCAAGGACCTCGAACAGCGCTTGCAAGAGCGGGTGCAACCCATGTTCGCCCGGTGGAATGCCGAGAGTGGCAACGGAGCCGGCGCCTCGAAAACGATCATCGTGCAGCCACGGGTCACTCAGCTCCGCGTCGTCGGTAGCGCGACGCGCTTCTTCATCGGAGCCATGGCCGGAGAGTCATCGATCACCATGGACCTCGAGCTGCGGGATGGTACCACCGGCGCGCTCGTCGCGAACCCGGGCATTGCCCGAAGCGCGGACGCATTCGCTGGCGGCTATTCTGTCGGTGCGACCGATCGGAACCTCTTGGGTTACATCGCCGACATCGCGACCCAGTACTTGCAGGAGCACCGAGCGCGATAGCAATCGAGCGGCGGGGTCGCTATCGTCTCACCGCAGCAGCGCCAGCGGCTCCTCGATCAGCTCCGCCAGCCCGCCCAGGAACCGCGCGCCGCGCGCGCCGTCGACCGCGCGGTGGTCGCACGACAGCGTGAGCACCATGGTCGGCTGCACGACCGCCTGACCACCGACGGCGACGACGCGGTCGGCGACGCGTCCCACGGCGAGGATGGCGGCCTGCGGCGGATTGACGATGGCGTTGAAGGCATCGACGCCGTACATCCCGAGGTTGCTGATCGTGAAGCCTCCGCCCTGGATGTCTGCGGGCCGCAGCTTGCCGGCCTGCGCGCGCGCCACGACGTCCTCGCGCCGGGCGACGATCTCGGCGAGCGTCAGCGTGTCCGCGCGGTGGAGCACCGGCACGACGAGGCCGTCATCGAGCGCCACGGCGAGCCCGATGTTGACGTCCGCGTGGCGGACGATCGCGCCGTCCTTCCACGACACATTGACGGACGGCTGCCGGGCGATGGCCATCGCCACGAGGCGGACGAGCAAGTCCGTGTAGGTGACGTGGGCGCCGGTCTGCTTGCGCGCGACCTCGAGCCAGGACTTGAGCCGGCCCACGCCGACCTCGCGCACGAGATAGAAGTGCGGCGTTGTCGTCCAGCTGGCGGTCATGCGCTCGGCCATGATGCGCCAGATGTTGCTGACGCCTCCCGCCGCCTGCGCTGGCGCGGCAGAAGCCGCCGCCGGTTTCGCTGCTGGCGCCGAAGCCGCGGCCGCGACGTCGGCTGCGAGCACGGCGCCGTCCGGACCCGAGCCGTGGATGCGGCCGACCTCAATGCCGCGCTCGGCGGCAAGCCGTCGCGCCTTCGGCGACGCCGCCGTCAGCCGCGCCGCGGCCACCGCCTCGCGCGCCGCGCCGTTGCCCGCCGGAACCTTCTGGCTCTCGACATACGCGAGCACGTCAGCCTTTTCGATGCGTCCGCCAGGCGATTTGAGCCGCGTGAGATCGACGCCGTGCTGCTCGGCGAGTCGGCGCGCCAGCGGCGATGCTCTCACCGGCTCTGTGCCGACCGACGATGCCGTGCTCGATGTCGCGGGCGGCGCGGCGGCCGGAGCGGCGCTCACATCGCCCGTCGCCGCGATGACGGCGATCGTCTTGCCAACCGGCACCACGTCGCCGACGCCTGCAGTGACGTCACGCAGCACGCCGGAGGCCGGCGCCTCGATCTCGACCGTGACCTTGTCGGTTTCGATCTCGAGCAGCGGCTCGCCCTTGACGACCGCCTCGCCCGGCGCCTTGAGCCACTTCAAGATCTTGCCGGTCTCTTGCGCCAGCTCCAGCGCCGGCATGATGACGTTGGTCGGCCCGGCCCCTGCCATGGGCCGAAAGTATAGTATGACGGTCGTATAGTATGGCGTTCATGATGTCTCCCACTTCAACGTCGACACGGGTATCGATCGCAATTCTTACGCTGGTCCTCGCATCCCTCTGGGGCTGCGCCTCATCCGCACCGCCCCGACCGGCCCAGCGCTCGTTCGAGAACGTTCGTCGCATCGCCGTGGTGGTCACCGGCGAGAGCCGCTTCGCCGTGCAAGAGAACCAGGCGGAACCGGGTAAGACCTTCGACGAGGTCCTCGGCTGGATCCCGTTCAAGGCGCCGTACTGGCGACCGCTCGCCGACCTGGTGCACAAGGGCATCAACTGGCTCCTCGAGTCCGATCGCGCGTCGACGACCAGCCGCCACGTCAGCGGTATCTCGCCGACGGCAGCGGTCAGCATCGTGCTCTCTGAGACGCTCGCCGCGAGCGGCCGGTTTGCCGAAATCCAGATGCCCGAGCGAGAGCCTGCCGGCGACGAGCGGCGGCGACTCGACGGGATCGTGCGCGTGACCGTGCCCGAGTGGGGCATCGTACGCGTCCGTGAGGGCGAGCCGGACCTGCACTCCGGCTTCGCGGACGTGCGCGCCGAGCTGGTCGCGCGCGGCAGCGGCGCGGTCCTGTGGGAGACCCGTCAGGACGTGACGAATCCCGAGCGCTTGCCGCTCGCGTCGTTCAAGAAGGATCCCGAGTTCACTCGTCAGCATCTGCTCGACGTCCTGACGCGTGCGGGCCAGCGTGTGGCCAACGAGCTCCTGTACGCGCAAGGCGCCGGCCGATGAGCACGCGCGCAGGACGCGGCTTCGTGCTCGTCGTGATCGCGCTCGGTGTGGCCGGCTGCGCCACAGGTCTCGAGGTGGGCTATCCCGAGTCCGACGCGAATCGCGCGCTGCTCGCGTCGGTTCCGAGTCGCCGCGTCGAGATGCGAACCGTCACCGACCGTCGCATCGACACGGCACGGGTCGCCGTCGACCGCGATGGCAAGGACGTCGTCACGGCACGCCCCGTCGGCGACATCCTCGCGGAGGCGTTGGCCATCGAGCTGGCGAAGAATGGCCATGTCGTTGGCGCGCCAGGCGAGGTCGTGCTCGCCGCCGACGTCGAAGATGTATGGCTCGACATGGTTCGCGGCCACGGGCGGACACAGTACGTCGGAAAGATCGTGTTCACGCTGACGGCGCTGGACGGGCGCACCGGCGAGCAGGTGATGGCGCGTCGCTACATCGGCACCAGCCGCCGGCGGGTCGAGAAGCCCTCGGACGATGCGGCGCGTGAGGTCTTGAATGCGGCGCTGGCGCGCAGCATCCGCGACGTCGCGACCGATCCGGCGATGGTCGCGGCGTTCTCACGCGCGACGGCGGCGGCCGCGCCGGCCCGCTAGCGGACGCTCGGGCCCGCTAGCTCTTTCGGCAGAGCGCGCGCGCCGTCTCGAACACGCGCTGCTCCGTCGGTACCGTGAGGTCCTCGAGGACGGGCGAGAAGGGCACCGGCACGTCCATCGCGCCCATGCGCTTCACGGGCGCGTCCAGGTAATAAAACGCGCCATCGGCGATGACGGAGGCGATCTCCGCCGTGACGCCGTAACGCTCGTAGCCCTCGTCCACGACCAGCGCGCGCGACGTCTTCTTCGCCGAGTCGATCAGCGTCTGCTTGTCGAGCGGCCACGTCGTGCGCGGATCGATCACCTCGGCGCTGATGCCCGCATCCTCGAGCAGCTTGGCGGCTCCGAGCGCCACCGCCACCATGCTGCTCGTCGCCACGATGGTGATGTCGCGTCCCTCGCGCTTGACCTCGGCGATCCCGAACGGAATCGTGTAGTCCTCGGCGGGCACGGGCCCCTTCACCCGGTACATCATCTTGTCCTCGAAGATCACGACGGGGCTATCGTCGCGGATCGCGGTCTTCATGAGCCCCTTGGCTTCGTACGGGCCCGACGGCAGCGCGACCTTGAGGCCGGGGATGTGGCTCACCCACGCGTGTAGCGACTGCGAGTGCTGCGCGGCCGAGCGCCGCGTGGCGCCCAGCGTCGTGCGGAACACGATCGGGACCTTGATCTTGCCGCCGGACATGTAGTGCGCCTTCGCCGCCTGATTGACCATCTGGTCCATCGTGAGCGTGATGAAGTCGCCGAACATCACGTCGACGATCGGGCGCATGCCGGTCATCGCGGCGCCCACGCCGATGCCGGCGTATCCGGGCTCGGAGATCGGCGTGTCGATGATGCGCTCGGTGCCGAACTCCTGCACGAGGCCGACCAGCGTCTTGAACGGATGTCCCGCCTCCGCCACGTCCTCGCCGATCAGGAACACGCGCGGATCGCGGCGCATCTCTTCCGCGATGGCCTCGCGCACGGCCTCGCCGTATGTCAGCTCGCGCACCGCCGTCTCGGTGGTCGCCATCCTTCCCTCCACTCGCCCTCAGGTCAGCCGCGTGCCGAGCGTGCGGCCGGTCTCGGCCGCGAAGCTGGTCAGCGCGGGGATGTCCATGTCCGGCCGCGGTCGTAGGATCAGCCGATCCACGCCCGCCGCCGCGTACGCCTTGATCGTGGCCGCGTCGGGAACGTCGAACCCGGGCGGCGTGATGCTGATCTCCAGTCGGCCGAGCGCCTGCGGGCGCGACGTCGTTTTCGCGACCTCGCGCAGGGCGTTCACGGATTTCGTCGTCTCCGCCACGTCGAGACCGAAGCCGTACCAGCCATGGCCCTGTGTCACCGCACGCCGGTACGCCGGCGGCGTGCGCCCGCCGACCACGATCGGAATCGGATTCTGCACCGGCCGCGGCATCGCCTGCACGCCGTCGAACGCGACGTACGGTCCCTTGTACGAGGGCTTGGGCTGCGTCCACACCGCGCGCATCGCCGCGAGATAGTCGTCGGCGACGCGACCGCGCTCGGCGAACGGGGCGCCGACCGAGCGCATTTCGGGCTCGCACCAGCCCACACCGATGCCGAAGATCACCCGACCGTTCGACAGCACGTCGAGCGAGGCGAGCTGCTTGGCGATCACCAGCGCCTGGCGCTGCGGCAGGATCACGACGCCCGTGGCGAGCTTGACGCGCGAGGTGTGCGCCGCAAAGTAGGTCAGCGCGATGAGCGGATCGAGCAGCCGCATGTCAGGCGCCATCGGGCGGCCGGGCACCGGCGGATCGGGCAGCACGACGTGGTCGGCGACCCAGAGCGACTCGAAGCCCGCGTCCTCGGCCGCGCGGCCCAGCCGCGCCGCGGCCTCGGGATGCGCACAGGTGTGCAGGTTGACGGAGTGCAGTCCGTATTTCATGGCGCGAGCGCCAGCGCGCGCAGGGGCGAGCCGCTCGCCCCCTGGATCTTGAGCGGTGTGATCACGAGTGCCACCGTGTACGCCTTCGCCGCCGACAGCGGCTCGAGGTTCATGTTCTCGACGATGTAGATACCGCTATCCGTCAGCAGCATCATGTGCACGCTGAAAAGCTCCTTGCCATACGCCGCTGGGCGCTTCTCGAACGTCGCGGTGTCATCGCCCGCGAGCCGCACGCCCTTGGCGATCATCCAGCGTGCGGCATCCTGGCCCGGACCTGGCGATTGCTCGCCGAGATATTTCGCGTTGTCTTTGCCGAAGTACTGGCCCCAGCCCGTGCGGATCAGCAGGCTGTCGCCCTTGCGCACGTCCACGCCCTGCGCCTTCGCGGTGTCGTCGAGGTGCTTGGCGGTGATCTCGAGGCCGGGCGCCAGCGGATCGGCGACGCCGTTCGCGACGTGGCGCGCGACGTCGAGGAAGACGGCGCGATTGATCATGAGGTCGGCGGGGAAGCTGTCGATCCCGAGATTCGCGCCGATTCCGCCCGGCGTCGAGGTCGCGGCGACCGCATCGACGCCGCCGTGCAGCTTGAGATCGCGGCCGATGTGGCCGATGGCGTCGATGGTGGGAGCGCCGTGCTGGCCGCTGAAGTACATGATCTCCGACGCCCAGGACACACGGCTGCCCGGCACCTGTCCGAAGATCTCGTGCGTCATCTTGTGCGTGCGGTTGAGAGCAAACGAGTACGGCGGATTCAGCGACAACACCGGTGCCTGCTCGTTCCAGGTGAACGAGAGGTCGAACACGCGCGCCGACTTGAGCGTCGCGAGGAGCGACTCCGCCGACCCCGTCTGGGCGCTCGCCACCGCCGGACCACGCATCTGCGTGCCGCCCGCGGCGGCCAGCGCGGCCAGCCACCCCGCCGCTCCCAGCCATGTCCTCCGTGTGAGCTCGTTCATCGCTGTCCCCTCCGCGGCCTCCGAGGCTGCGTCAGGCAGGCCTTAGAGTCAAGCGTGGTAGTGTAGGCCTCGCCCGGCGTGGAGGCGTACATGGCCCGAACCCAGATCACCCTCAAAGATCCAAGCCGCTTCAAGGATCCGGCGAGCCTCAGCTGGGAGCGCTATGTCGCGCTGCAGGCGCGCGAGCGCGAGCGCTATTTCGCCGAGCGCGCGACGATTCCCGCCGAGGCAATGACGTACCAGACGGTCAGCCGGCGCTATCTCGAGCGCGCCGTCGACCAGTTCGCGAACAACTACTACTCCGAGCTCTCGGCCACGCATTACATCGCGACCGCAGCCGCCAACGCCCCCTTCGACGAGCTGAAGAAGTGCTGCCTGTTCCAGCTGGCCGACGAGCAGCGTCACCTGGAGATGGATCGCGAGGTCTTCGAGCGCGCGGGCATTCCCGAGCGCGACTGGCTGCCGGCCTGGGAAGCGCCGGGCACGACATGCCGTTTCTTCCGCCACGTCCTCGAGCTCGAGGACACGATCGAGATCATCGTGAAGGCCAACTTCGTCGCGGAGGGTGCTGCGGGCCCCGGTACGTTCGCCGTCCTCGCCGACGGCGCCGAGGCGCGCGGCGACGTGTTCTCCGCGGTCAATCATCGCGCGCGCGTACGCGACGAGACGCGGCACATCAGCTTTGCGCGGGCGCTCGTTCGCGCGCTGATCGACGACGACCCGGCCAATCTCGACGTGATCCAGCGCTGGCAGGACGAGAGCCTGCAGCTGTTCGTGGAAGTCGCGCGCGGCGGCGAGCGGCGCGAATGGTGGGAGGGGTTCCTCGCCTCCTACTACAAGATCGCGCTGCCGCTCGGCCTCAAGCCCTCCGCGCTGCCCGTCTGAGGCTCAGCGCCCGAGCGCGACGAAGACGTCGCCGCCGTCGGTCTTGAGCGGATAGCCCTTCAAGCCTTCCTGCGCGTCGGGGCCGACGGGCGCGCCCGTCTTGAGATCGAACTGCCATGTGTGCTCGAGGCATGTGAGCGTGCAGCCGTCGTGCACGCCCTGCTCGAGCGGCACCGCCTCGTGCGGGCACATCGCCTGGAAGGCGACCAGATCCGTTCCGGTGTGCACGACGAGAACGCTCGTGCCGTCGACGGGGAACTCCTTCATGGCGTTGGCGGGCACGTCCTCCACGCGGCAGACGCGGCGCCATTCCGGCGTCGGTGTCGCGCTCGCCGGCGCGGCGGGCTTCTCGGTATGCACCTCGATCTTGTTCGCGCCCTTCACGCCGGGCTCGTAGCGGAGCCGCTCGACCGGCCGGCCGCCGAGGATGTGCGAGGTCAGGATCTCGTCGAGATCGGATTCCTGGACGCCCGCGTACCAGACGTTGTCGGGATAGACGACGATCATGGGCCCGTGACCGCACTGCGAGAAGCACCCGGCCTTGTTGACGCGCACCTCGACCTGCCGATTGGCGTTCTTCACGCCGGCGCGGAGCTTCTTCACGAAGTTCTCGGTGTCGCCCTGCGTGGGGCAGGTCTCGCCGCTCGTACACACGAAGACGTGTTGATCGTATTGGCCCATCGTCGCTCCTTTGGCGCCGCTCAGCTGAACTTGTCGTACCGAATGTCGGCCGGGGACAGTCTCGCCTCTCGGAGCAGCAGGCGCAAGCTCGCGTCTACCATGGGCGGCGGACCAGCAACCCACGCACGGACGTTGGCGTATCGCCCCTGCATGCGCTCGCCAGCCACGGCGTGGACGAAGCCGCGCGCGAAGCCGAAGCTCGGATACGCGGCGGCGAGCGCGTCCGCGACGTCCTCGTCCGACAGCGCGATCGTCACGGCGAGCCGCGTCGGATATCGCGTACGGAACGCCTCGAGCTCGTCGAGAAAGAACGCATCGCGCGCCGTGCGAACGCCGAAGAAGACGTGACCGTCGAAGCCGTCGAAATGCTCTGCGCCGCACGCCCGAGAGAGGATCGACATCATGCCGGCGATCCCGCTGCCGCCCGCGATGCACAGCACGTGCTTCGCCACGTCGGGGTGAAACGTCGCGTGACCGAGCGGCGCGAACACGCCGACGCGCGCGCCCTGGACGTCAGTGCCGAAGAGCCACTCGCTGACGCCGCCGCCCGGCTTCTTCTTGGCCACGAACGACAGGCGGCCGGCGCCCGGCTCGAAGTTCACCATGGAGTACGCGCGCGCACCCGTAACCCCGGGCATGGTCAGCAGCGCGAACTGCCCCGCCGCGAAGTCGATCGAGGCGTCCAGCGCGACATCGAAAGCGACGACGTCGTGCGTGAGCGCGCACACGCGCTCCACGACGCCCGTGAGCGCGCGCGGCGCCGAGGTGTTCGGCTCGCGCGACTTCAGCGGGCCCACCTCCAGCGCGCAGTCCTCGTGCGCCACGCTCTGGCAGGTGAGCAGATCGGCCTCGGTCTTGAAATATTTCCGACCGGGCGCCTCCGGCCACTCGCTCTCGACGCGCCCGCTCGCGAGACGCGCCTTGCACGTCCCGCAGGTGCCCGTCGCACACTCGTATGGCAGCTCGACGCCGCCGCGCAGCGCCGCGTGGAGGATCTTCTCGCCGGACTCGCACTCGAACTGCCCCGTGCCGTTGCGCGCGGTGACGACGATCTTCATACGACCAGGATCTTGGCGTGTCGCTCGGGGGAGGCGAGCTCGTCGAAGGCATTCGCGATCCCGTCGATACCGACGCGCCCGGTGATCAGCGGCGCCGTCGGGATACGATCCTCCGCGATATGGCCGAGCGTCGCCGCGAACTCCTCCTGCGTGTAGCCGAGCACGAACTGCAGATTGAGCTCCTTCACGATACCGAGCATCGGATGGATGGCATCAGCCTCCATGCAGACGCCCACGACCACGATGCGTGAGCCGCGTGGGGCCGCGGCCATGATCTGATCGAGCACACCGGGCACGCCCACACACTCGAAGACCACCGCGGGCCGCAGAGGCGGACCGGGCAGCCACGACGAGGGCTGTGGCGCGCGAGCCGGGTCGGGCCAGACCGCGGCGACCTGCCGCCAGCTGTCCCACGGCGTCGACTTCGCGGGATCGACGACGACGTCGGCTCCCAGCGCGACGGCCAGCTCGCGGCGCCGCGGCGAAAAGTCGGCGGCGACGATCGGCCGGACGTCGGCCAGCTGCAGCGCGGCGATGACGGCCAGACCCACTGGGCCGCAGCCGATCACGAGCGGCGCGTCGTCACGCTCGAGTCGCGCCTTGCGCACCGCGTGCAGCCCGACCGCCATCGGTTCCGTGAGCGCGGCCGCCTCGGTCGGCACGCCCTCCGGAACGGGGAGGAGTAACGCCTCGGTGAGCCGCATGAGCTCGCCGTAGCCGCCGGGATGGTCGTTGGAGTAGCCGATCGTCTGCGGGCCGGTGTCGCGCAGCAGAACGGGCCGCGAGCACACGCGCGTGCCCGGTCGTAGCGCGCGGGTCGTGCGCGGTCCGTGCTCGACGATCTCTGCGCAGAACTCGTGGCCCATCACGACGTCGCGCGAGAGGTCCATCGGCCGGCCGCCGGCGCGCCGCGACGTCTCGACGAACTTCTCGGCGTGCTTCAGCGCGTGCAGGTCCGAGCCGCAGATGCCGCACGCCAGCGTCCGCACGAGCACCTCGCCCGGTCCCGGCTCCGGCACCGGCACGTCCGCCACCACCAGCTGCCTGTCACGCATGACCGCCGCGCGCATGTCGCCCGCGAGGCTGCCCTCACCGACGACTGGAGTCAAGTGCCGCGGTGCTATGATCGCGCGCCATGGCGCAGTCGATGTCATCGGCGCCGTTCGTCTGGCTGCCCGACGGCCGCCCCGACTGGGCGAGCATGTGGACGACATTCTGCGAGCTGGCGCTCTTCGGCGGACCGCCGCAACGCGGTCCTGAGAGCGCGCTACGCGCGCCGGTGTACGACGGTGTCTGCGACGCCGCGATGCTCGCCGAGATGCGCCGCGGTATCTGGGAGACGACGGGTCTCTACGCGGAGTCGACGGAGCCGGGGCGGCTCGCCGTCAGTTGCGACTCGCCCGCGATGGCCCAGTGGATCGCGACGGCGATCGCGCTCGAGAACATCGAGGCTCGCGCGGAGGACGACCGTGTCGTGCTGCCCGCGGCCGCCGGCTACCGGCTGGACGACGAGGTGAAGAGCATCATCACGGTCGTGGCCAAGACGCATCACTACTGGCAGGCGCATCTCACGGGCGCCGGCGACCCGTAGCGATGCGCTACGCGTTTCGCTGCCCGAGCTGTGCGCTGGAGTTCGACGTCTCGCGGCCCGCGAGCGACGCTGCCAAGCCCGCCGCGTGTCCCGTCGACGGTGCCGCCGCGGAACGGATCTTCACGATGCCCAACACCAACTTCAATCGCCCGAAGCCCGCGGAGCCCGGCTCATCGGCCGCGAACTGGTCGCACTCGGGCCACTCCCACGGCCCCGGCACGCGCCCGCACACGCACTGACTCCGCCCGGCGCAAACGCGGCGCCCGCGTACGGGCCGCCGTGTCGGCGCCGCCTTCGAGCGCTACTCGAACATCAGCACGGTGCGCGCGACCTCGCCCGCTTTCATCGCCCTGAACGCCTCGTTCACGTCCTCGAGCTTGCCGCGCCGGCTCACCATCTCGTCGAGCTTGAGCCGTCCCTGCCGGTAGAACTCGATGTAGCGCGGCATGTCGACCTTGAAGCGGTTGCTGCCCATGCTGCAGCCCTGTATGCGCTTCTCGCGCAGGAACATCGGCCCGTCCAGCTCGATCTTCTGGCCGACCGGAATCATGCCGATGACCGTGGCGGTGCCGCCGGGGCGGATGCAGTCGAAGCACTGCTCGGCGGCGATCTTTAGACCAATGGCCTCGAACGAGTAGTCCACGCCGCCGTTGGTCATCGCGCGGATCATCTTCACGGGGTCGTCGCCGCCCTTCGCATTCACCGTGTGCGTGGCGCCAAGCTCCCGCGCCTTGGCAAACTTCGATTCCACCGTGTCAACCGCGATGATCATGCGGGCGCCCGCGATGCGCGCGCCCTGGATGACGGCGAGACCGACGCCGCCGGCCCCGAAGACGGCAACCGTCGATCCCGGCTCGACGCGCGCGGTGTTGAGCGCGGCGCCGACGCCGGTCGTCACGCCGCAGCCGATGAGCGCGGCCTGAGCGAACGGCATCTTGTCGTCGATCTTCACGATGGCGTTCTCGTGCACCAGCATCTTCTCGGCGTACGCCGAGAGATTCGCGAACTGATTGACCGGCTGGCCGTTCCACGTGAGCTTCGGCGGCTCTTCCTTCTTTCGCACCGGCCGGGTCTGGCACAGGTGTGTCTTGCCGGTCAGGCAGTAGTCGCACGCGCCGCAGAACACCGACAGGCACGCGATGACGTGGTCGCCGGGCTTGAACTCGCTCACATACGGCCCGACCGCCTCGACGATCCCGGCGGCCTCGTGGCCGAGAATGGCGGGCGCCGGGAACGGATACAGGCCGTCGACGAAGTGCAGATCGCTGTGGCATACGCCGGAGGCGACGGTGCGGACCAGCACCTCGCGCCCGAGCGGCTTGTCGATGTCGACGGTCTCGATCGTCAGCGGCTTGTGCGGTCCGTGGAACAACGCAGCCTTCATGGGAAGCCCTCCTGGGGAAGTCGGCGCTATCCTATCGCACCACGAGCCCTCGAACATGACGACCCAAGCCCCTGCGCCCGACGCCCCTCAGATTTCGCCGACACAGAAGTGGCTCACCACGCTGACCGTCATGATCGTCGCGTTCATGCAGATCCTCGACACCAGCGTGACGAACGTGATCCTGCCGCACCTGCAGGGCTCACTCTCGGCGGGACTCGACGAGGTGTCGTGGGTCATCACGTCGTACCTCGCGGCCAACGCCGTGGTCATTCCGGCCACCGGCTGGCTGGCGGGCCTCCTCGGCCGCAAGCGCTTCTTCCTCATCTGCACAGTGCTGTTCGTGCTGAGCTCGTTCGCGTCCGGCGCGGCGCCCAACCTCACGACGCTGATCATCGCGCGCATCTTCCAGGGCCTCGGCGGTGGTCCGATCATTCCGCTCTCGCAGGCGATCCTCTGGGAGATCTTCCCGTTTCACCAGCGCGGCCTCGCGATGGCGATCTGGGGCGTGGGCTTCATCCTGGGGCCGATCCTCGGGCCGACGGTCGGGGGCTACCTGGCCGACGAGTGGTCGTGGCGCTGGATCTTCTACATCAACCTGCCGGTCGGGATCGTCGGCTTCCTCATGGCGAGCGCGTGCCTGTTCGATCCGCCGTATCTGCGGCGCGCCGCGCGCGTCGACTGGTGGGGCCTCGTGCTGATGGTCGTGGGCTTCGCGTGCCTGCAGCTCGTCCTCGACCGCGGCGAGCGCGAGGAGTGGTTCGACTCGCCGGCGATCGTGACGATGACGATCGTCGCCGTGTGCGCGCTCGCAGGTTTTCTCGTCCGCGAGCTCACCACGCGCGAGCCGATCGTGGACCTCACCGTGTTCACCGACCGCAACTTCGCCACCGGCGTCACGCTGATCTCCGTCGTCGGCTTCGGCATGTTCTCCGGCATGCTCCTCGTCGCGGTGTTCACGCAGCAGCTCCTCGGGTACGACGCGTGGACGTCCGGGCTCGTGCTCGCCCCGGGCGGGCTCGGCAACATCTGCTCGCTGTTCGCCTCCGGCATCGTCACGCGCGTGGACCAGCGCTGGATGCTCGGCTTCGGCTGTCTGCTCAACGCCGTCAGCCTTTACATGATGACGTCGCTGACGCTCGGCATGGACTACTGGGCGCTGGCGCTCCCGCGCTTCATCCAGGGCTTCGCGGTCGGCTTCATCTTCGTGCCGCTGTCCACGCTGACGCTCGCCACCGTCCGGCGCGACCGGCTCGTCAACGCCACCGCCGTGTACGGCATGATGCGCAACGTCGGCGGCAGTGTCGGCATCGCGGTCGTGACGACCCTGCTGGCCCAGCGCAGCCAGTTCCATCAGTCCAACCTGGTCGCGCACATCACGAGCGGGGACTGGGAGACGCAGCGGCGGCTCGCGCAATGGGCGCGGCACTTCGTGACCCACGGCAGCGACACGTTCACGGCCGATCGTCAGGCCGTGGCCATGCTCTATCGCGAGACGCTGTCCCAGGCGCAGCTGCTGGCGTACGCGGACGACTTCTGGCTGCTGGCCATGCTCTTCGCCGCGGTGCCGCTCGTGCTGCCGTTCATGCGTCGCATCCGGCTGCAGCCGACTTCACCGGCGACAGCACCGGCCAGCGAGCGCGCGGCCGCACACGTGGCGGAGGAAGGGGCGGTGTGAGCGGGGAGGCGGGCGCGCGGCCCGCCTCCCGTCGACGGTTACTGGCGGGTGGTGGCGCCGACCGGCATGGTGGCGCTGACGCCGGTGACGCGGAACACGCCGTTGTCTTCGGTGAGGTCGATCGTCGCGGGTCCGCGCATCTCGCGGTCGCCGACCCGGAAGGCCATGTCGTCGACCTTGACGCCCGTGATCTTGCCGTCCGCGCGAACGGTGGAGAGGCCGCGGAACGGCAGGGTCAGCCGCACGTCGCCCTTCTGCGCGGCCGGCTCCAGCGTGTAGACGTCGGAGCCGACCTTCACCATGACCTTGTCGGCGGTGACGCCCTTCATCTCGTCCCACTTCTGACCGCCCCAGGTCATCAGGAACGTCTGCGTCGTCTGGATCTGCGGCGGTGGTCCGGCGGGCTGTTGCGCGTCAGCCGCACGTGGCGCGAAACACAAGCCGACCGCAAAACTCACGAAGACCGCAGCGCGTACCGTCCTCATTCGTGGCCTCCTCGGAGGTCGGTCTCGGCCTCCGGGGGGCTTGCACCGTGCAACCTGTCTGCCGCACGGGTACCTCGCCCCGGATCGCGCAAAATCCCGGTGTTTTCGGGGTTTTTCGGCCGGGCGGCGCGGCCGGCACCGCGGCCGGCGTGGGCGAAGCGGCACGCGCTCTGACACGCGCACCCCGATTCAGCGCGCGGCGAGCTCCGACGGGCGCCACTCGACGAAGCCGAAGCGCGTGTGCCCGAGGAAGTTGTAGGAGAGCGTGAGGGTCTCCACGGACTGATGCCGCTCGGCGCCGCTGATGGCCGTGGCATCGCGGCTGGACACGACGTAGTGCAGGCTCAGCGCGTGCGGACCGTACACGCGGACGGTCAGGCCGACGTTGGCGCGGTGGATGAGCTCGCGCCCGAACGTGCTCGTGTTGGGCGCGGCTTCGGCGGCGGTGCCGAGCACGTGGTACTGGCGGCCTTGCGCTTCGAGCATCGCAAGATCGGCGACGATGAGCCGTACGCCGACAAGGCCCTCAGGGATCACGCCATAGTGATAGTCGCGCTCGGCGCGATCGCCCACGGTGCCCGCGGCGCCGAATCCCACACCGGCCAGCGCGGTCGCCTGCAGAGCCCACGTCTTTGTGAGCCACCACTGGCCAATGGTGCCGAGCGCCAGGTTCGTCGTCGCGACGCGGAACACCTGTGGCGAGAGGTACTCGTAGCCGCCGAACAGCCCCCAGATACCGCGATAATTGTCGCCCGCGGCGTACGGCGCTCCGATCAGTAGCCCGCGGATCGTGACGTTTTCCACCGCGTCGGCCGCGTGATCCGCGTTGGGCACCGCGGTGAACTCGAAGAGGAAGAAGTCGAACGGCCGCGTGTAACGGTAGCCGGGCTTCCCGGGCAGTCCATACGTCATGTAGAAGTCCATGCTGCCGTCCTGCTCACGGACGTCCGAGGACAGTCCCGCGTTGTTCACGCTGGTGGTGAGCGTGGCGCCCACGCGGAGCCGCACGTACACGGCGGGATCCCGGCTCGGGAAGACGGGCTTGAAGCGATCGCCGAAGAGGAGGCGATTGAGCCCGAGCCCAGGCGAGATCAAAGCGGCGCCCAGCTCGCGCCAGAAGCCCGGCGTCTCGCCGCCGCCCTCGAGCAGCAGGCTCGCCATGCGAAACAGCGCCTCGCCCACGAACGACCCGCCGATGCTGGTCGCGATGTGATCGTTGAGCGACGGCGGCGTCGTCTCGCCGGCCGTCTCCCAGAGAAAGCTTCCCGCCAGCGTGTAGCCGAGTGACTCCCAGTAGCTCAGACCGGCCGAGCGCGCCAGTCCGTAGTAGATGCTGCCCTGGTAGGGATGACCGAGCTGGTTGACGCTGAACGGGTCCGTGTCGAACTGGGGCGCCGTCTTGAGATTTTTGGAGATGGAGTGGCCGTCGCTGTCGTACTCGTCGGAATCGACGACCAAGCGGTTGAACGCGTTCAGCGCGGCGACGAACCCGACGACCTCCGCGGCGGGAATGACGTAGCTCTTCCCCGTGCCGGAGTCCCAGTCGAGCACGTAGCCGGGGCGGCGCGGCTCCTCCGCGCGGGCGTCCGGCGCGCCGAGCGCTTGAACGGTCAGGAGCAGCGCGAGCGCCGCCGCGAGGCGGACGCTCACGCGGCGCCGAGCTTCGGCATCACCTGCTCGGCGAACGCGCGCATCGCCCGCTCGACCTCGGCGCGCGGCAGCGTGTTGCCCTGATCGAACCAGCAGATGATTTGCGACAGCCCGAACTCCTCGCGGGCGGCGTGGAGACGATCGATCACCTCTCCAGCATCGCCGAAGACGGCGTGATCACGGCAGAACTTCTCGTAGGGAAGGTCGGCCACGGTCTCGTTGATGGTCGCGAGCCGCGCCAGGTGCTCGCCGTAGGATCGTGGCACCTGCGCGAAAATCGTCTGCAGATTCCGGTAGTACTTGTGCACGCCGGGGCGCATCGCCTCGCGCGCGGCGGCGCCCGTCGCGGCGACGTGCACCGGCAGCATCAGCGCCGTCTGCTCCGCTCCCCAGGCGTGCCCGGCGGCGGCAAGGCGCTGGCGGTAGCGCGTCATGAACTCGCGCAGCTGGGGCAGCGGCGTGGTCGTCGTGCCGGAGTAGATCGGCAGCCCGGTGTCCGCGATGTGCGCGAAGCTCTCCGCCGTATGCACGGCGACGCGGATCGGCGGGTGCGGACGCTGCACGGGCTTGGGTACTACGGCGATGTCTTCGACCTCGTGGAAGCGACCGCGGTAGCTGAAGCGCTCCTGCGTCCACGCCAGACGAATGATGTCGAGCGCCTCGTCGAAGCGCGCGCGGTTGTCCGCCACGCTGACGCGGAAGCCGTGGAACTGGCTGGGGATCGAGCCGCGGCCGACGCCGAACTCGAGCCGCCCGCCCGAGAGGACGTCGGCGGTTGCCGCCTGCTCGGCGCAGCTGAGCGGGTGTTGCAGCGGCAGCAGCGTGACGGCGGTGCCGATGCGGATGCGCCGCGTGCGCTCGGCGATCACCGGCACCATCATGAGCGGGTTGGCGAGCAGCGAGAACGCCCCGCCGAAATGCAGCTCGGCCAGCCAGGCGACGTCGAACCCGAGCGTCTCCGCCAGCGCGATCAGCTCGAACATCTCGCGGTAGCGCTCGGCGTGCGTCTGGCCTTCTGCCTCAGGCGCCTGGAAGAACAGCCCGAACTTCATCGTGGTCGGGTGAGCGCCTCAGAGCACCGGGGCGGGCACGCGCGGCAACGCCTCCCACTGCGCGGGATCGTGGCCGTAGAACATCGTGGCGCCGCCCGCGTCGCGGAGCTTGCGCAGCGTGGCCAGCGAGTCGCGCATGACGCGCGCGTCCCAGAGGATCTTCGGCAGGACGTCGCGGTCCATGTTCTCGCGCGTGTAGCAGGCGTCGGAAGCCGCAACCATGCTCGCGCCCTTGCTCGGGCGTACGACGAGTGACTGGTGACCGGGCGTGTGCCCGTAGGTCGGGAGCAGCAGGACGGAGCCGTCGCCGAAGACGTCGTGCTCACCGTCGATCATCTGGTAGTCGAGCGGGTGGTCGAAGTCGATCGGGCTCGGGTTGTAGGACGGCACAAACCCCGGCCGACGCGCGGCTTCGAGCTCGGGCCGCTGCACCAGAAACGTCGCGCGCGGGAAGAACTCGTTGCCGCCGCAGTGATCGAAGTGCAGATGCGAGTTGGCGACGTAGCGCACATCGGCGGGCTTCAGTCCCAGCCGCGCCAGCTGCGGGACGACGTCGTCGCCCTCCGCGGATTTCACCGTCAACCGCTTGACCCGCTCGGGACCGAGTCGGCCGACGGGATCCAGGCGCGCCTGGCAGTGCACGCCGGTGTCGAAGAGCAGCCGTCCGCGTGGATGATCGACGAGGAAGCTCGACACCGGCACCGTCCACGGCTGGCCGGGGGCCAGGTCCTCGAGCATGCTCGCGCGATCGAGCTCGATGAAGCCGGTACAGAGCGCGTAGACGGCGATCATGCGCGCGCGTCGGGAAGCAAGATCAGCTTGCCGGTCGACTGCCGCGACTCGAGAAACCGGTGCGCATCGGCGGCCTCGGCGAGCGGGAACGTCCGGCCGATGTGCAGCCGCAGGCGTCCGTCGCGCATGAGCGCGAAGCAGCGCTCGGCGCTCTCGCGCGTCTTGTCCGGGAAGTTGCGCGTGACCGTCGGGATCATGAAGCCGCTGACCTTCTGCGATTTCGCCGAGAGCGTGGCGACGTTGAGCGGATCGGTCGGCCCGCCGGCACGGCCGTAGAGAATGAGGTGCCCGAACGGCGCGAGGCAGCGCAGCCCTTCTTCGAAGGTCGGCTTGCCCACCGCGTCGAGGATCAGATCGGCGCCGCGGCCGTCGGTGAGTCGCAGGACTTCGTCGGCGAATTTTTCGGTCGCGTAGTTGATCACGGCGTCTGCACCGTGCTCGCTCACCAGCGCGCGCTTGGCGTCGCTCGACACCGTCCCGAACACCCGCGCCCCCGCGGCTTTGGCGAGCTGCACGGCGACGAGCCCGACGCCACCCGCGGCGGAATGGACCACCACGGTGCGACCGGCCCCGGTCGAATCCGCGGTGTGCAGCATGTGATAGGCCGTCAGCACCTGGATCGGAAACGCCGCGCCGTGGACGAAGTCGATCGCGTCGGGCAGCGCCACCACCATCGGCTCCGGCGCCTGACAGTATTCGGCGTACGCCTTGACCGTGAAGGCCGCGACGCGCGCGCCCGGCCGCACCCCGGTCACGCCGTCGCCCACGGCCTCGACGACGCCGGCCGCCTCCATGCCCGGGGTGTCGGGCAGCTTCGGCTTCGCCACGTACGTGCCCTGCCGAAAGCGCGTGTCGGCGAAATTCACGCCGATCGCGTGCACACGGATCAGCACCATGCCGGGCCGCACGTCCGGCTTCGGCACGTCGGCGAGCGTCAGGACTTCGGGACCGCCGGTCTGTGCGAAAACGATCGCTTTCATCTGGCCCTCCTCCGGCTGCGGGCACGCCAGTATAATCGCGGCGCCATGCGGCTGCAGGGACGAGTGACCGCGATCACCGGTGGCGCGCTCGGGATCGGCCGCGCGACGGCGCGGTTGTTCGCCGCCGAGGGCGCGGCCGTCGTGATCGGCGACGTCGACGTCGCGGGGGCGGAAAGCCTGGCCAAGGAGATCGTTGGCCGCGGAGGACGCGCGCTGGCGCTCGGCGTCGACGTCGGGGACGCGGCGCAAGTCCAGGCGTTCGTCGATCGCACCGTGTCGGAGCACGGCCGGCTCGACGTGATGTTCGCCAATGCCGGCATCGCGCACTCCGCACCGTTCCTCGAACACCCCGAGGCCGAGTGGCATCGCGTGCTGCGAGTGAATCTGACCGGCGTGTTCCTCTGCTGCCAGGTCGCCGCGCGCCAGATGGTGGCGCAGGGCGGCGGTCGCATCATCGCCACCGCGTCGATCAATGGCTTTCGCGGCGTCGAGAATCTCGTCGGCTACAACGTGGCCAAGGCCGGCGTGATCGAGCTCACGAAGACCATGGCGGTCGAGCTGGCGAAGCACCGCATCGCCGTGAACGCGATCGCGCCCGCGCAGATCGACACGCGGCTCACGCGGAGCCTGCCCGAGGAGGCCAGGCAGCGGCGCGTCGCCCGCATCCCGATGGGACGCTTCGGCGACGTCGACGAGGTCGCGCGCGCGGCGCTGTTCCTCGCCTCCGACGATGCCGCCTTCATCACGGGCCACACGCTGGCCGTCGACGGCGGCTATCTCGCCGGCGGCCTCTGGTCGCGCTGACGCCGTCGATTCGCTGACGCCGTGAACGCTCGCGTCAGCACCTGCATCGTCGGCGGCGGACCGGCCGGGATGATGCTCGGCCTGCTGCTCGCCAAGCGCGGCGCGGACGTGCTCGTGCTCGAGGGTCACGAAGACTTCGAGCGTGAGTTCCGCGGCGAGGTCTTGCAGCCGAGCACCGTGCATCTGCTCGACGAGCTCGGCCTCCTGCAGTACGTGCTCGCGCAGCCGCACTCGCTGCTCGAGGCCGGCAAGATCCGGCTGCGCGGCAAAGAGGTCGGCGAGTTCTCGTTCAGGCGGATCTCGCCGGAGTATCCCTACGCCATCTGGATGCCACAGCCGGTGTTTCTCGCCGCGCTGCGCGGCAAAGCCGAGCCGTTTGCGTCGTTCCGCTGCTGGATGGGCGCCAAGGTCACGAACCTGATCGAGGCGGACGGTGGCGTCGTCGGCGTGAGCGGCGTGCGCCACGGCAAGGAGCCGTTCGACGTGCACGCCGACGTGGTGGTCGGCGCCGATGGCCGTCACTCGACGGTGGCGCGGCTCGGCGGCTTCACCCCGGAATACGAGCATCACGACTTCGACGTCATCTGGTTCACCATCGAGCAGCCGCCGGGCTGGTCGAGCACGTTCTACGTGTCGCTCGGTGAGAACGTGCGCGGGCTGATGCTGCCGAAGTACCCGCACCACGTTCAGGCGGGGATCGTGCTGCCGACCGGCGAATGGAGACGCTGGCGGCAGGCCGGCGTTGCGGCGATGGCCGAGCGGATACGACGCTTCGATCCCATCTTTACCGGCTTCGCCGACGCTCTCCGCGACTTCACGCCCTTCTTTCCGCTCGAGGGCGTGATCCGGCTGATGAAGGAATGGGCGCGCGATGGCCTGCTGCTGATCGGCGACGCCGCGCACACGATGAGTCCCGCCGGCGCCATCGGCGTCAACGTGGCCATCGCCACCGCCGTCGTCGCCGCGCAGGAGATCTATCCGCGCCTGGGTCGCGGTCCGATTCCGCGCGCGGAGCTCGCCGCCGTGCAGCGGCTGCGCGAGTCGGACGTACGCACGCTGCACCGCCTGCAGCTCGGCGCTCAGCGCGTGCTGCTCGGCCAGGGCAGCCGCAATCCGGTGGTGAAGTGGCTGGTGAATACACTGCTGCCCGTGGTCGTCCGCTCGCCCGTGCTGCCGCTGGCGCAGCGACGGCTCTTTTTCGGTGCGCCGCTGCCGCCGCTCGACCCCGCCTTCAGTTTTTCGGAACGAGGTGCTTGAACTTCGGCATGACCTCGCGCGCCAGCAGCTCCATCGAGTGGCGCCACGCCTTGGGATTGTCGACGTAGTCGAAGCAGAACAGCAGCAGCGTGCCGAAGCCGCCGACCTCTTCGTAGATCTCGTGCAGCCGCCTGCTCACCGTGGCCGGCGAGCCGACCAGCCAGTTGTGCTTCGCGCAGTACTCCGGCGTCACGTCGGAGTCGGGCACGTCGGGCTTGTGCTTGAGGAATTCGGTGAACTGGAAGAACGCGAGCAACGGCAGGAAGTACTCGCGCATCATCCGGCCCATCATGCCGCCCGCTGAGAGCCGCATCGCCTCCGCGTCGGTGTCGGCGACGAAGACCTCGCGCACCAGGCGCCAGTCCGCGCGCTTCGGCGTGCGCCCCGTGCGAGCGGCGCCGATCTCCACCGACTCCCAGTGGCTGCCGACGTACGTCGGGTTGAGGTTCAGGCTCATCGGCCAGAAGCCGCGTTCGCCCGCGAGCTTCAGCGTGTCGGAGCCCTTGCTGACGCCGGCCACGCCGATGGGCGGGTGCGGCTTCTGCAGCGGCGTGATGTGCGGCTTGAGCGTGCCGATCATGGTGCCGGTCTTGGTGACGTGCCAGTACTTGCCCTTGTGATCGAATTCCGGCTCGTCGCTCCAGAGCCGCAGCACGATGTCGAGCGCCTCGCGCGTCATCTCGCGGTGCTGGCCGGCGTTGCCATCGACGTTGAACATCGCCCAGTCGCTCGGCAAGCCGCTGGCCGCGACGCCGAAGTTCAGGCGCCCCTGCGCCATGTGGTCGAGCATCGCGACACGGTTCGCGAGCTCCGCCGGATGGTGATACGGCATGAGAAAGCCGCCGGGGCCGATGCGCATGCGCTGGGTCTGCAACAGGGCTTGCGCGACGAGGAGATCGGGCGACGGATGCGGCTCCCACGGCGCCGTGTGGTGCTCGCCGATCCACGCCTCGCTGAAACCGAGCTCGTCGGCCCAGCGCAGCTGCTGGAGATCCCACTGGTGGCCGTCGTAGAGGCTGCGCTCGGGTGGATGCGACGGCATCGTGAACAGCCCGTACTCCATGCGAGCCTCCTTCTAGCGTTGACGATCAGGCGAGCGGCCGCCGTCAGGCGTAGACGTCTTCGTCGACCTGGGCGGCGTCGGGGTACGGCGCGGCGAGCGCGTACTGCACGCCGTTGTCGATCTCCGCTTTGACGTCGGCCTGAATGCGCTCGAACGTTCCCTCGTCGACGAGGCCCTTGAGCCGCGTGACCAGCGTCTGCAGCGGATCGTGCTGGCTCATCCACTCGCGCTCTTCCTCGCGCGTGCGGTAGTCGCGGTTGACGTCGCCGACGTGATGACCGTAGTAGCGATACGTCTTGCACTCGACGAACGCCGGGCCCTCGCCGCGGCGCGCGCGCTCCACGAGTCTCTTCATCGTCGCATTGACGGCCTGCACGTCCTGACCGTCGACGGTCTCGGCATGAATACCGAACGCCTTGGCGCGCGCGAGGATCTCGCCGGCGACCGTCTCGCCGCATGGCGTGTACTCACCGTAGAGATTGTTCTCGCAGACGTAGACGACGGGCAGCTTCCAGAGCGCCGCCATGTTCATCGTTTCGTAGAGCAGGCCCTGTCCCAGCGCGCCATCGCCGAAGAAGCACACGGCGACCTGATCGCTGCCCCGCATCTTGGCCGAGAGCGCGGCGCCGGTTGCGATGCCGGCCGAGCCGCCGACGATCGCGTTGGCGCCGAGGTTGCCCGTCTCGGGATCGGCGATGTGCATCGAGCCGCCTTTGCCGCGGCAATAGCCCGACTCCTTGCCGAGCAGCTCGGCGAACATGCGGTTGACCGAGGCGCCCTTGGCCAGACAGTGGCCGTGCCCACGATGCGTGCTGGTGATGAAGTCGTCCCGCCGCAGCGCCTCGCACACACCGACGGCGACGCCCTCCTCGCCGATATAGAGATGGGCGAGCCCGGGCATCTTGGCGCTCTTGTAGAGCTCGTTCACCTGCTCCTCGAAGGCGCGGATCTTCGCCATCTGCCGATAGAGGTGCAGGTTCTGCTCGAGATCCAACCGCGGCTCGGTCACCTGGGTCGCCATCGCGTCCTCCTGGGCCTCCGAGGCTGCGTCAGGCGAGCCGCGGAGTCAAGGACGTGGGGCG